>Ga0114918_10002348_pt1 | contig 16983 bp, 19 predicted proteins | sample LantaG_FD_87015 | JGI IMG/M metagenome (GOLD analysis project Ga0114918, IMG submission 87015) | Deep subsurface microbial communities from Baltic Sea to uncover new lineages of life (NeLLi) - Landsort_02402 metaG | ecosystem: Environmental > Aquatic > Marine > Oceanic > Sediment | place... | reverse complement strand
TATCTTTTCCCGCTTTAATTTTTTTATAGGATTTATCGATAATATCAAGAAAATTTTTAGAAAAATCACTATTCCTCAAACCTTCCCTGTAATACTGTTGTGTTAAGACAATAGGGGATATGTCTTCCAACTTATTTCCAGTTCCCAGGATATCTGAAATACACTTGGCATCTTCATCTGTAGTTAAACCGCTTACCCGCGTTGGGAGTGTCCCGAGAGGTTTCATATATCCTACCTTAAGCCCCATCTCTGCCAGCAATTTGCCGACACCAATGCACACTGAGCTTTTTCCAGAAAAAGGTTCGTTTGAAATAAAAAATAATGGTCTCATCTTAACCTCCTATTACAACTCTTATATCCCCGGCAATAGATCCTTTGCCTTCTTCTTTTACAAACAAAGGATTTATATCCATCTCTGTTATTTCCGGAAAGTCAGTTACAAGCTGCGACACCTTCAGCAATACTTCAATTATACTGTTTGTATCTGAAGGTTTTTCACCTCTTGCACCCTTTAATAAATTAATGGCCCTTATTTCTCCTATCATTTCTTTTGCATCTTCTCTGCTTATAGGAGCAATCCTGAAAGAAACATCTTTTAGGACTTCAACATATATCCCGCCTAATCCAAACATAATCATCGGTCCAAACTGAGGGTCCTTTGAAACTCCAATAATAGTTTCTTTTTTGGATTCTATCATTTCTTGTATCGAAATTCCTCTTATGTCAGCATCCGGCATATATTTTTTTACATTAAAAAGCATATCTTCAAAGCTATCTTCTAATTCCTTTTCGTCATTTATACCAACTTTTATTCCGCCTACATCAGTTTTATGTAAAATATCAGGTGAAACTATTTTTAAAACTAAAGGATACCCTATCTCTTTTGCAATTTCTTTTGCTTTTACTATGTCATTTGCCACCACAGCTTTTGGGATCATTATGTTGTAGGCTTCAAGAATTCCCCTTGCTTCCATCTCTCCAAGTTCCAGCCTGCCTTCGTTTCTACATTTTTCAAATATTTTCTTTACTTTGCCCACACCTCCAGTAAATTTTTGACTATGATTGGCTTCTTTTGTTATCCAATCATAATAATCCATCATTACCTTAATGCTTTCAACAGCTTCTTCCGGGACCTCAAAATTAGGAATTTGATTCCTATTTAAATAATCTATTGCTTCTTTTACCGCCAGCCCTCCCATAAAACAAGTAACTATCGGGATCTTTCTGGTATTATTATCTCTAAAAACTTCAACAATTGCTTCAGCAGTTTCGTATGACTCAGTCATTGACTGCGGTGTTAACAGTATCAATACCGCATCAACATTTTTGTCGTCCAGGACTATTTCTAACGTGCTCTTGTATCTGTCCGTTAAAGCATCGCCCAATACATCGACTGGATTATAAAAATTAGCTGCAGCCGGTAAAAATTTTTTTAATTTTTCAACTGTACTTTTTTCTAAGTTTGCCAGCGATATACCATTTTCTTCAAAAGCATCTGTTGCCATTATACCGGGCCCGCCCGCATTTGTTATTATTGCAACCTTTTTACCTTTAGGCAGGGGCTGGTTTGCCAGAGTATTTGCATAATTAAAAAGATCTTTTATGGTGGCAGCCCTAATTATTCCTGATTGTTTGAAAGCTGCATCGTAAGCTTTGGCTGATCCTGCAAGTGTCCCGGTATGGGATGAAACTGCTCTTGCACCAGCATTTGTATTGCCAGATTTTACTATTACAACCGGCTTCTTCTTTGAAGCCTCCTGGCATATATCCATAAATTTTCTGCCATTCTTGACACCTTCCAGATATGCAGTGATGACTTTGCAGCTATCATCGTCTGTCATGTACTGAATCAGGTCATTTTCAGAAACATCTGCCTTGTTTCCCATTGATACAAACTTGGATATGCCAAGACCCACAAATTTAGCTTTATCAAGCGCGGCAGTTCCCAGTGCTCCTGATTGTGAAATAAAGCTAACACTGCCTTCGTCGGGCAGTGTTGGGAAAAAGGTAGCATTAAACATACAATTTGTATCAATTACTCCCAGACAATTAGGCCCAATTATTCTAATGCCATATTCTCTTGCCTTTTCCGCAACCTTAGTTTCCAGCAACGCACCTTCAGGTCCAGTTTCCTTAAAACCTGCAGTAATAATTACAGCTGCTTTTACATTTTTTTTCGCACATTGATCCAGCAGTTGTAAAACAAATTTATTTGGAATAACTATTACCACCAGATCAATATCCTGGGGTATTTCTAAGATAGATTTATAGCACTTCCTGTTAAATATCTCATCTGTTTTAGGATTTATTGGAAATACCTTACCCTTGTATCCGCCACTTATTATACTATCTAATACAGTATACCCAACTTTTTCCTTATTTCTTGATGCCCCAATAACTGCCACGGAGCTGGGACAAAAAAAACTTTCTATGCTCATTTACAAATAACCCCCTGTTTGTTAAACGTAACTAATTTTATTTACTCTTTTCTTTTTTTTCTTTTGCCTTTCCTTTTTCGCTTATAACTTCTCTGTTGTTATAGTATCCGCAGCTAGGACAAATCCTATGAGCAATTTTCTTGCTATGGCACTGCGTACATTCTACAATGTTTATTGCCTTTAACTTATCATGAGTTCTTCGCTTATCTCTTTTTGATCTTGATGTTTTTTTCTTTGGAACCGCCAATACAGCCAACCTCCTTACATGACATACTAAATATGCTGCCATAAACTTGTTATTAAAAAACTAAACAGCTTAATATAACATAAACTCTGTTTTTTATTCAATACCATAGCACAATATAATTTAACCAAACATACAATTAATTATTAAAAATGAGAAAAATAAAAATATTTCTTATCTGCTTTTCGAAGTTAGTGTAGTCTTAAGTTGTTCCCTTCCCTTTTCAACTGCGGAAATTAACCTATGCAATACTGCTTCAAGGCTGGCTAATTTTTCATCAGCGTAATCTTCCGATTCAAGTCTTATGGTTCTTGCTTTTGCCTCTGCCATTGACATTATCTCTTCAGATTTTTTGCTGGCTTCCTTTAATACCTCAGTCTCACTTACAAGAATCTCTGCTTTTTCTTCCGCTTCTTTTATTATACTCTCCGATTGTCTCTTCGCTTCTTCAATCATGCCTTCTCTTTCTTTTACTATCCACCTTGCCTGTTTAAATTCATCAGGCAGCATGCTTCTCAACTCATCCAACATCTCGTACAGCTCATTTTCATTTATCATTACATTTGACGTAAATGGGACTCTTTTACTTTTTTCTATTAATTTCTCGATTCTGTCTATAATTTCTAATGCATCCATATTATTTCTCCATATATTTCTAATTTTCAATTAAAAAATTTTTTTTCAAAACTTTCTATGATGTCTGATTCTATCTCTTTCGGAACTAGTCCGCTTATGCAGCCTTTCAGCTTTGCGACTTCTTTAACTGCGCTGGAGCTAAGATATGCAAATTTGGGATTTGTTACTAAAAACATTGTTTCAAGTTCAGGATTTAATTTTTTATTGATTTGCGCCATTTGAAATTCATATTCAAAATCTGAAATGGCCCTAAGCCCCTTTACTATAACACCGGCACCGTTCTCCTTTGCAACATCAACCAGCAAGCCGCTAAATGAAATAACTTCAACATTCTTTACGCCTGCCAGCACCTTTTTTACAAAGTTAAGCCGCCTGTCCACCGAATACAAAGTTTTTTTTCTGATGTTATTTGAAACAGCCACTATAACTTTGTCGAAAACCTTTGAGCACCTTAAGACAACATCCTTATGTCCCTCTGTTATAGGATCATATGTTCCAGGGCATAATGCTATTTTTTTCATATTTGCAAATATATATTATGTCAGTTACTAATTTTCAAGCGGCGTCATATAGCTTACTATTTTATCTCCAAAAAAAGTTTTCTTTAGTACCTTAAGAGTTTTTATCTCATCACTAACATCTTTTTTAAAGAAATATTCATAAATTATTATAGTATCACTTTTAGTAACTTTTTTGCCAGCTAAAACTTTAAATACATCCCTCATTATATTACTATCTATTTTGTATGGCGGATCAACAAATACTATGTCAAATTTTAATTCATCAAATCTCCGGATAAATCTTAATACATCTTTTCTTATTATTTTATACTTATTTTCTATATTTTTTAAGCTCGATGTATTGTGCTCTATAAGCTTAATTGCTTTAATATTTTTATCAACAAAATAAGCCAGGCTACATCCCCTGCTTAGAGATTCTATCCCAAGCGAGCCTGTTCCTGAAAATAAATCCAGCACTTTTGCATCTATTATGCTCGCCCCTAAAACATTAAAAATACTTTCCTTCACGGAATCCAGAGTAGGCCTTATTCTAAGATCTGATGGAGGTTTTAATTTTTTTCCTTTAAATTTACCAGATATAATTCTAATGATTTATCACCACATAAAAAATTATTAAATGATCATTCAATGGAGAATATATATGGATACAAAGGCTGGTTGCCTTCGTAAAATTCTAACTCTATCTTTGGAAAATATTTTTCTAAATCCCTTTTTATTTTGTCATTATCTTCTAATCTGGCATCCTTTCCAGTATAAAAAGTAATGATTTCTTCACCGCTTGTTACCATATCCCTGACAAGATCTATTACTGTACTAACAATATCATCTGAAACAACTCTTACTTTTCCATCACAAAGACCTATAAAGTCTCCTTTTTTTATTTCTCCAACAAATAAATTTGCATTTCTGACAGCAACTGTTATTTCTCCGGTCTTTATTTTCTCAACAGCGGTTTTCATATTATAAATATTTTCCTCTAATTTTAAATCATGATTATAATTTAAAACTGCAGTTATTCCCTGCGGAATTGTTTTTGTTGGAACTACTATAACTTCTCCTTTGATAATTTTTTTAGCTTGCTCAGCGGTAAGCACAATATTTTTGTTATTCGGAAATATAATTGTCTTCCCGTCACCAAGCTTTGTTACTGCTTTAACTATGTCATATGTAGACGGATTCATGCTCTGTCCGCCTTTTATTGCTATATCTGCACCAATACTTTTAAATATTTCTTCAAGACCCTCGCCATTGGATACTACTGCAAGAACTGCCCTTTTCTCTTCTTCTTTCTTTTCCTCTTTTTCACCCTCTTTTATTATCCCTGCCTTCATTGTCTGATCCACCATATTATTTATTTCAACATCATGCAGCGTCCCTTCCCTTAAAGCTCTTCTTAAAACTTTATTTGGGACATTAGTGTGAACATGAATATTTGCCAGCTGCTCATTGCCTACAACCATGGTACTGTCTCCAAGACTTTCAATATCCTCTCTGAGTCTCTTTATATCTATCCTGCTGCCCTTAACAATAACCTGGGTACAGTACATATATTTGATGTTTGATTGGATGTTAAATTCTTTCAATTCCTCATATTTATTTGAAGTGTCTAATTTTTCTATATCCTCTGCATAAATTTCCTCAGGCTCGCTACCGGTTTTGGCATATGTTTTCTTGCTATTTCCTCCAGACTTAATTTTGAAACCACCATTGTCCTTTGACAGCTCTGCAAAAGCTTTTTTTACTCCAACAATTATTTCCAGAACCCCCTGAGCCCCGGCATCCACTACACCAGCTTCCTTTAAAACCGGCAGCAGATATGTAGTCCTTAAAACTGATTTTTCAGCTTCTTCAATAATTTTATCCAGTAACTCTAAAAAATCTACATCTTTATTATCATAGTTAATTTTCAAATTTTCAACAACTTTATGCAAATCCTTTACAAGAGTTAGCATGGTCCCCTCTGTTGGGTTTTGTACAGAGCTATAAGCCAGGTCTCTTGATGCTTTAAAAGCTTTCTCTACAGTATTTAGGTTTACACCATCCTCGCTCCCCAATACATCAAACAGCCCTTTTAGAATTTGAGAAAGTATAACGCCTGAATTCCCCCGGGCACCCATTAATCCGCCAAAAGAAACAGTGTCTCCAACACTTTTTACAGTATAGGTCTTTAGTTTTTCAAGTTCCCTTCTGATATACTGCAAAGTAAGAAGCATGTTAGTGCCCGTATCTCCATCAGGCACAGGAAAAACATTTAAGTTGTTTATTTTATTTTCACTTTTTTTAAAATTCTTTATTATGGTTTCTGCTACTTTTCTGACATCTTTGCTTTCTAATTTATAAAACATTTTAAATACATACCTCTTTGTTAAAATAAGTACATCTAATATATTGTACTATTTCACACATTATATTATTACATAATTTACTTTGTTTCCACCTGTTCAAGGATATTATAAAGTTTTAAGATTTTGCATACATTCTCAGCTACTAGTTCCGATCCTTCTTTGTTTGGGTGTATGCAATCTTTTTGTATATAACTGTTGATTTTGCCATCTTTTGTAAAAATTTCCCATAAATTTAGGCACGCAAAACCACCATTTTCTCCAATTTCTATAATTTTTTCATTATACAATTTATATACCTCTATCTGCTTTTTCCTGAAACTTTCATCCTCTGACAAAGGAAAACACCCTGAAACGGGGTTTATGCCCATCACTACAACCTTTATTTCCTCAGATTCAATCTTCTTCAACATATCAAAATAATAATCAGCAAAAGGCAGTATGTCTAACTGAGGAATATAACAACCTTCGTCATTTTTATATAATATCAAAGACTCTTTTTCGTTAAATTTGTTTCTATCAACTTTAAATAACATTCCATCGTTTAGCCCAAAATTTATAACAACCACATCAGGCTCATGATAAAGAACATCGCTGTCAATACGCCCGTATCCGTCTGCTATTGTATTTCCCCCTATGCCGCTGTTTATCACCTTTACATGTGGATATTCCTCCAGTAATAAATTTTCTAATACAGCGGGGTAGGATTCGTCATATTTTAGGTTCCAACCAAAAGTAACAGAATCTCCAAAACAAACCACGCATGGGCGCCTGTCTTTTATCTCTTCCGGACTTATATTTTTTGTTTCAATCCTAAGTCCGGGGTAATTAAAAGACATGACAGAGACTGCTTTTCCTGCAAGGAAGCTGCATGATGCTATGGATACCGCAACAAATATGCTCAAGATTATAAAAATTAATATTTTCTTATATTTTTTCATTTTTTATCTATTTGCCCATTTCTTACAAGTAGCATATTATTTTAAAAACAGGCATTTTTATTTCGCTCAGACACAAGAGCTTTGTTTGACTTGTAAACTAAATAATAAAATGGTAACATTCCTATTTGTTTTTATAAAGAAGCAGCTTATAATATGCAATAATCTTAAGGTTTTGATAACATAATAAAAACAAAACAAGTTGTAATTGAAAATAATTGTTTTTTAAAATACAGGAGAAAAAATGTCTAATAAATGTGATGTTTGTGGGAAAAAGCCGGAATTTGGAAACAATGTGAGCCATTCCCATAAAAAAACTAAAAGAATGTTTAAGCCAAATGTACACAAAATTAAAGTAGAGTACATGGGCAAAGTAAAAAATTTAAATATCTGCACCAAATGCTTAAAATCAGGTAAGGTTAAAAAAGTCGTTTAGTTTTAACAATGATACGCGTAAATAATAGTTAAATTATCCGGCACATGTTGCAACCCGGTAAAGTCATCCAAATATTTCACCAGCTTTTACGCAATAGCCATTAACAAAATCAATAGCTGATATTACATTTTTACCGGGAGCTTTTAATCTTTCTATTTTTACAATTTCATCATTTCCACATTTTACTAAAATTCCTGTTTTTTTGTCTGCGATTAGTATAGTGCCGCATTTTTCTTCTCTGCCAAAGTTGCTTTTATACCTGTTGCCATCTTCAAAAACACCTGCTTTGAGAATCTTGATCCTGTTTTTTCTCCAGAGGCAGTAGCACCCGGGCTTACTGCTGAATGCTCTCACCTTATTTACTATCTCCACTGCACTGCTTTTCCAGTTTATCTTTAAATCCTCTTTTCTTATCATAGAGGTAAAAGTGGCATCCCTGTCACATTGAGGAATTGTCGTTAGCCCGGTCCCCTCTATTAAATCCAGCGCAGCAACCAGCAGTGGGCAGCCAACCTTTTCCAATTTATTTTCAAGAACATCCCTGTTGTCATCACTGTCAATTCCAAATTCAGCCTGGATATAAATATCTCCAGCATCCACTTTCTCAACCATTTTTATTATACTGACTCCTGTCTTGTCGTCACCATTCAGCAAAGTGCTTATTATGGGTGATGGTCCCCTGTGTTTAGGGAGAAGGGAGGGGTGAACATTTATACACATATCAGGAGCCAGGTCCAGTAATTTTTTAGGCAGTATAAGGCCTGAGCTCACCACAACTATGCAATCAAAAACGGTTTTTGAAATACTTTCTATTAATTCATCGTCTATCTTTTCTGCCTCTATAAAATCAACACCTAACTCCATTGAACTTTTTTTTACAGGATTCGGAAGAACTTTTTTGCCCCTGCCTTGCTTTTTATCAGGTGCAGTTACAACTTTTAATATTCTATGATTTGAAGTATATATTTCCTCCAAAAACGGAACAGAAAATTCGGAAGAACCAAAAAATAATAATTTCAATACAAACCCCTTTTTTATTTAATCCGGGCTAATCTCGTTTATCTTAGATAAAAATTCCCTTTTTGACTTCCCGCTGAGGTGATCTACTATCAAAATACCGTCCAGATGGTCAATTTCATGCTGAAATATCCGCGCCATCATACCTTCAGTTTCAAGCTTAATCTTCTTACCATTTAAATCCTCTGCCCTTACTCTAATTTTTTTAGCCCTTTTTGTGCTGCACAGTATTGAATATACGCTCAGGCATCCTTCTTCCTGCTCTACCTGCTGGTTATCTAAAATTTCTATTTCTGGATTTATATAAATTTGAGGCTTATCTTCAAAATTAATTGCAATCATTCTTTTTGACACACCAATCTGTGGAGCAGCCAACCCTACTCCGGAAAATTCTCCACTGGTAACAGTGTCTGTCATGTCATTTGCTAATTTCAATATTCCATCATCAATATTTTCTACTTTTTTACTTTTCATCCTTAATACAGGATCGCCAATTTTCCTAATTTTTCTTACTGCCATAATATCCTTTTTGTAATAATACCCTTCCGGATAGCAAGTTTCTTTATGCCGTACTACAGTATCCAGGCAGGATCTACATCTACGATTATTTTATTTTCATTATACTTTTTAAATACTTTCAGCACACTGCTTAATTTTACATTTAATTTATCAATTTCAGTAGTTTTTATAAGAAAATGCCATCTGTAAAACTGATTAATTTTATAAAAAGGTGCGGCTACCGGCCCTAATATTATATCACAGGCACTAATTATTTTATTCACGCTTTTAAATAATTTTTTAGCATCGCTTTCTACAGCATCTTTGCCTTTACCAGAAATTATTATGTTTATTAAATTTGAAAAAGGCGGATACATCAGTTCCCGGCGATTTTTAAGTTCTTCTTCGTAAAATGAGCCGTAATCCCCATCCATAAAATTTTTTATGATACTGCTTCCAGGATTATATGTTTGTATTATGACTTTCCCCTTTTTTGATTTTCTGCCTGTTCTTCCGGATACCTGAGTTACAAGCTGGTAAACTCTTTCATGCATATGGTAATCAGGCAGCGCAAGCATACTGTCACAATTTATAATTCCGACCAGTGTGACATCTTCTATATCTAATCCCTTTGCTACCATTTGAGTGCCTATTAAAATAGATGGGCTTGTAGAAATAAATTTCTTCAGTATCTCTTCATGTGATTTTTTCTTTGATGTTATATCAGAATCCATCCGCAATATCTCTGTATTTTTAAATCTTAAATTTAATTTAGCTTCTACTCTCTGTATGCCTGTTCCGTATAGGAAAACATTTTTACTGCCACAGGCAGCGCACATGCCTGTGTATTTTTCTTCCTTCCCGCAGTGATGGCATATAAGTTTCTTGTCATATTTGTGAAACTTGTAGGGCAAGTTGCAATTTGGGCATTCAGGAATGTAGCCGCAATCGCTGCACACGGTAAAATTACTGTAGCCTCTCCTATTTATGAAAATAATTATTTTATTATTTTTTTCAACTTCTTTTCTAATAGCTTTAAATAATTCATTGGTAATATCAGGATCTTCTTTAAACTTATCTATGGATCTCAAATCAATTACTTCTTTGTCTACTGAAATCATGCTTTGGGCCTTAACAGGTATTTTAAGCAATGTAAAACTGTCATCTCTCTCTGCATTAAATCTTGTAACTACAGATGGAGTGGCACTGCCAAAAACAACCGGTATTTTTAATATTTTTCCAAGCTTTAAAGCTGCGTCCTGTGTATTGTATCTTACAAGCGAATTTTCTTTGTAAGACGGATCATGCTCCTCATCAATAATTATTGCTCCCAGATTATTGATTGGCGTAAACAAAGAAGACCTCGTTCCTATAATAATACTGTACTTATTTTCCAAAATATTTAACCATCTTTCGTACCTCTCCGCCTTACCCATCCCTGAGTGATATACAGCAACCTCAGGCCCAAATACTGATTTAAATCTTGAAAATAATTGTGGGGTCAATGAAATTTCAGGAGTTAGAATAAGCGCCCGCCTGTTTTTTTCTAATATTTTCCTGCAAACTTCAATGTATACTTCAGTTTTTCCGCTCCCCGCAACTCCTTCTATTAAAAATCCATGGAAAACATTTTTATCAATAGATGAATTTATATTTTCTAAACATTTTTTCTGATACGCGTTTAAAATTATTTTCTTGCTTTTAAGTTTATCTTCTGTGTACAGGAAATCATAAAAAAAGTCCCTTTTTACCCTTTCACTTTTAACTGCCAATATCTTTTTGTCTATAAGCGCCTTCAGGCTTGCAGAACTGCACCCGGTATTTTTAACAAGTTCACTTCTTGGAGCCCTGCTGTTTTTAATTAAGTAATCTATGATCCTTTTCTGTGAAAAATTTTTATTCCAGTTTATTTTATTTTTAATTTTTCTGTAGCCATTTAAATTTAATTCAATTAAATCCTGATATTTTAATTTCACATTTTTGCTGGATATATCATAGCTATGTGATGCAATCCCTTCTTTTTCCAGCGACTTTAATATTTTTTTGATATCTTCTTCGCGGACACGTCCGGCGGCACTCATTTTTTTTATTAACTCTGATTCTGAAATTGCCCCATCCTGTTTTATGCATCCCAGTTCCGGGTAATCGCCGACTAATTTCTTTAACTTTTCCGCATCAAATTTCCATGTCTTTTCTAATTTGTATTTACCGCCGGGGGGTAAAAAAAGATTAAAAACCTTGTTTACAGGCTGAATATAATAACAGCTCATCCACTGTATAAGTTTTAATCTGTTTTCATCAAAAAGAGGCCTGTCGGTTATTACTTTTTCAATGCATTTAATTTCTTTTTCCAAAAGAGAGGATTTGTTTTTGACATTAACGATATACCCGAGTTCTAACCTTGATTTAAACGGTACCAGGACAATATTTCCCACTTTTGCATGATTTACTAAATGCGGGGGTATCTTATAATCAAAAGGGTGATCAATGTTGAGAACAGAAATATCTAAGTAAACCTCTGCATATCTATTCGCACATTTATTAATTTTATTCATCTAATATTAATTTTACTAAAGGTCCCTCGACTGAAGTCGGGGAAGTTTCACTAATGAAAGTTCGTTTTTAGATAGCCAGAATGCAACTGGTTTTTTTCTTTTCCTATTCATATTTTTATAAATATGTTTTCCGATAAAGAGTCTGGACGGGTTATATTTTAAAAGTTCAATACGACTTACTTCTGATTTCAATTGTGATTATACTAATAACCTTCTCTTTGCCATCAATTTCATAAAATAGTCTAAAGCTCCCAATTCTATATCGCCATGTCTCTGGTTTGTAGGTTTGTAATTTTTTAATGTCCTTGCCAAAATATAGGTTATTTTTTATTTGAGAGTATACAGTATCTAATATTTTACTATATATTTTTCTTTGGTCTGGCTTGTCTAACTTTTTTAAATCTTTTAAAAATTGATCTGTTTCAAATATCTTAAACAAATCTACCCTTTTTATGCTTTGCGTCTAAACTGCCTCTTTGTAATCTTTCTAACAAATCAGCGTTACTTAAAATTTCTCTCATCTCAAACTCATCTATTAGTTCGATCTGTTCAATATATGTTAAGGCTGCTGTCTCTATAAAATTAGAAAGAGTTCTATTTTCACTCTTTGCATGCTCCTTTAATTTTTCATATAGGTTACTTTTTATACGCAAAGTTACTGTTTTAGACATATTATTCCTTGAATACATTATATTACTTATGAATACATTATATTCACAGGTAAGCATAATGTCAACTTTTGCCCGGATCTTGTCCCTTTTATGTGGGATCCATTAATTAGTATTTATATCATCTCTCACTGCTTGAAACTAAAGGCCAAGAATATCTTTTATGGCTTCTACCTTATCCAATCTCTCCCATGTAAAATCTCTGTCCCGTCTTCCAAAATGTCCATAAGCAGCTGTTTTCTTATAAATCGGTCTTTTCAAGTCTAAATCCCTTGTAATTGCCCCGGGTCTTAAATCAAATACCTCTACTACTGCTTTTTCAATTTTAGCAATATCCACCTTTTCCGTACCAAAAGCATCAATCATAACCGAGACTGGGTGCGAAACTCCGATAGCGTACGCAATCTGGATCTCAAGCTTGCCAGCAGCCCCGCTTGCCACAATATTTTTAGCAACATACCTTGCGGCATACGAAGCAGACCTGTCTACCTTGGATGGATCCTTGCCAGAAAAGCACCCGCCTCCATGTCTCGCTGTTCCTCCATAAGTATCTACAATAATTTTCCTGCCTGTAACACCAGAATCCCCCATAGGGCCTCCGGTAACAAACATCCCTGTTGGATTAACATATAATTTCAAATCTTTGCTTAAATACTCTTCGGGAATAATAGGTTTTATTACAAATTCTCTAACATCCGGCTCAATCTGTGTTTCAATATCTATGCCCGGTGCATGCTGGGTTGCTATAACTATTGTTTCAACCGCAACAGGCCTGTCACCTTCATACCTTACGGTAACCTGGCTTTTGCCGTCAGGACGAAGGTATGGTATTGTTCCCGATCTTCTTACCTCTGCCAATCTATGCGCTAACTTATGGGCCAGCTGTATCGGAAGAGGCATGAGCTCCTGAGTTTCGCTGCAGGCATAACCAAACATCATCCCCTGGTCACCTGCACCCTGGCTATCAATTTCATCCTCATAGTTGTCACCAGTCCTAATTTTAATAGACTTTTTTACACCCTGTGCTATATCAAGAGATTGGTTTCCTATTGAAGTCAATATGCCGCAAGTATGGTAATCAAAACCATATTCTGCATTCGTGTATCCAATACCTTTTACCGTATCTCTAACTATTTTTTGTATATCAACATAAGTATCGGTTGTAACTTCGCCTGCGACTATTACAATTCCTGTTTTTAGAAGTGTTTCAACAGCTACTCTGCAATCCGGGTCATCCACTATAATTGCGTCAAGCACTGCATCTGAAATTTGGTCAGCCATCTTGTCAGGATGCCCTTCTGTAACTGATTCTGAAGTAAATAAATAATTCCTTTTTTCTGACATGCGCCTCTCCTATCTACCGCCCTATTCTTTAATATTTTTAATAATTTCATCCCAGATTTCTCTGGCAATAATCCTCTTTTTATCTTTTGCTAATTTTTTAGTGCAGCCATCTTGTGTGACAATGGTAACCTCGTTAAAATCGCTCATCATACCAATATCTTTTCTTGATATGTCATTTCCTACCATCATATCAATATTTTTACCCCTAATTTTATCTAAAGTATTCTTAACATCATCGGTACTTTCAGCAGAAAAACCAACCAAATACTGGCTTTTACCTTTTTTGTCAGCCAGGATATGTAAAATATTTTCATTTTCTTTAAACTTTAGTTTAGATATTATGTTATCTTTTTTCTTTAACTTATAATCATATCTTTTTTCAGGAATAATATCACTTATTGCCGCAGCCATGATGGTAACATCGCTTTTGCTAAAATGCTTCAGCACTTCATTTTTAATATCGCTGGAACTTTTAACATAAACAACATCAACACCATAAAGAGCAGGTAAATTTTCATTTGCACTAATTAAAATAACTTTTTCAGCTCCCCTGAAATAAGCTTCTTCTGCTAAAGCATGGCCCATCTTACCGCTGGAGTAATTTGAGATATATCTCACAGTATCTATGTCCTCTCTGGTTCCGCCGGCAGTTATCATAACTTTTTTGCCTGCCAGGTCTCCGCAGTACTGCAGAAGGTCTCCTGCTTTTTCCATAACGATATACTCATCCTCCATCCTGCCAAGTCCATTTTCACCACAGGCTAGTTTTCCTTTTTTTGGTCCGACAAAAAAATATTTTCCCATCCCCTCTAAAGTGCTGATATTTGACTGCACGGCAGGATTTAGATACAAACTCTCATTCATTGCTGGAGCGATAACAACAGGACATTTAGCAGCAATAATAGTTGTGGTAAGGAAATTATCACAAATTCCACATGCTAATTTGGAAATAGTATTGGCAGTTGCAGGAGCAAGGATAATTATATCCACGCTGTGAGCAAGAGAAACGTGATAAAGCTTATCTTTATTACTGAATAACTCTACAACAGTTTCATTCCTGCTTATAGAACTGAAAGTTAATGGATTTACAAATTTTGTAGCATTGGGAGTCATAACGACAACTACGCTGGCGCCTGATTGAGTTAACCTGCTGCAAATTTGTGCAGACTTATATGCAGCTATGGAACCTGTAACCCCCAACATAATATTTTTATTTTTAAATATAAAAACATTCTTGTCCATTTATTAAATTACTTCACTCTATTTTTTCACTGGTAAAACTGATTTTGCCTTCTTTTATTTCATTTAATGATATTTCCAGCGGATCATTGGATTGCAAATCCGTTAAAGGGCGTACTGCGTTTGTTCTTTCCATGTGATCCTTTGCTGACAGATACTCGGCAAGCTCTCTTGCTCTTTTAGCTATTAATATGCACAATATGTATTTATTACCAGTTTTTTCCAACAAATCAACCATATTTGGAATGGCCATCTAACTGTTTCCCCCTTTTTTTGAAATTAAGACATTTTTTAAATTAAGTAAAGCTTCATTATAATTATTATTTATTATTATGCAATTATAATATTTTTGATATTCCAGTTCACGTTTGGCAATATCAATCCTTTTTTTAATCTCATCTACGTTATCTGTCCCTCTCCCTGTAATTCTTTCTTCAAGCTGTTTTAAAGAAGATACGGTTATAAATATTAAAAATGCATCTTTTATTTTTTCCTTAACCTGCATGGCCCCTTTTACTTCAATCTCCAAAATAACATTTTCCCCTGAATTTAATTGGTTTACTACAAATTCTTTCGGAGTACCATAAAGGTAGCCGCAGTAAGGAGCCCACTCAAGAAATAAATCCTTTTTTATTAGCTCTTCAAACTCTTCTTTTGTGACAAACCTGTATTGTCTGCCTGGAACTTCGTCTTTTCTTTTTGGCCGGGTAGTGACAGAGACTGATTTAACAAATCCGCTTAAATCATTTAATGCATCATTTATCAGACTACTTTTTCCAACTCCTGAGGGACCTGAAATTATAAACAGCTTTCCATTGCTCACTTTTTACTTTTTACCTATTTTCTATATTTTTCAAGTATATCTAAAATTTCAAATAAGTTAATCCATCTGTATTTGAAAATACTTATAAAAGCTCTTCTTTTGGCTTTTGCCCAAACCACCAATCCTTTTACTGCTGCTAATCTTCAGCTCTCTAAGTATTTTCTCAGCAGAAACCCTGCCTTTTCCCGGTTGCGAGCTAACAAGATCTATTACTTTCATTTTAGAAATACAGTCACCAAGCAAGTCTTTATCCCTGAACAGCGTTGCTATATCAATTTCACCTTTTTTTAGTAAATTTTTTATATTCGCTCTTTTTTTTCTTGCGAGCAGCGCTCTTTTCAGACCTTTTCTTCTGCTTTCCTCAGTTAGAATAGGGAGAGGCATAATAACTTTCTTTACGTGTTTATAAAAGTTTACACCATTAGAATATACTAATCCATTAGAGTATACTAATATAAGGGATGGATTTCAATTAATTTTTGCTATTTTTGTTATTATTCCTGTTTTTTACTTCCAGGATATACAAATTGCAAATTATCCCTGCACATAGGACAGTTCTGCGGAAGATACTTTTTTATATCTAATTTAATAAGATGGCAATATGGAAATTCAAACCTTATATTATCCGATCTATCCACAATGCTGGAAATAGCCTGTATGTCTGCCTTACTTTCTTTACAAATACCTATAACCTCTTTTACTGACCCGCCAGTGGTAATTACATCTTCAGCAATAATTATTTTTTCACCGGGATTAATTACAAATCCTCTCCTGAGTTCCATGATGTTTTTTACCCTTTCAGTAAATACCATTCTTGCGTTCAGTTCGTAAGCCAGCATATATCCAAACAAAATTCCTCCTATGGCAGGTGATACAACGGCCTGCACTTTCTCTGCACCCATTTCCTTCTTTATGATGTGCGCAGCATGGCTGGCAATTTTTAAAGTTAGTTTAGGATGCTGCAAAAGTTTGGCGCACTGAAGATAATATTTACTGTGGTATCCTGATGTCAGCTTAAAATGCCCTTCCATTATAGAATCTGTTTCTTTTAATATTTTTAAAACATCAAGACCTTTGGCTTGCTTTACTACTTTTATCATTTTTTTGACACCTTCTTTATTTTTTCTAAAAATACATCAATAGCTTCACTTATGTTATCTTTCCCGGTAATAGATCTTCCAACAATTATAAAATCAGCCCCATCCAGTATAGCTCTATCCGGGGTGCCGAACCTTTTTTGATCTGCCGGCGAATCTTCGCTTAGCCTTATTCCGGGAGTTGCTA
>Ga0114918_10002346_pt1 | contig 16989 bp, 11 predicted proteins | sample LantaG_FD_87015 | JGI IMG/M metagenome (GOLD analysis project Ga0114918, IMG submission 87015) | Deep subsurface microbial communities from Baltic Sea to uncover new lineages of life (NeLLi) - Landsort_02402 metaG | ecosystem: Environmental > Aquatic > Marine > Oceanic > Sediment | place... | reverse complement strand
CCGCTACGGACTGGATAAATTGCGGTCAACCCTGAACGGTGAGGTGAAAAAATGAGACCGTCGAAAAATATTGAAAAGTTAATCAAGAAACTGTGTTACAAAACCAGCCCCGAGACGCACGACAGGGTCCTTGGCAATGTCCTGCAGGCGCTGGACGAAAAAGAAAAACAGAAACCAGGCGTGTTTGTGCCTGATACATGGAGAACTATTATGAAAAGTAAAATAACAAGACTGGCCGCGGCAGCGGTGATAATTATTGCCGTATTTGTAGGCATACACCAGTTCGGCGGTGACGGAGCAAGTGTCGCGTTTGCAGATATTGTTGAGCAACTGGCCAACGCCCGCACGTTAACTTATAGCGTTGTGACTCGCACGCCTGTCGAAAGTATGCCGACTTTACGGCTACAGATGGCATTTAAAGAACCCGGATACATGCGAACAACAACCGTAGATGGTTACATAAATGTCATTGATTGGGCGCAGAACAAAGGTATTTCCCTCTGGCCGCCGAAACAAGAGTATATCGACTTCGAGGCGTCCAACTATCAGCACGATCCGGCTCAGGATCCTTTCATGGTCGTTGAAAAATTAAGAACGCTTCCCGACCAGGCTGATGAGGAGCTCGGAGAGAAAAAAATAGACGGCAGAGTGCTTCAGGGTTTCCGTGTCACTCAAGACGATATGATCAATACAGTCTGGATTGATCCGCAAACGGCACAGCTTGTTCGCGTGGAAATAGAGTATACGAACGCTCCGGGTATGAACACAATCATGACCGATTTTCAGTTTAATGCCGAACTTGACGACTCGCTCTTTAGCCTGGTGCCGCCGGAGGATTTCACGCGTCTGGAAGTCCGGGCGGATGTTTCCACAGTAACCGAGCAGGACCTGATAGCATACCTGCAAATGTGGTCCACCTGGACTAAAGACGGCACGTTCCCACCGACATTCAATCCTATAGAATTGACGAAGGTTACTGCTGAGATGATAAAGCAAGGCAAGTTTGGCGAGGGAGATACATCGCAGCAGGATCGACACGCTGAGGCGACGCTGATGTATCGCGGCATAATGTTCGTGACACAATTACCTGCCGAGAGCAACTGGCGCTATGCCGGCGAGAACGTAAGCTACGGTGACGCTGAAACGCCCATCTTCTGGTACCAGCCGACTGGCTCGCAGACTTACCACGTCATCTACGGCGATTTGAGCGTCAAAGACGTGGCACCGGAAGATCTGCCTAAGTGAATCTTTCTGAGTGACTGACATGAAAAAGCCGGGCCAATTCAACTCGGCTTTTTCATTTTTTTTTTTCGCCTAGATAAGCAGGTTATTTCCTGGGCAAGCTTCCGTAGTAAGGATACTGATCGAACACATCGCCCTTACCCATGACACGCGGGTCTTTCGTGGCCTTCAACTCGGCCATCAAAGCCGTAGCAAGCTTCTTTTTAATCCTGGCGTATTCGACCTTGCCCGCGATGTTGTCCAACTGGTCGGGATCCTTGTCCAGATCGTAAAGTTCCTCGGCCGGACGCTTTCCGAAGCCCAGATCGAACATTCTCTTGACCTTCGGATCGTCACGATATTTCAGCATGTAAGATTTTGTGGGTGCCGCGTCAACGTCACCATACCCGTAATGCGTGCCGAGCGGACGGGCAACATTTATCTCCGTCGGCTTAGCGTAACCCTTAGGATCGCCAGCGGGCCAACGCTCCGGCTTGAAATTGCGAATATACAGGAAATTGTGTGTCCGTATCGCCCGCATCGGATAGCCGCCAGTGCCAGTCTCCTGGCAGACTACGTGACGCTCTTTGCCCGTCAGGACATGGTCGCGCCGGGCATCCACCCTGCCGGATTTGCCCGAGCGCAGAATATCCAGGAAACTGCGAGCGGTCATCTCCGCCGGCGGCTTCAAACCGGCCGCCTCAAGAAACGTCGGCGCCAGGTCCGTCAGGCTGATGAAATCCTCGACAACCCTGCCGCCCCTAACCGCGGCGGGCCAGCAAACCGCAAGCGGGACATTTGTCCCCGTATCGTAAAGGTTGCTCTTGCAGCGTGGGAACGGCAGCCCGTTGTCGCCGGAAATAACAACAAGCGTATTGTCAAGCTCGCCGGTCTCTTCGAGCATCTTCAGCAAATCGCCGACTTCACTGTCAAATCGCTGGACCTCCCAGTAATAATCGCAGATATCGGTGCGGACTTCTTCGCTGTCCGGAAAACACGCCGGCACTTCGACATCTTCGAGCTTCATCCCGCTCTTTATGCCGGACTGCCATTTATAGCCGCGATGCGGGTCGGTGCTGCCGAACCAGAAGCAGAACGGCCTGCCTTCGGGACGAGCTTTCATAAACTCTCGGAAGTCCTTGTAGCGCGGCCCGGCGGGATTTCGTTTCCGCCCGCCCGGCGCATCCCGGCCGGGACCCCAGCCCTTGCGGGTGTAACCGACGTGATAACCGGCCTCTTCCAGCAGGTCCGGATACACAGCGAACTTTACCGGAAGCGTGCTCCAGAGATTGCCGCCCTCTTCCAGGCGCCAGTGCCACTGCCCGGTGAGAATCGCTCCGCGCGAAGGTGTGCAAGACGGCGCCGAAACAAACGCATTCTCGAACAGCACGCCCTGCCGCGCGACCCGGTCGAACGTCGGCGTCTTAACAACCTTGTCGCCGGCAATGCTCGCGTGAGGCCAGGACCAGTCATCCGCCAGGCAAAAAAGAATATTCGGGCGCTTTTTCGAAGCCCCGCTTCCAAACGACTCGGAGGCGTTCGCACATCCGGCAACAGCCAGCGCAGCAGCACTGAATCCTATTTCCTTCAAAAAGTCGCGGCGAGAATTACATAAACAACTCATATTTGTTCTCCTGTCTATTTAGTTATAGACAACGCAATACGAAGCTAAGCGTTGAGATTGGTTATTTGAAGCTGAAGAATTTTTCGAGTTTCGCCGGTAATTTTCTGTTGCTCACTGATTCGAACGGGCCAGACCCAGATTATCTTTTCTCTGTCGGTAACTACAAGCACATCTCTGCGAATCCTGTGTGGGATCCGCTGGGCGGTCAGGAATTTGCCGAGCTTTTTTTCCTCGCTTTGGCCCAGAGGAATAAACCTGTCGCCGGCCCGGCGCCGGCGAACGACCAGCGGCAGCTTAATCTTCTCCAGATCAAACCACTCAATCGAACCGGTTTTGGCGGCCTTGAATTTTTTAAAATCAACTTCATCCCTTTCGAGAACAATCGCCTGTATTAAAAATTTTTCAAACGTTGTCTGTCCAGGAATTTCAAGAGTTACAGTTTGGTCTTTAGACGATATCGGTGGGGCAAGCCCCACCCTACAATTTGAAAAAATTAAATTCCCGTATTCATGCCGAACCGCGAATCCGCCGGGCAATTCCATTTTTCTGCTGGTGACATTTTGCTGCGCCAGTTGCAGTATGCCTCCATAATGTCCCTGCGTCAAATTTTTCTCGCCGCAGCCGATATTAGCCAGACTTCGCCGAATCAGCTCGACTTTTACCGGCTGCGGTTCGGCAAGAAACAGCTTTAAGTCCAGCACGGTTTTCTCAACATCGCTATCAGCCAGGGAAGGCCACAACTCATCCGTCCGAGCACAAACCATGCTGTAAAAACCGTGGGCAGAGCGAGTCAATTGCGACAACTGTTCGACAATCGAATCGGAACATTCCTGTTGTAACGCCGGCAACAACCGGTGCCGGATATAGTTGCGCCTGTACGTACAATCGGCATTAGTATGGTCCCGGCGCCAATTCAGATTTCGCTGCTCCAGATACCTTACAACTTCATCGCGTCTGAAACACAGCAAGGGCCTGATAAATTTGATCTCATCGGCAAAGGTTCGCTCCGGCCAGATGCCGCCGAGCCCGCGAAAGCCCGTGCCGCGGCTCAGGCGCTGGAGGATGGTCTCGGCATTGTCGTTTTTTTGATGTGCTGTTGCTATCCGGCTGCAATCATTGGCCTTTGCGATATCGATCAGAGCCTCCATCCGTAAATGGCGGGCGGCTGTTTCAATCGACAGCTTACCCAGACGGGCAAATCCGCGTACGTCCGCTCGCCTCGTCGTTACGGCCAACTTCAATTTCGTTGCCTGGGCGATTACAAACTCCTGATCCAAATCCGCTTCGTCGCCTCTCAACTGATGATTGATATGAGCACAGAGCAACTCGGCATTGAAAAAGTTCCCGGCCTTAAGCGCATGCATCGCGTACATAAGAGCTATCGAATCCGCCCCGCCGGAAACAGCAAGCAGGATTTTTTCCGCTGAGCTTAAAAGCCCATTCGCCCTTATAAAATCGGCCAGTTTTTTCTCGAATTCGAGCGACATTTCTTTGGCATAAAAAACGGGCCTGATATCCAACCAGGCCCGATATTCCAACGCTGAAAAACTCTCTTACAAAACTTCTATCAACTTTAGTTCCCGCTTTCGTCGATCTTCTGCAATTCCTTTATCCGCTTTTCAGCAAATTCTCTCCATTCTCTATACCTGTCAAACTGACCTTCGATTTTGACAGCCTGTTGATAAAGCTGCAGTGCCTCGGCGTTTCGGTGCAGTCTTTGATCCAGAATGCGTGCCGCCCTAAACCTTGCCGGATGAGGCGTTTCAGGATCCCACTGGAAGGTCCTTTTGAAATACAAAAGCGCTATCGTGTAATCCTTTAAATATTCATAGATGTCGCCAGCATTATACGCCGCATCATCAATCTTGTCGCTGGCAGGGAATTTCTTTATCACCTCGTTGTATTTCTCAAGAGCCAAACGTAACTGATTTTCATTCTTAAAAATGGGTAGTGTGCCGGCCTCCTTATCAATCTCTTCAGCTTCATAATACAGATCATCCGCCTCGGGAATCGAAGCACTGACTTTTAGATTGGCTGAGGCCTCGATCGCCTCAATAATGTAGTTATATTTCGGCATAGTATCCAACGCAGCCAATTCTTTCTGTGCCCATTCAAGTTTCATATTGTTGCCGGTTCGCATGTAGTAGCCAGCCAAAAGTTCAAGACCCTGTCGATAAGCCTGCCGATTGACCGACATTTTCTCGACAAGATCGACCTCACTCGTATCAGCGATATTGACGACGCTGGCGGGTCCGATTTGTCTACTGCTACGTGGTATAAGCTGACCTTCGCCCCTGTCGACACTCTGACAACCAACCAATGCGTTAAGCAATACTATGAGCATTCCGGTACATACTATTCTCGCCATAATGGCCTCCTTTCGAACTTATAAACGAATCCATTTCTATTAATCAATAACCAATTATCAAGTAAAAGCCCGTTCGTCAAGAACAAACAACAAAAAATATTCAATCAATGACCTGTTGAGGATTCTAATGGCAATTACAACGAATTTCTACAACTTTTCATTTAATAATCCTCCGCAAACACTCGATTCCATAGTCAAAGGCCGTATTTTGCCAAATCCGCATGAAAGAATAATAAAAACAAAGATTCCGAGGCAATTAAACACATTGTTTCATCAATACAATCATATTGATCATACCACCCGTTATTATATGTACGTAAGCCCCAATCCCTTATTGATGCCGATAAATCCGCGCCGGAAAACGTCACTGGAACTGTTATGAATTTCAGCTAAGGGTAAACATTCGCCGGGACATTATAGTATAGGACTTTCCATGCTGAAATCTGGATTTTGTTTACAAAAAAGTCCATAAAAGTCAGCGAAAAGCTTTGACTTAAGCGGCCGACTCGGGTATAATAATGTTTTATAAAGTCCGGCGGTATGACCGTGAGGAGGTCATCTTAATATCGTCGATTTAATGTGTTTTTTATGTCAATCCAAGTCTCTTTTCGGATTGGCTGGAAGAGACCATCGCGAAATGATTTTGGGAACAGGAATATGAAACCAAACCGGTTAATCTTAACTATTCTCATAATGACTTGCTGTTTACTCCTTCAGGCCGGCTGCGAAGAGGAAGCTATGGCGCCGCGACAAGGGCTTAGCTCAGACTGGTTCCAGCAGTTCAATCAATTACAGCAGTCGAGCAAGCCGACAGTCCCTACTCGTTCTACCACTCGTAACAAAAGAACGGCACCAAAAATTGAATTCGAAAAAGTAGTGCACAATTTCGGTAATGTCGGCCCCGGGACGAGTAATCTCTGTGAGTTTAAATTTACGAACGCCGGAAATAGCACCCTAAAAATAGGGGAGATTACTAAAACCTGTGGATGTACACCATTTTCGCTTGCGAAAAAGGAATACGCTCCGGGAGAGAGCGGAACATTGAAGGTGAACTATTTTTCCGAGCAACTACGTGGCCAGACAACAAAACATCTGGTCATACATAGCAACGATAGGGCAAAGCCTGAGGTCACACTGGCCGTCAAGGCAGACATTAAGATGCAAGTCGATCATGAACCGAAAACATTGAACCTTTTGCTTAAACAGGAAAACGCTAATTGCCCGCAGCTCACACTTACCAGTATTGACAACCAGCCTTTTTCAATAAAGTCTTTCAAGTCGACCGCCAATTGTATAACTGCCGACTATGATCCTTCTGAGAAAGCAACGAAATTTGTTCTTCAGCCGAAGGTTGATATGGAGCTGCTGGAGAAGACTTTGAATGGTCGTATTGAGATTGGCTTGACACATCCGGAATGCAAAACGATCTCCGTCGGCATAAGCACCCTTCCAAAATTCAAGATTGTTCCAAGATCCATTATCGTTCGCGGAATGGCAACACAAGAACCAATTAAACTGCGGATACTTAACAACTACGATGAGGATTTTGAGCTTGAATCATTTTCGTCAAGCAAAGGTGCCGTCAAGGTATTGAGTAACACAATAGTCCGCAATGGTTATGAGCTTGAGCTGGAGATAACACCACCGGCCAGCAAAAACACAAAAAGAATCTTCACGGAGAAGTTTTTTGTCAAAACAAAAGAAGGCCAGCAACTGGAAATTCCATGTAACGTATTCTATTCGAAAACGGCTCCTGCATCTCTAACAACCAAAACAAACGATAAGGAATGTAAAACTTGTGGCCCCAAACTCTTTGACTTTACCAAGGGTACGGTTACAGGATTATAACTCGGGAAGGAATAACGGCTCTTAAGCGTGTCCTCCTACCAATTGTTACTAAGAATACATAGGCTTTCTCGGTACCGAATATTTTTTTGCCGGGCTCGGTTATTCAGTTTGGCTACGGAGTAATGGCGAACAGGAAATGTTCATTACCAAGGCTTTTGACTTGTAATTGTATCGACTTACTTTCATCGGTTAAAGCATTTATAGAGGTGTCTACTGCCCAAATGCCGCCCGGCTTGACTTTTCCGCCGTTTTCACTCGAACTTGAGCTTCCTTTTCGACTTTCAACGGTCAGTAAATGATAGGGTACCAAGTATGAAGATTCTTGCGAACGGATAATCCGCAACGCAAAAGTCTGCAACTCTCCATCGCCGAGACGACGGTAAAACAGAACGGGCTCATTAATGGGTTTTTCAATCTCAACAGGTTCGTTGAGCTGTTCAGGATTTATAAAACCCATCTGGCGAAAAATCTCCTCGGCGACAGGGACTTCGGCCAGACTCTCATCTCCGAGTTCCCCGGCCAGGTTCTTAATCTCCTCCGCCCTGACATTGTGGTCTTTTTCCGTACGCTGCATGGCCCTGGCACGCAGGAGTGACTCTCGCCCCTTGTCCGTTTCACCACGATCCGCCCAATAGCGAGCGAGCATAAGACAGCCATCCAGCGTATGGACAGGACTCGCTTCAATAATAGACCGTAAACGTTCAAGCTGCTTCGGCGTGCGGAAATATTTCTCAAAGATGAGGATTGTTTTAATTTCCAAATTGCATTCTAATAACGCATCCATTGCCTTTTGCATCTGGTCACTGGTCAAGTAAGATTCGTAATCAGCAATTAACGAGGTCTCGGACACCGTCTTATCAGATTCGCTCCAAAAAAATGTACCTGCTTTGGAGCCTCGCCTGCTCTGGCGAAAAATATAAATGTGTTCATTTTCCTTTTGCATCCGAAGATATTCTTTGCCGAGGTCCTCTTGTCCCCATCCCAGGATTTTCAATTCATCCCGATAAGCCATCAGTGCCTTATCGGTTTGGCGCTCGTCTGCGAACCGCCAGACTGTGTGATTGTTCTTCAATAATCCACTGCCTGAAATCAACTTTTTTACCTCCTCAGCTTTCAGAAAGGAAAGCTCCGGCGGCTCATGGTAGACTCCATGGAGTATCTCAGGCGATTCAGGCATCTGGCCATACTTATCCAGTAAATTCTCAAACTGTTTGCTGATTGATTTGATCATCTCGCTGCAAATACCATCTGCTGCAAGCTTGTATTTGGCTCGTGAACTTTCAATTCCAAACATTTCACTCTCGTGCTCGAGCTGGCTTTCGATATCGAACCTAACCACTGGAAGCGTGTAAGTCTGGTCCGAATGGGACGTGCCTGCGAAAATAGAACTGCCCGCCGTCCATTTTATTATCGCTTTGAAATAACGACTACGAAGGAAAGTTTTCTCGTTGACCTGAGGCATATTTATAATAATAAAAACATCCGGCAGAATCCCGCCCGGCTTTGGCCAGGTCCCGAACAGGTAATAAGCAACTTCGCCCACATAAGGCAATTGGGCCAGAGACTTCTGAAACTCGCGCATCGTACGGTCAAGCAGATCGTGAGGACTTTGACAAATAATCAGGATGTTTCGTGTGCTTACTCTGGCACCGCTTCCGGCCGAGGTAGAACTCAAAGTCTGTATATTATTCTTGGCATTTATCGTTCCAATATGTGCCTGGAATCTGCCGGATTCACCCCGTGAGATAGGCAAAGACGTTATCTCACGGGGTGAATCTTTTTGCTCTGTTGGTTTGTTCTTTCCTGATTCATTCAGAATGACTACAGGTTCAGATTTGCCGGAACTCAATGGCAACTCGAAAAACACCAGCACAACACCAATTAATGCAATCGCAATCGCAGATCCAAATCCTGTACGAGCGGTTCGCGAACCTTTCTTATGCTCGTCAGCCTTGGGAGGCCGAAGCAAAAAACCAAAAACGAAATATACAAGGGTAAGCAATGGATTGAGGAAAAGAAAAGTCACAAGCCAGAGAATTTGTGTGCCCCATCGCCGGCCGAATATCGGATAGAATTCTCGCCGGAATAAACAATGAATCAATAACGCCGACCATATAATAAGATATAGTCCACTGAACGTATACCAAGGCATCGAAATCTACCTTTCAAATAATTATGTATGGGCGGTTTGCAAACAGTCTTTACTGCCAAAGCACCTAAAGCCCGATATATCAGTATCGAGATTTTAGCACCTTCAAATTACCCAAAAGTGGCCGAATGCCGCAAAAAAAGATGAATTTTTTAGGTCCGAAAAATAGCCATAGAAACGAATGCTTATTCTGTAAGGCGTTTAATATAAAGATGTTAAGCTTCAAACATAACGAAAGCCGCCAGCCTTGCCGGACAAGTATCAAGCTTTTCCTAATTTTTTCTTCGACAACACTTGACGGAACATAAAAACATGTTATACTTGTAATAGTTGGCGTAGTACAATTAGTGAGGTTATTTTATGCAGATTCGTATCGACAACGCTTCGAACAGGCCCGTTTATCGGCAGATTATAGACCAGATCAAGCGTGATATTGCCCTGGGCAGACTTATCAAAGATGAAAAACTGCCGACCGTCAGGCAATTGGCGGCACAGCTTGCCATCAATCCCAATACAATCGCCAAGGCCTATCGCCAACTCGAAGGCGAAGGCATCATCGTCACCAGGCCCGGCTCCGGAGCTTTTATCGCGAATCTTGACAGCAACCTTAGCAAAGCCGTCCGAAAAAGACTCCTGTCGGATGAGCTTGAGCGAATCGCGGTTGAGGCGTTTCACATGCAAATCGACGCCGAAACGCTGCTGGAATTGTTCAATAATGCCGTTGAGAAATTAAATGTGCCTTCGAAGAAAGGACAATCGAATGAATGATAACGTTATCAAAGTTGAAAATCTCGTCAAGTATTTCGACGGCCGGTGCGTTCTGGACGGCATCAATCTCACGGTGCCGCGAGGCTGCATCTACGGCCTGCTGGGACGAAACGGTGCCGGCAAGACAACGATTATCCGGATTCTTTTGGGCATCGAGCCGGCGACGCGAGGCCGGACTTTACTGCTGGACACCGAATCTACGAACCTTTCGCCAAAAATCCGCGGGCGGATTGGCTGCGTCGCCGAAGGTCATAACCTTATCCAGAACTATAAGGTCGAACGGCTGATCAAGCTCTGCAAAGACCTTTCCCTGCAATGGAACGATGAGTCCTTTGATCATCTGATAGAAACATTTCGCCTGCCTAAAGACCGCAGGATCAAAGACCTGTCGATGGGTATGCGGGCGCAGTTGAACCTCTCGCTGGCAATGGCGATTGACCCCGAGCTGCTTATTCTCGACGACCCGACGCTCGGGCTCGATACCGTCGCGCGCCGGCAGTTCCTCGAACTTGCCATCGAAGTAATCCAGAAGCAGAATCGAACAATTCTATTCTGCTCTCACATCCTCAGCGACGTAGAGCGCATCGCCGACCGGGTAGGAATCCTCGCCGCCGGTAAGCTCGTGGTGGATTGTCCGCTGGAGCAGCTCAAAGAACGGGTCAAAAAACTGCGTATCATCTTCCCCGAATCGCCCCCGGCACGCCTCTACCTGACGGAAATCATAAATCGGCAAATCCAAGGCAGGGAAATGACCATTACAGTGGCCAACTGGAATAAGCAAAAACAAGCTATTCTCGAAACGTTCAAACCCTCAAGCTGCACCGAAATCCCGATGAGCCTCGAAGACATATTCATAGAATGCACAAGGCCAAGTGCCGAAGCGGTGGAAGTCGCATAAAAAGGAGACAACGAAAATGCTGACCTTGATAAGAAGAGAAATTCGGGACAATATAGTCTATTTCATCGCAGCCGTTGTTTTCTCAGCGATCCTCATCGCGCTTCTAATCGCCGCGACGTACAATTCCGACTGGATCAGCGATCCTGCTGTCTATGTCGGCTTCTCGATACCGATACTGTTGATACTTGGTTTAGTATTCTCTGCGATGGGAGTAACGCAGATGTACATGGATCGAAACAGGAAAATCTCGGCATTCCTCTCCGCCCTGCCGGTGACAAGAAACTGGATATTGACGGCCAGAATCTTCGCGGGACTTTTGGCAATTCTAACCGTACTTGTGCCCCTGACAATTGCCGTCATAGTCCTGGGCCGTCTTATCGCACCGCCCATACCAATTTTCGCCGGCTACATCGCTGACATTCTTACAACGGTCTTTCTGATGGTTTTTGCGTGCTATTGCCTTGGATTGCTTACCGGATGGACAGCAAACAAGATTGCACCTACGTTCGGCGCACTTGGGCTGAACATTGTTCTGGTCTCTCTGGTATTCGTAAAGGGCTTCGGCCCGGATATACAATTCCTGCTCGTGCTGGTTATCGTTGCGTGTTTGATACGCACATGGCACAAGTTCATGTCAACATCCCTTTAGGAATATACTCATGCGATCTCGACCCAATTATCCCATTCAGGTCCTTGCCGCCGGATTTCTTGTGCTCGTGTTTCTATCCCTGTCGCTATTCTGGGCGAGTTGGTTATGTAAGAGCATTCTCGCAAATATCATGCCTTTGGACTACAGAACCGTGGACATCACACCCTCCGGGCTGGTTCCGGCCGAGATTGAGAGTGACCCGAACGTGCTTCGGCACTCTGGCGTGCATGCACATATCATGCATCCCGAAGCCTCGCAGACCCTCGGTTTCGTGAAATATCTCATCGACAAAGCCCCGGAAGGACGTCATTCGAAAATCTATTATCTCGACCTTGAAGGCGAAAACTCGGCCTGGATATATTTCGATGGAAGAACCGGTCAAATAAACTGTCGCTGGGCTGACGTAGAGAAAATGCCCGACGGAACTTTGATGCGAAAGAACTTTCAATTCTACGCCGGCCCGGAAGGAGTCTCTGAAATCCCCGATAAGAAGCTCGGCAGGTTCACTCCTGTGGTTGCAGATTTTTACTCAACGCCGCTGATATTGTACGATAGCATTCTGCGACGTTTTTTCGCGATCAACATTAAGGACAGGAATATCACCAACGGCCCGCAACTGGCCAAAGACGATCCCCGCCGGCCGGTCGATATAGGCATACTGAGCAAGAATCCCGGTGTTTTAGATCTGTATTGGTCGCAGCCGGATATTAAGACATCTCAGAACCATAAAGACGGAGCATTCTATTCAAGGTTGAGTCACGTGCTCATCAGGGAGGGAAACTCCGATTATGATTCCGACCGATATGTGCTCGTTCTCGATAAATCGGGGCGAATCGACCTTCTGGACAAAGAGACGCTCGAATTTGCCGGGCCGGCCGGGCGTTTACCCGCACCTGAGACGCTCTTTCCATCCGACAAAAACGTAACACCGGATGATTTGTTAGCTTACAGAATCCTGCCGATGGCACTTAAAGAGGACCACAAGTACCGGGGTTTGTTCGTAGCCGCGGTCAGCCGTGAGGGCACGGCACTGGCCCTGGCTGTGTTTGATGCAAATGGGGTCCCAATAAAAAGCGATCAAACCTGGACAAGTGTCCGTCGAGGTAATAGAAGAACATATTCCAGCAGCGCTGTTTTCTTCAGCACCCCCTGGGCGCCCACCTTAACCATCGGCAAGTTTATGCTGGAGAATCTTCATCCGCCAATTCTTTCTCTGGCCTCATATTTCACCGCCGGGAGTATCGAAGCCGCTTCGGGCCACCGGGCAATGTTCCTGCTGCCAAATTCCTTCATCGCAATGAAGGGCAGGGACGCTCGTGCAAATATTGCCGTAAAATTCCTGTACGCCCTTTTATTGATTTCGCCATCAATCGTATTGGCGATATTGCTCGCCAGGCGGGTCGGCAAGGATGCCGCCGTAGTGGGCCTCCCACAAAAAACCAGACGCTTCTGGACGCTTGGGACTCTCGCCTTCGGCCCAGCCGGATATATTACATACAGGTTAACCCGGCCGAAGATAACGCTGGTAACCTGCGCCAATTGCGGCAAGCCGAGAAGGACGGATATGGGCAAATGCCACCGCTGCGGCAGCAAATGGGATGTGCCGGACCTAATCCCTCCGGCATGGAGAGTTCTCAACGGATAATAAAAAACTATGAGAGCATTATTAACATTAATCAAAAGACAGTTAATTGACAACACCATCTATTTCCTAGCCGCTATCTTAGTATCGGTAGTTCTGGTTGTAGCAATTCTTTCTATAACCCTCAGCGAAGATATAACATATCTATCATTATACACTGTCATTCTTATTATCACTGCGCCCATTCTTTTCGGTATAGGTTCTTATATATTGGGTGTGATCCAAACATATTCTGATAAAACGAATGGGATAACAGCGGTTTTGACGGTTTTGCCCGTTACTCGTGGGCGCATTTTCCTCGCTTGTCTTATCATCGGCATACTAATAATCCTGACACTTTTGGGCCCCTTGGCAATCACCGGAGCTATCCTCTGGGAACTTCTTGGGCCGCCCGACTGGCTCTTTCATAACTGGCTCGCCGATACCTTTATTGGCATATCCTTAATGGCGCTCGCGTGCTATTGCCTTGGACTTGTCGCCGCCCGGAAAGCGGAAACATTCACATCAGCCCTGCGTGCGCTGTTGCTGGTGCCGATTCTCATGCTGCTGATCGTAATCAAAGGTTTCGGCTGGCCACTCCTTGCCGTGCTTCTACCGCTTCTCGCTGTTTTGTTACTCCGCTGCTGGAAGCTTGAATCCAATCGTAAAATGACAATTATTGCTACCGGATTTACAGCTTTGGTATTGTTGTCTGTCCCGCTCTACTTCGGTCGGAATATTTGTGACGGATTATTGGTGAACAAAATGGATGCTAACGCCAATGTTAGTCCTTCAGGCTTGCTGCCGCTGGAGATCGAAAATGATCCAAATGTTGTGAAACACTCTACAGCTTCCAGTAAAGTTGTTGTTGATTACTGGCGGCGCTGTATCGTTCGCCACCTCTTTGAAAAGCACTGGTACAAATTATTAAGACATTTCGATACAGGTCAGTATCTTCTCGAAAATACGGGCATAATACAATACTTCGAGTCTCTTGAGCGGGGCAGACGGTACATGTATATCCAACGCAACCGCAACCTCAAGCGAGATTTGAGTCTTATTCACCTTGATGAAATGAGAGGACAACTCATCTACCATCGTAAATACATAGATGGCTATGATGACGAACACACGTGGCGGTGGGATGACGCTACTAAATTCCATCTCAGCCCCAAAGGTATTTCTGATGTACCTAACAACAAACCCGGACGATTCGAATCGCCCATTATCTACGTCTATTTTGAATCAACAAGCCGTATTTGGGATTCCCTGCCACAATGCGTGGTTTACGATGCGAATTCACAATGCTTCATTGCAATCGACCTTGAAAACCAGACAATCCGCATGGGGCCTAAGGTACAGGATTCTTCATTCCGTCCCATTAATATTAGCTCCTTAGCCAACTCAGTCTCATGCGGTGTTGGTTTATCTCTTCCATCTACTAAAAGTTATAAGGATCTACTTCCAATCGTTCTTGCAAGAAGTGGTTATCTACCTGTTTTCGATGAGTCGGGGCAGATCAATCTTCTTGATCCAAATACACTCGAACTTCACGGACCGGCTGGTTACTTACCTCGTCCGAAATCTCTCTTCGGTTGGAGTTCTTCAAAGCCAAAATATCTTCTCGATTATGATTTGGACCTTGTCGCAACTGCACCCTATGACGAACGTCTAACTCACGGTTATATTTCCGCTTATAGAAAAACCAATGCAAAAGGAGAATACCTCGGCCTGGTAGCGGGGAGTCTGTCGCGTCAGGGCATGTGGACATCTGTGGCGGTTTTTGACAAGGACGGCAAAAAGATTAAGAGTGCTGATTCCGAATCGACTTTCTTTAATATGCCCGGCGGGCCGGCATTAACGATAACAAAGTACATTTTTGAGAGCCTGCATCCGCCGGTTTTGACGCTGACATCTTTCTTTACGGCCTACAGCTTTGATGTCCGCTCGTCGCATCGGGCTCTGTTTTTGATGCCCAATTCCTTTATGGCTATGGCCAGAGATTACGAGGGGAACATTTTCTATATGATTTTAATTCTTCTGCTGCTCATGCTGCCCGGGATTCTGTTTGCCGGTCTGCTGGGCTGGCGGATTGAGCGAGATGCTACGACAAGTGGTTTATCGCACAATACCAGGCGACTTTGGATGGCCGGAACGTTGGTCTTCGGCCTGCCTGCATATATCACGTACAGGCTGACTCGGCCGAAGATAATGCTCGTAACCTGTGCTAATTGCGGCAAGCCGAGACGGCCTGACATGGAAAAATGCCATCGCTGCGGCAGCAAATGGGACGTGCCGGAATTGACGCCGCCAGCCTGGCGGGTCCTGAACGGGGCAGAATAAGCACTTGACATTGACTATCCATTCGACTTCGCTCAGGACAGGTTTTCTATTGACTAATGACTATTTTTGGGGAATTTTTCGACCAAATGCGATGGTAGTGCCGAACAAAAATCGGAAATTTATAATATTTTTTTATTCCTTTCTCAACAAGCACTTACGGTGATAATACGGCCTACATTTTTGTAGATTCTCGTATCAAACGCGCATATCGGGCCAATAGTAGAGACGCTTATAAATGATTATTGATTAATGATAAATGATAGATCCAATCACGCCGTCCTCGGAACTCCCTACGGAGAACGAAACAGTACGAATTTTAGCCCTCACTACTAGTGCCGGGTCGAAAAATGAAGCAAAAATTGAACTGAAATATGCAAAAAAGCCAATTTTGTGTAGGTTTTTGGTGTTAATCCGTGGCTAATTTGAAAAAACAAACCCAATTCTCGAAAGGCCGAAATGAACGTATATATCTATATAAAAAGGGGTTATGATGATTTTTGCGGTTCTGGACGGGGAAAAAACAAAGCCAATTCAAAGCCAAACAAACCCAATATTATTTAGCCCCCAGCATTGCTGGGGGTTGAAAGACCAATTTGAAAAAACAAAGCCAATTTGTTCCAGCACGGAATGACGCTAAGTCAATAATAACAATGGTTTATGGAGATTTTGATGAGCCGGGACAGCGAAAAAACAAAGCCAAACAAAGCCAATTTTCAACGCTAAGAAGAGGAATGCACACGGGCGAAAGAGCTGTGGACGGCTTTATGCCCGCCAGGGGCGCTGCCTGCTGAGGTTGTTTGATAATATATTCCTGGCGATCAGGACGTCTTCGATTACCTGGAAATCGAGCATTCCTACGCAGGCGAAGTCGGCGCCGGATTCGAAAGTGAACTTAAAGCCGTCCCGTGGATGGATGGCTCCAGCGGCAAGGACTTTATATGCAATCCAGGGCCTGGTGACGTTCTTCATAAACTCGATGGTCTTTTCCGGCGAGATGCACCACATACAGTCGTTGCTGGGCAGGCCGGTCTCGGGACGCTGGTCTTTCAGAGGGGCGGTGAAATACTTATCATGATGCAGCGTTTTCATATAGAAGTCAACGTCGACGCCTTCTTTTTCGAGCGCCATCGGCACCTCGAGATCGTGACATGCCACGCCGGCGATCAGCCCGTTGTCCTTGATGAATTCGATTACTTTAGCGATCAGATCGACCCGGCCGTACTTGACCCATCTGTCGCCTATCTCGCCCTGGATGAAGGCCCCGACCGCACCGTTGTCGATGGCGATTTTGATCCTGCCGGTCAGGTCGTTGCTCTCCGGGAAGCACTGCGCGACCCACTGGATTTGCCCGCCTCGTTCGTTGCGGTACTTGTTGATGACGCGGACGGTCGGGTCGTCGCCGTTGGCGTATGGGCTGTGGACGGTGGAGATCATCGTGTTGATTCCGTTTTCCTCGCACCGCTCCCATGTCTCCATGATTTTCTCATCGGTGAAATAATG
>Ga0114918_10002345_pt1 | contig 16993 bp, 14 predicted proteins | sample LantaG_FD_87015 | JGI IMG/M metagenome (GOLD analysis project Ga0114918, IMG submission 87015) | Deep subsurface microbial communities from Baltic Sea to uncover new lineages of life (NeLLi) - Landsort_02402 metaG | ecosystem: Environmental > Aquatic > Marine > Oceanic > Sediment | place... | reverse complement strand
GTCGCAGGGCGCAGCAACGCACTCAGCGGTATGGTCGACGCCGCGGTTGTGGCCCCGGTCATCGCCTGCCCGCCCTACTCGGACAAGTTCGCGGGCGCCGACATCTACTCCTCATTGCGCGTCCCATCGGGCGTCGCGCCCGCGGTAGTACTGGAGCCCAAGAACGCGGCGCTTCTGGCTGCCAAGATCCTCAGCCTCGCCGATGCCGATGTCGCCGAACGCATACGTGAGGCTCAGGTGGAACAACGCCGGCGCCTCTATGACGCGGACCAGAGCGAACGTTGAACGCGGACCGACTGAGGAATATGGGGCACTTGGTGACGCTGGAGAAGTCACCAACACCCGGGAGTGATATCGTGGTCAATGCAGCAACTCCGGAGCAACAAGACGACAAGCTCCACGAGGCGTGCGGCGTTTGTGGCATCTTTGCCCCAGGCATGGAGGTCGCCAGAATGATCTTCTTCGCCCTCTACGCCCTGCAGCATCGGGGCCAGGAGAGCGGCGGAATCTGCACCGTCGAACGGGGGATCGCCCATATCCACAAAGGATTGGGCTTGGTCTCTCAGATCTTCAACGAGGACAACCTGCAGGTGCTGCGTGGCGATCACGGTATCGGCCACAACCGGTACTCCACCACAGGCAGCAGCGTCCGGCTGACCAACGCCCAGCCCTACCTGATAGAGACGGCGCTGGGACCACTTGGCGTCGCCCACAACGGCAACCTGACCAACACCCCCGCTCTGCGGCGGGATCTCCTCCACCACGGCGTCGGCCTGATCTCCTCCTCTGACAGTGAAGTGATCACGCAGATGCTGGCCGGCGCCGCCGGCGCTACGTGGGAGGAGCGCATCCAGGACTTCATGACCCGCGCCCAGGGCGCCTACTCCCTCACCATTCTGACCAAAGACGCCATCTATGCCGTCCGGGATCCGTGGGGATTCCGCCCGCTCTGCCTGGGCCGTCTCAACAGCCAGGGCTGGGTTGTTGCCTCAGAGTCCTGTGCGCTCGGCACGATCGACGCGACCTTTGAGCGCGAGATCCGACGGGGTGAGATTGTGCGCCTGGACTGCAACGGCGTGACCTCGTGGCAGACGGAACCGGCGGCGAGGTCGGCGATGTGCATCTTCGAATACGTCTACTTCGCCCGCCCCGACTCGGTGATTGAGGGCCGTTCGGTGCACAGCGTACGCAGGAAGATGGGTGCACGGCTGGCACAGGAGCATCCGGTCGAGGCCGATATGGTGATCGGCGTACCCGACTCGGCGACAGCGCATGCTATAGGCTACGCCAATGAGGCCGGGATCCCCTACGGCGAAGGCTTGATCAAGAATCGCTACATCGGGCGGACCTTTATTCAGCCGGACGCACGGCTGCGGCGGCGCAAGGTCGCCCTCAAGTACAACGCGCTTCCGGATTTGACAGGCAAGCGCATTGTCTTGGTCGATGACTCCATCGTACGTGGCACGACCAGCGGCCCGATTGTCGCGCTCTTGCGGCAAGCCGGGGCAAAGGAGATCCATATGCGCGTGGCATCGCCGCCCATCCGATTCCCCTGCTTCATGGGCGTGGACATGGCCACCCGTCAAGAGCTCATTGCCGCGCAGATGTCGGTGGATGAGATCGCCAAGCACATCGGTGTGGACAGCCTGGCCTATCTATCGCTGGATGGCCTGCGAAGCGTCGTGCCCGTCGAGGGCGAGGCACACTGCCAGGCCTGTTTCAGCGGCGACTACCCCGTGGACGTCGAGGGAAGCAGCGGCAAAGAAGCGTTTGAGTGCTAGCTCGAGGTACAAGCGCACTGTAAACCGGCTTGGTCGAGCCTTGAGTCTGAGAGAAGGAGAGCTATGCAGATCCTTGTGGTGGGTTCCGGCGGGCGTGAGCACGCCCTGGCGTGGAAGTTGATGCAGTCACCGAAGGTAAACAAGGTCTTTGTTGCCCCCGGCAACGGGGGCACGGCAACCTTCACACAGAATGTGGACATTCCGGTCACCTCGAACTCGGAGTTCGCTATCGCCGGGCTGGTGGATTTCGCCCGGCGAAGCGCGATCGATCTCACCGTCGTCGGTCCCGAGGTCCCCCTGGTCAACGGAATTGTCGATGAGTTCCAAGCGGCCGGGCTGCGCGCCTTCGGTCCCTCCGCCGCCGCTGCGCGTCTGGAGGGTTCCAAGGCCTTCGCCAAGGAATTCATGGTTGCCGAGGGAATACCGACCGCCCCGGCCCAGATCTTCGACGACTACGAAGCGGCCCGGGCCTTCCTTGCCCAGCACCCCGGTCCCATTGTGGTCAAAGCCAGCGGCCTTGCCGCGGGTAAAGGCGTGATCCTCTGCGACACGCCGAAAGCAGCGCAGACAGCCCTGCACCAGATGATGGTTGAGCGCGTGTTCGGCAACGCCGGCGACCGCGTGCTGCTGGAGACCCTGCTGGAAGGTGAGGAGACCTCGCTGCTGGCGTTCACCGACGGCACTACGGTCGTACCGATGCTGCCCGCCCGTGATTACAAGCGCGCGCTGGACGATGATCAGGGCCTCAACACCGGCGGTATGGGTGGCTATGCCCCCTCGTCCCTTCTGACTGAGGAGATGATCGAGGCCGTCACCGCCAGCGTCCTGCAGACGACCATTGATGGCATGCGCCGCCGCGGCACGCCCTTTGTCGGCGTCCTGTACGCCGGTCTGATGCTCACCGCGGAGGGACCGCAGGTGCTGGAGTTCAACGCCCGCTTCGGAGATCCCGAGACACAGCTCCTGCTGCCGCTCCTTGAGTCCGACCTTGTCGACGTCATGCTCGCCTGCGTCGAGGGCCGGCTCTCGCCTGCCGACGTACGATGGCGATCCGCGTGCAGCGTCGGCGTCGTGCTGGCCTCGGGCGGCTACCCCGGCAGCTACGCCAAGGGCAAGGTGATCACCGGCCTCGAGGAAGCCGCCAAGATTGCCGCCGGGTCTGCCGGCATGATCTTCCACGCGGGGACACAGCGCCAGGACGACCGGACCGTCACCTCGGGGGGCCGCGTGCTGGCCGTCATCGCAACCGCAGCCGACCGAGAAGCGGCGCGCAACAAAGCCTACAAAGCCGTCAGCAAGATCCATTTCGAGGGCATGCAGGTCCGCACCGATATCGCAGCGCTGCCCCACGCAGAGATACCCGCAGGAGGCGTGACCAGCACCGATCGCGCACGGAGTCAGGAAAGCGCCTACGCCGCAGCCGGTGTCGATATTGACGCCGGGGAACGCGCCGTGGAACTAATGAAAACCGCCGTGCGGCAAACCTACACCCCCGAAGTACTGGGGGGCATTGGTGCATTTGGCGGCTCCCTGAGCGTTCAAGCCCTGAGCCGGGCCCACAACTTGGTACTCGTGGCCACCACCGATGGCGTGGGCACCAAGACGATGATCGCCGAGGCCATGGGGATCTACGACACCATCGGTCACGATATCGTCAACCACTGCGTCAACGATATCCTCGTCCAGGGCGCCCGCCCCTTGTTCTTCCTGGACTACATCGCGGCGGCCAAGCTGGACCCGGTCCAAATCGCCACGGTCGTCAACGGCTGTGCTGCGGCCTGCAAAGCCGTGAGCTGCGTCCTGATCGGCGGCGAGACCGCCGAGATGCCCGGCGTTTACAACCCCGGCTCCTTTGACCTGGTCGGCACCATGGTCGGCTGGGTCGACCGCGACGCTCTCATCGACACCAGCGTCCTGCGACCCGGCGACGTCTGTATCGGGATCCCCTCATCAGGGCTCCACACCAACGGCTTCTCCCTGGCCCGCCGTGTACTTGGCCCCGTGGGCTGGGACACCGTCGTACCGGAATTGGGTCAATCCGTCGGCGATGCGCTGTTGGTGCCGCACCGACCCTATTTGCGGGAGATAGAGGCCCTGTGGGACGCCGGCGTCACCATCAAGGCCATGTCCCACATCACCGGCGGGGCCTACGTAGAGAACCTGCCCCGCGTCCTGCCCGATGGCATCGGCGCCCGCATCGACCGCAGCGCCTGGGAGGTCCCCGCCATCTTCCGGCTGATCGAGAAGCTCGGTAAGGTGGACGCGCTGGAGATGTACCGTGTCTACAATATGGGTATGGGACTCGTCGCGATGGTAGCCCCGGACGACGTCGACACAGCGCTCGCCGCTATACCGGAGGCCGTCGTCATCGGCGGAACCACCACCTGGGACGGCAGCAGCCCAAGAATCATTCTCTAGCAGCAACCAGGAGGGTAACGTGAACCACCATTCTCTCGACGGTAGTTGGGATCTCTATGGCTTCCCTGAGCGGAATAGCCCCGTTCGCCATCCATCCGATCTCGCACAGCACCGTGACGCGGCCCTCTCAGCACGGGTGCCGGGCAATGTCGAATTGGATCTGGCCGAAGCGGGCCGCATCGCCGACCCGCTCTTTGGCGACAACATCCACGCGCTCAAGGACTACGAGCTCTACGAGTGGTGGTATGAGCTAGCCTTCGAGGCGCCTGTCGCGGCCCTGGACACCGCACGCACGACCGAACTTGTCTTCCAGGGCGTGGACTGTCTGGCGACCTATTGGCTGAACGGCGAGGAGATCGGCACCTCCGACAATATGCTGGTCGCGCAGCACATCGACGTCACGGGACAGCTGCGCCGGGAGGGTGTCAACACACTCACCGTGCGCCTCGCATCCCCGGTTCTGGAGGCCCTGCGCCGGCCCTTCGATCCTTCGATGGCCACATGGGGATTCGGCGAAGGACGGTTGTGGGTGCGCAAGGCCGCACACAGCTATGGGTGGGACATTATGCCGCGTGCCCTATCCGCCGGCCTCTGGCGCTCCGTGGATCTGGTGGTCCACGACGAGGATGAGATCCGTGACCTCTATTTTTTCACCCAGTCGATCCACCCGGACAAAGCCATCGTGGGGCTCTATTTCGAGGTCGCCACAGCCCCGGAGCGCATGCTCGACCTCGGGCTGCACATCACAGGACGGTGCGGCACATCGACCTTCGAGACCCGGCATCCGGTACGCTTCAAGGCCGGCACGGTCTCCTTCGAAGTACCCTCCCCGCATCTCTGGTGGCCGCACGGCTATGGCGACGCAGACCTCTATGAAGCGACGGTCGAGCTGACCGCCGGCAACAGGGCCCTGGCGCACAAGACAACATCCTTCGGCATTCGGACACTGGCATTGGTCCGCACCGAGATCACCAGCCTGGAACATCCCGGCGAGTTTCTCTTCAAGGTCAACGACGTCCCCATCCTGTGCAAGGGCACTAACTGGGTCCCCGCCGATGTCTTCCACAGTCGGGATGCAGAGCGCATTCCGGCCATCCTCGACATGGCAGTGGACCTCGGGTGCAACATCATCCGTTGTTGGGGCGGCAACGTCTACGAGGACACGGCGTTCTACGAGACCTGCGACCGTCACGGCATTCTGGTCTGGCAAGACTTCGCGATGGCCTGCGCCCGTCATCCCCAGGATCCGGCGTTTCTGGACGCCATCCGCAGCGAAGCGGCGGCCGTCGTGCGCAAGCTGCGGGCCCATCCATCCATCGCCCTCTGGTGCGGCGACAATGAATGCGACGAGCTCTTTGAGGATCCCGCCCAGAACCGCATTACCCGCGAGGCCCTGCCGCAGGCCGTCACCCAGGCCGATCCCTACCGCCCCTATCTGCCCAGCTCGCCCTACATCGCCCCTGAGAGCATCGTGAACCGCGATTTGAGGCCGGAACAGCACCTGTGGGGGCCGCGCGACTACTTCAAGAGTGACTTCTACACGCAGCACACCGCGCACTTTGTCAGCGAGATCGGCTATCACGGTTGCCCCAACCTCTCCTCGATCAAGCGGTTCATCGACGATGACCATCTGTGGCCGTGGCAAGACAACACCCAGTGGATGACCCACTGTACCGCACCGGCCATGGAAGATGACGACCGCAAGTTCCGTGTGAAGTTGATGGCAGACCAGATCCGGGAGCTCTTCGGGATCGCGCCCGACGATCTGGAGACCTTTATCCTGGCCTCACAGATCTCGCAGGCCGAGGCGAAGAAGTTCTTCATCGAGATGACACGTCTGGGCAAGTGGCGGCGCACCGGCGTGATCTGGTGGAACCTGATGGACGGTTGGCCGCAGTTCTCCGATGCCGTGGTCGACTACACCTTCGGCAAGAAGCTCGCCTACCACTATATCAAGCGTGTCCAGCAGCCGCTCTGTCTCATGGTCGAGGAACCCAAGAACTGGCACGTGCGCCTCGTGGCGGGCAACGACAGCCGCCAGGATCAGCGCGGCGAGTACCGGCTCTGGGACGCAGACAGCGGCGAGACTTTGTTGGGGGGTGAATTCTCAAGCCCGGCGAACACCAACACGGTGCTGGGCCAGGTCCCCGCCTCGCGGAGTGACCGCCGGCTCTTCCTGGTTGAGTGGACGACCGGCGTGCTGGCCGGCACACCAACCGGCGGCAACCACTACCTGCTGGGCAACCCACCCTTTGCGTTGGATCGCTATCGCGCCTGGCTCGACCAGATCGCGGCCCTGACACCGACCTTCCCGGCTTCTGACGTGGGCAAGTGACACACTGCCTTGCAGGACTCAAGGAGAGAGCAGATGACGAAAATCGCGGTACTGGTTTCGGGCAGCGGCACGAACCTGCAAGCCATTATCGATGCCGTGGATGGCGGCAGCCTGCCCACCATCGAGATCATGGTAGTGGTCTCGAACCACCGCGAGGCCTATGGCGCCCGGCGCGCCATCCGCCACGGGATTCCCCTGGTCTACTTCCCCTTGCTGCCCTACAAGAACGTGGGACGTGCACGCGAAGACTACGACGCCGATCTGGCCCAAATCGTCCAAGGGTTCGGCGCCGAATGGGTCGTGCTGGCAGGCTGGATGCACGTCCTCTCCAACGCATTCATCAGCCGGTTCCCCCAGCATATCTTGAACCTGCACCCGGCGCTGCCGGGGACCTTCCCGGGAACCCACGCCATCCAGCGCGCCTTTGAAGCCTACCAACGCGGCGAGATAGACCACACCGGCATTATGGTCCATCTTGTCCCGGATGAAGCAGTCGATGCCGGTCCGGTCATCGCTCAACAGACGATCCCCATTCTCCCGGAGGACAACATCGAGACGCTGGAGGCCCGGATTCACGAGGCCGAACACGCGCTGCTGGTTCGGGCAATTCAGCGCCATATCCCGCGTGGCTAACCTCGCGGGATGGTTCCGTTCCGCAAGATCAGAAACCACATTAGAAAGACATTATACTTAGCACTCTGCCTCCGTGACTGCTTGACAAGGCCCTGCAACCGTGCTATCATTCCTATTGTACTTAGCACTCCATCAACGAGAGTGCTAAGTCATGCAGACCCATAAATCCTAATCGGAGGTAAGGTATGAGCGTGAAGATTCGACCCCTTGGTGACCGCGTCATTGTTGAGCCCAACGAAGAAGATGACATGACCTTTGCCGGCGGCCAGCTGGTTCTCCCGGACACAGCCAAAGAGAAGCCCCAGCAGGGCACGGTTCTGGCAGTTGGGCCGGAAGTTGAGGTTAAGGATGAGGACGGCAATGTTGTGGGTCCCGTTGCTGGCGACCTGGTAATCTACGCCAAGTACGCTGGCACGACGTTCAAGACCCGCGAAGGCAAGGAAATCCTGATCCTTCGCATTGACGACATCCTGGGCGTTATTGAGGACTAACTTCGAGATCCAAGGGACAGCGACCTAACGCCAGTCCTTTGGCCAATTATTAGGGAGGAATAGATAAATATGGCTAAGCAGTTGCAATTCGGAACTCAGGCCCGCAGCAATCTCAAGAGCGGTATGGATGTGCTGGCCAACGCCGTTGTGACAACTTTGGGTCCCAAGGGCCGCAACGTTGCTCTGGACAAGAAGTGGGGCTCCCCCACGATCACGCACGATGGCGTGACTGTCGCGAAAGAAATCGAGCTTCAAGACCCCTTCGAGAATATGGGCGCCCAGCTCCTCAAAGAGGCCGCCACGAAAACAAATGACATCGCCGGTGACGGCACCACAACCGCGACGCTCCTGGCTCACGTCCTCATCGAAGAGGGTATGAAGAACGTTGCCGCCGGCGCGAACCCGATGCTGCTCAAGCGCGGTATCCTTAAAGCCGCCGACGCCGTCGCCAACGCGATCTCCGGAGCCTCCATTGAGGTCAACACCAAGGGGCAGATCGCCAACGTTGCCTCGATCTCCGCACAGGATCGCCAGATCGGTGACCTGATCGCTGAGGTGATGGACAAGGTCGGTAAGGACGGCGTCATCACCGTTGAGGAGTCCAAGGGCCTCGAGTTCGAGACCGAGTACGTTGAGGGTATGCAATTCGACCGCGGTTACATCAGCCCCTACTTCGTGACCAACCCGGACACGATGGAAGCCCTGATCGAGGATGCCTACATCCTGATCTATGACAAGAAGATCTCCGCGGCACAGGACCTCGTTCCGATTCTGGAGAAGCTGGTGCAGACGGGTGCCCGCAACGTGGTCATCATCGCCGAGGATATCGACGGTGAGGCGCTGGCGACCTTGGTTATCAACAAGCTGCGTGGTCTGATGACTGCGTTGGCCATCAAGGCCCCCGGCTTCGGTGATCGCCGCAAGGCCATGCTGCAGGACATCGCCGTTTTGACCGGTGCTACGCTCATCACTGAAGAGCAAGGCCGCAAGCTCGACGGCGCGACGCTGGCCGACCTGGGCCGCGCGGACAAGGTCATCACCACCAAGGACGACACCACAATCGTGGGCGGCCGCGGTGACGATGCCGCCATCAGCAGCCGCATCGAGCAGATCAAGGTCGAGACGGATCGCTCCACCTCGGACTACGACCGCGAAAAGCTGCAGGAACGTCTGGCCAAGTTGGCCGGTGGTGTTGCCATCATCCGTGTTGGTGCCGCGACCGAGACCGAGCTGAAGGAAAAGAAGCACCGAGTTGAGGACGCCCTGAGCGCAACCCGCGCCGCCGTTGAGGAGGGCATTGTGCCCGGTGGTGGTGTGGCGCTGATAAATGCCATGAGCGCCCTGGACGACGTCAAGATGGACTATCCTGACGAGCAGACCGGTGTCTCCATTCTGCGCAAGGCGCTCGAGAGCCCCATTCGCCGCATCTCCGGCAACGCCGGCGAGGATGGTGCCGTGATCCTGGCCGACGTCCGTCGCAAGCAGGCCGAGACCGGCAACAGCAATATGGGCTACGATGTTATGACCGGTGAGCACGTCGATATGATCGAGGCCGGCATCATCGATCCCGTCAAGGTGACCAAGGGCGCACTGCTGAACGCCGCGTCCGTGGCCGCCATGGTGCTCAGCACCGAGGCTCTGATCACCGACATTCCAGAGCCCGAGAAACCCATGCCCGCGGGCGGTGGTGGTGGTGGTGGGATGTACTAGACCGAATCCGGTTTAGGAGAATGCAAGGAGCGGGTCGCGACTCAGTCGCGACCCGCTCCTTAGTGTTTCCGGCCGTCACGCCGAGGATTGCCCTCTGTACCGCCGAGCGGATCGCCGAGCTCGCGGTAGCCTATTCATATGTGGACCGTGTGCGCAAGAGAACAGAGGACCCCCTACAACGCTGCCGCCCGCTGCCCCTTCTCCGTCAACGTCCAGATCCGCAGCCGGCGGTCCTGATTGCACTGCATATGCAGCGCACAGCCTTCACAACCATCCGTGCACATTGCAGCCTGAGTCAGATACCCCTGGGCCGCCAACTGCGCGACCATCTGCGACAGCAGTGGCTCTGGGACATCCAGCGCTGTGGCCAGCTCAACCTGCGTCTGGACCTCACCTGTCGCCATCATACTGAGAATTCGCTTCAACATCCCTTTCTCCCTACAACAGAGAACCGATCTGGTATACGGCGATGCTGGCAACCAGCGACAGCACCAGCAGCAGGCCCACGCCGATGGCCGTCCACTTCCACGAGCCGGACTCCTGCTTCATCACCGCAACCGTGGCGATGCAGGGGACAAAGAGCATCTGAAAGACCAGCAGCGCCAATGCAGCCGGGCCCGTGAGCAGCCTGGGCAGCACAGCCTCGAAATCCCCATAGAGCACGCCGAACGTGGCTATTGTGTTCTCCTTGGCCACAAAGCTCGTCAGCAGCGCCACCAGCACCGGCCATGGCAGCCCCATCAGCTGTCCCAGCGGTTCAATAGCACGTCCCAGCCGCGCAATGTAGCTCTGGCTAATGTCCCCGGCAGCCGGGAAATACGACAGGAACCAGATCACCAGAGAAGCCACCAGGATCACACTGCCTGCCTTCTGCAGAAAGGCCAAGATGTTCTGCCAGACGTACAGGCCGATGGTGCGGAGGTTGGGCAGATGATAGAGCGGCAGCTCCATAATGAAGACAGCCGGCTCGCCCTTCAGCACAAAACGGTTCAGCACGAGGCCCAGCGCGGCCAGGGCCACCAGGTTGAGCGCCACCAGCGACCACACCACCAGCCCTGCCGCATTGCCGAAGAGGGCCGACCCCAGGATGGTCACGACGGCCAGCTGGGCCGCACAGGGCACAAGCGGGGCCAGCAGTATCGTCAACAACCGCGCGCGCGGCGACTCGATGATACGCGCCCCCAGCACGGCGGGGACGTTGCAGCCGAATCCCAGGAGCAGCGGCATAAAGCTCTTGCCGTGCAGCCCCATGATGTGCATGAAGCGATCGGTGACGTAGGCCGCCCGCGCCATATAGCCGGTATCCTCAAGGAACCCGAGCGTGGCGAAGAAGACCGCCAGAATCGGCATAAACGTGATCACCGTGCCCACACCGCCGATCAGACCATCAGAGACCAGATCCGACAGCCACGCGGGCGAACCCAGAGCGGACAGAAAGCTTGCGGCACCGCCCGCAAACTGCGCCAGCAGGTCCGACAGCCACCCCTGAATGGGACCGGACACCGTGTAGGTGAGAAAAAAGACACCGGCCAACACAGCCAGAAGGGCCAACGTCCCCCAGAACGGATGCGTCAACACCGCATCGAGCCGCGATGTGAGGCCGACCTGACCGACCCTCGGGCGAACCACAGCGGCGCGGACCATACGGCCGATCCACGCATAGCGCGCCCCGGCCACATCCAGCACGGCGTCCTCATGCTTGTACAGGATCGCACGGATTTCCTGACGAACATTCTCCGGCGCCCGCTCCTCAACCACCGCGCGGATCTCCTCATCACCTTCCAGCAGCTTCAGCGCCACCCACGGCACGGGATAGGGCTCCGGCACATAGTCCGTCACCAGGGCAATCAGGCCAGCGAGGACTTCCTGATGGGCAGGCAGAATAGTGGGGCGGCGGGGCTCGTAGGCGAAGGTCCCGTCCACTATCGACATGATCGCGTCCAGCATCCGCTCCACCCCCTCATTGCGGGTGGCCACCATCGGCACGACAGGGATCCCCAGAGCTGCCTGGAGCACCTCCGGCTCGATCAGGATCCCCGCCTGCTCGGCGACATCCATCATGTTCATCACGAGCACCACCGGCGCAGGCAGGAGCAGGAGCTCGGCCAGCAAATAGAGACTGCGCTCGGGAATCGCTGCATCCACCACCGCGACGACCACATCCGGGGATTCCTGAATGACGTAGTCACGCGCAATACGCTCTTCCACTGAGTTGGCCGACAAGCTGTACGTGCCTGGGAGATCCACGAACAGCAGGTCGTGGTCCTGATGAAGGTGATGCCCGGTCTTCTGCTCGACCGTCTTGCCGGGCCAGTTGCCGACGTGCTGGGTCATCCCGGTGAGCACGTTGAAGATCGTAGATTTGCCGACATTGGGCTGACCGGCCAGGGCCACGACCACAGTGTCCAGCCCCTGGCCTTCGGGGTCGGCCGCGTGCCGTGTACGGGCGGACCTTCCCTCAACATGGCGTTGATGGCGATGATGCGTATACATAACTCAGACCTCTGAGGATCCCGCATCCGAAAGATGAACTTTGATCCGTCCAGCCTCGCCACGCCCCAATGCAATCCGTGCGCCACGCACCGAGACGATGATCGGACCGGCGCCATGATTCCGTACAACTTGTATCGCTGTGCCTGGGGTGAACCCCAGCGCCGCTAAACGGGACACAAACCTGCGTCCCCCCTCTAAGGAACCGACGAATCCCACCTCCCCTGGAGTCAACCCTGCGAGCGAGACCATATTCAATCATACCTCCGATAGTGCTTTGGCATCAGGATATTTGATGAGTTCCAGCCAGATGCAGCCGGCGTCTTCCGCCGGCACATGAACGGGTGTGGCAGCCTCAGCAATCAACACCTTGGTCCCCGCAGCTGTCTGGGACAAGATCTGAACGCGACGGCCCGGCACGACGCCACTCTCATGAAGACGCTGCAACAGCGCGGGAATCTCCGGTGCGATGCGGGTAAGGTGAGCCTGTCCACCTTCGGGAAGGCTCCGTAGACACACCTCCGACGATGAGCGGGCCTGCGGTGGAATCGGCGCGCCGTGGGGACATGCCTGGGGGTCACCCAAGAAGGCGGCTAACCGATCAGTAACCAACCCGGTCGCCACGTGTTCCAGCCTGCCCGCGATCTCGTGCGCCTCGTCCCAGGGTATCTCGAGAATATCCGTCAGGAAACGCTCCCAGAGGCGGTGCCGCCGCACCAAGCGTATCGCGGCCTCCTCGCCCATCTCTGTAAGCGTGACCCCCCGGTACGGATGGTAGCGCACGCTGCCTCTGGAGTTTAGCTTCTGAACCATCTCGTGGACCGAGACCGGCGAGAAGCCGAAATGCTGGGCCAGCTGCGACAGGGGCACAGGTGTCTCTGCGTCGTCCCGCAGGCGGTAAATCGCCCCCAAATACTCCTCTACCCGATCTTGCTGCATCTTGACACCTCGAAGTTCCACCTGGCTACGCCAATTATAAGGCACACCTTATAATAAGACCATTATATCACTGTATTGAGAAAATCAAGCTCCCAACTGCTGCTTTCTCGCAGATCAGAACTAACCAAAAACATACCACAAAGTCTCAGTAGGCCGACCTTGCTCTTATCACTATCGGTGTTATGATACGCTCAGTTTTCGGACGTAGACGACCTATGACAGAAGAAGAGACCATTCGAGCCCTGCCAGATCGGCCTCATCGTCGATGTCCTGAGTGTGGCACCCGCGTCGCTGATGGCGCCAAGACGTGCTTGATGTGTGGTGCGGAGCTGGAGGACGAAGAGGCTCCCTCAGGCGACATTGAGCCCCGAGAACAATCCGATCCAGCCCCTGGGGTGGCATCGGATGACAATGGTTTGGAGGGTGAGCCCGAGTCCGCCTTCACATCGGCGAAGTGGAGGCCATTGCGCATCGCCGTCCTCGCCCTCGTGACTGTGATCATCCTTGCGGGTGCGGTGATCTTGGGCATGGAACTATCGCAGGGCAACATCGCACCGGAGCTGCCGACGTTCACCCCAACGATCACGCTCACGCCGACGATCACGCCAAGCCCCACCGCGTCACCTACGCCGACGCAGACGCCGCTCCCGACGGAGACGCCGACGCCCATCCCGCCGATCGAGCACGTCGTGCAGTCGGGCGACTCGCTCCTGGCAATTGCTCTGGAATTCAACCTGACGATCGACGAGCTGATCGCCTACAACCAACTGGAGTCCGAGCTCATCGTGGAGGGGCAGTCCCTCTTTATCCCCCCACACACACCCACACCGGGCCCACCGCCCACCGCTATCCCGGGCCAGCCGACGGCCACGGCGGCCGCTTTTACGCTGCACACGGTCCGGTCTGGCGACACCCTCTCCACCATTGCCCAGGAGTACGGCGTCAGCGTCAACGAGATTCGGGCAGCCAACGACATTCCCGAGAACTCGGAGTCCATCCAGGTCAATCAGGTGCTGGCCATCCCGCGCAGCACGCCGACGCCGGAGCCACAGACCATCGTCGAAACGACGCCGACGCCGACACCGGGCCTGGTGCATTACGCAGCCCCCTCGATGCTCTATCCGCCTGAGGACGCAACTTTCACCGGCCCCGACGCCGTGATCGCGCTGCAATGGTCATCCGTCGGCATCCTGGAGGACCGCGAATACTATAGCGTCGAACTGATCGCGCCCAGTGGTGACGACACCGTGACCATCCGGGCCTACACACGATCGACGGTTTGGCGCGTGCCAAGCGACCTCTACCCTGGCGATGAGGTGGAGAACCGCGCGTACTCGTGGCGCGTCATCATCGTACGTCAGGTAACCGGGGGACCGGATCCCGACTACATGAATATCGGACAGGCAGGGCGGAGGCGGGGTTTCACCTGGGAGCCGGGGGAACTGATCGCGCCATAGAGCAGACTTCACGAAGGGAGAGCGCAGCTATGCAGAGTCTCAAGAACCAGCAGATCGTAGCGGATTTCTTCGCCCAAGGTTACCGGGTCTCAGGGACCTTCCAGATTAGCACGCGCCTCTTCTCCGACGCCATCTATGACACCAACGCTAGCTACCTGGCCATTCAGGACGCCTACCTGTCGCCCATCACAGACCCGGCCAAGATCAGTGCCTACTACAAGACCACGACCCTGAACAAGGCCAATCTGGACTTCGTTCTGACGATCGAGCAGAAGGACGGCTTGCGCCGCGACCAGCGCTACGCACTGGGATCCACGTCATTTGACCTGTGCCTCACGGTGCCTTTCTTCGAGATCCAGGGCCGCCTGCCGTCAACCAATCGCAGCTTCGATGCACGCGCCTTCTTGGCGCAGGAGGCGGGCCCCTTCATCACTCTGCTGGATGTAACCGCGCGCTGCACCTTTAGCCCTGAGGTCAGCTATCAGGGCGGCGCGGCGCTGATTGCGCGGAGTTCGATAGGCTTCCTGGGAATCCAACAATCCAACGAGGTATAGGTGCAGACCGTGGGCGGAGCGCAGACACGCCAGTACAGGCGATGGGTTCAGTGCCAACGCTGCGCAGCCCACCGGATATGTCGAATGGAGACTCCAAGGTCACCGGGATCGGCAGATTAAGGAGAAGCTATGGCTCGCGTTCTCGTCATCGATGACAGCCCCACTATGCTGGATATGCTGCGCACGTTCTTCAAGGGCCGCACCAGCCACGAGGTCACATTCGCCAGGAACGGCAAGAGCGGTCTGGCCATGGCCATGGAGAAGATCCCCGATCTGGCACTGGTCGACGTGATGATGCCGGAGATAGACGGCTACGAGGTCGCTCGCAGGCTGCGCGCCGACCCCAAGACTCGAAATATGGGCATCATCATCCTCTCGGCACGCGGCCAGTCCGTCGATCAGCAGGCCGCACTCCAGGCCGGCGCCGATATGTACCTCCCCAAACCGGTCAACATTGCGGTGCTGGCGGATGCTGTGGAAGCCGTTCTGCAGAAAGCCAAGCCCCCCCGCAAGACGATGGTCTTGCCGGTCGTCGGACTCAGAGGCGGCACGGGGGTGACCACCGTCGCAGCGAATCTCGCAGCGCTCCTCCAGCAGGTCGGTCCCACGGTCCTTTGGGATCTCTCGCCCGCTTCAGGCCACGCAGCCCTCTTCCTGGGACTCCAACCGAAGACACATTGGGGATTCTACCTCCGCGACACAGCCAAGCCGGTCAGGCCGCTGATCAGACAGCACCCCTCTGGACTCCGTGTGCTGTGCGCACCGCCGATCCCCGGCCTATTCGGCTGGTTCAACGCTGACAGCGCCGCAGCAGTCCTGAACAGCGTGTCAGCAGACGCGCAGTTTGTGGTCGTTGATATGCCCCCGACCTTCGACGCTGCAGTCGGCCCAATCCTCTCCGCCGCCGAAAAAGTCCTCGTCATCACCGGGGACGACCCCCCGGCGATCCAGGCCACACTGGCGACGCTGCAACTCCTGAAGAGATGGAACGCCAAGGTCGTGCTCGCCCACAACGCCGCCAGGTCCGGCAGCCATCTGGGCACGCAGGCTCTGGAGCGGGCGATGCGGGTGACCATCCACATCGATCTGCCCTATGATCCCAGTCAGAGCCTGGCACTGAGCAAGGGGGTGCTTCTGGCTCTGGCCAAACCGGACAGTCCTCTGATCGTCGCGCTAAAGCTCACGGCCCAGCAGCTGCTAAAGTCCTGACACCTGAACACCAGAAGAAGCGCGGGAGCACAAACTCCCGCGCTTCTCATACGCCCAAAGGCAACGTGCACCGATCGCCGACCGATCGGCACGATCGGCACGATCTACTAACCGATCGACACCCGGCCCAGCATCACCAGGAATAGCAGCCCGATCACAATCACGTCCAGCAGCAACAAGAGCGCCAAGACGAACTGCTGCCACGGCAGCAAGCCGGGCAGCCGCAGGCTTATGCTGCTCTTGGGTTTGGTCGCCTCAATCCCGTCTTCCAGCTCATCGGCCTCCACCTGGCTGCGCAGCGCATCCATCAGGTCAGCATCGGTCTCCGGAGTTTGCGCTGCCGTCTCCACCGGCGCCGGGGTCGCCTCAAACATCGCCTCCGCAGATTCGGGCTCAGGCGAGTAGACTAGGGGCTCTGAGGACGCGAAGTCAAAGATATCGTCATCAAGCTCTTCGTCCTCTCGATCGTCGTCGTTTCCTTGCGCGGCCAATTCTACAAGCCAGTCGGGAATATCACTCATCGCTGTACCTCCGGTCACTGGGTTCGAGCGCTAGCCAGCATCATATCTGTTGCACGTGGTGCATACACTACAGATTGTAACATACGCCAATAGGAGTTACAAGTCAAATTGGATGCCGTCCCCCTGCCCCGCAGCTTCTACAGCCGCGAACCGGCCCTCGTGGCCCACGCGTTGATCGGCAAACAGCTGATTCGCATCCTTGATGATGCGACCGTGGTCTGCCGCATCGTCGAGACAGAGGCCTACCGTGGCTCCGGCGACGCCGCCTCCCACGCTTACCGCGGCCCCACCGCGCGCAACTTCCCCATGTTCGGTCCACCTGGCCATGCCTACGTCTACTTCATCTATGGCGTCCACTGGATGTTCAACATCACCGCGCACCCCGCAGGCACGCCTGGCGCGGTGCTCATCCGTGCAGTCGAACCACTGAGCGGCTTGTACCTCCTCCGCCGGCG
>Ga0114918_10002344_pt1 | contig 16993 bp, 34 predicted proteins | sample LantaG_FD_87015 | JGI IMG/M metagenome (GOLD analysis project Ga0114918, IMG submission 87015) | Deep subsurface microbial communities from Baltic Sea to uncover new lineages of life (NeLLi) - Landsort_02402 metaG | ecosystem: Environmental > Aquatic > Marine > Oceanic > Sediment | place... | reverse complement strand
GCACTACCGCCCACGCTCAATTCTCCACATTTACATCGCTCTCATAACGTCCTCCTGTAGTGAATCTATCACTTTGACACCACAAAGACAATTTAATCCTAAGCACGATACTTATACCTAATAAAATCTTATTGTCAGTATTTACGTAAAAAAAAGGCCCACTCGAAAGCGGACCTTCCGGCGAATGACGCCTGACCGAATCAAGCATTTATTCCAATTCTGACGTAACCTCTTCGGCTTTCGCCAGTATATTCTCTACCAGTACACCACCCTTGCCGCCGCCGCTCCTGCTGAACTTCGCGATCATTTTGTTTACGAACTTGATTCGTTCGTCGATCTGCTGTTGCTCAAGCCAGTTGGAACTACTCTTTTTGCCGTTCAAGAACGCCTTCTCCCGGGTGTATGCCTCTCGCTCGATCTGTGCCACACCATGGCCGAAAGACTTGTCGCTCGCGAACTGCCTGAAATGGACCAGCTCATGCACGATGATGCCCGCTTGCCATGTCAGAGGGAGAATGCCAACGAGACGGCGGTTAAACGCAATCGAAGTGCGTCCATTTGACTCACGAGCCATTGCTCCGACGCCCTTTGGCAATGTTTCCAAGGAAACCACGTCTACCTTGCCAAGTAATGCACGGTCTCCTGCCGGAATCATGCCGCTGAGAGAATCGACGAACTTTCTGGCTTCCGGCGTGAATGACTTCTCTTCTTCATCGCCGTCGAGTTTCGCTCCAAGCCGGGCTAAGTCGTCGTCATTGAGGAATCTGGATTGTTCTGGGTATTTACTCATTTGTCGTTCTTCAATTCACTGACAGCGAAACGGCTACTCTGCGAGAATGCCCCGCTGAGTCCTCTGAGATACTTCAAACCGTCTCTGGGCCTGATAAATCCGCTTGGTGACATAAATGATGCGCCAGACCCCATGAGAAAGTCGATGGCATTTTGGTCCTTCACGTTTTCTACGACGATCTTCTTGGAAGCCTCGTCCCAACGTAAACGACCAGCCACTATCTGCTTGAACTTTGAGTTGATAATCTGGACATCAACGTATGGACCCTTTGCCTTCTCTAAGAGGTCAAGGCCCTTCATCAATTCCTTCGCGGCTTCGATTTCTTTTTCCATCTCTCACGCTCCTAACCATATAACCCTGTAGCCCAACTATCGAATCTTCCGTCACTGCCTGTTATTTCACGCCCTCGGAGAATCATTGCCTTAACAGACTGTGATGTGATCTTGCCTTCACCAGAATACTCTGGACCCATGACCCTTTGGATTTTTGTAGCGTACTTCGTGAATGGATCTCCGGGCTTTCCGACTAGACTCTGAATCGAGGCCAGGTCTTTCTTCGACAGTTTGCTTCTTCCGCTCAGTCCGATGTTCCGCATGTCGTCTCTATTGAAACCCCATCCTCTTAAACCATACGGAGCCCGCACGGTTTTCGCGAAAGACGACCCGTTGTCGATTGCTACGGGCTTTTTGCCCGCAACAAGCCAATTATTTCCGTGCCTGTCAAGGTTTCCGATCACATGGTCAAGGGCCTTCATTCTCTTTAGTTGGGTGGCATTGGGCTTTATTGCCCCTCTACTCATGTAGTATCGACCTGGATTGGCATTATCAACCCATCTCTGGAATGAGCCGTCCTTGCCGTTTGACGTGCGCTGCACAGTCGTCGGAACAGTTCCAAAGCCTAGTTCTCGGTCAACGCGATAGGCAGCCACTTCTCGCATCGCCATAGGACCGCCCGAAGCCTGTGCAAGCCATCCCTGTTCGCCGCTGCCTGGCTTATGAATCCCTTGCTCTCCATTGCTGAGAACAACACGATTAGATTCGTTGACGCCGCCATTTTCGATTTTATTTTCACTAACGACGCTTCCATCAAGCATCTTTTTTTCTTCATCGGTAGTAGGAGCGAGGCCGCCGCCCGCAGTTGGGGCTGCTCGCCTACCGCCGCCTTTCGATGAACCGCCCATACTTTCACCTCACAATGTTTTGTTTAATCTTACCAAAACAGATCACATGAAGTCGAGATCGAAGGGCTGTCCGTCAGATCGAGGGGATCGGAAGATAGGAGGGGGTTCAAGTTTCCTGCGACGACGCTTGTTAGGAGTCTTGCTGTCGTCCTCCTGTTCGTCCGTAGGAAACCGATTGAAGTCAGATCCGGGCTCAGGGCCAACGACGATACCCTCGTTCTTACAACGAGCCCAGATGTCCCATACGGTCCTCGCCCTTGTCTCGGGCTTATACGGGCATGGGAATAAACACCAAAAACCCTCTTTTTCCACATGCTAACCGATCAAGAGTCCTCCATTCACCCACGCATAACATAAACCCACATGTTATCAACCGCAAGTAAAAATATACCTTACGTTTCATAAAGCATGTCCCGTCAATGCAAGCGATTGCACTACTCGATGTCCTCAAAAAGGCTCATCTGGCCTGCCTTATGCTCTTTAATCGAAACATCTCCGTACATCACAGACCGAATCCGACGGTTACTGACCTTGACCGACTGCTCTTCCTTCTCGAACCCAATAAAAGGAACTTTCAAGACCTCGCAGGCAAGTCCAGTCGTGCCGGACCCGCTGAACGGATCGAGCACGAGGTTCTCGCTTGGCATGGTGACAAGAGTTACGAGCCACTTCATTAGGTCAAGAGGCTTGACGGTGGCATGGTTGTTGGTCGGTCCTCGTTCAGCCTTTGATGCCTTCGCGCAATATCGGAATCTCGTTTGGCATGTCCCCATGTCCGTTTTATTAGGCTGGCAACAATAAAAGAATCGAGCTGCAGAACCAGAATCGTCGCCAAACTCTTGACGCGGGTTCCTGGCTTGGTTTGGCCCGCTCATGGATGTGTTTTCGCTACCCTTCAATTCGTGATGCGGTGACAGTTTTCCGCTCTTTGTCTCTGGGAATAACTGCGTCGGACAGTCGGGATGGCAATCCCAGTCCTCGACGGTCTCAGTTCCGTCCTCATCGGCATGCTGGACCTGCGATCTTTTCGCGTATTTTCCGTAAATATCTCCCGTTGTATCGCTTTCCGTAAATGGAGTTGGAGGTCTACTCCCCTTGACCTTCTTCATGCCATTCTGTATGCAGTCAGGATGATGCTGAAGTACTACATTAGCAGGCCAACGACCTGATTGCTTCGGTGCTGGTGGTTCTCCTTGTTGATACTCGCTCGGCCTATACCCTTTTGAGGCATTCGAGGCATTGTATCTATCCATTCCAGATGGTGTTGTCGAGCCACCTGTCGTTCCAATCCTACACCCATCAATGTTTATTCCAGCGACACCGTGCTTTAAGGCGTTATTCGCGAAATTCTTGTCCAACGGCTTCATAGCAAAGACGATAATTTCTGCGGCTGGCTTCAGTGCTGTACCCCAACCTTCCCAATCATTGTTAATCTCATAAACTGGTATATCACCAGTTATTTGTTTGCCTCCCATGCTTTTACCAGGAACATACTCTTTTGAGTATGAAAACCCTTGAGTGCCACTTTCTACTTTTATACCTTTCTTAACCCCAATCTGTTTAAGATTTCGTATCCCCCCTACTCTTATTTTTTCAATTCCTTTTCCAATATTATGACTTTTTGGAAAGCCGCTTCCAAAGATCCAATAAATACACGTCCTTATTTCCCATCCTGCGTCCTCGATGGCAACCATGAGACGATGATGTATCCTGTCGCCACCGAATGCCAGCAATGGAGCCCCTGGCTTGGCGACTCTCAGTGCTTCTTTCCAGAAAGCAACGCCCGGGACGCCGTGGTCCCATTCCTTTCCCATAAACCCGCCTGTTGCTCCTTCGTCCCCAATGTATTTTGTCTTGCCGCTCGAAAGACCATATGGCGGATCTGTGACAATCGCTGTCACGCAGGCATCTGGCATCTGCCGCATTCCGTCAAGGCAATCGGCATGATGGACCTCTCCCGTTTTGAATGGCCCAACTTCGCTCACTTGCACCTCTTGTCAGCAAACCCGCATCCAATTCTCACGTTCGGCTTATGCACATGGCCTTCGGGCCACTTCGCGCCATCATAGAACGGATAGTCCTCGCACACCTTCGGCCTGAATTCATCGTGCGCCCCGCACTTGCCGTCCTTAGTGAGAAGCAGGCAATGGTAAACGAATTGGTGGCTCTCCACGGACTTCACGAACCCGCGCTCTGCCGCCCGGTGCCTCGGAACCTGGACCCAGTATTTCAATATGAATTCGTGGTCGCGTATTGACCGCCTCTCGGCATCGGTGAGCACCTTCCCATTAGCCTTATTCCAGACACGTATCGCATAGTTCTGCTCGCGCATGTACTCTTGGTCCACACTAATAGTTATTAGAGCACAGCATGCACCACAGGCATTGCATTGGCCGCCCCTCTTCGCCCTTACTGCATCTCTGAAGGGCTTGCCGTCGGGCCACCACTTGTCGATAAGTTTCCAGCGAATTCGCTTCAACATTTCGTCCCTCTATCGGCATATTCGCATAGGCCCGCCCCGTACCTGGTACGCTGCCTATCAATGCTCTCGAAGAACGACCCAACTGCCTCACCAACGGTCGTAGCCGGGCAAGTCAAGGAATGAATCGCGTCATCGCCGCAATCGTAGGAATTCTCGCCCTTTCCTGGCACCGGGACTGGCTTGCTCGGCTTAATCTCTGCCCGCAGTAGCTCATGCTTGAACCATGGCAGTCGAGGTCTCATCCAAGTCGAACGGAATCGCTTGATGGTAAGGGTATAGTGCGCCTCTGGCATAGCGAATGGAACCTGCACGGTCTCAATGTCATCTGATAAGTAGATTATTCGACCAAAGATGATATCAAGCGGGTGAATGCAGAAGTCCCTATACCAACGATTCTTGTCGCTGGCACTCCACGAAAACGGGTTCTTCCAGATCGAAACCCACATGCCCTTGTCGTGTAATTTAACGCATATTTCCTTATGACACTTCGGGTAGCAGAAGTCCCACAGAAAACCGCCAAATGTGACATAGAACTGAATGAATGGAATCCAAAACGTGATCATGTACTCACGCTCGCTACCGTCGGCAGAGAATCCCCAGCGAAAACCCCAACCGCTCGACACCTCGATGGCAAGCGTTTTATTGGGGCATTTATCTCGATTGCCAAAGTAGAACCAGCACCGCCAGTTAAACCAATTGCCATGATATGGCTTCCCGGCTTTCCTCGCGTATTCCCTGGCCTCACCGGCCAAGTTCTGAGAATGATAGCCGAATAGTATCCTGAGAACCCTGTAGATGAACCTTCTCATGGCATGCACCCCTCTATTAGTGGAATAAGTTCAGAATCTTTCCTCAGATATAGCGGGTGCTTCGGGCTTCCACGCTTTGTCAGCCCAAGACACCTAATGTCCTTGCCGTTTCGCATCATGGCCGAATAAAGAATCTTTGTCACGTCCGCATCCCGGCCTTTGAAGTTCCCGTGAGTTCCCCATGCCGCGACCACAAGTAGGGCTTCATCGACGATCTTCTTCAGCCACATGTCGTTGTCAGGCCCTACAGGGTCCAGGGCGGCCTTCATGTCCTTCGGGTCTGTCGCCCTAAATGCAAAGACGTTCGTCATGCACAGGCCATCGTAGCCCCAGTCCTGAGCGAACCTGATACATCTACGAATAGTAGGATCGTTCTGCACCTCGTCAGCCGTGCTCGGGTTCAAACAAAGAAAGGCCACAATCTTTCCACCATCTTTCCACCTTCTCCAGAGCGTGTACCTCCAGGTCCGGCATGGCGAGAAATCAGCCGTAGAATCAAACAGGCTTAGGTATGACACCTATTGCTCCTTGATCTTCCTGAGACTTGGTTTCCCTAACTTCTCGTCTGTCTCAGCCAGCGTTGCACGAATAAGGCGCAGCAAAGCATCTTCCCATGCACTTTCCGGCGATGTCCACACCTTGAGACGGAACAGGAGCCAGTTCACTCGCTTGTTAATTTCATCGTCATACAAGCCATCCATTGATCCGTTGCAAACACAATGTAGGTCTGAACAAACTTTCGTTATTGCGTATTCATACTTTTTCATCTGGACCATCGGATCATCTTATTTTTAATAAATCCCTTATTTCAGCGAGTTTCTTAGATACCGCCATGTCGGAATGGTGATTCACTATCTGTGAAATTACGTTAGGAAGGGGGTATATGTCGAGGTTTTCGTCTTTTGTTCGTATACCGATCCACCAAATATGGTCATCTAGCCCATATCCGCCGCTTCCAAAACATGCCTCCCTCGTCGTAACATCTACGTCGTATGGAAGGTAACGCCAATTCTTGATTGTTTCTTCCATCGGTCATCTTTCTTCACGCTTCACGCATGTCATGGACTTCCCATCACGGCGCGATAATCAATCCCCTAAGATAGGGAATACACATGCCGTCCTATGGTTCCATTTACTTATGGCTTCTTCTTCAGTAAGACCCTCTGGCCCAAGCCAACCACAGACTGAACAACGGCCACGATAGCTGTCTTTGTATGGAACAACCCATGGATCCGTGACGCTGAGAAGTGGACTTCCTTCGTCGTGGTCTTCGTGAGTTGTCCCACACCCTGGACACGGGCTCATCACGGTCCCTGGCATTTTGTCCTCCATCAATGCGGCTTTTCTTTTGGCCTCACGTTCTTTTCTGTCATGTCTATCCTTGAAAGGTACTGATCGTCCTTGCCCTCTTCCTTGATACACTTACCGTCCTTCGTCATGGCGACGAACAGCCTTTAACATTGCCAGTCCCACTGCAATCAGAACAAGGGAGTTCGAGTCCGATTCCAAGACCCCGCGTTTGGCCATGCCCTGAGCATTTCTGGCACTCCACTGAATCTTTCTCAACCTCTTCCTCTACCCCGCACATTGCCTTGAGGGCCTTCACGTACCAGACGTTTTGAATGTCAAGATCGGTGATGAGTTTGTCCAATTCCTTCTCATCGCTGATGACGCTCCACCACGACGAATCGCCCCAGACAATCTTCTTTAGGTCAAAGACCCAGATCGCAGGGTTCGTTCTCTCGGTGAGCATGAGGGCTTTCGACTTGCTCCCCCGGGCGATCATAATTTCTCGCGCTAAATCGCCAAGATAGAGCCCAAGGTGAGTTTTGTCGCTGTCTACTGGTCGGATTCGGACAAGGCTTCCTACATCAGGGAATGGCATATACTTACCCATCCCATGGTGATGGATTTTGGAAATCTCCATAGGAAACTTGAATTCGTGGGACAACTCAAGTTCGCCATGTTCCTCCTGAAACGTACGGTTAGATTCGGCCAATTTGCTGAGAAGTTCACCGAATCCCTCGATGCCAATCGGTCCATCGTCAATCGGCGTCTCCGCTGGCTTCTCGTTTTTGTCTGTCTCGTTTTCGTTCATGCTTTGTATTCGCCTTTCTGAGGATCTCCTCAATGTCGAGGCTCATTACCACGCGCATGTCTGCGTCGGTCAAGAGCGGAAGGTTCTCGTGTAAAACGTCTTCCTCGGTGACTGGCCTATCGAGACGCGCAAGGGCTTCCTCGATTGTCTCGCGGACCTCCATCTGCTTCTGCTGGGCACGACGAATCCGAAGTATCTTTATAGCCATCTTTAATTTGTCTTGGGCTATTTCTGAATTTGCTTGCTGGACATCGAAGTGACGCCAGAAATCTTCCCATGACTCGCACTGATCTTCACACGGAACAGGAAGATAAGGGAAACTCTCGTGCGTTCTCCTGTTTACAATGACGACCTCGATTGGAACGCCGCTATAGATGTCCGGGGCACACTTGAGTTCAATGAGAGCACGAATGATGGATTGAAGGCCCTCGAAGTCATCGTCAGTCACCTCAGAGAGCCCGTCACTGTCCGATAATTGACGTGGATGCTGAAGGAAGTTGTTCACCATCCTTATTACCCGCGCATTAGGCGACTCGACGGGCTCACCTGCCTTCGGCCCAGTCCACTCCTCAGTTGTCTCGTACATATGCTTCGGGCAATCAGGAGCGCAGCCACGGTACTTGGTGCCGCAGTCGCGAGAATGGTATTGCCACCAGTTTTCAGGAATAGTCTGGTCTATCATGTTTTTCCTTCTCACGTAGATCCTGCAATTCCTTCAGCCAGTCGCGAATCTGCCACATCTCTTTCAGCCTTACATCATCTTTGATGCTTCTCAGCCTATCTAATAGGTCTGAAATGACACCTTCTATTTTCGCCACGGCCTCACCAATAGTGAGAGTTCGTTCAGGATCAACATATGGGCACTCTCTGGCCTTACAGCCAGCGAACCCCTTGTTGTACCGGCAGTTCTTGCAGTACGGCTTGTCGTTGACCATCCTGCCCATAATGGCTCCACAAAAAAACCTTCTATGGTTGTTATACCGAAGAAGGGCTTTTCGTCAATTTTCAGTGCTATTTACACTACTTCATTAACAATCTTGTATTTGAGTTGCAGGTTCGCCGCTGCCCTTACATGCACTCAGCCACCCCCGTTTACCAGACGCATGCTTGAATTTCATATGACCATGCCTGGGAGTCTTGCCGTTCCCGACACATACGATAGGTCGATGGCACATAGGGCAAATTCCGACTTTGTACTTTGTCTTTTTCAATAAACAACCACCCAACTGCTAAAAAATAAAGCAGGGCTCGGATCATGGGAACTTGATTCATAGCCACATATGCCGACTACGCCCCATAAGGGCCATGAAGTGTCGCCCTGCTCACCGTTGTTATACCCTTTAAGCAGCATTCGTCAAAAAATGCCTTTATCTTTTAGAGACGGCGTTGCACCTTACTCCGTTCACTAACTTCCTCTTGCGCCAACTTCGGTCGCGCTTTATCGCGCACTTCCCACACATGCCCTGTCTTGAATCAGGCGAGAACACCCACATGACTCCATCCAGGGTCCAAACAGGGAAAGAGATTCGCCTCCTACAGACATTACAGTGTGCCATGTCACACCCCTGCTAACGACATTTTGCATTTATTGAGTGTCGAAAAAGCATTTCCGCCTTTGCTCTGCCCTTTTGGGTAGTAGCGAAAACCGTCCTGATCCTTCTGGATCTTTCCGACTCGCCTGTCGTTCAGAAAAACCGCCGTCAGATCGTCTCGAATCCATTCATATCTGATCATCAACTCTCCTCGCTCGCTCTATGCCTCTGCGATCCAGTCTGGAAGTTCTGGAAGGTCAACTGTCCGTCCCTTGAGAGCAAGCGTACAATCGGTGTTTCAATCCACGCCCCCCCGCATGAGGAGCGACTGTGCTTCTGCGATCAATTCGCCCAACTGATTTAGAATGGCCATCATTCGCTCACTGTAATTGAAAGGCTCTGTTCCATCCTTGTCGAGCCACGCCTCCAGGTCACGATGAGCCTCGTGGAACTCCTGCCAGTCACGGGCAGTTACTGCGTCCTCGATCCTCTTTAGGCATGCGTCAGGGTCCACGCGGTCATCATCAGGCCACCAATTGGCCTCAATCTTAATACAGTTTGCCGGGGGATGTGGGAAGCATGGGAACGCCTCTGGGTCGTCGAATTTTGCGATTAGTTCATTTCTGTATTCGTCGTTTAGTTCATCTTCCTCGTGATGCCTGAACACCAATCCCTTTTGCCCCCCCATGTGCCACCGCACCGAAATCACACAGCAAGACTCGCAACCGAATGTAGTGCGCTTTGCAATCGCTTGCAGAGCATTTGCGTCCTCCGGCTTCTGGTCCATGACCTCCTTCGCGAAGTTGTCGGCCTCGTATCCGTTGCAAGTCGCCGTCACCTTAGCGATAACGACGCCTCGCTTTATCAGGGTCACCAGTCCAAGGGTTCCCATGTCAATCCTCCTTCTTCTTTCTCTGATAATAGGTATACATCCCGCACTTGACTTGCTCAAGTTCGGAGATAGGAGCAAGCCGCCATTCATCCGAATTCATAAACGACCGCCCAAACGGGTTCGACTCAAAGCCACAGCGACGGCATTTCCCGTAGTAGTAGCCATTTCCAATCATCGTAGGCATGAGCCCCATGTCGAAGTCCCAGCTTGGAAGTCCTTCTTGTCATATGTTCCGTCCTTGAAGACCATCCCACATCGCTCGCACTCGATCCATGACTTGCGGTGCTTTCGATGGGTAAACTTATTCTTCTTGTTGCTATGAAACCAAGTCTTCCACTTGACCACCTTTTTGATAGGACGATGGCCTACGAAAGCGCATATCATTCTGTTAGTCAACCACATACTAATTAGCCTCCGAGTTGTCGTTTGTTGCTTGGCAAAGAAGACCAAAAGGGGTTTTCTTCAGGGAAAAGACAGGCTTCCTAACATTCTTTTGATAAACAGTTTTGCCGTCAAAAGACTCAGTGACCGCCTGCTCTCTGGGCGATAACTCGGAAAAATCATTATCTCCATAGTTATATGGAAGCCACCCCTTCCCCTGGCAACCGATTATATTGAACCTGCGAAGAACGTCCTTGTCTTTGAACTCCAGGTGAATAGTCCCCTTCTTGTGGCACTTGAAGCGAAAGTACGTGCTCTCGCCCTTACTCTCGCCTTCTGCAAAGACCGCCTTTGCCGCCGCGCTGATCGAAATGTATTCATTTCCAGAGTCAAAGTAATTCATCACTTTGTCAATGTCGTCAAGTTGTTGCTTAGTGCGATGATTCAACTCCCATCCGAAATACCCATAGAACGGAGACCCATACGATCCGTACACCGGCACCACTACCCGATCCTTTACCTTGAAAGCCGAATTCGTGGCCCACCCGTTGAAGTAGTGAATATTCTTCTCCCAATTCGAGTTTCCCCATGAATGCTTGACCGTGAACATCTCGAATATTTCCAGCGTTGCTTCGGCCAATGTCTGATGGTATGAGCCCATCATGTTCAGGACGAACTGCCGGATATTGTGATCCGTGAAGTCCATATTGCATCGGTCGGCCATCACCACCTCGAATTCGTCCCGCTTTTTCATGGTCAGCCGGTCCTTGACTTCATCCAAGTCCAGGGCTCGCCTCCAATAGTTCTTCCGCACGTCGCTTACGAACGTGTTCAGAGTCCCTTGCATGAGCCCGGTCAAGTCTTCAGCCGTTTGATGTCGGTCCCTCGCCTCCGAATTAAGGCCTAGGAACTTCCCAACCATGGAATAGCCCCGGTAGTACCCCAAGATAGTCTCCTGACCGATCCTGATCGTTTCGTTGTACTCATGCACCAAGTCCGCGACATTCAATCGCTTCGCAACATTATGCCGTTCATCGAAAATTTCCTTGATCCGCTCGATCTCGTCATCGCACCCGGCAAACAGGTCGTCTTCGACCTTCCGTTCTACCCGAATGTCAATTAGGGCCACTTCTACGGCACTCTTGCGTTCAGCGTCCAGAAATGCGTCCTGAATGAATTCGATCTCAGCCCCCGCCTCCTTCAACCTGTCAACCAGTGCTTTACGAGTATTCGTATATGGATTACGAAGAGTTTCCGCGTTCAAGAGACAGACAATTTGCCCCCGATACATAATGTCCATGGCCTTCAGGAGATGCTTGTCTCCATCATCGAAGGGAGGATTCATTAAAATCAGATCGAACTTGTCCGGTCCTGCGAATGCCAAGAAATTGGAATCAATAACCTTGATTTTCTTCCCGCGCAAGATTGCCTGAAGCGATTCGTCATTCTCGATTGCACTTATGTCCATGGAAGATCCGAAAGGCCCAAAACGACTACGAAACCGCTCTACAAGGTCGCCTTTCCCCGCAGAAGGCTCAAGAACTGTTCTCGGATTGCCGTCAATCTTAGACATCATCTTAGAAGCTAATCTTGATGGCGTCGGATAAAATGACGAATTGAACATTATTGCCTCAATCTACCGCTTTACGGGCACCATCAATGACCGTACGAGTCCACTCGTTGTCGATCTTCAGCCGCATTAACGGGCTGTCGAATGTCCCGAGCATGTTCTTCAGGGCTTCACGTAGAGACTCCATTTGCTCCATAACTTGTGAATTACAGCACGTTGGAATCCCTAACTTCTCAGGGTCGATCACTTCCCCACAGTGGCAGCAGGTGGCCTCGCTCATTTCACGTCGCCCTGCTGGCTGGCGTCTATGTCGGCCTCGAATTCCTTCTTTAGTTGCTCGTACTCCATACGCCGCGATTCCTTGACTTTGGCCTTGTTCTTCTCGTCCTCTTCGGCCTCCTTCTTCTGTGCCTGTTCCCGAAGACTCTCACCGTAGGCGATAAGCGCAGCATCATCTAAACTGAATAGGCCCACCGGAAGGAAGATGCTTTCTTTGTCGTAGTCGCGCCCCTCGCAGAACGCCATGATTCCTCCACGCTCTACATTACAGTCGAAATCGCTGACGTGAGAAAAGCTACTGAAGTTGGATGGCGGGAGAGCAAACCTCGCGTTGAATACTATTTCACAGATTTGCGTCAGCACATCAGTGAATGCGTTGTAGTCCACCATGAATTTTATGACTTTTTCAACGTCCATCATCGTTCTCTCTCTTTCTCGTTTTTTGACATTTGATCTCTATCACTGTTACACCCTTAAATTCCTTATTGTCAATCTTTGAGGAAAAGTTTTTTTAGACGTGTTGGCCAAACTTCATCGTTACATAATTGGCCCCGCCCCGATCATCATCGCTGTCACAATTGTATTCATCGTTGCCCACGATGGTTCCCCCGGTCTTTCGTGTCCATACAACCGTGTTCAGGATCTGGAAGAACTTATTGGCCTCATCGGTGTCATGCGCGTGATCTACCGCGTGATTGTTCTCGTTCACGCTCCATGTGATCTTCCTGGTGCTCTTGTGGAATGTGATAAAGGCGTTCTCTTCGCCGCAACGGATCGTGGCGAGCCTGACTATGCTCCTGATAGGAAAGTCCTTGCGTCGTGGCATATAGGGCTTGCATGAGCCCTTACCGCGAAATAGGCCCGTGAGAATTCTTCTCTCATCACCACGAATTAGGCTGGTAGCCGCGCCCATATAGTCGAATGCCTTCTTTCCTTTACCTTCCACGAGAATTTGTTCGCGGATCTGCTTGGCCTTCTTGAAAAGATCGTCCATCTTAGAGTTTACGAACTTGACCATCTCTGATCGGACCCGCGTGAATTCCTTGGCCGAAAACTGGATGGTCCCTTGTTCCCATTGGTCGCAACTCACGACGCCCTCCTCGCTCTCATTTCATCAAGATGCCGCTTCCAGACCTCATCCTCGGAAACCTCATGCCCGATCTTCTTTTCCAGGGCCTTCCACTCCTTCAAAAGGGCTCTTTCCTTGCGTTGTGCCGCAGATCGTGAGATTTCCCCATCACAATACAGGTTCTCAGGACTTAGGGCAGAGGAGAGACGCAAGAATTCATTATGCTGTTCTTTGGTAAGTTTCATATCTCGTCATACCTTAAAAATTCGCTTTGTCAATGAAAGGCTAAATTTTTTAGATGCCGTACCGTGCATCCCTATGGCGGTCGCACTCGTGATCGCAAGCCGCCTCGTACGCATCATCCTCGTACTTGCTCTGTTTTTCACGAGCCTGCTCCAGCATGCGTTCGATAAGGTCTTCGCGCCCCTTTTCGGGGAGTGCGCCCACGATAGCGTCGATGTCCGCAGAGCCTTTCCCGTCATCTTCCACATCATCGCGGGTGAAGGTGTAAACGTCTTCGCAGTCCGAAAGAGCTGAGAAGTCGATGTATAAGTAGGTGCCGTCCTCAATGCTTCCGAATTCGAGGGTGCCACCGACCGTGTGCTCTTTGGTTTCCAGTGCTTTTCTATTGGTTTTCATCTCTGTGCCTTTCAAGGTTGTTTTGTTTTGTCTTGTGCTCATACTTATATTATATACGCTAAATTCTTTTTGTCCAGTTATTTCTTGTAAAAAAGATTTTTATTTACTATTTCAACTCAATGCCAAGAATTTCCGCCTCATCGCGCATAGCTCTCATGTTTGAACTGTGCCCAAGTTTCAATTCGTCCCTTCTATTCCAAAGGTCGATAAGCCTTTCTGCCAAGACCTCTACAGGCTCATCTATCTCTTCCACGGTGACTTTGAACCTTCTTATCAAGCACATCCCATTAAAAACGCAAGGTCTTGTAATGCTATTTGGTGTTACTAATTTTGGTTGATATGTTTCAAATGTCATTACTGCTTCCCCCTTCGTGCCATACGACTAAACGGCTTGCGCCAAAAGATGCAAGATCATTGCGACGATCTCTTTCTCGTCTGACTCGTAGGATGTCTGTACGTTTACCTGAAGTTCGCCGCGATAAGGACATACAGTCACCTGGAAGTCCATATATGACGCACCATTCAGGGCTTTCTTGATCCCGTCAGCGTCCTTTTCGAGGGCTACCGTGGTTAGGTTGATTGTCGTTACTTTTGTGACTTCGTAGTCCATTGCGGTCTCCTTCATGGTTGCTGTTCGTGTCGTATTCATATTATTATTATACGTCCTATTTTCTTTTTGTCAACGGGAAAACATAAAAAAAGATTGAAATGGCGAATATTTCTTTTTGCCTACAGACGCTTGAGGATATTCTCGATGTAATTGGCGTCCAGGCTATTCTCTTCCCGCAGGACCATCACGATCCCTTCGAGAACTCGCCTCAGTATGACCGCCTCATCGTTGCTCAAGGTCAATGCCCGGCCCTTGTTCTGTGCAAGCGATTGCACATGCTCCCAGAACACTTTGGACGCCTCATCTACAGTCCAGCCCTTCTTCACCGTCACTTTCCCGTTGTTAAGGTCGATAGTGAAGCCTGGCGCATCGAATTCGTGTCTAACATCAATGCCCTTAACGCTAAGGCTTAACCCACTACTGTCATCGTCATAAACAACGATGTCGGGGCCTGACTGTAGGAAACATGGATGGCTTGGTTGATCAAATGATCTACAGTATGGACACCGCGAAAGGGTACCCTTAGACTCGTCGAAGTCTTTCCCGCAATTAAGACACGTTTTCATCCTTTTTCCTCGAATAGTCCTTTGCCGCATAGACGACATAGGTACATCCATCTTCAAATGCAATAGACAGGCAGTTCAGACACACCGTCTTATACTCACATCTCGTCTTATTAAAGACAGTAAATTTCTTTGTAGGGCAATATTTGCCCTCATAAAGAGCTTCGTAGTCACACTTTGGTGGCATATTCATTCCGGCTGTCCCTCTCGCCTGGCTTATAGCTCTCCCTGCCATGGATTAGGTTCTGCATCTTCCGTGATTGCGTTCAGGTTCTGCAAAATGCCTTCCATGATGTCCTTGGGCACTGCTTCGAGGATGAAGTGCAGGTCGTCAATGCCTGCCTGTATTCTCTTTTTTGCTTCATCATCTACCTCGCGCTGAATGCCTTCGCTCAATAGATTCAAAACGTCAATACATGATCTCATTTTCGCCCTTTCTTCAATCCGCAAAGTATGTTCGGTTACCATCACCACCACAACCACGATGCGCGTCGTCAAAAGCACTAAGTACATCAGCAACCCATTTAACGGTCCCCAACGGCAACGGGATCTTGTCTCCGCAAACGTCGCATTTTACGGTTTGGGTCACTGGATTACAGAAGGTCGCCATTATTTCTTCCCTTCGTCTTTCTTCTCCGCTTCGTGCCCCATGAATGACAGCAGTTCAGAAAGCACGTTTATTGACCAACCGCGCATACCATTGTAAGGCAGCGGGATCAACACCAAGGCGAACGATTTGCCAGCCTCGTTGAATTCAAGCCCTTTGGCCTTCGACCGCCGCAACAATGAGACAAGATCGTCACGCTCTGCTTCAATCCTATAAATGTGCTTCTTTACGATGTTTTCGTCGCCCAACCCATTCATCCATTGATCAAGTGATTCATTTTCAAAAGGCGTTTCCTGCCTTGGCTTATTTTTGAGGACTGCTATCTCGACCAAAAGTTGCTTAACCCTCAATTCCGCCTCAAATAACTGCTCGCATATCGTGCAAACAGTATTCCCAGTGAAATGTGGGCATTTTATATCAGGATTGGGCGTTTTTTCTTTCATTACTTCTCCCGTCGTATTCAATGCTGAATCCTACCTCTCCCATCACCTTGTGCCCGCGTTTTTTCGCGTGTCTTCGCGCATTCAGTTGCGCCGTCTTATATTCCTCCCATACCTGACCACAGGTATCGCACTTGAATATCGCATGAACGAGACATCTATCGCCTCTCATGGATCACTCCTATCTTATGGATATTCTCTGTCATATTCATCGCTCGCATTCGGGTGTCCCTGTTCAAATCTTGATCCGCACTTGGCCGGGTCACAGATCCAGCCAAATTCGCCATCGAATAGGCCCATGCTTTCTGCGTCAGAATGCTTACAAGACAGATGCCCCGTCACTTCTGATAGGCCAATCCATCGAGCATTCTTACATTCCCACCCTTTTGGTTTCAATCCACACCTCCGCATGGGGGAAGCGGCTACTTATGGTCAACCAAGACAAGAGATGGTCAGCCAATACCAGACACCGACTTCAGCCTTGACAAAATTTACGAGGTCTTCGCAAATCGTGGCCATAGCATCTTTCTCGATGTGAATCCGTCCCCACTTACCGTCCGCGCCCATGCTTGAAGCGATAACCGTGAAGCGTTCGCAGTAAGGATTCGTTGGTTCAGGAGGCAATTGGGTGTTATCCAGACAGACGGCGTATACGTAGTTGTCTTTAGGTGGTTCAGGCATTTCTCTAACGTCATCGTAATGACGATATTCACCTTGCCTTACCACAAGTACCTCGGTTGCATACCCGTCGCTCATTATTTCCTCTTCTTGTCAACTTCAAGGCCAGCACGGTTGCCAGAAAGCCCGCCAATCACTCCACCTACAATCGCAAATGGAAGAGTCGCCGCCATCGCCCCTCCTGGGCCACCAAAAGCAAGACCAATACTCGCTCCTATCTTGGCCCCAGCCGCAGCTCCTCCCGCAGCCCTGCCTCCGGTGCCGATGATCTCAGCCTTCTTCCTCCCCCAAAACGATTTCTTATTCTTCTTTGACATATCCCCTCCTTGTGGTCAACCGCCTTGCGACTTCTCAGCCTCGTGTAAATCAGCCGT
>Ga0114918_10002343_pt1 | contig 16994 bp, 19 predicted proteins | sample LantaG_FD_87015 | JGI IMG/M metagenome (GOLD analysis project Ga0114918, IMG submission 87015) | Deep subsurface microbial communities from Baltic Sea to uncover new lineages of life (NeLLi) - Landsort_02402 metaG | ecosystem: Environmental > Aquatic > Marine > Oceanic > Sediment | place... | reverse complement strand
TCTCTCTCCCTCTCTCTCCCTCTCTCTCTCTCTCTCTCTCTCTCTCTCTCTCTCTCTCTCTCTCTCTCTCTCTCTCTCTCTCTCTCTCTCTCTCTCTCTTTTCTTTGAACCCCTTCTTCCAAACCACTTGCAGGAGATCAAGGCCCTGCTCGGCCGCATGCAGTTCGCGGGCAAGGCCATGCACAAGAGGGCAGAGGTCCTCTCTGGCGGGGAAAAGGCCCGCCTCGCGCTCGCCAAGTTCATGCTCGCCAGGGGGACCCTCTTGGTGCTCGACGAGCCCACCAACCACCTCGACATCCCTTCCAAGGAGATGCTCGAGGAGGCCCTGCTGGGCTTTTCGGGGGCGGTGATCGCGGTCTCGCACGATCGCTACTTTCTGCGGCGCGTCGCGACGCGCGTCGTGGCGGTCGAGGGGTGTCGATTAGTTGATTACGAGGGGGACTACGCCCGGTTCCTCGACAAGAACGCGCGGGAGCGCGGCGCCATGGCGAAGAAGGAGGCGCAGGCCAAGGCGGTGGTGCAGGACGCGATCAGGGCCAAGTCGAAGATGAGTAAAGCGGAGAAGATGCTGGCAAAGAAAGCGAAAGCAAAAGAGTTTGCAGCCGGTGGCAAGAAAGGTGGCGTGGCGAAAAACGCAAAGAGGTGGAATTAGTTTTCGGTGTTTCGTTTTGTGGAATTCTTTTGTTTTTTGTTTTTGTTTTTTGATGACGATCTGTGTAAATACGAGAGAGAGAGAGAGAGAGAGAGAGAGAGAGAGAGAGAGAAAGGGAGAGTTGACGATTCTTTGAAAAGAGATGCGGAGGAAGAGAGAAAGAGAAAGAGGAAGAAGCGAAATTCAAGTTTTCGGGTTTTTCTTTTTTTTCATTTTTGATACATAGTTATCTCTTCTCTCCACTCTCCTCCTTCTCTAACACTCGTCCTCCGTCAGCAGCATATTCGGGATGCCCTTTTCGACAGGGAACTTCCTGCCCGTCTCGGGGCACACCAGCGCTCCTTCGATCAGACAGACCTCGAGCAAGGCGTGATGGAACGATTTCAAAAAAGCGTCATCGTTCAGGTCTTTTTCTGTCGGCGGCGTCTCTTGTAAAGGTGGCGAGCAATTCAGAGAAGCGGCCGCTTCTGCCAGGGCTCCCCACTCGAGGCGAGGGAGCATGTCCCGCAGGAAGTCGGGGTCAAAGTCCGCCTCGATGGTTTCGACCTGGTTTGAGACGGGGAGAGGGGAGAAAGAGGAGAGAACGAGGTCGAGGTTGAGGTTGAGAGAAAGGGACTCGAGCGGCGACGACGGCTTGCTCTTGGTTCGTCTCGCATTCGATTTTCCCCTTCATCTCTTTCTCCTCCCGTCGTCTCACCTTGGTCGCCTCGATCTTGAGCGGGAAGTTGTTGGTGACGCCCTTAATATGGCACGCGAGCATGTTGTGGGTGAGGAGCTTCATCGTCGTGGAAGCAGCAGGGAAAAGCGGGTGGCGGCCCGATTCGAAGTTTTTGAAACTTTCGACGTTTTTTGTGGAAATTCTAGCCGATGAGTTTTCTTCCTCTTCCGAAGACTTCGTTCAGAAAAAAACAAGAAATTCCTCGTCGATTCTCTTCCTCGATGGCAGCTGCCACAGCCGCATCGGCAGTAGCAGCGCACGCGAGCAGACGTCTCCTGTTCGTAAGCGGCAGCAGCAGCAGCAGGAGGCAGGCAACATCCCTGGCGCGAGGAGCTCCGCCGCTGCGGTTCGCTCGGGGATTGATCATGTCGAGTTCATCGCCGGCGGCGGCAACCGCTGCAACAGCCTCAACCTCCACCGCCGCAGCAGCAGCCGCAGGCACGAGCGACCAAACACCTTCATCCTCGGACCCTCTCATGCAGTACGTCGTCCTCCGCTCCGACCTCTGGAAGGAGCAGGGCTGGCCCCTGGGCTCTCTGGCGGCGCAGGCTGCGCACGCCGCGACGGCCGCTCTGTGGCTCTCGCGAGAGACAGAAGAAACGAAATCGTACTGCTCGCCCGAGGCCATCGACGGCATGACCAAAGTGGTGCTCGAGGCAGACAACGAGAGTACGCTGAGAGAGCTCGCGGAGTCTCTGACAAGGGCGAGGATAGCGCACAAGCTCTGGGTCGAACAGCCAGAGGACGAGGCGACGGCGCTGGCGGCGAGCCCGCAGCGGAAGTCGGTCCTGGCTCCCGCGTTCGCCGGCCTCAAGCTGTGCCGCGCCGCTGTCGGTGGAAAGAGCAACAGCAAGGGCAGTAACAAGAAATGAGTGTGTTGTAATTGAATTCAATTTCGATGAAAATGGAGGGGGTTGTTTACAAAGTGAAAAAAAAAAGTGCGGAAAATGAAAGAGAGAAAAAAACCCGCCTTTTCTCTCTCTCTTTCTCTCATTTCGAAATCGTCTCCCAGAACTTTTCTGCTTTGCCCGCGGCGTCCGCGCCCAGGTCGACGGCGCCCTCGAAGACGGAGCGCAGCGTCGGGTTCTTGATCTTGCGGGAGTCGACGCTGGTGGTTGTTTTTTTTTTGAAAGAAGACGAGGAGGTGGAAGAAGGTTGAGAGGTTGATGAAAGGAGAGAGGGCGCGCCTTGTCGATGGTCGATGGACGGGAAAAAAGAAGGCGAGCTCTTTTTTGGAGCTCGTTTTTCATCGCCTTGCTCCCCTAATTGAATTCGTTTATTCGCATGGGACGAAAGAGGCGTGTCTCCTCTTTGTCCGAAACGCGCCGCATTGCGAAACAGAAGCGTCTCGAATCCGAAGCGCCAGCAGAAGGCAATCGACGTCGAAACGAAAAAACGAATGCTCGACGACGAGGTTTCTTTTTGCTTCTTCTTCTCGCTCTTCGTCTCTCGCTCCCTTCTCTCCGCACTCACGCGATGATCCCACTCTTCCGCAGCACGCCCAGGGTCACGCTTGTGAGCACCAGCTGCAAGGCCGCGGCGGTGATCCACGACATCTTGGTGTGGAGAAGGAAGAAAAAGAAGGAAGAAGGATTCTTTGAAGAAGTCGAAGAGACGAAGAGAAAAAAATGAAGAAAAACGAAAATCGAAAAACACTCTTTCGACTTTTTTCTTCTTCTTCCCCAATTCTTCGACACGGGAGACTCTCTCTCTCCAAAAGACCATGGACCCGTTTGCGGACCTGCTCTCGCTGGACACGGATGCTGTCGTCGCCGCGGCAGCTGCAGTGAGGGCGACGGGAGACAAGGTAAGAGAGAAAGAGAGAGAGAAGGAGGAAGGATAAGATTGAAAGTGAAGATGCGACGGTTTTTTTTTTCGACCTCAACCTCCTCCACCTCTCTCCCTCTCTTTCAAATCCCCAACCGACCAGCAGCCGCAGCACGATCGCCCTCGTGCTGATGGAGGAGAAGAAGATGATGAAGACGATGGCGATGCCCGCCCCGCGAAGAGGCAGGAGCTCGAGAAGAAAGAAAAGGACAAGAAGACGGCGACGGCGACAGCTCTGCAGGGGGCCTCTCTCGCTCTGGCCCTACTCGCCGAGGCCGTGCCCTCTTTGACCTCGCCCGACGACGACTGGGGGTGGAGGATCATCGAAGGGAGCGACAAAGCTCCCAAGACGACGCTCGACTTCAGCGAGTGGAAGGGCGTCGAGAGCGAGGGAGGGCGAGTGACGGCGCTCGACCTCGCCGGCGTTGCAAACTCTTCGTCGTCGACCTCTTCTTCTTCCTCCTCGACCTTCTGCCTCCCTCCGCCGGGGGTGATGCCCCTGCTCTTCCCCAAGCTCAGGAGACTCTCTCTGGGGGGCAACTCGCTTCGGAGTCTCCCCGACGATCTCGGGAAAGGAGGCAGCGAAGAAGAAAATGAGGGTCTCGAGTGGTTCTGGCTGGAGAACAACTCGTTCCGCAGCCTGCCGCCGCAGCTCTCGCTGGTCGCGTCTTCGCTCAAACACCTGTCGCTGGCGCTCAACCCGCTTGCTGGACAATTGGGCCCCGGTGCGGTCCTGGCGTCGCTGAGGAACCTGGAGACGCTGGACCTGTCGGAGTGCGCTCTGGAAGGGGTGCCGGAAGAGATCGGGGAGCTGACGTGAGTTTTTTTTCGGGTTTTTTTCTTTCTTTCTTCTTCTTCTTCTTTCATCACTCTCCCCCTTCACCCCTCCCCCCGCCAACCTTCAACCCCAAAACCAGCCTCCTCACCCGCCTCGACCTCCACTCCAACCGCATCTCCTCCCTGCCGCCCACAGCCCTGGGCAAGCTGAAGAAACTTGCCCGCCTCTCCTTACACTCGAACGAGCTCGCCGCGGAGTTCCCCGCGAGCGCCCTCAGGGGGTGTTCGTCTCTCGAGTGGCTTTCGCTGAACTCGAACAAGCTCACTTCGCTGCCCGAAGGAGCTCTCAGCGACTGCACCAAGCTGTCGAGACTCTCAATCCATCTGAACAAAATGAACCCTTCGGTCCCTGGCGACCTGGGCTCTCTCTCTCACCTCGAAGCCCTGTCTCTCTTCGGCAACGAGCTCGCATTCTTGCCGAGCGAGCTCTTCAAGAAGGGAAAACTCACGAAGCTGACGAGGCTTCCTCTCTGGGACAACAAGCTGAAGGAGATGCCGCGAGGGTGGGCGAGCAAAGGAGGATTAGAAGGCTTGCAGGAGCTCTGGCTCTCGCGGAACGATTTGGAAAAGTTGGAATTTTTCGACGACGACGAAGACGGAAACGGAAACGGAAAAGACAAGAAAACCGAAAAAAACGTTCTTCCTTCGCTGACGCGCCTCTGGATCGACGGCAACCCGAAGCTGGACGCCGAGAGGGTTATCGAGAGTGCCGCTAGGGCGTGTCCGGCGCTGCAGGAGGTTCACGCGGACTGCCAGAGGTGCCGCGGCGGCGGTGGTGGTGGTAGTGGAGGTGGTGGTGGAGGTGGAGGAGGAAATCAAGGAGGAGGCAAGGGGAGCAGCTGCGGCGGCGGCAGCGGTAGCGGTGGAGGGGCTTGCACGAGGAGGAGGGCAGACGGGTGGAAGTGCACCGCCGCGGTGGCTGCTGCTGCTCCTGCTGCTGCTGCCCCGGCGTGAGAGAAAGAGAAGAGGAGAACAACTTTTCAGATTTTGGAAAAAAACGCTTTGTTTAAACGAAAGAAGAAGAAAAAAAAGCTGTCTCTCTCTCTATCTCTATCTCTATCTCTTCTTCTCCCCCCATCCACCCATCCACCCACGATAGTTTTCACTCCTCGACGTAGTCCCCGCTCAGGCCGATCAGGCCCCCCGAGCTCCCGTCCTCCATGTTCTTCAGGTACTCCTTCGCCAAGTTCTGCGAGTTGACAAAGTCCTGTTCTTGCTGCAGCCTCCCCCCTTCGGCGAGCAGATCCTCGAGAGACAAATCAAGAGCCTCGAAGGTCGGCAGGTCCTCTTTTAGCACCAGGCGCCTGCAGAGCTCGCTCATGTTGGCCTCGCTGAGGTCGTTGATGGCAGCTGTGGAGTCAGACACGGGGATTTGCACGGTCTCTGCGATCCACCTCCGGATCTGGGAATCGTAGACCGAAGAGCGCATCGCGCCGTAAAAGTCCAGAGACTGGTTGGGGAAGGCGTCGAGCACGAGGCCGACGTCCTCCCTGCTGACGCCGTCCTCCTTCATCATCTGGAAGACGATGTTGATGAGGTCGTCTCTCGTCGGGTTCCAGTAGAACTTGTCCATGCGGCCTTTTTTGATATATTTTTTGTGAAAAAGGTGAGAGCTTTTTTCGTTAAAACTTTCTTCTTTTCTCTCTCTCTCTTTCTCTCTTTCTCTCTCTTTCTTCTCTTACCGTCGCGCAGCAAAGGAGCAAACAGCGTCGACAGATCGTTGCCCGTGACGATGATGGGAGTTCTCGGGACGCGCTTGGGGCGGCCTGCGCATTGTTTTTTTTATATCGTTTTGGTGTTTTTGAGGTTAAGTTTTGAAGTTCTTTCGCTCTCTCTTTCTTCTCTCTCTCTTTCTCTTCTCTTTCTCCTCTCTCTCTCCTCCAACAACAACTCTCACCGGTCCTCCAGTCGTCCGCGATCACCTCCACGTAGTTCGGGTCGTCGCACAGCGCCATCAGCGTCCCGATCACGATCTGGTTGTTGACCGTCCGCTGCGTGTTGGCGAAGACGCCGACGCCCGCGTCGAGGTCGTTGATCACCAGCGCCGACAGCTTGCCTCGGACGCGGCCGAGCTCGGCGGCTGCCTTGTAGCGCTGGCGGATGCGCTGTCCCGGGACGCCGGCCCACTCGTCTTCCATCTAGTTGTTTTTTTTGTTTGGTGGGGGACAGATCAAAAAGGGGGGGAGAAGAAAGAGAGTGAGAGAAAAGAGAGAGTATTTTCTTCTTCTTCGCGCGTTTCTCTTCTTTTCTCTCTCTCCCACCCCTCTCTCCTTCCTTACCTCCCCGGCACTCATCGTCACCACCTCCGCCCCCAATTTCTTCAGCGTCAGCTCCACCTGGAAGGTCTTCCCCTGGCCCTTGCCACCCCAAACACCCAGGATCAACGGAACCACGGTTTTGTCGTCGAGCCCGCCCGTCTCGACCAGCGCGTTCTTGGTCACGTGCAGCGCGACGGCGTCCATGAAGGAAGGGGCGACGTAGTAGTCGCCCACGAGGTTGTTGAAGGTGCGGCGGTGGTCGTCCTCCCTCAGGGAGCCGTCGGCGATGTCGGAGCGGTGGCCGAGCACGTTGCCGACGAAGAGCGAGTCGAGGTGGTCGACGTTCTGGCCTGTTGGTTGGTTGGGGAAGGTTGCGGGATTGAGGTCGAGGTTTTTTTCTCGAGGTCGAGGTCGAGCAAAAACTTGAACTCCTCTTTCTCTTTCAAAAAACCTTCCCCAAAAAATCAAGTTTTCTCACCGTGGTCCACGTTGATGTTGTACTGCTGGCGCGTCCCGAGAGCCTGCAGAAAGTCCTCGGAGCGCACGCCGTCGGTGGCTGTCCAGGAGGAACCGGAGGAAGAAGAGGAGGGAGGAGAAGAGGTGGAGGTGGAGGTTTTGTTTTCGTCGGGGGCAGCGGCAGCGTCGGGAGCAGCAGCGGCAGTGGCAACGCCGCATCGGCGTCGGCGTTGCTGCTGATGCTTCCGCGGGCGAGCTCCGGGAGCTCTAGGGCTCGAATCGCCAATCAAGCTGGACTCGAGGCTCCGGCATGCTCGCGAGGTGCTCGGCGCACAGGGAGAACGCATGATCGTGCCCAGGAGAGCGCGGGGAAGGAAGGGCGCGGCGGGGTGAGAGGTTTTCCCGATCAGAAGTTCGGAAAGTTGACTTCTTCTTTTTTTTTTCCGTTGAACACGAAGAAAATGCAACCAGACCTACATTTTCCCTTAGCCAAACTTTTAGCAGAAGCAAAAAAATGACGTCTCCCATCCTCGTCGCCGCCGCTGCTGCTGCCGCGGCCGCCGCCGCTCCCGCCTCCTCCCTCCAGCCCCAGCCTGCGCGCCTCGGCTGCGGTATGCACATGTGCGTTTCGGTGGTGGATTCCGAGCCCGAGAAAGAGGAGAACGAAGGGGGCGGTGAACGATCACGAAAAGCGGAAGAGGACGACGACGACGAATTCCGACGACGATGGAAGGCGATGCAGCAGCAGCTTCCCTTTCTCTCTCTCAACCCCGACCACCACCTCGTTCCCTCCTCAACCAACCAACCAACCAACCAACCAACACAGGACCTTCTACCAGTCCACCGACCTCACCCTCTGGTTCTCCGGCTGGAAGACCGGCGGGCAACCTGCTCTTTACGCCGCGGCCCTGCTCGGCCTCTTCTCGCTCGCCGCGGCGCAGGAGGGGCTCGCGGCGGCGAGGTCGGCGCTGGCGAGGCCGCCCCCCTGCTGCAGGTGCGGGGAGAAGAGGGACGCCAGGAGTAACAGCAGCAGCAGCAGCAACGCGGAGAACGGCAGCAGAGGCCTCGAGGCGCCGCTGCTCCCCGGCGCGGGAGGAGGAGAAGCTCCTGCTGCTGCTTCCGCTGCTGCTGCTGCTGCTGTTCCGATCCGCCCCTGCTGCGCCGCCCAAGCTGCCGCCGCTTCTTCTGCCGCTCCTTCCTCTTCTTCTTCCCCTCCTTCCCCGCGCAAGCCCCAGGCCCACAACCCAGCCTGCCTCCTCCGCGCCTCCCTTTCGACGCTCTTCACCTCGAGGCCGGGCTCGGCCCTGCTCTACGCCGTGCACGCCGCCGCAAGCTATTTGCTGATGCTCGCTGCGATGACCTACAACTTGGGAGCCTGCGCCGCCGTCCTGTGTGGCCTCGCGGCCGGGCATGTGGCGGCGAGGAGGGGCGCGGGCGCGCCGCTGGCGGATGCTTGTCACGCTCCCAGGCTGGAGGGGGCTAGGACGCTGCCTTCGGGGGCGCTGCCGTAGTAGAGAGGACTTTTGTTTTGTTATTGTTTTTTTAGAGAGAGAAACTTTCTCTTTTTTGCTTTTTGCTTCTTCTCTCTTCTTTCCATCACTGTGTTTGCTTTTCCGTTTTTCTTTCTTTCTTGTCTATTGCAAAACAAAAACCAAAAACAAGAAGAGAGTCGCATCTCTCTTTCTCTCAAGTCGCTTCTTTCCATCTTGGTGTTTTTATTTCTCTCCAATCCCTCTGACAAAAAGGAAAACAAAAAAAAGTCGGCCTCTCCTTTGCGAAAATAAATTTTAGTCTCTCTCTCTTTTCTCTCCATCTCTCCCCTCGAAAACAAAGACGCACGCAAGAAAAAAACGAAAAGGATAATGAATCATTGGTACACGCCGGCCAGCGGGATTCGAGAAAAGGTAGAAAGGTTTGAGCGAAGAGAGGAAGGAGAAAAAAAAGAAAGGAAGAAGGGAAGACGAGATTTTTTTCGTTCTCGCCGACCTCGACCTCTCGACTTCCTTCTCTCAACTCCTCCGCGCGCTCTCTCACCCTCCGCCTCTCTCTCTCCTCCCGCTCTGCCGCAACCGCCACGGTGAAATAAAAACGTTGTTGTTGTTGCTTTTTGTGAGAAATCAAGTAGAAGCAAATGCGAGCGAAGAAAGAAGCGGAACCAAATCCCTCTCGACCTCTCTCTCGCGATCTCGCGCGCGCGCGACGCGGAAAGAAAAAACCCCGATCTCTATCAAAAACCCTCTTTCCTTCAACGCATGCTGTCAAACTTGACCTTGATCGCGTCCATCACCGCCCCGAGGTCCTCCTTCACGGCCACGGGAGGGTTGGCCAGCGAGCACTTCATCCCCTCGATCTCCTTGGAGTGGTAAGCCACTTTAGACTGCGTGAACTTCAGTCCGTGGGCCGTCGAGACCACGACGGTGCGGTCTCCGGGAGCGATCACGCCGTGCTCGCGCAGCTTGAGCAAAGCGGCGAGCGCCACGCCCGTGTGCGGGCAGTTGAACATCCCGGTCCTGTCGGCGCGCGCGGCGGCGTCCATCAGCTCCTCCTCGGTGGCCTCCTCGACGATGCCGTCGCAGGCCTTGAGGGCCATGATCGCTCGGTCGATGGAAACGGGGTCGCCGATCTGGATCGCCGACGCAAACGTCGTCTGCGCTTTCACGGCCTCGAAGTTCTCGTAGCCAGCCTTGTAGGCCCGGTAGAGCGGGTTGGCGTTGGCGGCCTGCGCGCACACCAGCCTCGGCATGCGCTTGGTCAAACCCAGGTCGAAACACATCTTGAACCCTTTATAGAAAGCGTAGATGTTCCCCAGGTTGCCTCCGGGGATCACGACCCAATCAGGAACTTCCCAGTCAAACTGCTGGCAGATCTCGATCGCCGCCGTCTTCTGCCCTTCCAGGCGCAGAGAGTTCATCGAGTTGGCCAGGTAGATGGGCGAGGCCTCGGTCACCCTCTGGATCAGGCGCATGCACCCGTCGAAGTCTGTGTCAATTGACAAAACGAGAGCTCCGTTGGCGATGGGCTGCACCAGCTGCGCGAGCGAGATCTTGTCTGCCGGCAGGAAGACGATCGAAGGGATCCCGGCAGCAGCGCAGTAGGCAGACAGGGCCGCCGAGGTGTCCCCCGTCGACGCGCACCCCACGGCCTGGACAGCTTCGGGCTTCAGCTTCCTCAGCCTGTTGACCTGCGAGACCAGCACCGTCATGCCGAGGTCCTTGAAGGAACCGGTGTGCGAGTTGCCGCACTGCTTGACCCAGAGGTCCTTCATCCCGCACACGTCCCTGCCAAACCTCTCTGCCCAGAACAGGTTGGAGTTGCCCTCGAACATCGAGACGATGTCGTCGTCTGCGATGCCAGGGAGGACCCACTCTTTCTTGGACCAGACCCCGGACCCGAAGGGCCAGGCCGTACGTCCCGTGCGAGCGTCGAAAAGCGCCTTCCAGTACTCGGGTCCGTAGATCGCAAGAGCCTCCATGTCGTGGGAAACATCGAGAAGGCCTCCGTCTTTCGCGCGGTAGAGCACCTCGTCGAGGTCGTAGGCCTCCTTGCAGGTGCGAAGGTTGGCCCCCGAGGCGACGTCGGCGAAGGGGACGTAGCGGGCGTTGAAGAGGTGGGACTTCTCGAGGGGAGCTGAGGGGAGTTTTTCGAGGTTTTTTTGAGAGAGAGGGTTTTTTTTTTTGAAAGTGAGCAAAAAAGGCAGAGTGGATTTTCAACAAACATGAAAGCGCGCGCGTGTTTGTTCTTTCACAAACACGGAGCAAGAGAAGAAGAGGCGCAGGGCAGCAGCAGGAGGAGAGGTGGTAGAGAGAGAGAAAGAAAGAAAGGGAGAGAACGACGACGAAAGGAGGAGGTTTGGAGAGCGGCGGCGGCTCTTCCGTCGCCTCTTCAGCGTGCTTTTCCCCTTTCTCAATCTCGCTCAAGCTTGCTCTTTTCGCTCCTTTCTCTGACGCTGTGTCGCTTTCTCTTCGTCTGCTTTGCGGTCACGACGGGTCACTCGACCATTCCACGCGCCCGCGACCAGAAAGCGCGAGCGCAGAACGAGCGACGGCGAAGAGAGAACGAGCGACGAGCGACGCCCGCATCCTCCGCGGCTTGAAGAGAGAGTTGCTTCCCATCAATCGCTCGCTCGCTTCGCTTTTCTCTTTTCACCCCCATCATCCACCTAGACTCACCGCGCCTGTTCGCCTTGCTGCGGATGTCGCCTTCGCTTTCGTTGCCATCGGCAGTGGAGGTGGTGGAAGAAGACGCGGCCTTTTCCGTGGCGGAGCGGAGCAAGAAAGAAGGAGAGGACGACGAAGCCAGCACCGGCGGCGACGACGACGACGACGACGACGACGGCCGAGCGAGAATCGGCATGCGCCTCGGCTGCTGCTGTCGGAGCGCGACCGATCCTCCGCCGCGCGCGCCCGTCTGCGCGGTCGCGCGGTGCATGATGATGCTGTTTGAGAAAAGGGGCTTTTGCTATAGGCCGATGAGGAGGAGCTCAAATGCCAAGGAAGAAGAGAGATAGCGTTTTGCTTTTTTTTTTGGAGGTTGTGGGTGGGTTGAGTGGAGAGGTGGTCGAGTTTGTTTTTTTTCGACTCTCTCACTCTCTCACACATTCATTTCTCTCGCGTTCCAGTGCTCTCTTCCTTTTTTCTCTGAGCTCAATTCGCATCTCAGGAGAGAGAGATCGTTGAATGCTCTTTGCTCGCAGCTGTTTTTGATCAGCAAAGTCAACAGAAGGAGTTGACAGCGTTTCGACTTTGCTCAAAAAAACTCAATCGACCCCCGATCGAACAAGAGCTAGCCAAAAGCCAACTTTCGCGCTCTCTTCCCTCGTCGAGATCGCGTCTCTCCTATCCGACTCTACCTCCTAGGCAAGCCTCATGGCGCTCTCTATGATGTTCTCGTCGGCGATCGGCGTCAAAAGCCTCGAGAGAGCCGCGATGCCGAGGCCGATCCGAGCGACGACGGCAGCGACAACGACGATTGCTGCTGCCACTGCTTCCCCTTCGACCTCGACCTCCGGTTCTTCCTCGTCGCGCTTCTCCTACAGCAGCAGCAGGGCGGCCTCCCCGCGAGCCATCAGCAGCAGCAGCAGCAGCAGCAGCAGCAGCAGCAGCAGCAGCAGCAACAGCAACAGGACGACACGAAGAAGCAACCGGAATCTCGTCATCTCCTTCTCCGCCCCAGCTTCAAAACAGCAGCAACAGCACGCCGACCTCTCTCCTCTCTACTCGGGGCCCCCGCTGACACCCGTCGCCTCCTCCGTCTCGGCCTTCGCTCCGGCCACCGTCGCCAACCTGGGCCCAGGGTTCGACTGGCTGGGAGCGGCCGTCGGCGGCGCCGGGGACACGGTCACTGCGAGGCCCCTGCCGGGCCAGCCGGGCAGGGTGACGATCGAGGGGATCGAGGGCGACGGCGGCAGGCTGTCGCTGAGCGCCGAGGACAACTGCGCCGGGATCGCCGCGGCAGCCACCCTGAAGCTGCTGGGGTCCCCGCGGGCCTGCGGCGTCGCCCTGACCCTCAGGAAAGGGCTGCCCCTGGGCTCCGGGCTGGGCTCCTCGGCGGCCTCGGCTGCCGCCGCCGCCGCGGCGGTCAACGGCCTCTTTGGTTCCCCCCTGAGTAACCAGCAGCTGGTGCCCGCCGGCCTGGAGTCCGAGGCCGCCGTGTCGGGCTTCCACGCGGACAACATCGCGCCGGCTCTGATGGGCGGCTTCGTGCTGATCCGCTCGGCGGAGCCTTTGGATGTCAGGGAGCTCGCTTTCGGAGGGGGAAGAGGAGGAGGGAGTAGAGAGAACAACGAAGAAAATACTTCTCCCGCTCTCTTCTTCGCGCTCGTCAACCCCGTGTTCGAGGCCCCCACCGCCGAGATGCGCGCCGTCCTTCCCAAGGAGGTCCCCATGGGGGCCGCGGTCTCCAACTGCGCCTCGGGAGGCGCGCTCGTCGCGGCGATCCTCCTCGGCGACGCGGTGAAGCTCGGGGAGGCCCTGGGAGCGGACGCCATCGTCGAACCCGTCCGCGGCCCCCTGATCCCCGGTTTTGCTGCAGTCAAGCAAGCCGCGGCGGAGGCCGGCGCCCTGGGCTGCACGATCAGCGGCGCCGGCCCGACCTGCGTGGCCGTCGTCAGAGACGAGAGGAGCGGCGTCGAGGTCGCCGAGGCGATGTGCAGGGCCTTCAGGGAGGTCGGCGGGCTCGAGATCGGGTCGAGCAGGGTCGCGGCGCTGGACTCGCTCGGGGCCAGGGTGGTGGAGGTTGTCAAGTGAGATGGAATAAGAAGAGAGGGAAGGAGAGAGAGAGAGAGTTTGGTTTTTATGTCCGTCGCCGTGCGCGGTGACGAGGGGGGGAAGTGTTAAAAAAAAAAAGGGGAAGAAAAAAAAAATGCCGCAGAGGTTTTTTCTCCTCACTCTGTTCTCTTCTTTCTCGTTTTCCTCAACTTAGTTGAGTTTCGAGTTTCGCGACCCTTTTTCGACAAGCCTTCTTCTTCTACTTCTCTCCCGGCCTGGCTGCCCCCCGCTTTCCTGTTTTCTCCTTAGAGTTCCAGTTAGCGAGCCATGGCGGGAGGCTTCGAGGTGCGTGTTTGTTTTATTTGCTAGGAGAGAGAGGAAGAGGAAGGGAATTGAGATGCAAATGGAAATTCGGAGCAACGACGACCTCCAGTGCGCCGAGTCGCTGCTTCTTTTTTTCCTTCTTCGAAGCCGAGGGACGCGCACCGGTTCTCCCTGTTGCCGCCCTTGCCTGCCCTCAATTTTCGTGTCGGAAGCTAATCGGCTTCTGTCGGCGACGCCCTGGACGCGTTGGGGGCATTAAGCAGCGCGGAAAACGTGACGTCGCGGCGCGTGAAAAAGAGAGAGACGGGGCAAGCAACCGACGAGCGATTGAGGGGAGAGCTTCGGCGCACCAGCGTTTCAGCATTGAAAGCGAGCAAAAGCTAGCCAAGGAAGGGGCTGTTTCGAGGTGCTTGGCGGTGCTCTCCTGCGTGCCTCCCGTGCTTCGAGACCTCGAAATCACGCCAGCTGACCATCGCGCACAGGCGGGGAGGAGCAAAGTCCTGAACTTGGCCGTGCCGGGAGGTGCAATTCTTTTTAATCGAACTTTTTCAAGCAAGCCCCGAGCAGACGACGCCGGCGCTAACGAAAACGACGAGCACCTCACCTTTTTTCCCTTTCTTCTTTTTACAATCAATTCAACTGCTAAAACAGGGTGACGCTGGCGGCGGCGGCGACATGGGCTCGTTCTCCAAGTGAGTTGTGCTGGGGAATTGGAGGTGGAGAAAAGATAGGAGGACGCGAGAGGCCGTGCCGGAGAGGAGAGAGAGAGAGAGAGAGAAAGGGAGCAATCAAAAAGCTTTCGATTGACGAGAAAGAGGGAAAAACTCCATCGCGCCGACCTTCGAGCTCGAGCCTTTGCTTCTTCCTCTCTCTCTTCATCATTCGTCGTCATCACGCGTGCCCCCAGCTCGCTCGCTGTCCGTTTGATGAGCCTCTCGCTCCGCAAAACTGCTCCGAGATATCAACAATGTCGTTCTACGCGAGTTGGAACAGCAGAAGCTCGCCATTCGAGCCCCGATGCGAGCCCCAGAATGCGAGCGAGCGCGCTCGCGCCTCTCTTGGCGTTTCCACTTCTTAGTCCCCCCGCTCACCTCACCTCGACCTCTTCCACTCTCTCTTTTTTTCCCACCTCTTTTTCTCTCTTCTTCCAGGCTCGTCGAGGCCCTCGACATGTACGACACCCGCGCCCCGGGCGGCGACCACGAGGACGACGACGCCGCCCACCCGGAGCCCCACGACGACCTCGCCGACTTCGACGACGACGGCCTGATCGGCGACGGAGGCTACGGCCGCGGCCTCGACTCGCTCGACGACTACGGAGGCCACGGCGGCGGCGACTTTGACGACGAGTTCAACGAGCACGGCTACTTGGCGACCGGGGGCAAGTCCTCCGGGAAAAAGTACCGCGTGGTGGAGTCCGAGGAGGAGGAGGAGTTTGAGTACTGCCCTGCTCCCTACACCTACGACGCTCCAGAGTGAGTTTTTTGGAGTTTTTTTTTCGTTTTTTCGCGAGCAAGTTCTTTTTTTGCTTCTTCGTCGTCTTCTTCCGTCGCCTTTTTTTACTCCTCTCTTTCTCTTCCTCGTCCTCTTTCTCTTGCCCAATTATCTTCTTTGCCCTACGAAACAAACCAAAACAAAAACAAAAACTGCCCCAATTGCCCACTTTTTTGCCCCCTCCCAAAAAAACGAAAACAAAAAAAACGCCCCTCTTCTTTGCCACGTCCCGGCTAACAAAACCATTTCTCTTCTTCACCCCCCCCCCTCCCTCTCTCTCTCCACCTCCGACTCCAACTCTTCTCCAGGTACGTCGTCCCCGAGGAGGGAGAGCCCGCCTGGCCGGCCAAGCCCTTCGCCCGCGGCTGGCGCCTCGACTGGGGGGGCACCTTCGCCATGTTCTTCTACCTCTGCGCCTTCATCTTCTACCTCTACGTCCGCATCGCCAAGACGCTGGACCTGGGCGGCTACACCTGGTACGGCGTGCTGGTGCTGGGCATCGAGATCATGGGAGCGTCGACGACCTTCCTGTACGGCCTCAACATCGTCGCTCGCCCCATCCACGAGCCCGCGAGGCCGGACGACGAGGCCCCCGGGCTTGTTCTCGTTGACCACCCTTACCACGTCCGAGTGCTCGTGCCGGTCTACAAGGAGTCGCTCGACATCGTGGCCAAGACGATCTCGGCCGCTCTCGCCGCCAGGATGCCCCGAGGGTGCGGGCGCACGATCTACCTGTGCGACGACGGCAAGGACGCGGCCAAGCGCCGTTGGTGCGAGGCCGCCGGCGACGACGTCGTCTACGTCTCGGGCCGGACCCGCAAGCCCGGGGAGATGAACGGCAAGTCGGCCAACCTGAACAACTGCCTGGCGCACATCTACCCTGCGGACCTGGCGATGCCCCCGCAGGAGCTGGTCTGCATCTTCGACGCGGACCAGGTCGCCAACGCCGACTTCTTCCTCAAGACGCTGCCGCTGTTCGACGCCGGCGACGACGTCGGGATGGTGCTGTCTCCGCAGGTAAGGGGGAGGGGGGATGGTTTTGAGCTGTTTTTTTTTTGCTTTTCTTTTTCTTTATACCTCTCGCCCATGCTCGATCGCTTCTGCTGCTTCTGCTCTTTCTAACGACCCCAAAAACACCAAAGACGACTCACGAAAACTCTTTGAAAAAACACATCAAAAATCACCTCTAAAAAAAACCGAAAACTTTCAAAATCTCAGTGCTTCTACAACCTCGACCCGCACGCCGACATCTTCAACCACGGCAACGTGCAGTTCTGGGAGTACGCGCAGCCGGGATACGACGCTTTCGGGTTCATCTCGTGCACGGGGACCAACTTCCTGGTCCGGTCGCGGGCGTTCAAGGAGGCTGGGTGAGTTTTTTGGTTTTTGATGTTTTTCTTTTTTTTTTTCGGTCGAAAAAAAACGTTTTCAAAATTTCAAACAACTCACTCTCTTCTTTTCTTCTCTTTCTCTTTCTTCCTCTTTCCCGTCCTAAACAACCAATCACCCGCCAACAACAACAGCTGGTCCCCGGAGTACACCCTCACGGAGGATTTCGCCCTGGGTATGGAGCTCAAGAAGAAGAAGTGGGAGTGCCGCTACGTCGACGAGTACCTCGCCGTCGGCGAGGCACCGGAGCAGCTGCGAAACTGCTTCCAGCAGCGGTCGCGCTGGTGCAAGGGCCACTTCCAGATCATGCTGAGCCCGATCCACTGCCCGCTGTTCCAGGAGGGTGAGTTTTTTGGGGGAAAGAGGAGGAGTTGGCTGTGGCTTTTTTAGACTTTTTTTCTTGCTTCTTCTTTCTTCGAGCGAGAGCGCCCGCGACAAAGAAAAAACCCGACTTTTTTCCTCATTTCTCCACCGTTTCGCCCCGTTCTTTTTCCCGATCTCTTTCCTCTCTCCGCCCTCTTTCTCTTTCTCATCATCTCTACTACTCCCCTAAACGAACACGCCAACCAACCATCTCTCCTCTCCAGGCCTCTCCCTCTTCCAGCGCCTCATGTACTGCACTGGAGTCTGGTCCTACGTCGTCGGCGCCGTCACGACGCCTGCCTTCATCATCATCCCGCTGGTGACGATCTGGGGCGGCGTCTTCCCCATCGTGGTGTCCTGGTGGGCCGCCTTCGGCCTCTCGGTCTACATGGCCGCGCAGTTCTGCGTGATGAACTATGTGCACCGCTTCCGCGACCTCAAGGCGCTCTGGTTCGCCAACATCGCCAACG
>Ga0114918_10002342_pt1 | contig 17000 bp, 13 predicted proteins | sample LantaG_FD_87015 | JGI IMG/M metagenome (GOLD analysis project Ga0114918, IMG submission 87015) | Deep subsurface microbial communities from Baltic Sea to uncover new lineages of life (NeLLi) - Landsort_02402 metaG | ecosystem: Environmental > Aquatic > Marine > Oceanic > Sediment | place... | reverse complement strand
GAACTGTTACAAGAATGACTCCAGAAGAAACGGCTGAAGTCAACGCTGATCAAGGCGTTATTAATGCTCCAAAACAGTTGGGGCCTGGTGGTGCGCTAGTTACAACACCAAAACAAGAGGCTCAAAAACTTCTTGAGCAAGGAAGACAGACACAAAATACCGCTACTGTTACTCCATATTTACAAAGATTAGTTGATGATGCTTATAATAATAATAATCAAGAATCTTTAGATAAGGCTATGGAAATTATGTATCATATGAAATAGTCTTATGATGCTGAACAAGATAAGTGGATGGTTCCTTTTATTGAATGGTATAATAAATCTCAAGATTCATTTTTATCTAAATGGTATAACAACTCTCAAATTAAACCACAACCTCAAGTTGAAGCGCCCGTCTCTCCTTCTCCTATAAATGTACCTCCTTCTCAGGCAGTCACAAAAAAAAAACCAGAAGAAGGGCTAAAAACTAATCAGTCTCCTACGGATGTAAAAAGTTTTCTTGCAAAGCAATTAAAAGATTATGGATTTGCATCATTTGGTGATGAAGAAGATATAGATGCACAAGTAGAAACTGCTTTACAAAATCCGGCCGGAATTGGCATACCAGGAATAACTAATAAAGATAAATATCTTAATTTCCTTACTTCAGAATTGTCAAAGGGAGGTTCAGAGTCAGGATCTTCTTTAAGAGATGTTCTTGGTGATATGGCACCAGGAGTGCTTGCGACAATTGTTGATATGCAAGGTGGTAATCTTGCTGGTTATTCTAAATTTAAACAATTACTTTCACAAATACCTCAAGCAAATATTAATAATTTAGTGATTTCTACTGGAGGAGATCCAATTGCATTTCTTGATGCTTTTGCAGCTAATTTCAAGGATAGTTTGAATGAAGATGATATGAGAATATTAAATGATTTTAATCTTATGTCTTAATAAGGAGTATTAAATGTTTCCACTTCGTCCATTAACAACTCCAGGAACTTATGCACAAGGTACAATTGCTACATTTATAATTAGCACTGTAAGAGCTAAGGGAGAGGTTCAAGGTTTTAAAAATCCCTACATAAGAATAGAAACGACTGATGGAACTAGTACCATTCTAGCAAATACAGAAATGTCTAGAGCGCCAGAGTCATATTATTTCTTTGATTGGGAGGTTCCTTCAGATTTAGAGCCAGGTAATTACTACGCAATATTTTCTGCCGACTTAGAATCTCAAACATATGAAAAAGTTCAAAATGTTGCAATTGTTGCAAATAGTACGGTTCATCCTCAGGAAGTTCTTTGTTCCAATACAGAATCTGAATTAATGGTTGGTCTTTATTACACTATTAAAAAAACTCAGGAAATACCAGTAGAAAATGAGCAGGCCAAAGTATCTGCTAATGGTTTAAAAGCCGTGTTTACATTTGATAAATGGAATGTTTTTTATAATAGAACACAAATATATAGAAATTTTGAGGAAATAAATACTGGTTATACAATAAATTATGATTCTGGTGAAGTTATTTTTTCAGATGCGATAGGGGAACATGAAACGATAACTGCCGACTATAATTTTTCATGGTTTAGTGCAGAAGAACTTTCTACATTTTTAAGTTTTTCTTTGAGTGAAATAAATATGGTTCCTCCTGGTTCTACTAGTAGTTTAAGCACTGCTCCTGTTGTGTGGTATCCTGCTATTATTTGGGGTGCAGCAAAGAATGTTTATAGAAGATTAATTCATGATTTAGCTTATCAACAGCCAAAACTTGTGTATGGGTATGATGGTGAAGGTGGAGGAAATTGGAAAGATGCAGTTGAATTATTTAAGTCATTAAAAGAAAATTATGAGAAAGATTTTGAACAGGCCGCCAAAAATGCTAAAAGAAATACTTGGCCTGGTATTGGCATTGTTGTCGCACCCGAATTTACAATGCCTGGGGGCAGGTGTATGTCGTCAGATACCTGTATAAAATGTAATATAGATGGAAGTATATTTGAATCAACGATTTATGATTTGTACAAAATGTTTAATAATAGAAAAAATATAAAAGTGTTATCTTATAAAGATGGTTTTGAAACATTTAGTCAAGTTAGTAAAATATGGAAAAGTGGGTCAAAGAAAACATACATTGTAAAAACTGCAAATTCAGAAATTAGATTAAGTAAAGATCATTTAGTTTATCTTCCAGTACAAGATAAATATAAAGCAGTAAAATTTCTAAAAGAGAATGATATTATTTTAGTTAATAATTCTAATGGGTTTATGAAAGAAAAATTGCTGTTTAAACCTATGGCGCACAAAATAGAAGATGTTTATGATATCGAAGTGCCAGAAACGGAAAATTTTATAGGTAATAATGTTGTAAGTCATAACTCACGCTGGTTTAGATATTTATATAAAGGATAGATGTAAATGAGAACATTAAAGATATTGTCCATAGAAAATTTGGATATACCAGAAATACTAAAAGAAATGGATTGTGAAGATGGTGAACAGTTCGCCTGTGAACTCACCACTCTCGTAGAAGAATATCTTGATGAGAAGCGCAAAATTTGTTCAGATCTTGAAGATGAATATATTCATAGGGCATATAAAATTGCTGACAAATATGATGTTAGTACCGGAGATGTCGAGAGAGATTTTGATGAAGTTATAGAGCAATTAAAATAATACTAGATAAAGGTTTTTATATGAATTGGTATAAAGATGCAGCTTATGGCAGTCCTCCAGAGGCAAAGATTAGTCCTAGTGGAACTTTTATTGCTATTTATAATTCATTCCCAATAAAAGATCAATTAAAAAATATGAGCAGTCCTTATGCATCTAGAGTTTTTCAATGGATGCCGGATCAGCCTGGGAAGCCATGGGCTGTAGAAGTTAATCTTCTTAAAAAAGATAATAGACTTGTAGATGCTATTGAGGGATTAGGAGTTTCCGTTAGACATCTTCTTGGCGGCTCATCTCAGCCAGACATGGTTCAGACTAGTCCAGCACAATCACAACAACCTTCTCAGCAGTCTAGTGGAGCGCAGCACATAACTAATTGGATTTTAGGAAAAATTATTTCTTTGGACAGAGAGCGTTCTGGTAATCCGGTTGTTTTGGCTCAAATTTATACACAATTTGGACCGTTAGGTTGGGTTTGGAAAAATAAAGAAGGTGGAATGGGTATTGTTCAAGACGAACAAGATATATATGATCATGTTGAATTTATACCTAATCGAGAGAATCCTCTTTCTGATCCAGATCCATCTGTTTTGTTTACTAAATTTGAAGAAATGTTTCCTGAGACAGAAGATGAAGATGATGAGGAAGCTGTAAAAGGAAGAATCCCAGAAAAGAAAATTAGTGTATATCAGAAAGAAATCGAGTCTACTTTTGCAGATACAAATAATGATATTATAATTAATGCATTAGCAGGAACAGGAAAAACAACAACACTTAGACATCTTGCATCATTTAAGCCGCCAAACGAAAAATGGCTTTATCTTGTATTTGGAAAACAAAATCAAAAAGAAGCGATTGAAAAATTTCCTCCAGGAGTAGAAGTATATACAAGTCATGCGTTTTTGGGTAGTCGAGTTTTAAGACCTAGTTCAGAAGCAGGTGTCATTCCTGAGACAAGTCTTGATTCAAGAAAACTACAAAGACTTATTGATGAAGAAGTTGATTCATTTCCCAAAAATATACTTTTTGCTGCTAAAATAGCAATTAGTAAAATATGTTCTTTGGCAAAAAATAATGCAGCCAATCCAAATTCTCCAGGAATTGAGGCACAATTATTGCAAATAATAAAAAAATATAGAGTAGATATGGATCAATTTATTTCTCAAAATACAGGTGGGATTGATTATGTTTCTCAAGTAATAACAGAAGCAGCAGAAATTCTTAGACTTTCTATGCCGGGAAGTGGTCCTACTAGTGATTATGAGGGCAAAAGAGATCATGATGACACTCTTTGGTATGCTACTCTTGATGATAGTTTAATTTGGCCAGTTTATAATGTTGTTCTTGCAGATGAAGTTCAGGATTTTAATAAATGTCAAACAATTATGCTTCAGAAATTGTCTGAAAGAGGTGCTAGAATTATAGCGGTGGGCGATCCAAATCAGGCAATCTACATGTTTCGTGGAGCAGATTCGGATGCTTTTCAAAATGTTCAATCTGTTGTTACTGGTTCTCAAAATGGAGGATCATCACATTCAATTCCAGTCAATTATAGATGTGGAAAAGCAATTATTGATTATGTTAACCAAAATACACATGTTAATGAACTTCAGGCAGGTAGGGATTTTGATGGCGAGGTTCATGAAGGGAAACCTTTATATGATGCGATGGATGATCTTTTTTCTGAATGGGAAACTAATGGAAGGAGATTTAATTCACAAACAGCATTAATTGGAAGAACCAACCGTCCGTTGGTGGAATGTGCTCTTCAATTTCTTAGAAATAATGTTGATTTCAAAATTGTTGGAAAAGATATGTCTAAAGAACTTGTTGATATTATTAAAAAGATCAGTGCTAGTGTAGCTGTTAGGCAAGGGAAATCTGGTCGAGATATTTCAAGAGCAACAATTGATATTCGTTCATTTGCAATGGAAATGCAACATTATGTTGCTGATATGACAATGGAATGGACGGGGAAGGCATCAAAACATGATGAATTACAAGAATTAACAGATAGATCAGAGTCTTTAGGAGATATTTTATCTTTTTTGAGTGACAATGGTTATTCCGATCCCATTAATAGGATTAAGATATCTCATACTGGAGAATTGATTGATTATTTAAGAAAAAAGTTTAGTGGTGCAGATGAAGATAGATTTGAGCAAGAGAACAAAGGAAGAGACCCAACCACATTTGTTACTCTTACATCGGCTCATCGGTCTAAGGGATTAGAATTTAAAAGGGTTTTTATCGTAGATAAAGATAATTTTCCATCTCCAAGGGCACAAAGCGAAGATGAATTAAAACAGGAAGCAAATGCATGGTATGTTGCTTTAACCCGAGCACAAGATAATTTAAATATTTTGGAGCCGCCACCGAGGTCTAATTCATGAATTGGTATAAAATATCAAAAATTAAAATAGAATCTTCTCTTATGGGAACTATATCAAGAATGTTGCTTGTTGGAGTAGCTCATGTTGCCATAATTGCGTTTCTTATTAAAAATTATAATATGACTCCAGAAAAAGCAGAAGAAATTGTTTCTTTAGTTGATTCAAAACAAACCGAAAATGTTTTAGAAAAACCGCAGGTTGTTCAGCCCGTACAGAAGGCTCCGTTAATTCAGCAGGAGGCTCCACAAACCACACAGGAGAGTGCTAGGGCCATGATAAAGAGATATGAGGGGTTTAGTTCTAAATCTTACCAAGATACTCCAGAAAACCGTTCTATAGGTTATGGATATAATTTGTCTAATCCTAGAGCAAAATCACAAATAGAATCTCTTGGTTTAGATTATAATGCTATTCTGTCCGGAAGACAAAAAATAACTAAAGAGCAAGCCGATATTCTTTTTCAAGAATCTTTTTCTGATGCGGTTAAACAAGCGCAGTCTTTTGCGCCCAACTATTCTTCTTTACCTTCATCAATACGGAATGTACTTATAGATATGAGTTATAATCTTGGTCCTAGAATTAATTCATTTAAACAAATGCGTAACGCGGTTGAAAATCAAGACTGGGATGCTATGGCAAAAGCAATGGTTAATTCTGATTGGTATGGACAGGTTGGAAATAGATCAAAAGAACTCGTAAATATTGTGCTTTCTCAATAATTCATCCAATTGTAATTTTTTCATACCAGTTGCATGCTTGTTTTAATTCTTCAGGAATTGCGTCCCATATTCTTCCTAGTTCTTTGAAGTTTTCTTCTGCTGACGGATCATTTCTATTTACGTCGGGATGTGTCACTCTTGTTAGTTGACGATAAAGTCTTTTTGGCGTTAGCCCAGTTGGGTCCAGCCCTAATTTTCTTGAATAGTTTTCTAGTTCTATTGTAGATGAGTTTGATGATTGACCAAATCCAGATCCTTCATCATTTCCAAAGAATCCACCACCATAATAAAAATTATAATATTTTTCTCTTCTAGTTTGTGATTTTTGGCCGAAAACCATATAGAGAATTTCTTTTCCTATGGCAGATATTGTTTCTGATATTTCTTTAAAATCAAGTTCTTCTCCAAATTTTTTCATAATGTTAATCCAATCTCGTATTGAATCAACCAGCATTATGTCGGTCCAGGACCATTGTCCTGTTTTAGCTTTCATAACATAATATGCAACAACTGTGTAGAAGAAGTCAGGGGATGATTTTTCAAAACCTCGTGAATAAATTCCGTTTCTGATTGCTTCTGAATCAAGAACCCATTTAATTTCATCACCAGATGTCATACCTGGTCCCATTGATTTTTGTCTTTTGTGGGGGCGAATATATCCCATTTCTTTTATTTTTTGTAATACACTCTCAACATCTATGGATTTATTTTTGATAAAATATCTTATGTTTTCAAATTTCTTAGTTTCTTCTTCTAATTGGTCGCCTAAAAATGGAAAAGAGCTAAGGTATTCAACATAATTTTTTATAGATTTCGGTTCTGCTAATGCTTTAATAACAGAAGAATTTAGTTCGTTTATATTATGTATGCCAACTAGATCTATTCTTGTTAATGTAGTTTTTCTAGGTGCTAAAGGATGTTTTAATGCAGTTTCTAGTACTATTTCTTGCGGTTCCCAATAATATATATTTACTGGATATGAGCCAATATATGGACCTTCTGTTATTTTTAAATCGAATAAAACATTTTCATTATCCCAACTATATTTAATTTTTTGGAGAAAGGTTTCTAATTCTTGATCTCTTTGTTTTTTGTCATAAACATCAATAAATGCCTGTTGATATTGGTTTCTTTTTGTTATTATATCTTCAATTCTTGGAACTAATGTTTGTGTAAGATATTCTCTTTCATTATATGTTCCCCATGGATATTGTGTAGTTTTTCCTTTAGTTCCAATTCTTAATTTAAGTATTGGTGATCCGTTTTCTTTTTTTCCTATATCAAATTCGTATATAGGGAAATCTCTGTAATCTTTGTCAAATGTAACTTTATATGTGTCAGATGTCTTGCCTGGCATAAAGGAACGACTTATTTGTGCTTTTTCAGTTTTAACTTCATCTCCAATTTTTACATTTATATTTACCTCAAGAATATTTTTTGCTATAGGAAAGCTATATTTTTCTCTTGTTCGGTTTTCTCTGTCTTTTCCTATGGAACTTCTGTATGGGTATTCTTCTCCTTGTAATATTTCTTTTTCTATTTTTGGTGTTGGTTGTGAAATTGGTGGTGTAGGTTCGTTGCTTTTTTGTTCAACATTTAATATTTTTGTATTTTGGATTCCCATTGAATTAAGTTCTAAAAATATGCGTTTTTGTTCTTCTTGGCTTTTTGATTTAAAAGTTTTTATGTCCATTACTTGAACCCAACTTTGCCCAAGTCTGTACGGTTTAAACCCGAGGATCTTAAGACGATCTTTTATTGGAAAAGTATTTCCTGTTATAACTAATACTGGTCCATATCTCCATTCTTTTATATCTATTATTGGGGCTGCTATTTTTAATTTAGATGTTTTTATAGTTTTCATTTAGTAACGACCTTTACATATTAAATTTCATTGTTATTATGTAATTCTATTTTTTAAATGTAAGACCTTTTGATAATATTTTTTTGTTCTTTATGGAAAAAAGGAATATTGTGTAAAACGGTAGAATGAGTCAGTTAGTGTTTTGTATAATGAGTTAGGTTTAGGATTAATTGAATGATAATGGATAGTATTTTTCCTATTAATATTTCCCGGACTATATGTTTTGTATAATGAAATTTTTGTATTTAAGAAAGGAAAAGCTTAATGTTTATTACCGAGTTGGCTAGAAAGAATTGGGAGACGAAATATCAATATAATAATGAGACACCGCTTGAAACACAAAAAAGAATTGCAAAAGCGGTTGCTTCTGTAGAAAAAAATCCAGAAGAATGGGAAGACAAATTTCTTAAAGTACTTGTTAAATTTAATGAAAATGGAGAGTCCATAGGATTAAAAAATACATTTGGGGGAAGAATAACTGCAAATATAGGGACGCACTATGAGGGAACTACTCTACTCAACTGTTTCGTGTCAGGACCAGTTAATAATGCACAAATAAAGTATGAAAGAAACATACCTAATACGGATATGAAAATTCCTATAGAAATAAATACACAATCAACTCCGGATAACTTATCAAATATCATGCTAACACTTCTGGAACAGGCAGAGACTCTTAAAAGTGAAGGTGGCTATGGAATTAATTTTGGATTTATAAGGCCAAGAGGTACTTTGATTAAGTCCATAGGGATTAAACATCCTGGTGTAGTTCATTATATGAGAATTTGGGATACTGTGGCGTCTGTTATTGTCATGGGAGATACGGATGGATATAAAGATGAAGTTAAAAATTATTTGGAAGATATTAGTCCGGAAGTTATTAAAGGGATGAAAAAACAGGCTAGAAAAGGAGCGCAAATGGCTGCACTTCAAGTATCTCATCCAGATATTGAAGAATTTATTAAAGCAAAACAAGAAAAAGGCAAATTAACAAAATTTAATATGTCAATTCTTATTGATGATGCTTTTATTCATGCTGTTATTGATGATCTTTATTATGATTTACATTTTGATGGAAAAGTTTATAAGAGAGTGAAAGCAAGAGAATTATATGATATAATAGTTAAATCATCCCATAATAGAAATGAACCAGGAGTGTTATTTTATGATAATATTCAAAAAAATAACCCATTATCATATCTTGGAGAGCTTAATGCCAGCAATCCATGTGGAGAAGTTGCTGGAAATCCTTCTACATCAACTGTTTGTCTACTTGGATCTGTTAATTTAACACAATATGTAAATATAGATAGAACATTTGATTTTGAATTATATAAACATGATGTAGAATTATTCGCGAGAATGTTAGATAATGTTAATGATTTGGCTACTGCATCTCTTTCTCAATATACTTGGGCTATTAAAAATATTCGTCAATATGGAATGGGAATAAATGGTCTTGGTTCTGCTTTATATATGATGGGTATATCTTATAGAGAAAAAGAAGCAATTGATTTTGTAGATAAAATAACCAGTTTAAAAGAAGAAATTACTTGGAGAACTTCGGCTTTTTTGGCCAAAGAAAAAGGGACATTTCCAGCATATAATTACAAATTTCTTGAGACTAATTGGTTTACAAATTTTACAAAAATAAGTCAGGAAACAAAAGAATTAATTAAAAAGTATGGAGTTAGGAATGGTAAGACGAGTTGTAACCCACCCAGTGGCAACACGTCAATTATTTGTGATAATGTTTCAAATGGCATTGAGCCTGTTTTTTCTCAGAGATATATGAGAACATATATTATTGGAGAATGGCCTGATGGTTTAAATAAATATAATGTTAAAAAATATTTGTCAGAAATAGAACAAGGAGATTCTATTATTTGGGATGGATATTATAATAAAAAACATTATGTTTATGAACCTCATAATAGAGGGTTGTGTGCAATTGAAGAAGTTATGGATTATGGGTATGCTTGGGTCAGGGATCATTATCCTGATGATATTAAAAATAATGCTTCGTATCTTGTTTCGGCTTCTACACTTTCTATTGATGAACATATTAAAATACAGGAAACTATTCAAAAAAATTGTAATCAAGCAGTTTCAAAAACAATAAATCTACCAGAAAATTTTTCAATTGAAGATTATAAAGATTTGTTTATTAAAGCATGGTCTTGTGGATTAAATGGAATAACTACATATCGAGATGGAAGTATGGAATCTGTTTTGTCCGTTGTTCAGAAAAATAATGGATCAAGAGAAATTATTAGAAAAGATATTAAACTTCCAGACGTTTTTATTAACGGTCCTATGAATGTGGTTAAAAGAGAGGGAATGAAATTTTATATGAATTTTTCTTATTTGCCAGAGGACGGGGAATTGATATTCCCTGTGGCAATGTGGATACATACAAATTCTTTTGGAGAAATAAGGGAAGGTAATGCCGCTGTGAAGGCGCTTATTAATTTACTTGAGAAGTTCGAAATTCTTCCTGAATTAATTGAAAACCAAAAAGAAAAGATAAGAGGGAATCCTGGTCATCAGCGTGTAGCTAAGATGATAAGTATGTGTTTGAGACATAATATTCCTATAGTAAATATTGTTCATGTTTTAGATCAGATAGAAGATGTTTATGTTACTGATACTATTTATGCTGTTAAAAAGTTTCTTAGTGAAAATATCGAAGAAGGAACTCCTGTTATAGGAGCAAAATGTACGGCTTGTAAAAGTTCAAATGTTGTTTATACAGGAGGGTGTTCTCTTTGTATGGATTGTGGTGCTTCTGGCTGTGAATAATATATTAAAATAAAACATGTATTCTGTTTAATTATATCCCTTCCTGTTTTTATGGGAAGGGATTTTTATTTTCATGAAGAAATAATCTATGTAAGTTTTAAAGGAGAGTTTTATGAAAACAATAAAAATTGCTACTGTAGAAATAGATCAATTGGGGCAGCTTCAAGATCAATTACAAACTATAGAGGCACAATACGAAACTGAAAAGAAAAATATAGATGCTAGATATCTTTCTCAGATTACATCTCTTAAGCAACAAATAGCTTACCTGATGGATTATATACAGTCATCTTATTCAGATGCAAGTGTAATACCCCAACAAGCACAACAGCAAATTGCTCAACAAACACAACAGGAAATTGCTAATCAAGTACCTCCTGTCGCTCAGTAAGTATAGTTATAATCTGTATAATAGTGATTAACATGAAATATAATCTTAAAAAAAATAGTATAAAATCTGATGAATTAACTGATGATAGGGGACAAAAATCTCTTATTTATAATCAGTGGCATGGAGAATTTATAAATCTTTTGGAGTCTGGTGATTTATATGCGATACAAATATTCATTAATAAAAATAAGATGATTTCTGGGTTTCAATATTTTTTAATGTCTATGCTTTCTTATGTACAATCTGTGTATGGAGCAGAATTATATAAAAATATATTAAATATTGTTAAAGACAATATTCAAGTTTTAAGGGAGAAAATTAATGAACAAAACTATTGAAAATAAATCACTTAATTCATCTCTTGAAAAGCTTGGGGTTGAAGTTAGGTTGATTTATTCTGAAATGATGGATAATTTTGCTAATAATAAAATAAAATTTAAAATGAAATCATGTGAACCTATATCGTGTTTTTCAGTAGAGGAGATTTTTGATAAGCAGATAGATTTTGAAGTTATTTTTATGACAGATTGGCCAACTAAAACAGTTTCTAATATAAATTCTGGAATAACTGGTCTTATTCTTGATGAATTAGGTAAAGATAATATATTTTCACAAATATTTTTTGAGAAATTTTTCTCTCTTTTTAATAGTTTACTTTCAGACAATAAAACTCTTAAAGAATATCTTACAAAAAAGGCAATAGAGGAAATTGGAAGAATATATAAGAATAAGTATAAGTTAATAGAAATTAAGGAAGTTTATCTTAATTTTGTTAATGTGTCAGATGATAGTTCCGTTCCGGATATTTGTTTAGAAATTAAATTAGAGAGAGAAAATGATGTATCAAAACTGGTATAAATTAACAGGTAAGAAAAGAAAGCCAATAGTTATTGCTGATGGCGATAATTTTATTTGGGAATCTGTTAGGAATATCGATGGTAGTTATAATATTGTTACTATTGCTTTGGCTAATAATAAATATAATTTTTATTTATGGTCAGAAAAAACAGTTAAAACCGCTAATAAGCTATATAAAAAAGAAGAATTTAAGAAAAGTCTTAATATGTTAAAAAAATATTCTTTTGATGTCAAGGCGCAGGAGACGAAAGATGACAGAACAGGAGATTAAGGCAGAACTTTTTGATATTTTAGAAGTAAAAATAATGCGCAGAACCATTAGCAAAGGTGAAATTAAAACTTTTTCGGACAGAATTATGGAATTAATAGAATTATATCCTGAAGGAGAAAATAAGGAAAAAGTTTTAAAGAAAATTAGAGATAAACAAAGATTTTGTTATTATATTAACGATACTGGAATTTTAGATTTTACAGGTTATGGGAAAAGTTTTTGGTAATGAAAACAATAAAGATTAAAAAATCACAGTATGTTCCTTATGGGTCATATGTAGAAGGAGGAAAAATAGAGGCCAAGTATCCTCTTTCTCATCTGGCTGTTCAATTAGTTAGAGAATATGACGAAGATGCTCTTTATAGCGTAGGTGTAATAGAAGATATGCCTGGTGAAAGTGCCTATGGTTATTACAGTAATGCAGATAATGTTCATCAATTACCTCAAGAAGTAGCAGATAGAGTTAGAATTGTTTTTAATACCGAAAATATTGATCTTATACCTAAGTCTACGCTGGTACAGGCAATTCCAGAATTGAATGAGCAGTCAGTTCAAGTTGGTGATACAATACATGTTAATATTGATAAAATAATAAAGGAAGCGCAGCATCCAAATCCAATTATTTTTCATTTTAATGTTATTAAAGAAATAGCAAAAACCATATTGCATGAAGCAACTCATGTTATAGAGATGGAAACAAGTGGACAAACTTCTGAGTTTGCTGCGGAACAGGCAGAAACTCCTTTTGGGCAATATATAGATGGACAATTCGATAGAATAGAAAAGCTTATTCAAAATGAGTTGGGAATTTCAGATAATGATGTATCTTCATATTTTCAGCAAGAAGAAATAAATCAAGATATAAAAGGATAAAGATATGTTTACAGAGCTTCTAAAATTAAGAAAAGAGGCAGAGAACTTAGATTCTAATGGCTTATTTAAGTTGGCAAACGTTGTTGATAATAGAATAAAAAGATTATCTTATTTTTTATCTAATCTTCACAAATTTGATCCGTCTGAAAATTTGCTTAATAAGCTTGTAATGGCTAAAGGTCTTTATAATAGGTATCTTAAAAAAACAGGACAGTATGGTGGAGATGACGATGATTTTATGGATAGATACGATGAGGGCGGTCCGGATTGGACAGACAAATCAAAGTCAAAATTATGGGATGAGCCAGAAGAAGATGATAGTGAAGATATAAATACTGATTTTGACAAACCAAAAAAACAAATTGGATTTAATAGGCCAGAAGGCCATAAACAATTTATTGATTTTGAACAATCGTATTTAGCAGCAATTTTAGGGGGCACTGATGATAAAAGGTATTTTCTTGATTTAACTTCTGCTCAAATTTTAAATGATGAGGGCAATTTATCTCCTACAGCTATAAAAGAAAATCCAGAAGCTGTAGTTATATATCTTATTGCCTATCCAGAAGAACAGTCAAACCCGGCTTATCGAGAATTTGTTAAAAGAATAAAAGGAGATTTTTCAAGCATTTCTCAGAAACAGGCTAATGAAATATTGAAATTTACTGCAACTCAAAGCAATAGACAAATGTTTCCCGGCATGTGTTTAGATTTATTTACTCAATTGGTTCTTAAAGGGATAGGGCAGGATGTAGAAGATGATGTAATTAATCAATTAACTCCTGAGTTTGCTAGAATGGAGCTTTATGGCCGAGACCCAGAAGAAGAGGCCGAAGAAGATCTTAGTGATTATTCTATGTTTAATGGCCGTGTTGCTCCAATGCATCATTATATGGCAAAACAGAATAGGGCTTCTGATGCACAGCATGTTTTAGAGATTTATCCAACTCAACATGCAGATAGAGTTAAAGAATTTGTTAGTAAAGGTGATAATGTCGGTCTTATTGGAAATATGATTGCAACTATGATTAGTTCTACGAAGAAAAGGAAAGAAGGCGAGGATAAAAAGAAAAGGATTTCCAATGTTCCAGATATTCAGAAAAGTCTCATTGGTGGCGATGCATATGGAATGCATCTGGCTAAAGAATTAGAGAAATTATCGGCAGAGGTTGGTACTACAGCAAGGGGAGAACCGTTAACAGATGAGATTGTTAAAATGGCTCTTGAGAGATGGAATTTTTCTTCGTTAGAAACTAGTCCTTTTTCTACAATGAGGCAACATGAATCATTAAATAAGAGATTTGCTCCAGGAGATAGACAGGCAAAATTGGTTAGAGAAGTTATTGAAGAAGAAAAGAAAAAACAAGCATCTGATGAAGATTATATTAATTTTTTTGTTGATAATAATGAAGAAATAGTAGTTAAAGAAATTTTGAATATGGGAATGTTGCCAAGATTTGTTGAATATCAAATGAAATTAAGTGAATCTTCTTCTGTTGCTAAGGCACTCAGGGATATAGTAAAGAAAAGAGAGATTAATGAGAAACTTAGAGCAGATTTGTCTTCTGGTAAAAAGAAGAAAGTCAATTTTCAAGATACGTCAGTAGAAGAAAACATTATACAGAGAAATTTTCCATCTCTTTACATGCTTGCTGTAGATTCTAAACAGGGGGAACTTGGTTTGAGAGATGATAATTCTGCACAAGTTGTTGCGAATAATTTGAGAAGAAAACAGGTTATTAGAGATATTGGAGAAATTTTTAGTGAAAAGGGAGGTAGACAATCTCTCAATCGTAGTGCAGTTATGGAATCTTTAAGAATTGCTCATTTGTATGCTAACCCAATTTATGAATCTAGTGCAAACCAGCGCATGGAAGGTTCTGAAGGAGAAGGAAGAGAGTTGGGGGAGGGAATTGCAGATCCGAAGGAAGAAAGAGAAAGACAAAAGCGATTAGAAAATTTTGAAAAAACACAGAATGAGGCTGAATCACAGGAATTTGATATTGATTCTCCTCTTTTTGATACAAGAGCAAGATCATTGTTTAGATATTTAAGTGAGTCAGATAGAAAGACTCCTCAGCTTCTTGGATTTAGAAAGGCTTATCATTCTGGAATACCTGCGGAATTTGATAAATATTTAAAAATAGTTAAAGATATGATGCTTCGTTATCGTTCAAAAGAACAGCGAAAAGAGTCTAAAGTTAAGTCTTTTCAAACTTTCTCTCAGGATGATATAGAAGATACAAATTGGAAAGATAAAATTGAGGAAGAACATGGAAAATCTATAGATTTATATACAGTTAATGAAGATGGTACGACTACTGTTGTATTTGATGGAGAAGAAGGAGAAACAGTTATTCATTCTGTTCCAAGAAGTCAAGAAGAATTGATTCAACAGCAAAATGATATATTAGAAAAAGAAGACGCAGAGTCTTCTACTGAGGGTACGAGTTATAGAAGATTATTAAATCTTGCTGCACAATGGATGAGGAAATTTGATACTGGTTCTCTCGTAGAATTAGCGGATGAAATTCAGTTTAATACTCAAGACCCAGAAGGTTCAGAAAAAGAAGATTTTGAGGAAAGAGAAATTGCAAGAACTATTGTTATGGACGATGAATTTCATGAACTTTTTATAGAATATTTTGAATCACAATTGTCAGGAAATAAGAAATGGGCTTTTGAGGAAGGAATTGCACCTAAGCCACCTCCTGGCAGCATTAATCTTTCTCAAAGAACTTTCAGGTTAGGAAGATTATTTGCTTATTTGCATTTTGTATGTGGTATAGGAATGGGGCAGTTGGGTGTTATTACTATGCAGGGGAATGGTAATGCAACACATATAATGAAATCTTATCTTTCTATAGTAAAAGAATATTATGGAAAATTAGATGGTCATGAAACAGATATGGAAGATGAGGAAATTCAGGACGCTTTTCCAGTTACAGTAACAGAGAAAGTTAAGATAGATCCAAAAACTGGAGAAGAAGTAATAAAATATAAGAATACTTATGAGCAAATAAGCAAGGGAAAAGAGGGTATGCGCCGTCTTACAGCTATTTCAAATAGAGAAGGAATTGCAGATGTTGATAATATTGTTTATCTTGCTTCTGGATTTTTTGATTATGCCAATAACATGAAATCAATATTTTCAGAAAGAAATTATTCTGAACGTAGAAGCAAAGCAACATTTTTGATGAAAATAAAATATATGATGGATGCATTTAGATTGGGTACGGCCGGTCGTGCTGATCTTAGTACAGCCTTTTCTTTAGCAAGTAGAGAAAATGATACTGTGTCGTCTGTTAAATCAATTATGGGTGACTTTACCAATAGTACGAGTATAGCAGTTAATGCAATGTCTAATGCTCTTGAAGATTTTTATGAATCTGTGGAAACATTGGAAGAAGGAGAACAGGTTTCTGCACAGGCAGATATTTCTCTTAAAACTATTGAAGAATTAAGAGGAAAATTTGATGCAGATTTTAATGTTAGATCAAAAGGATTTTTAGAAGGTGAAAGAGTTATAGATGATCTTTCTTATTTTCTTAGAAATTATGAAATTGGTGGAGAGCCAATTCAAGAAATAACGCCTGAAAATTCTGAAGATATATATGATAGGTATATGTCTTATATTGAATCTAGATATGGTGAAGGATCGTCGGAATTCAAGCCTAATTTTGTAAACGAATTATCTAAACGTTATATTACATTAAATAGTGATGATAGGGGGCCAGTACAGTCGGTATCTACACAGGATTTACAGGGTTTTTCAGAAAGATTTTATAGTGTATATCAGTCTGTAACTAATAAATTAAAAGAACATCTGAGAACAGGTAAAAAGACTTTAGAAGAAACTGACGCAGTAAAAGAAATTTCTGATGAAGTAAAAGAAACAGAACTGGTAGAAGAAGTTGAAGATCAACCTGTTATTTCTACAGAGCCAGAACAACCAGAGCCAGTAGTACAACCAGAGCCGGTGGCACAGCCCGCAATGGTTGCTCCTCAAACGAAGCAAACTGTAATGGAGCCTTACGCTGTAATTCCAGAAGACTTAGATCAGAAAATGCTTATGACAAGAAAATTTGGTACACAATATGCTATGACCGGAGTTCCTCCTGGTTCGGATATAGAAAAAACTCTTATTAATCTTGGTTTTCAGATAGAGCCT
>Ga0114918_10002341_pt1 | contig 17001 bp, 17 predicted proteins | sample LantaG_FD_87015 | JGI IMG/M metagenome (GOLD analysis project Ga0114918, IMG submission 87015) | Deep subsurface microbial communities from Baltic Sea to uncover new lineages of life (NeLLi) - Landsort_02402 metaG | ecosystem: Environmental > Aquatic > Marine > Oceanic > Sediment | place... | reverse complement strand
TAGAAGGCGCGTCCATCTCCTTGACGGGTAGCAAAAGGAGCAGAAGCAGAAGCGTCGGGCTGAAGCGGAAGACACGGCCGCTGGAAGAGAGGCGGCGGCGGCAGCAGCAGCAGCTGCGAGCGGCGGCGGCGGCTCGAGATCGTCGTTTTTCAATCAAGCAGTCCATGAATCACTCGTCTCCTTTCTTCTTACCTGTCCACGCGAGCCCGTGCGGCCGATGACCTTCATGACGATGGCGAGCTTGATGGGGCCGTCCTGTGAGAGAGAAGCCGAGGTGATCAAGTGGAGGAGAGTAGAGAGAGAGAGGGAGGAGGGGGGAAGTTGATGAGCAAAACGGATTGCAACCAGGCCGCCGCCGCTGCTCGCCCCACCTCTCGCGGCGATTCCGCGGTGGTTCCAGGTGCGATTTCCATGCGATCGGAGTGCTCAACGACGCAGTCGCGTCTCTTGCGTCCATCGCAGCGGCGATCGAGACCGGAGACGCTTGGCAGAGAGGAGGCAGCTGGGCGACAGAAGGGAGAAGACTGCGCGACGTTTTTCAATCAGCGATCGGCCTCGCTTCCCCTTTCGCCCGCTGCCTCTCTCGCCGCAGCGCCGAGGCGGCTGAATCCCAGCGACGGCGAAGCGGCAAAAGCTATCAAGCTCAAGAGCCCTCAGTTAAGGGAGAAGCCGTACCATGATTGCTTGTTGAACTAAAACGCGAAAGAGCAAGCGGTGGAGGGGAAAAAGAGAGTGATTTTGATTTGGACGTCGTCGTCGAGGGAGGGAAAAAAACTTTCTCTTTCTCTTCCGACACCACAGTTTCTCTTCTCTTTCGGACTGAGAAGGGGCTCGATTTGCCTGCTCTGTTGCGCTCTTTTGCACTCTCTCGTTGTCAGTCGAGCTCCTTCAAGCACAAAGAATCAGACTCATCGTAGATAGCTTGCCCCGAAGAAGAGAGAGTCGAACGATGCGAGCGTCGTCGTCTTTTTCGCTTTCGGCGTCGTCGTCCTCGGCAACGACACCATCGAGCCGGCCCGCAGCGGCAGCCCCTCGGGCGGCCTTGCCGCTTGCGCGCGCGGCGGTGCGCTTTCAGGCACTGTCCTCGTCGCGAAACGCATCGGCTCCGGGCAGGAACGGCTCCTCCAGGGCGGACGCGGCACCGGCATCGTCGCCGCTCTTTTTTCCGACGCTAGCCGTCACCGCCGGCCCCGGCACCTACCCTGTCCCGGAGACCGAGAAGGAGCGCTCCCCGATCGACTTCCCCCAGGAGTGGGTGACCCCCGCCCCCTCCCGCAGGCCCGACACGCAGCCCGAGTTCGAGAGGCTCGAGGCCGTGCCGCCGCCGCGGAAGCTGCCCGGCGACCCGGAGCTGCCGGACGAGGAGGAGGACGAGGAGGACGAGAAGCGGCGGGCTCCCGAGCCGGGGGAGCCCGGGGAGGGCGAGCCCGGGGAGGGGGACCCGGACAAGGAGGAGCCGGAGCAAGGGCCGATTCCGGAGGGGTAGAGGGAAGCAAGGAGGGGGAGGGGGGGGGGGAGCGGGAGGTGGAATGAGAGAGAGGGGAGGAGGGGAAGACAGAGAGAGAGAAAGGGGGAGATGACGGCGGCGAGAGTTTTTCCTTGTTTTTAATTTTAATCTCGTTCCCGCTTCTTACACGAAGGCAAACTTGTTATCAGCTGTTTAAAAGGCGGAAGGGACCTGACTCTGGGAGAGAGAGAGAGAGAGCTTGTGTGTTTTGGCCATCGTTCTGTTTCGAAAAAGGAAGGCGTAGTGGGAAAAAAGAAAAAGAGAAGAAAGACTTCTCTTCGGGCAGCGCCGCAAACTTCAAATTTCTTGCATCGTAACCGAAAAAAGCAGTACTCTCGTCTTCCTCTTTCTCTCCGTTGCTCTCTCTCTCTCTCTTTCTCTCTCTCTCTCTCTCTCGGACGACAAGGAAACAGAATGCTCGAAGACGGCGACGCCGCCTCCTCAGAGGCGCCCCGCGTTCCCGCGGCCGCGGCGGAGCGCCAGAGAGCCGGAGAGGCCGGGGGAGGGCGAGATGTCGACGGGAGGGTATCGTCGTCGTCGTCGTCGTCGCCGCCGCCGCCGCCGATCGACGCGCATCCTGCCCCTTCCCGTCCCCTCCGCGCCCTCTTCTGCACGCTGGAGTTCAGCGCGGACACGTTCAGCGGCAACGGTACGTTGGCTCAGGCTTGCGTCCGCGGCCTCGCCGCCGCCGGAGTCGACGTCGTCGTCCTCGCCGCGAGGCCAAAGACGAGACGCGAAGAAGAAGAGCAAGATGAAGAAGAAGAGGCGCCGCCCCCTCCTCCTGCCTGCCGCCTCCACGGCGCCTCGGCCCTCGTCGAGGTCCCGGTCCCGGGGGACCTCTGGGGCAGGCTCGACGCGCGCTCCCCCTGGCGCGAGTTCCGGGCCGGAGCGAGCGCTCTGGCGCGGGCGGCGCCGCTCCGGGCGCCGAGGGGGGGCGGCCCCCCGCGCCCCCCCTTCGACGTCGCCTTTGCCGTCGACTGGACGGGCGTCGCCGCCGCGGAGGCCCTCTTCGCATCGGCGGCGGCGGCCGGGGGGGCGCGGGGGCCCCGGATCGTCTACCTCAACTTCCGCGTCTTCTCGAGGAGCGCCGAGACCGCGGCGGAGAGGGAGCTGGTGCGGCGGGAGGAGGGCAGGGCCGTGGCCTCCGCCGCCGCGGCGTCGGTCGCGCTGTGCGCCGCCGACGCGGACGACCTCTCGCTGCTCTCGCGGGCGGAGGGCGCCGCGGCCGGGGGGGAGGGCGGGGGCGGGAGGCCGGCGGTCTCCGTCCTGCTCCCGCCGCTCCGGAGGGAGTTTGCGGAGATGCCCCCCCCCCCTCGCGAGGGCGCGGGCGAGGGCGGCGGCAAGGAAAACACCGACAGCTGCGGCGGCCGCGGCGGCGGAAGAGGCGGCGGCGGCGGCCCGCGGCGGGACCTGCTGCTCTGCTGCGTACGCCTGTCGCCCGAGAAGGAGCCGCACCGCTTCGTCGAGGTCGTCGAGCGCCTCGCCCGCCGCGGGGTGCTGTCGGAGCTGGGGGTCGTCCCGGCGCTGGTGGGCGGCGGGGATAGCGACTACGCCGAGGGGCTCAGGGAGAGGATGCGGCACCTCGGGGGGGCGGGTGGGGGCGGGGCCTCCTCCGGGGCCGCGGCACTGGTCGAGGCCGGCTTCGTCGGCGCCGCCGAGCTGAGCTCGCGCTTCTTCGACCGGGCCCTTCTGAACTTCCACCCGTGCCTCGCGGACGCGTACGGGATGTCGGCCGTCGAGGCCGGGTCCAGGGGAGCGCCGAGCGTCATTCACAGCGGCGGGAGCGAGCGCGGGGAGGGAGAGGAGGAGGAGGGGGGGGGCGAAGTTGACGGCAAGGGCAAGAGGGGCGAGGAGAGGAGGAAGAAGGTCACCGTCGGCGCCTCCGCGCTCCTCCGGGCCGAGGAAGGGGAGTCGATCGCGCTGGACCTGTCGCTGCCAGCGGAGGAGGTCGCGGCGCGCGTGGAGGAGCTGCTGCGCGGCAGCGAGGCAGCGCGCGACGCCGGCGACGCGGCGGCAAAGACGACGAAGAAGAAAAAGGAGAAAGCGAAGACGAGCTCGCTGTCTCTCCGCGAGGTCGGAGAGAGAGCGCAGCGGAGGGCGCGCTCCTGGGGGGAGAGGCAGCACGGCGAGGCGCTGGCGGCGCTGGCGAGGCGGGTCGCCTCTTCGAAGGATTTGTAAAAAGCGACGGAACTAGGAGAGAGGTAAAAAAAGAATCGAGACTCTCAGACACAATTCGTCGTCGTCGTCTCTCTCTCTCTTGCTCTTCTTCCCTCTTCTCTCTCCAGTTCGCGAAAATCAAAATGCGCGCGCCGGCGAGGCTCTTGCTTTCTTATCTCCGCACGCGGGCGAGCTCGAGCGAAAGCGGCTGTTGTGCGGCGGCGAGAGCGGCGACGACGACTTCTTCGATTGGGCAATCGTCGATCTCTCCCTCGACCTCCTCGGCTCTAGACCGAAGCAACCTCCTCCTCCCCGGTGCCGCCGCCGCGGCAGCTGCCGCTCGCTCCCGCTCCTTCTTGGCGTCGTCGTCGTCGTTCAGGACCTTCTCTTCGTCAAGCGCCGCGAGCGCGAGCTCCTCCGCTGGGGGAGGGGGAAAGGTGACGGAGCTCTCCTCCGACGAGGCCTTCGAGGCCGCTATCGCCGCGACTAGGGTGTCGCCGAGCTCGTCCTCTTCTTCTGCTCCTCCCGCTGCTTCCGTCGCCTCTTCGCCGCTCGCGGTGCTGCAGTTCACCGCCGCATGGTGCGGCCCCTGCCGCGCCATCGCGCCGCTCTTGGAAAAGATGGCCGAAGCGGCAGATCCGAAATCCGTCGCCTTTTACAAGATCGACGTCGACGACGAGGGCGTCTTGAAGAGCTGCGGCGACCAAAACATCTCGGCGGTGCCGACGTTCAAATTTGTGAAGGGCGGCCGCGTCGTCGAGGAGGCGACGGTCAGGGGTGCTGACGTGGCGGCTCTGAGGGCGGCGGTCGAGGAGCTGGCCCCGAACTGAAAGGGTCTCTCTCTTGAAAAGGGGTACGGGAACGTCCCAGCGAACTCGAGGTACACCGGAGAGAAAAGGAAGTGGGAGGGGAAGAGAAGAAGAAAGGGAGAGAGAAGCAGGAAGAGGGAACAGTCTTTCTCTCTCTCTCCTTCTCTCTTTTCTCTCTTTCTCTCTCTTTCCAATTGTAACATAGAAAGGCTCTCTCCCATGAGATTTATACTAGAAGGAGGGAGAGAGCACAGTGTACGGGGGGGATTGGGAGAGAGAAAAAGGAGACGAAACGGAAGGGGGGGGGGAGGAAGCAAAGGCAAAGAAATATAAGCGGAGGCAAAAGAGAAATTCTGTTTACACCTCCTTCCGAAATTTTAAAAGTACTGTGCTGTTTTTATGTCGTTCTCTTGCCCTTTCAGAGGTTGTCGAGCACGTCGAGCCCCGGGGGCAGCGACTGCTTGAGCTTGCTCGCCTTCTCGGCGTCGGCGACAACGAGCGTGTAGAGGTGGCGCGAGCAGCGGACCTTGAACTTGGTGACCCCACCCGCGGCCTTCTTGACGCGGACGGCACGGGCGTCCTTGCGACGGGCCGTGAGGAGGAAGTCCTTGATCTCGTGGATTTGCTTCGGCTGTTGTTTTTTTCCGGTTTTGGTTTTGGGGTGGGGGTGTGTGGGACAGAGAGGAGGCGAGGGAAGAAGAGAAAGGGGTTGCAAAAGAAGGTGAGCAATCGTCGATCGCCGAGCGTTTTTTTTTCGATCGGAGGAGGCCGCCGCCGCCGCCGCCAAGGGTGGAAAATGCCGTCGCCCTGCCGCGTTCCAGGAGCTGCTTCTGTCAATTCTCGTGCATCGCTGCCGTCAGTGCGACGTGCTTTCTGCTTTTGGGGCGAAAAGAAACGAGCCTAAGCTGCGACGAGCGAAGAAGAAGGAGGGGGGGCGATCGAGAGAGACAAGGCGGCTGCTGCCTTGGAGGCAGAGGGAGAGAGCATCGCCCCCCCGCATCCGGCACTCGCGGGCGCGAGCGAGGTCCAATTCTGCGACCAGCGTGTCCGGGAGAGGTCGGCGCCTCGTCAGGCGGTGCGAAGAGAGGTCGCGAAGGGGCTGGGGTCGCCGCTGTAGAGACGGCGTTCTCACCATGATTGCTTCGCTCTTTTTTCGGGTCTGAGGCGACGGCGGCTCTGAATTGTGAGAAGAAGAAGGAAGAAAACTCGACTCAAGAGTCGGGGCGGGCGACGCTTGCGCTCCCACTTTCGATTGATTGAGAAAAAGAGCAACGCTTCTCTCTCTCTCTCTTTCGTTCTGTTCTCGCACGCACAGAGCGCTTCTCGTCCTCTCTCTCCGTCTAGTGACCGAGGACTCGCTTTTCTCTCTGAAGCTCTCTAAAACAAACTCCCGAGATGAGCGACTCGTCCGCCGCGGCCTGGCTCGCGTCGGCGGCGTCGGCGCACCCGCGCCTCTCGCAGCGGCTCTCGGAGCTCGGGGCCCTCCGCGAGGCGAGGCTCTGGCACCAGGTGACGGACTCGATCGAGGGACTGCTCAGGGAGCCGGAGCTGAGGTAAGAGCGAGAGTGGGGGTGGTGGTTGAGGACAGAGAGGGGAAGGGAGAGAGAGAAAACGCGAAGGCATCCAAAGACTCAATCGATCGATCGCGCACAACGTCGATGCCCAACCTTGTCGCTCAAAAACACCGCCGCCACCGCCAAAACCAAAACCAAAACCAGCTCCAACCCGGCCCTCCTCGCCTCCTTCTACGACCAGTTCATCGCCGCGGTCGGCCACCGCCTCTCTCCGCTGCGCCTCGCCCAGCTCGCAGGCGCGGCGGCGACGGCCCGCGCCGCCTCCGAGGGCGGCACCCCGGCCGCCGCCGACGCCGCCGCCGCGTTCCTCGAGGCCGTCGCGGCCGAGCTCTCCTCCTCGGTCCGCCACCGCTCCACCGCGGACGAGGATCTCGACGGGCCCGTACTCCTCCTGCGCTCGCTGGCGACGCAGCACCGGATCCGCGGGGCGGGCGGCCCCGAGGGCGTCCGCCCCGCGGTCCGCGAGCTCCGCCGCGAGCTCGAGCGGCAGACGGCGGCGTCGCAGGCGGCCTCTGGGTTCGGCGGCGGCGGCGGGGACGCCGCCCCGCCCGCGCCCCCCCCCGCCGTCTCCGCGGCGGTCCACGCCACAGCGGCCGCCCTCGCCGCGGCCGACGGCGACGCGGGCGCGTTCTACCGCGCGTCGCTGGCGAGGCTCGCGTTCGTCGCGCCCGGCGACGGGTTGCTGAGCGCGGCGGAGGGCGAGCAGCTCGCGCTCGACGTCGGCGCCGCGGCGCTGCTGGCCGACGACGTCTATTCTTTCGGGGAGCTGCTGCTGCACCCGCTCATCGCGGAGGCGCTCGGAGGCGGGGACGAGGAGCAGGAGGGCGGCGGCGGCGGCAAGGGCAAGGTGGCGCGAGGAGGGAAGCACCCGTGGCTGGGCGCGCTGCTCCGCGCCCTGGCAGACGGGGACCTCCCGGCGTTCGAGGCCGCGCGCGCCGCCCACTCCAAGGAGATCGCCGCGGCGAGGCCCGCCGTCGCCGAGGCCGCGCGCGAGGAGGACGGCCCCCTGCGCGCCAAGGCGAGGGTCTGCGCGCTGTTCGCGCTGGCGGCGTCGCTGCCGCCCGAGGGGAGGAGGAGCGTCCCGCTGTCGCGCGTCGCCGAGGCGGCCGGGTTGAAGGGAGGCGAGGGCGAGGCGGAGTTTTTGGTGATGAAGGCGGTGGCCAAGGGCCTCGTGAGGGCGACGATCGACGGCGTCGAGGGGAGCGTGCACGTGAGTTGTTCTTCTTTTGGTTTCTTTTGAGGTTTGAGCTTTTTGGGGGGATTTTTCGGCAGGGGGGGGGAGTTGCCGCGACGGGCGCTCTCTTCTTTTTCCTTGGTTTTTTTTATCCCGCTTGCTCACCTCGCATATCATCAAAATAAAAACTCTTCTCTTCAGATCACGTGGGTCGCCCCGCGCGTCCTCACGCTCCCTCAGGTCGCCGACCTCTCGGCGAGGCTCCGCTCTTGGCTGTCCAAGGTCGACGCCGCGTCGGCGGCGCTCGAGGCCGAGGGCGGCGTCGCGGCGCTCGCCGCGGCGTGAGATTTTATTACTTCGCCACTTCTTCTTCTGCTTTTGTCTAACGAATCATCTTGGCTGCTTCTTGCTCGTTCCTTTTATTTATAGATGTTCAGCAGAGAGAGAGAGAGAGAGAGAGAGAGAAGGAGAGAGAGACGGGAGGGAGGGAGAGATTAGAGAGAGGGCGTGCAAACAAACGAGTTTTTTTTGAATTTTCCCAGTTTGCCTGTGCCTTTTCTCTTTCACGTCTTCATTTCTCTTTTCAAGTCCCTCGACAGATCGAGCCCGCCGTCGCCTTCCGAGTACTCCCTCACACGCGCTATGAACGCCCTCCTCGCTCGCCAGCGATGCCCGTGCTCTGCCAAGCCGGCTCGGGACCAAGACCGCCCCGCCGTCGCGGCTCGACCGGCAATCTCTTCGACAGCGACGGCGGCATTCCGAACGAAACTCGGCGGCGGCGAGGCCGAGACAACACACGACGGCTCGAGCCCCGTCGTCCTCCGGGTCCGGGGCGGCGCGACGAGCCTCAGCCTCGAGGAGCGCGCAGGGCGCGTGTACGCGACCGCAGAGCTTGATAACGGAAGCAAGAAAGGCGGCGACGGCGGCGGCGACGGCGACGGCGACCTCTTCTTCTCCGCCGGCCCGCCGCCGCCGTCGGGCGTCTTCCTCGCCGGCGCGGGCGCCGAGCTGCGACCGGGGACCTCCTACCTCCTCTCCCCCGGCGCGGAGATCTCCTTCACCGACGCGGCCACGGGAGGGGAGACCTCCGTGACGGTCGACTACGAGGTGAGCGAGAACGACGGGATCGGAGGGCTGGGGGAGATGCTGGCGCGGGCGATGGCGGCGCAGGCGAGCGACGAGGTGAGGGCCAAGCTCGACGACGTCTTTTGAAAGAAGAAGAAACGTTGTTTGAGTTTTCGTTCGAGTAAATATTACAGTTTTTTTTTCGTTTCGTCTTCTCTCTTTGGAGACAAGAGAAGGAGGAGCAATGATAGATACGTGTGTGGAGAGAGTGATGATAGATACTGTGGAAGGGGGGCCTTGGGAAAGGGGCCTGGATAAAAAGAGAGCTCTTTTTTGTTTTTTCCTCTCAACCAGGCACCGCTGGCGGGGTCTTCTCGGTTCCTGCGCCTCCGCGCTTGTGGTGGTGGTGGTGGTGGTGATGGTGCCCTCGTCGCCTCGGCTGCTGCTTCTGGCGCTCTTGCTGCTGCAGCTGCTGCAGAAGCTGCTGCTGCAGCCTCCCGAGCGGCGTCCGCTGCCACCACTCCTCACGGCCCGAGGGTCGCCGCTCCTTTTCCCCTCGCGCCCGATCTCGCTGCTGCTGCGGCTGCTGCTGCCTCCCGACGCCGCCGCCGCCGCCGCTCGGCCTCTTCCTCGCCCCCTGCGTCGCCCCCTTCCCCATGCCGAACGCCGCCGGCATCGGGGGCGGGACGCCGAGCCACCGCAGCAGGTCCCCCTCGCTCCCGCCGCCGGCGTGCGAGGCCGACGCCGCCGCCGCCGACGCCTCCTCGGCCGACCGCCGCGCGTCGCGGACGCCGGCGGCCAGCGCCGCCGCGGCGAGGTTCTCCGGGGCCAGCGAGCCCTGCCACGCCTTGGCCCGCGTCGCCGCGGAGGAGTAGCCCGAGGGGAAGCCGCTGGAGCCGGACCCGGCGCTCGAGGAGGGAGCCGAAACACCTCCGGCCGTGTCGTCGTAGCGCAGGGCCGCCAGCATGATCTCCGCGTCGGCGCGCTGCAGGTGCGCGTTGACGTCCTCGACCTCGAGCGCCAGCGCCGCCTCGAGCTGCCGCTCGGCCTCCGCGAACCGGCCCGCCCTGGCCAGCGACCGCCCGAGCTCGACGCGGTGCACGAGCCTCCTCGGGGCCAGCGACGCCGCTTTCGCGTAGCACGCCGCGGCGTCCTCGTAGGTCCCCGCGGGGAGCGAGGCGCCGAAGGCGAGCTTGGCGATGGCGCGGACGACGCGCGGGAGGCCGGCCATCTCCCAGTGCCACCTTCGGGGGGGAGGAGTGTGGAGGATTTTTTGAGGAGGAACGTTTTTCGAGGGTTTTTTTTATAAGTTGGGAGAGAGAGCGGGGGAGAGAGAGCGGGGGGGGGGAGGGGAAAAACCGAGATTTTCGAACGAGACGATAGAAAAGCTTCTCCGCTCCGCTGCCGCTGTGCTTGAAAGAGATACGATAGAAAAGCTTCTTCGCTCGCTTCGCTTCGCTCAAAGGGGGGGCGAAACCCCTTCTTCGCTCGCTCCGCTTCACTCGAAGGTGGGGGGGGCGAAAAAAAAACATTCTCACCTCCCGAGTAAATGGTGCGCCAGGTCCGACTCGGGAGACTTGGCCGTCGCCAGCGAGGCCTGCTCCCTCGCCGCGGCCGCCAGCCTCGCCTTGCCGCGCGAGTCCGGGGTCCAGAGCGCCATATGCCCCATCGAGACGCAGCAGGCGGCGTGCGGCAGCCCCGACTCGGGGGCGGCGAGCGCGGCCTCGCGGCACCTGTCGATCGCCCGCGCGTTGAGCGCGCGCTTGTCGGCGTCGCTGAGGGCCTCGACGCCGAGCTCGTCGAGGTACGAGGCGTCGGACCAGGCCTTGGACGCGGCGCCCAGGGCGCGGGCGTCGAGCCCCGGCCGCGCCGCGGCGACGGCGGCCTCGTACTTGGAGATCGCGCCCCGCAGGTCCAGGGCGCGCTCCCTGGCGGCGCCCTCGGCCAGCAGCGAGGCCACGGCGCGGGAGGAGGGCGGGGGCACCCCCCTGAGCGCGGCGGAGGAGGCGCCGTCGCCGCCGCCCGAGAAGAAGGACGAGGACGAGGACGGAGAGGACGAGGACGCCGAGTCGCCGCTGCCTCCTCTCTTGCCTCCTCCCCCTCCTCTCCGCCTCTTGCCTCCCTCTAGCGCTCCGGCAGCTGCCTCTGCTGCGCGGGAGGCGTGGTGCGCGAGCGCGCCTGCGAGCAGGGCCGCGGCCTTGGCGAGGTCGACGGCCATCTGAGTTTTGGTGGAAGAGGAAGGAGAGATAGGGAAGGGGGGGGGGTGAAGAAGGGAAAACGCTGAGCTCGTAGCGAGAAAGGGCGACGAGGACGAGGACGTTGGCGACAAGATTTCTTCGTCGGAAGCACCTCCTCGTTCTCTCCAGCGACCAGAGCCGCAGAGCCAAGAGACGTCGCAAAAGGCAGGCGTCGACTCTCGGAGGAGAGAATCGAGGGCGCACCGCGAGGGAAACAACGCGACGATTGAAAGGACAGCGGCTAGCAAGCGAGAGCGCAACAGAAGAGCGAGAAAAAACCATCGATGACGATGCTGGCGTCAACGCCACCGCCTCGCGGCCGTTTTTCGCGCGCTCTTCCCTTGTTTTTACCTTTTCGCCAGTTGCAGGAGTCTTCAGTGCGCCCCTGGCTGCGGCGGCCGCGACGAGCGGAGCAGAGGCTGCGGAGGCGGCCGACATCGTTGCTGCAGCCGCGGCCGACGGGGGCGTCGGCGGCCGAAGAGAAGATGCCATCGAGCGTCGGGCTTCGGAAACGGCCGAGCTGAGGGAAGCGAACGCCGCCGCCAGCGGCGGCGGCTGCTGCTGCGGCTGCCGTTGCTGTAGCCTCCTGGAGTCGTCAGACATTGCGGATTTCGAAAACAAAAAGACAGAGCACGAGCGGAAAGAGAGCGAGCCCCCCTCCTTTTTTCTTTCCACTTTTTTTCCTCAGGAAAAAGTGATTTTTTTCTCTCTCGACCTCGTGACCTTTTTCTTCTTCGCGACCCGTCGAGGTGCCTCTCGGCTCTCTCTCTCTCGCTCTCCCGCTCCCTCTATCTCTCCCTCGTGCGCGCACAAGCGCGTGCAAATGAAGCATCGGAAGTAAAAAGGTCGATGGTACAGTTTGACGGCATTCGCGTTACAGGGGGGGCAGAAGCTTTTTTTCGATTCAAGCCCCTTCCTCCTCTTTTCTGCCTCGTTTCCTCTTTCACGCCGAAGACCCCGACCCGCCTCCGCCGCCGAGCAGCCTCGTCGCCACGTCCTGCTCCAGAAGGAAGACCGCCGGCCTGGGGACGCCGCCGGCGGTGCCGTCGCTCCCTCCGCCGCCGCCGCCGCCGCCTCCGCCGTCGGCGGCGCAGACGATCAGGAGCGCGTGCGGCGGCAGCGCCGCCAGCGCCGCGACGCGGGCCCTGCCCCCAGCCCCGGCCAGCCAGCCCAGCAGCGCGGCCCCGAGGGCCGAGCCGGGTCCCGCGGCGGCGGGGGTGCCGGCGGGGGGCCGCCGCAGCGAGAGCCTGCCCCTCGGCGCCAGCGCCAGGGCGCGCTGCGCCGCGCCCAGCGCGGCGGCGAGGTCGAGCAGCCGCAGCACGACGAGGTCGCCCGCCACCGAGGCCGACGGCTGCGGCCAGGGGCTCGAGGCGGCCGTCGAGGCCGAGCCGACGATGGCGGCCTCGAACAGCAGCGCCGCGGCGGTGCCGCCGCCGGTGCCGCCGGTGCCGGACCCGCCGCCGCCGGCGGCGCGCGCCGCGAGTGCCGCGGCCATCACGACGCGCCCGCTCCAGACGGTCGGCGGCCCCCACTGCTGCTGCTGCTGCTGCTGCTGCTGCGCGGCGACAACGCCCGGGAGGAGGCCCCTCGGGGGAGGAGGGGAGGGCGCGGAGGAGGCCGAGGAGGCCGCCGGCGCCGCTGCCGCCGCCGCCGCTCTCCGGGGCTCCGGCGGTCGAACGGACCCTGCTTCCGCCGCCGCGGCCTCCGCGGCCTGCCCCGCCGCCGCAGCCGCCGCAGCCGCCCTCTCCCTCTCCGCGGCCTCCTTCGCCGCGGCCCGGAGCGCCCTCGCGGCCTCGCCCCAGACGGGGCTGACCAGCGCGACCCCGGCTCCTCGGCTCCCGCTCCCGCTCCCGCTGCTGCCGCTGCAGCCCCTGAAGGCGCAGGCGGCGACGAGCTCCTTCTGGTCAAAGGGCTCGGAGTCGTTCTCTCCTCCTCCTCGCTGCCTCTTGTTGGACCCGACCCTGGCGCGCTCCGCCGCCACGAAGACCGAGATCAGGCGCTTCAAGTGAGGCGGCTGCTGAGAGTTTCCCGAGGAAGAGGCGCCGCTTCCTCCCCATCCCCCTCCTTCTCCGCCGCCGCCGCCAAGGGGGGGCGGCAGCACCAGCGAGAGACTCGCCCCCCTCGCCGCGACGCCCAGCAGCGCCTCGTCGGCGGAGACGCGGCCCTCGCGGCGCCCGCAGTCGGCCGAGTGGGGCCACGGGACCAGCCCCCTGTGCGGCTCCGAGGCCGGGAAGAGCAGCACGTGCCTGCGGCAGTCCCCCGGGGGGGCGCCACACGCGGGGGGCGAGCGGAAGAGGCGCCCCGCGGCGGCGAGCGCGAGGGCGAGCGGGGGCCCGCCGCCGGCGCTGGAGCTCCCGCTGCCGGCGAAGCGGACGCGGGAGAGCCAGGAGCGGAAGCGGGAGGCGTCGGAGGTCCAGGTGCTGTTGTTGTCAGTCGGTGGAAGGGGGGAAGAGGGGCGCTGGGGTGAGGTCGCGAGCGGAAGCGCCGAGGTACGGACGAGAGATCAAAGGCGCCATCGATCGAGAAACGGAAGAAGAAGAAGAAACAATTCACCTTCTCGTCACGGCCGCGGGAGCAAACGGCGCGTGCGCCCGGTAGCACACGAGAGCGAACTCGTGACCGGGGCACCACGACGACGAGCTGCCGATGGAACTGCCGCCGCCGGTCCTATTGGGAGACGGCGAGCGAGAGGACGGGATCGTCATCATCGCCGCCGAGGCCGACGCCGACGTCGACGCATTCTTCCTCAATGCAGCCGCTTTCAACAAGGGCTCGACAAAGTCAACGACGGACGCGGGCCACGCAGACGCCGCCGCGGCCGTGGCCTCGACGACAAGGACGATTCGGTCGGACGTAGTGGCGGAAGCGTCCCCATCGCTCTTCTTTGCCGGCGGGGTGGGAACGGTCTTAGACACGCGAGCCATCGATGGCTCCAGACTTTTTGCAAAAAAAGTGATGAAAGAAGAAGAGAAAAAAGGTCGAATAACATTACAAATCAACTCTCTATCCCGCTCTTGCAACGCGAACGACATGTCTCCCGCCAGACCTGCTCCGGACCAAGACAACCGGATCCCTATCACGGTGCTGACAGGATTCCTAGGATCCGGGAAGACGACGCTTCTCAACCACATTCTCCGGGCCAATCACGGCAAAAAGGCAAGTTTTTTGTCCTTTCTTCTTCCTCTTGTTCCTCCTCTTCGTCTTCTTCTTCTTCCTCTTCTTCCTCCCAACTCCTCACCTAACAGACAGATCCCCGAAACTGACATAAACCCCCAATTTGCACGCAGATTGCTGTGATTGAGAATGAATTTGGGTGAGAAGAAAAGGAGAAGCTTTGAAAGGGAGAGAGGCACGATCGGCGAATTTCGACACACGCAGGGCAGACGCGAACGCGTGCCGACCATGAGTCCAACTAGTAAAAGCAAGAAACCGCTTCCAAATCAAAACAAAAACGGGGAAAAACCGGGAAAAAAACGAAACAAACAAAATAGCGAGGTCGGCGTCGACGACCACCTCGTCGCCGAGGCCGTCGCCTCGGAGGACGAGCTCATCGAGGTGCTCAACGGCTGCATCTGCTGCACCGTCCGCGGCGATCTGATCAAGGTCGTCACGCGCCTCCTCGACCGGAAGGGCGCGCCGCTCGACGCCATCGTCGTCGAGACGACCGGGCTCGCCGACCCCGCGCCCGTCCTCCAGTCGTTCCTCATCGACGACGCGCTCTCGTCTCGGGTCCGCCCGGACGCGGTCGTGACGCTCGTCGACGCCGCCCACGTCGCGAGGCACCTCGACGACGAGCGGCGGCCCGAGAGCGCCGAGAACGAGACCGCGGAGCAGATCGCCTTCGCCGACCGCGTGCTCGTGAACAAGTGCGACCTCGTCACCGCGGAGGAGAGGCGCGCCGTCGTCGGGCGCGTGCGGGCGATTAACGGCCACGCGCGCATCTTCGAGACCGAGCTCCTCCCGAGCCGCCGGGCCGGTGTGGACGCGCGGGGCGGCGGCGGCCTGCCCGAGGGCCTGCTCGACGACCTCCTCGGGATCCGCGCGTTCGACGTCGAGCGGATCCTCGAGCAGGAGCCCGACTTCCTGACCATCGAGGGGGTGGAGCACACGCACGACGAGAGCGTGACCTCCGTCGGGATCGAGGCCGAGGGCGAGCTCGACGAGGAGAAGATCAACGCGTGGCTGTCGGAGCTGCTCCGGGAGAAGGGCAACGACCTGTTCCGCTCCAAGGGGATCCTGAGCATCAAGGGCTCCGACGCCAAGTTCGTGTTCCAGGGGGTGCACATGCTGCTCGAGTTCGGGGTCGCCGGCGGGGGCGACCAGGGGGGGGGCGAGGAGAGGACGAGGAGCGGCGGCGGCGCAGGCGGCGCGAGCGGCGGCTGGAAGCCCGGGGAGCGCCGAATCAACAGGCTCGTCTTCATCGGACGCGATCTCGACCGCGACGAGCTCAACAGGAGCTTCAGGGCGTGCCTTGCCGGCTGAAAAAACTGTTTTTTATTCTTTGAGTGTTTTTCGTTTCGTGAAAAAAGGGGAGCGTTGAGTAAGACAGAAAACAGACGGCGCGTGCCGGACCTGCGCGAAATACCAACAACAACACACAAAAAAAAACTACTACCCGTGATGCTCTCACAACTTCTTTCTCCTCTTGCCCTGTCAGCGTGCTCTCTTGAATCCCCTTGTCTCTGAAATCTCCACAATACGTTTCTGAGAAGATTGTCGAGTCATTCGAACGAGGCAAGAGAACGCACGATGTGTCGTCGAAAGATTTGCGTGCTCTTTCTTTTCGCCGCGATCACGGCAACGATCCTCGCGCCCGCGTCGGCGGCCCCCCAAGCACACGCCGCCGCTTCCAACCAGTCGGAAGAAAAAAGCGGCGCCAACGGCGACGAGTGCTCCCCGTCGCAGGCCCGAGACAGTCTCCCGGCGTCGCTCCAGGTCGGATCTGTCCTGGGACTCTTCCTTGCCTCGTTCGCCGGCGCGTCCCTCCCTTCGGTCGCCTCGAAGTCGTCTCCCCGCTTCGAAGCGGTGCTTCGCGTCGCGGCGTTCGCCGGCTCGGGCGTCATGCTGTCAACGGCGTTCCTGCATCTGCTGCTGCCCGCTCAGGAGACGCTCCGCTCGCCTTGCCTGCCGAGCGCGTGGCTGCAGGGATACCCTGACGCCGCCTTGCTCATCGCCGCGTCGACGGTGGCATTGGCGATGGTCTTCGAGTTCTTCTTCGAGTCGGCGGTGCTCGCGAGGAGGGGAAGGAGGGGGAGGAATTTTAGGGGAGGCGGGAAGGAGAGGTCGTTGACGGCAGACGACAATGACACGAAGGTGGCTGGGGGAGAGCAGAGGGACGACGATGAAGGCGCTGCTGCTGCTGCCGCCACCGCCGCTGCCGCTGCCTCAGGCATGCACTTTGCTCATTGTGGGGAAAGACGAGACATCGAGAATGCGCTCTCTGCTCCTGTCGACTCGCAAGCCGCCGCCGCCGCAGCAGCAGGATCAGCCTTCATCGGAGAGGGCGCGTCAGCTTCCAAGGCAGTGACAGGACTGCTACCGCTGCCGGAAGCAACCGCCGAGGCGGAGGAGACCACCGCGGCAGCGAGGAGCGGCAGCAAGAAGCAGCCCCTCGTCCCCGGTCTCTCCGCCCGGGAGCACGAGAAAGGGACGGCGTCTTGCTGCAGGAAAGGGGAGTGCGCGCGCGGGATGCGCCATCGCCTCCTGGACCTCGTCCTCGGCTCCTCCTCTCCCTCCACGGGAGAGAAGACGGGGGAGGGAGAAGAAAACGGCGCCCTTTCTCTCACTCTCTCGGCGGCGGCGGAGATGACGACGACAACGGCGAAAGCTTCCTCCTCCACCTCCTCCTCCTCGCCGCGGACCCTTGAGCTCGCCGGCACCGAGTGCTCCATCTGCGCCCACTCAATCATCATCGGCGTCGCCCTCGGCACGACCCCGGAGCGCTCGGCCTTCGTCCCGCTCCTCGTCGCGCTCCTCTTCCACCAGCTCCTCGAGGGCGTGGCGCTCGGGTCCGCTGCGACCGCGGCCGGGGTCAGGCCCCGGTCGAGGGCCTCTCTGGCGCTCGCGGCGCTGTTCGCGATCACGACGCCGCTGGGCGCCGCGATCGGCCTCGGGATCCGCTCCCTGTCTTCTGGAGCAGGAGTGGGAGCGGGAAGCGGCTCGGTCGACCCGTCGACGTCGCGCGCCTCGCTGTTCGCGATGGGCATCGCCGACGCCGTGGCCGCGGGGACGCTGCTGCACCTGTCGACGGGGGACCACTGCGCCAACGCGCTGCGGTCCTCGGCGCCATGGCTCCGCTCGAAGGGGCCGGCGATGCACGGGGCATGTGTGGGGGCGTTCTTGGCAGGCGGGGCGCTGATGGCCTACATCGCGGTGTGGGCGTGAATATTTTGCTTTTGATTGGAGAAGAAGAAGAAAAAAAGTGGGTGGGTATGGGGAGGGGGGAGGAAACGAGAGAGAGCCAAAAGCTCTCTCCCTT
>Ga0114918_10002340_pt1 | contig 17007 bp, 21 predicted proteins | sample LantaG_FD_87015 | JGI IMG/M metagenome (GOLD analysis project Ga0114918, IMG submission 87015) | Deep subsurface microbial communities from Baltic Sea to uncover new lineages of life (NeLLi) - Landsort_02402 metaG | ecosystem: Environmental > Aquatic > Marine > Oceanic > Sediment | place... | reverse complement strand
CAAAGCCAATGGAAGTGTTGTTTGAAGGAAGTGATCTTGAAATTTACAAACAGACGAATGAGATTGACAAAACAATCGCTGATACGTTGGGTGAAATTCCAGAAGACTTCTGCTTTTTATTTGTTGGTCACTGGCTGCAAGGTAAGCTTGGAGAAGACAGAAAAGACATTGGAATGTTGATCAAGACATTTTCAGAAATATTCAAAGGGAAAAAGAAAGCACCCGCTTTACTATTAAAGTCAAGTGGTGCCACATTCAGTGAAGTGGATAAAGCAGACCTTCTTGCTAAGATAAACGTTGCAAGGCAAGGTATACAAGGTGGAAAGTTGCCGAATGTTTATTTGCTGCATGGTGAATTGACAGATAGTGAAATAAACAGCTTATACAATCACAAAAAGGTAAAAGCCCATATATCTTTCACTCACGGTGAAGGTTACGGTAGACCATTACAGGAAGCTAGCTTAAGCGGTAAACCTGTAATTGCCAGTAATTGGAGTGGTCATGTTGATTTTCTGTGTGATGGTGGTGTGATGTTGCCTGGTGAAGTTAAACAGATACCAGGTGGTGCTGCCAACGAGTGGTTAATCAAAGAAAGCAAGTGGTTCAATGTAAATTACTCAGTTGCTGCACAAAGAATGATTGATGTGTTTGAAAGTTACGACAAATATCTTCCTGACGCCAAGAAATTGAAAGAACGAAATGAAAAGAAGTTTTCATTGGAAGCAATGGATACGGCGTTCGCTGAAATTCTTACCAAAAATCTACCTGACTTTACAGTTTCAACTGGTATAAATTTACCCAAACTACAAAAGGTGGGTGGGTCAACCAGCGGAGTGTCACTTCCAAAATTAAAAAAGGTTGGAGAATCTGCTTCAAATAATGGAATCACGCTTCCGAAATTGAAGAAGAAGGGATAAATGAAGATTTCATTCTTAGTAACAACGCACAACGAAGACAGTGATCTGGAAATACTACTAGATCAACTGGTTGAATTTGTGAAAATGTCGGAAGATGAAATAGTTGTTCTTGATGATTATTCGGACAATCCTAAAACATTGCAGTTGTTTGAAAAATATGCTGATAATATCAAGTTGGTAAAACATAAACTTGATGTGAAGGGTTCTGGATTCGGCGGCCACAAACAATTCGGAAATGAACAATGTAGTGGTGATTTTATATTTCAAATTGACAGCGATGAATATTTCTCTGACGGGTTACTTGAAAACATGAAATCGTTGATTTCTGAGAATCCACAAGTTGAATTGTTTTTGGTTCCAAGAATCAACATCATTCGTGGAATGACAGAAAGAAACGCTATGATGTTTGGTTGGGAGATTTCAAAGATTGATGGGATTGCAACCGAAGATGTTTTTCATGACAATGATGAAGAATTTGAATTTCTGAAAAAGTATAAGTTTGCAGTGTCAGAAAGTAGAATATCAGATAATCAAGTGAAACTACATTACAACTATCCCATATGCAATTGGAGAAGTGGAGATTACCAATACAGGTTGTACAAAAATGCTCCTCATATTAAATGGACACGTCCTTTACATGAATTGATTGAAGGCGCTAAGGTAATGACTCAAATTCCACGAGAACCTAACTTTGCATTGATTCATGACAAACATATGGATCGTCAGATAAAGCAAAATCAATTTTACATGTCTGAGTTTTCAAAAGAAATGAATGTGAGAAAGTAAACCGTGAAAAAAGTATTAATAATAGGTTATGGATACGTCGGTCAAGCGATGTACAAATTTTTCAAAGATCATTACACAGTTGACATATGCGATCCATATGCGGATTGTCCTGTTGATGCTAGAAAACGAACAATATCACATAGTAAAGATTACGACATTTCGGTGGTATGTGTTCCAACTCCACGTGAACAGGATGGAAGTTGTGATTTGAGTTATGTTGAAGATGTTATTTCAAAGTGTGAGTCGTCACTGATATTGCTGAAATCAACGATTGAAATTGGCACCACTCAGAAGCTTGTTGAAAAATACAACAAACGTATCGTATTCTCGCCTGAGTATTGTGGTGAGAGTTCTTATTGGTCTCCTTATAAATTTCATACCGACGTGAAGGAAACTCCATTCTTTATTTTTGGTGGTGAAAAAACAGACACAAGCAAAATGATTGATTATTTTATGCCTGTTGTTGGTCCAACCAAAAAGTATATTCAATGTGATGCTATAGAAGCTGAAATGGCGAAATATATGGAGAACGTATTTTACGCTACAAAGATAACATTTTGTTATGAAATGGCAGAATTGTGTAATGCTACAGGTATAGATTACAATACGGTTCGTGAGTTGTGGTTGCAAGATCCACGGATCAATCCAATGCATACCGCTGTGTTTCCTGAAAATGATGCGCCCTATTCAGGAAAATGTTTGCCTAAGGACACGTCAGCATTAGCTTCACTCGCTGAAAAGTATGGTTATGATGCAAAATTGATCAAAGAAGTATTAAGCTCCAATGACAGAATTGCTAGCAAAAGAAAGCTAAGAAGATATGCTGAAGATCAAGATACTACACCCGAGTAAAGGGCGTAATGAACCCACTTTCAGACCGTTGAGATTTATCGCTCAACGTTTGCTTGATTATGGCATTCAACTCGTGGATGAAGGTGGCGACTTTGACTATTTGTTCATTGGAATGAATGACTTCATTGACAAGAAATTGCCATTGAAAGAAAGTATTCAAAAGGGTCTTGAGTTTCTATATCATTTTGACTGTGATTACTTTTTATTTGATGGTTCAGACTCAACATCATTGATGGGTGCTTATGAAGTGTTTGAAAACAGTCATGCGAAGGGATTATTCAAAAATCAGTTGTTGATAAATAGAGAAGATTACAAAACTCCTACAGCACACAATAAATGGTGGTTTGGAAACGATGGTGATTTATTATTGGGGTATGATATACCAGAAGAAGTTTGGAGTAAAATACACTTAACAGGTTACAATCTTGGTTATTTAAACCCACATTATCACCAACCGATTAATTTTCCACCAAAGACAGATTCGGTGTGTGCAATTTTTCAATGTCAACACGATGAAAATTATGACCATAATAGCAGAAACGATATTTTCTACAGCAATCATAGACAATCGTGTTGGGATATGTTGTCAACTGTAAAATACAATAAGGCGATGGAGAGGATGCCACACTCTGCGTATTTGCAATTTTTAGCCCAAAGTAAAGTTACAGTTTCTCCGTTTGGGATGGGTGAAGTATGTTTTCGTGACTTTGAAGCAAATCAATTTTACAATGCTTTAGTTAAACCTGACATGAGTGGTATAAAAACTGAACCAAGTATTTATTTGCCTGACACGTATTTACCGGTTAAACCTGATTTCAGCAATCTTGAAGAGGTAATTACTACAGCAATGACAATTGGACATGATGTGGCAGATCATGCTAGAGAAGTATTTTTGAATAGTTACAATGTTGACAGATTGTGTTTACATTGGTACAACTTTTTTGCCAACATGAAAGGAATTGAAAATGAGTAATTTACGAGTGGCTTTAGTTTTACAAGGTCTCGTAGGCGGAATCAAAGGAAAGAATTGTCTCAAAGGGGATGATTCCGATAAAGTGATTGAATTAGCTTACAAACACAATAAAGAAAACATATTAGATGTCAATGAAAATGTTGATGTGTTTTTCCATTCATGGAGTACTGAACATGAAGATACATTGACTGAGCTGTATGAACCTAAAGCAAAGAAATTTGAGAAGCAAATCAAGTTTGATGTTCCAGATTACATCAAAGCAGATGAAATGAGAAAACAGTCTCATTTTTCTCGTTGGTATTCATTCCGTGAATCTATGAAATTAGTTGAAGAACAATCAGAGAATTACGATTATGTTTTAATTCAAAGATTTGATTTATGTTGGAATGTGTCACTTGATTTTTCAACATACAGCGCAGGTAATTATATGTCGGTGGGTGTAGTTTAGACCCGTCACGTGAATTATCCGATAGATGGTTTTTTGGTGGTCAAATTACCATGAGTCTATTTTCAAGTATGTATGATAGAATACCAGATTATATGAAACCTGGACAATTTGATAGTAAAAAATAATACAAAGGAATTTCAAGTCATTCACTGACAAGATATCATGTGGATCAACTTGGTATACCAGTAGAATTGAAATATAATTATGGTGAGGTAGATAGAACCCCCAATGATTATTCAGAAGTTAGAAGAATGTATTATAAGGATAGAACATGAATGAAATAACAGAACGCCCTTGGGGCACATACGAAGTGTTACTTGATGCAGAGGATACTAAAGTAAAAAGAATCGTGGTTAAACCTGGTCAATCACCAAGTTATCAGTATCATTACAAACGAAGTGAAGCTTGGACTATAATTAGCGGAGAAGGAAAACTCAGATTGAATGGTCAATTAATTCCAATTTATCCTGGAAACACATGGATAATTCAAAAAGAAGACAAACATTGTCCAGTTAATACAAGTGAAAGTGAAGACCTTGTTTTCATTGAAGTTCAAACAGGAGAATATTTTGGAGAAGACGACATAGTGAGAATTTCGGATAAATATGGACGAGAAGACAAATAATTATAAAGTTTTTATTCCATGTGCGGGAATCGGATCTCGTATGGGGAAATATACCACTCAGATGAACAAGACGTTATTGACGGTTGGTTATAAACCTGTTATATCACATTTGATTGAAAGAATACAGAAAGACGTTGAGATTGTCATTGCACTTGGATATCGTGGAAATCATATTCGTGATTTTTTAACAGTGGCATACCCAAACCGAAAAATCACGTTTGTTGATGTTGAAAATTATGAAGGCAAAGGATCAGGTCTTGGCCATACGATATTATGTTGCAAAGATCATTTACAATGTCCATTTATATTTGCTTCAAATGATACATATATCGTAGATGATCTTGAGTTGTCAACTGAGAATTATGTGGGGTATAGTGAAACAATCGTCGGTGGAAATCAATATAGATCAATATCAATTACAGGAAACAAGTTATATACACTCAATGAAAAAGGTGAGTATTCAGATAATCCAGCATATATAGGAGTTGCTGGCATAGTTGATTATGTGAAATTTTGGGAATATATGACTTCCGGTGGTGAAGATGCTGTTAAGTTGGGTGAAAGTTACGCCATATTAAAAATGTGTGAAAGTCGTGATTTTAATATCCAAGTAAAGAAATTCAATTGGAGTGACTGCGGGGATCAAAATTCATTTAGAAAATTGCAACGGCTTCAAAGGCATGATGATGGAATTCATATACTTGAAAAGGAAGATGAAGCCATATGGTTTATTGATGGCAGTGTAGTAAAATTTAGTGTTAATTCGGAGTTTATTAAACAACGTGTTGAACGCAGTATGATCGTAGAACGTATGTTTCCTGAAATAACAAGACATTCAGAACATGCTTATGCTTATGATAAAATCAAAGGAAAAACGTTCTCAACCGTAAAAAATAGATTTCATTTTTCTAATTTATTATATTCATTGAAACATTTTTGGACCCCTGTCAATCTTAGTAAGCCTGAATATAAACACTTTAGAGATGTATGTTTGGAGTTTTATAAAACAAAAACGGAAGAACGTGTAAAATTATATCATTCAAAGTTTTTGGATTTTGATACCTCACATAGTATAAGCGGTGATCACGTTGGATCTATACGAGGATTATTAAACCAAATAGACTGGAATACTCTCACGTCACACTGCCGTCCATGCAACTTTCATGGCGACTTACATTTTGAAAATATATTGATAGGAGATGATGATAAACATTATACATTGATAGATTGGCGTCAAAACTTTGGAGGGATACTTGAATATGGTGATGTGTATTACGATTTGGCTAAATTATACCATGGTATTATTGTGTCACATGAAATGGTATTTAAAAATTTATATAATTTCTCTGCTGATGGGTATATGATTGATATTAATATACAAACTGATTATATACGAACGCAATATAAACATGATTTTTTTAAATTCTTAGAGGATAATCAATATAATATCAAAACGGTAGAAATATTAACTGCATTGATATTCTTAAATATAGCAGCTTTACACCACGACCCTTATAGCCGTTTTTTATTTTATTTAGGAAAACGTATGCTACACGATATATTAAACAATGATAACTGAAATACCAAAAAACAAAGTATTGCAATATGCTCTTAGTATGCTTTCACCTGATCTTAACCATGTGCTTGAGTTTGGTGTGTATAAAGGTACATCCATCGGAATAATGAGACAACTATTACCATCCCAAAAACAAATATTTGGGTTTGATAGTTTTGAGGGGTTGCCAGAAGATTGGTGTGATGCAAGCGGAAGCGTGATTGCCCCAAAAAAACGATTTGACACTGGTAAAAATATACCTGATATAAAGGGTGTTAAATTTTACGACGGTTGGTTCAATGAAACGATCCCACAATACATTCCAGAAGCAAAGCCCATTGCATTGTTGCATGTGGATTGTGATTTATATTCATCAACTAAAGAAGTTTTATATAGTTTAAATAGTTATATCGTGGCTGGAACTATTATTGTGTTTGACGAATGGTTTTATGACCACAACGTTGAAAACACTGATCATGAACAGAAATGTTTTTATGAATGGGTAGTTGATACCAATCGTACATATGAGTTGATTGATTCACCTTATCCACGGCCTAAATTTGAACAGCAAATAGTAAAAATACACGCATGAAATTATTTTTTGGACCAATGAGTAAAAACGTCATTGACTGTGTAATTCAGTATAATGAATTTGGATTGATTCCATCAAGAAGGCAAGTTGATTTTCAAGGTGGGTATGTAAATGGTTTTACACAACAAAGTCTTCGTGATTACGTTGGTGATAATGTATTGATATGTCGTGACCACGGTGGAGAATATCAAGGATCATCAATTGACACTGGAATACAATCGTTTGATAATGATTGTCGTCAATTTGACATAATTCATATTGACCCATGGAAATGTCATCAAGAATACGAATTGGGATTGGCGTCAACAATATCTCATATCAAACGATGTTACAAACAAAATCCAAATGTAAAATTTGAAGTTGGAACTGAAGAAGCGATTCGTCCATTTTCATCTGCTGAAATTGAATGTCTTTTGTTTGATTTGAAAAAACAATTGACAACTTCTGAGTTTAAAGCGATTGAATATGTCGTTGTTCAAGGTGGCGTTGGATTGGATTTGCCTAATAGAAGAAACACTGGACAATTCAAACCACAGATTTTGAAATCAATGATTGATCTTTGTCATGGGTTTGGAAAAAAGGCAAAAGAACACAATGGAGATTATCTTGACAATGATGCTTACGTTGAACGTATGAAGTTGGGATTGGATGCTTTGAATATTGCTCCTGAGATAGCACAAATTGAAACCAAAGCGATTTACGACACAATGAATATCCAACTTCGTCGTCGGTTTGAAACGTATTGTATTCAATCAGGAGCTTGGACAAAATGGGCAGATGATAGTATTTTAAATTCACCTGAAAAGGTTGTAATCACTTGTGGGCATTATCTTTTTTCCGATCCTGAATTTATAAAAACTAAAAATCAACTTTTTGGCATTGACAAATACATAAATGAGTGTATAATTGCGTATTTAGACAATTTATATGCAATCACAAAAAATAATAGCGTTTGACATTGATGGGGTATTGTTAACCAGACCAGATCATGCTGAAGAATTGGGAGGGGTACAAAAATTTACATTATGTGAACCGATCCAAAAAAACATTGACATTTGCAATGAACTGTATGATCAAGGGCATAGAATAATACTTTATACAGCTCGTGGTCAAACATCATTGAATGGTGACATGGGGAAAATTACGGAACATATGCTTCCGGTGACTGAACAAAAGCTGAAAGAGTATAATGTGAAATATCATGAACTTATATTCGGAAAACGTCACTTTGATGTGTTAATTGACGATAGAGCATTTGACTCTGCCGATTTACAATCAAGCGATCAAATCAATGAAAGATTAAAGCAAAGATATCTATCAAACTAATATGAAAAAGAATGTAATATTTTGGATTGGTGTTAAAAGCACTGCGGAACGTATGGTAAGTCGTCATGGAACATTTGAGTATTTTCAGTATTCACGTAATACATGGGAAGAGTGGTGTGAAAAAAATGACGTGGTCTTTTTTCCGTATGAAAAATCAACACACGATGACATTGACAAACATGCTGTAACATGGCAACGTTGGTTTGATGTGTTTGATCAGTTGCAAGCTGCCAATATTGATTATGACCAGATCGCTTTGGTTGACGGTAGCTCTATGATACGGTTAGACACGCCCAACTTTTTTGAAGACAGCGAAGGTCACACTTTGAGTGCTTGGAGAAGTTTGGAAAATCTACGATGGGTTCATGAAGGAGTTACAGGCTACAAACCGTTGTTTGATAACTTTGAGTTTGATTTGAAAAAGTATGTATCATGTGGATTTCAGATTTTCAATGAAGACCACAGGCCGTTTTTAGATACGTTGAAAGAGTATTACTTCTCAAATTACGATGAGATTATGAAGTATCAACATGGTTCAGTGAAAAGAGGTACTGATCAACCTGTGTATAATTATATGCTCCAGATGGAGAATGTGAAAGTCAATACAGATATGATGCCTTCGTTGTTCCTGAATCACCTCCAACGATTTGATTGGTTGGGTCACAATTGGCAAACAGGAGACAAAACTCCCCACTTTTTAAAACATGCATATATTTTCTTCTTTTCAGGTTTCCCAGCGAGAACTGTAAGAACTCAATTGATGCAACAAACATGGGAATTTATGAAAGGTCAGCAGACATGAAAACTAACGTAGTATTTATGATCAACATTGAGCATGATGAACGTTCAAAAAGTCAGCAATATCAATGGTCAATTAAAGCGTGGGAACATTATGCTAAAAAACATGACGCTGAATTGTTTGTGTTGGATCAACCTCTTGCTGATATAGAATATATGGCACCACAATGGTATAAAACATTCGTGTTTGAATTGTTAGAACAAAGTGGAATTGATTATGACCAGATACTTTATGTTGACAGTGATACAATGCCTCACCCAGACACACCGAATGTATTTGAGATAAGCGAACGAAAGTTTTGCGCCGTTCAAAATTACGGAAGTATGGATTGGGTATGTCGTTCGTTGGAAAACTATTCAAAGTATGTATTTGACGGATTCACTTTTCCGTATTGGAAATATTTCAACAGCGGAATGTTTATCATCAATGACGATCACAAACAGATGTTCAGTGACATGATAAATTTTTACAAAGACAACCGAGACACATTGGTTCAAATTCAAACTCAATTGGGAGTTGGAAAAGATCAACCTGTGCTTAACTTCTTTGTTCAAAAAAGTGGCGTGGAGTATAAACAGCTGCCATACGAATTTAATATGCAAGATTTGCCACGATTTGAAATCATCGGAGAAGACATGATTTTCACAAAGTTTGGGTGGATATATCACTTTAATTGTGGAGTCCGCCCGAGTCCCGGAGCATATTTGAAACGAACATACGACTATTTTTACGGCGACAAATGATAATTTCACACAAACATAAATTCATCTTTTTGAAAACCCGCAAAACTGCTGGGTCATCTACCCAAGCAGCTTTATCAACTATATGTGGCGACGAAGATATCATTACAGGTGACATTATAAAAGACGGCGTATTGGATGAAAGTAATACTGCTGGACAAAACATGGATAAATTTTATACTGTTCATCCTCACCCAGAAATCGCTGGGGTAAAGCAATACATGGGTGGTGAATGGGATAATTACTTCAAGTTTGCATTTGTACGCAATCCATTTGAGATAGTTGTATCAAGGTATCATTGGGATATCGGTGGCAAGGGAAAGCAAGAAACTTCAATAGAAGGATTTCGTGAGTGGATATATGGTTACTGTAAACCAGGTGGAACATACGACAGAGATTTGCAACATAAATACATTTGCATCAATAGTAAAAAAGAAGTAGATTTTGTTGGTAAGTATGAAAGTTTGAATGAGGATTATGAAACGATATGTCAGACAATAGGAGCTGGGATACCTGAACTTGGATTCTGTAAGTCGGGATACCGTAAAAAAGTTCATTATTCATCATATTATACATCGGAAATAGTAAGATTGGTGTCACAATATTTTGAAGAAGATTTGCAACTATTTGGTTACACTTTTGAATATCCACGTAGTCTAACTGTTAGTAAAAAGCTTGGGGTGGTCATAAGCAAAGATATGCTTAAAACCGAAGCGGATAACATAAACGGACCTAGTGTAATCACAGTTCCAGATTGGGTTGAAAATCCACTTGGTAAGTATTATATATATTTTGCACATCACCAAGGAACATATATCAAATTAGCATATTCAGATGATTTATTGCATTGGACAGTATCAAACAAAAAACCATTGACATTGACTCAAACAGGTTGTGATCATCATATTGCTAGCCCTCATGTTGTTGTGGATGATGAAATTGAACAAATCCATATGTTTTTCCATGGAGATTATGATCACAAGCAATATACCGCTAGAGCAGTATCCGATGATGGATTGGTTTTCAATTCAGAAAAAGTTCCATTGGGACTGAATGACAAAAGTATGCCGTTTTACTTTAAAAGTTGTGAATTTGGCGTAGATAGGCTTGGAATATCAACCATCAAAAATGGAGAGGCGTTATTGTGTCGTGGGTTTGAAAACGATTTCGTGGGTGCCAACGAAATTGGGACATTATTACCTTCCGTGAGACATTGTGATTTGTTTGTGAAAGATGAAACGCTTTACATTTTCTATAGTAAAATCGGTGATAGTCCTGAACATATACGAGTATGTGAAATGGATGTTGAAACATTTGAAACGAAGGCAGATTATGAGTTGTTACGACCTACTCAAGACTATGAGGGTTCCAAAGCAAACTTACAACCTTCAAAACGTGGAAGAACATTTCAAATGGAAAATCAGGTAAGAGACCCTGAAATCTTCCAACGTGAAGATGGTAGATTGTATATGTTTTACTGTGGTGGTGGAGAAGAAAACATTTGTTTAGCACAACTTGACTTCTTATAATTTGACAGATTTCAACGATGTGATATAATTGGTTACATGGAATTGAAATATACATACAGCATTGGAACTCATCTCATGTTTTACGAAATTGAGATGTTAGAAGAGAATATCCAAAGTATTAAAAACGCATTAGAGGATGTTGAAAACAAACATAATGTTAATATTGATTATTTCTTTAATATTTCAGAATGTTTTGAAAAAGTGGATACATCAAAAACAACCAAACAAAAGTTGATTGATCGGTTTGAATGTGCCATGGATAATTTGAGGTCGGAAGGTTATAATATAACATGTACCGTGTATCAATATGATGATCCATATACCATGACAGATTATCGCCGCAACTTTAACTTCAATAATTGCCAACGTTACGATTATCTGATTTGGGGTGAATCGGATATGCTTATCCCGAGACAGACTTTCCAAGTTCTTGACATGGTAAAAGATTATGCTGCATCACAAAACATTCATCGTTATATCACAACATTTGCAACACGTAAAATGTGGGATGATAGCTGGAAGGTATTAGAACATGTTGACTTTGAAGATTGTAAATATCTTGAGAAGACCGATGAAGGTTGTTTTACTGAACCCCATTCAATACGATATACCATGTCAATTGATGAAATGGATGCGATCAATGACAAAACAGAACAACCCGATCTACGTATATTACGTCAGCCTAAGTTTGATGGGAGTATGCTTATTATGTCTTCTGATTTGATCAAATTTGGTGTGAATATACCACCCGGAATTTTTGGATTGAGTGGAGAGGATACAGCGATGCAATATAACTGTATGCAGCTGATGGGTAAAAACTACATTCAGTTCGTGGTGAAAAATATACTCAAGGTACATAATAGAGAACATCCTCAAAAAAGAACATGCGCTTTAGACTATCGTGGTGAAAATGAAAGCACACAAGCCAACAAAGGTGATTGGTATAATAAAATGAGGGATGTGAATAAACAGAATTTGGATATTATGTTCCAACCACAAGGAAAGTTTATGAGTTGGAAGGATGCACTGTGACAAAGGAAGAAGTGGAATTGGATATTCGTAATATTCAGAAGAAATAAAAGGAAATAATATGGGGTACATCCTTCCAGATATATACATGTCAGCTGCTGCTGAAGCTAACCAAGAAATGCCAACGGTGTTTCTGGAAACCGGAACTTTTAAAGGAGGTATTCCGTTTAGAATTATGGATACATATAAAGATCTTCCCGACGTGTTCAAAAAATACTACACGATTGAACTTGGTGAGGACATTTGTAAGATTGCCAGTAAACGCTATAAACACTTTGAAGAAAACAATTGTAATCCGCCATATGAGTTAATGCATACAGATGAAAAGGATGAAAGCTTCTGTAAGCGTGGTGAGTATTTTGATGGACGGTTGACCTTGATCAATGATGATTGTATTAAAGCGTTACCTGAAATCATAAAAGACATAGATGAACCGATTTGTTTTTGGTTGGATGCCCATTCAGGTGCACAAAAATATGCTCGTGGTGTAGAAGATGTACCTTTACTCACTGAACTTGAAATCATAAAAAATCACTCAGTTAAAAATCATATCATAGCTATTGACGACGCTCATTTATTTGGTCAGTTACAACATGACAAAAAAACAGGTGAAGTAAGCTGTGATTATCGTCATGTTACATATGAAGTTGTTGAACAAAAGATCAAAGAAATTAACCCAAATTATGACGTGGGTATATATGCGCCATATGGTATGCAGATGATACTTGCTTATGTGAAATGAAAAAATTTGAAGATATTGTAAAAAGTTACGAACCGAGGGAAATCACAGTGAAATCAGAGTCGTATGTTGCTGCTGAAAAGAGTTGGTTTGGTTTAGTGGTTGATCGGTATGAAAAAGAAACAATTGTAGATGTTACGATACAACATATATTCAAAGTTGAACACACCGACGAAAACCGTAAAATTGTAGTTGGGTGGCATGATGAGGTATTACAGGCATGGAAATATGGTATGGATTGTGATTACAAACAAGACGTTAAAGTTGGAGAAGCCACATTGATAGGATCGTTCCCTTCTAGCATATACATTGGCGATGACGAAATTGAAGTTGAATTATCAGTAGATTGGGTTAAACAAAATGACAGACGAAGAATTTAATAGAAAAAAAGCAATCATAAATGAATGGGAAACTAAGGGAGTAAAATTTCTTTCAGCTCCAAGTTGGGTAACATTTGACGCTGAGTTGTATTTCTATGAAAACCGTCCTAATGACTCGTATAAAATTGAAAATCATGAAGAAGGTTATGGTTATAATAAAACTTCCGGTTGGGAAATGTCAAAGGATGGAGTCTATGTGAACCATTATTCTTATGGAACTTATGATGGTGGAGAAGAGGGTCCAAGTTATCACAACGTCGAAGCTATAAAAACAATGTTTCTGGAACTTGAGATAAAACTTGAAAGAAAGAAAAGTTATAATATCGTTGTAAGAATCTTGACTCAGGAGTTTGGAGATGAATTCACCGACGATGCAATTAAATTAATTAAGGAATTTGCATAATGAATATTGAAGACTTAATGGAACGGTATCCTGATCTGATATTCATGGATGGATTTGATGATTGTATTGCAGGTGTGATATACGGAATAGATACGCCGTATAAAATATGTTATCACAGCGAAAAAGTAATCTGCAAACTCATGGATGATGGAATGAATTATGATGAAGCTTTAGAGTATCATGAGTTTAATCAACTGAATGCTTATGTCGGAGAACATTCGCCTGTGTTTTTGGATGAATCGTGAAATGCTTTTGTAAAGAAAAGTTCAATGTCACCGGAGACTTCAAATGCTTCAAACGGAAATGTAAAAACTATATAGAGAATATAAAAAATATGAACATAGTAATTTTAAGCCAACCCTATCCAATGGGTAATGGTTGCGGTTTAAATGCCGCAATTGGAGAATATTTTCAACAGCAAGGACACGAAGTGTATATGCTTGAACAACTCAACGGTCAAATGGCTGGAGTTGATCAATATGCTGAAATGATAAACAGTGTAAAACCTGACCTGTTGTATTATGAAATGCTTGATGACGCTTCATTCAAAGCAATTGAAAAAGTAAATTGTAAAAAGATACTTGTATTTGCATCAAATGGAATTCTGAAAGAATATGAAGATATATTAGATCATCCAGAGTGGTATGATGGAATATACACAAATTCACTCAAAATGAAATCGTTGTTTGAAAACAAGGGAATCCCAACACAAGATTTTCAGTATTATCATTGTTGGTTGAAAAACAGCGACCTTCACTTTGAAGACAAATATTTGGAAGATTGTGTATTTTTGGGAATGGGGTTCAATCGCTTAAGCAGTGACGCTTACAAAATGGAACGTGAATTGTTTTTCCTCAATCAGTTCTCATTTGATTTTGCTATATACGGAAATGGTTGGCCCAGAGAAATTCCATGGTATAAAGGATTGCTTCCACAAGAAGACATGGGTAAATTGTATGCATCAGCAAGGTCTGCGATTGCCATCATTGCACCAGGTCAAAGAAAACAAGGAATGATCAACAACCGTTTCGTGGAGATCGGTTACTCTGAATGCCCAATCATCACATATCCTTACCCAGAAGTTGATTGGTTTGGTGCTGAAAAGTATTTGAATTTTGTGACAAGTAAAAACGAGATTGAAGATGTGGTTGCTAAATGTTACAACAAAACGGATGAAATTATTAAAAAAACCCAACAAATGAAAATTTTTATTGACAAACAGACAGATTTGTATTATTCTGGGTTAGAAGATTTAATTGACAAAATATGAAAATACCGAAAGATAGAGTAACTGGACTAGTAGTACCCCCGTTAAAAGACAACGAGATATTTGTATTTGGTAGTAATTTTCCTCATGGTCGTCATGGTGCTGGTGCAGCTAAACAGGCTAAGATATATTACGGTGCTAAATATGGGCAAGGTGAAGGTTTGATGGGTCAGTCTTATGGATTACCTACCGTAGATTGGACTAAGAATTATAAACCTCTTAATGCTAACAAAATCAAACCTTATGCTGATAACTTTATTCAATGTGCTAAAGACAATCCTCAATTGACATTTTTACTCACGGACATTGGATGTGGTCTTGCTGGTAACTCACCAAAAGATATAGCGCCACTTTTCAAAGAGTGTATTGACATGGAGAATGTTAAGATGCCACAATGTTTTTGGGAGGTACTGCTTAAGTGAAGAACATAGCATTTTTTAGTGAGTCAGGTTTCCAAGGGAAAGTGCCTAGAAATCATCCCAACGCACGGACGGAAATTGCGTGGCAAATTGCATTAGGCTCTACACATTACCCGATCCAATTACTTCCACTCGTTCAAGAAAAATTTGACGTAGGTATCGTAATATTACCCAAAAAGAATATTGATGTTATTTCTCAAATTGACATCATAGGTGGTATGCGTAACTGTTGTAATACAATATGCTTTATGCAAGAAGGCCCATGCAACTATTGGGAAGACTATCCATTACCACATCAAATATGGTTTTACAACACATTGATGGAAATGGATCTATTGTTTTGTCACAATGACAAAGACATGAAATACTTCAGCGGACTTACCAATAAACCTTGTCTATGGATGCCTTCATTGATGATTGAGGATAATATACAAACAGTTAAACGAGGTAAAAACGCAATCATCGGAGGTAATATGTGCAGCTGGTATGGTGGCTTTACATCGTATATTTGTGCTCAAGAGTTTGGTGTTCCTGTGTATGCTCCATCAATGGGAAGAAAAATTGAAGGAGAAGAACAACTGGACAATTTAAACCATCTTTCGTATATGCAATGGAATGAATGGATTACAACATTGAGTGCTTTTAAGTATGGCGTTCATTTGATGCGAACTCAAGCCGCTGGGACATTTGCTTTAAATTGTGCTTATCACGGAATCCCGTGTATTGGATATCATGGGTTGGATACTCAAGCATATTGTCACCCATTTCTCACCGTTCATGTAGATGATGTGGCTGGTGCCATTAATTGTGTGAAAAAACTTAAAAACGATTCAAAATTCTATGAGGATATGTCGTTGTATTGTAAAGAACGTTATAAATTGATGTTCTCCGAAAAAGAATTTTTAAAAAATATGAAAGATTATGGGCTTATTTAAAGACATCGCGGACAAATATTTGGATGATATTGGTGATAATAACATGCAAAAAGAAGCCAAAAACACATTCAAAAAGAAAGTGGAAAATAACCAGAGAGGTCTATTTTCAGAAATCCGTGGACATATACCAGAATATTGGACAACTCAAAACGTAATGGGTAAAACGAAAGAGGATATTGAACAGATGATTGAATTTGATAAATTAAAAGCAAAACAAACAGCTCGTATTGCAAATCAGCATATTTTGCCGATGTGCGGAAATTATAACAGCATCACTGGCAAACCATACAACGCCGGAGGTTTTGTAGGGTCTTCATCAGCATACACTACAATAGCTGGATCTTCCGATTTGATTGGTGGGAAAAATAACATGACATTTGACCGTGTTGAACCAAAATCTATCAATGGGATTGACCTCAATATTTCCGATGAATTAATTTTGAATCACAGAAACAAAGACGGAAGCATTGAAAAGGTAAATATTTCAGTATATCAATTTCTCGTGGGGTTGACCAGAATCCAAAGAGCCAAACAAAAGGAAAAAGATGAAGATTAAACATACTAGACACGACAAACCAAATGTCATAAAAATTCCAGAAGAGTTTACAGCCATTTACAGTATGGTTGGTGATACAATTTCAGTTAGCTATTATTATAAATTGACGATGTCTAGTTTGTATGGTAATATGAATT
>Ga0114918_10002339_pt1 | contig 17008 bp, 14 predicted proteins | sample LantaG_FD_87015 | JGI IMG/M metagenome (GOLD analysis project Ga0114918, IMG submission 87015) | Deep subsurface microbial communities from Baltic Sea to uncover new lineages of life (NeLLi) - Landsort_02402 metaG | ecosystem: Environmental > Aquatic > Marine > Oceanic > Sediment | place... | reverse complement strand
CCGTCTCTGTGCTAGAATCCGGGTGATGAACGCACATGCTATTGTATCCACCAACGACGTTGACCCCGCCCAGCCGCATCAGCGCGAGGTGCGAGAGTTGATTGACGGCGCCACGGCGATTGTCCGCGGCGCACTGGCTGCGGGATGTGACTTCTTCGCCGGCTATCCGATCACACCGGCGACCCCGATCTTGCTGGCGATGATGCGCGAGATGCCCAAGATCGAGCGAACCCACGCGGTTCGCGGCATCGCGGTTCAGGGCGAGGATGAGATCTCCAGCATTGGGATGTGCCTGGGGGCCGCCGCGACGGGCCGGCGTGCCTTGACCGCGACAAGTGGTCCCGGGATGAGCCTCTACAGCGAGAACATCGGCTTGGCGATGATGGCGGAGTTGCCGCTGGTCATTGTCGATGTGCAGCGCCTGGGGCCCTCGACCGGTGGTGCCACGTCCATCGGCCAGGGGGACGTGCAGTTCGTGCGCTGGGGAACCGGTGGGGGCTATCCGCTGATCGTGCTTGCGCCCTCGACGATTGCGGAGTGTGCCACGCTGACCGTGGAAGCCTTCAGGCTGGCAGCGCAGTTCCGTGCCCCGGTCGTGGTGCTGACCGACAAAGAGCTAAACCTGACCCGGGCGACGGTGGACCTGTCGGAGTTGGCTGCGCTCGAGGCGCAGGGAGCTCCGGAGCCATTGAGGGCGCCGGGGCAGTTGGGCGCCGGCGAGGTGGTGCGATTCACGGGCTCGACGCACGATGAGCTCCAGATGATCACCAAGGACCCCCTCAAGGTTGAAGCGCTGAACCGCCGGCTGTTGACCAAGTATGACGCTCACCGGCAAGCGTTGGAGCGTGTGACGCTGGATATCGATCCGGCGTGTGGCGCAGGTAGCGGAACGCTTCTGGTTTCCTATGGCACTGCAGCAGGCGCCGTGCGGTCTGCCGTGAAGCTCGCGCGTGGCCAGGGGCGATGCGTGTCCTCGGCCGTTGTCCAGAGCCTGTGGCCCGTACCGGAGGGCCGGCTGTGTAGCGCGGCCGAGACCGCGCCGCGAATCGTCGTCGTCGAGCTCAATCCCGGGCTGTACGCGCGCGAACTACGCTGCCTCTTCCCCAACCGTGAGGTGGTGAGTCTGTCGCGGGTGGACGGTCAGTTGATCACGCCGGAGCAAGTTGTGGCCGCATGTTAGTCATCCCGGTCCATTGGGCCGCCAGTCTTCTCTCACAGGATCGGTTCAGACAATGATACAGGCATATATCCTTCCGTTGGCGATTTCTCTGTTGGGTTTGGTGGTCGGGACGGTTGCGGTCCATCTGGCCGAGGCGGTGCTGGCCAAGCGCAAGCTCGCCACCCCACACTGTCCCTATTGTGCGACCCAGCTGCTGCCCGTGCAGTGGAGCGCGACGCTGGCTTTGTTCACGGGGCAGGGGCGCTGCCGCGACTGTGGTAAATTCCTGCGTGTCCCGCGACTACTGGGGGAGCTGTTTCTGGCGCTGGCGTGGGGATTGGTTGTCGCCAGGGTTGGCCTGTCGCCACGTGCGCTGCTGGCCATGGCGGCGCTGATCCCGCAGGCGCTGATCCTGGTCACGGATCTTGAGGTGAAGCTGGTGCCCAGCCGCATCATGCTGCCGGCGCTGGCCCTTATGCTGACTGTCGGCGTGGTGGCAGGCCCTGCACTGCCGGACTTGACGGCGTGGCGGTGGTGGCAGACGCTTGCCGGTGCAGCTGTGGGCTTCGTCGTCTTCCGGGTTTTGGTCTGGGTCGGCGTGGCCCTCTTCGGCGAGGGTGCGCTGGGTGAGGGCGACATCACCTTGGCTGCCTACGTCGGCGCGGTGGTCGGATTCCCCATGGTCTTCGAAGCGCTGGTTTTGGCCTTTGCCCTGGGGGGCGTCGGTGCCCTCCTGGTGTTGCTGACAAGACGCGGGAAGCTGGGCACAGCGATTCCCTATGGGCCGTATATCATCCTCGGGTGCGCGATGACGCAGTTGTGGAGCGTGGAGATCCTGGAGTGGTTCTGGAGATAGGTGAAAAGGTAAGTCGGGTAGCTTGTGGTTAGTCGTCTGTGATGCTGCCTGGAAGCAGAAAGCTCCGTGAGTTGGTGTGCGGATCGATATTTCCACAGCCGCTAGCTGGCGCGGGCTACTAACCAATGATCTTAAGGAGCCCATCAATCACTTCGTTATCTTGTGATCCAGGAGCTTGCCTTTCCATGCCTGGATGGTGTTTTCGTCCGCGGTGAAGAGCCTGTTTGGGCGCACAGCGGAGTCGTGCCTTAGGCCACCTCTCTCGAAATCAGCATCCGTGATGAAGATGGAGTATCCGTCATTGCGTGGTCGTGTCGTGATTTGGCAGAGAATCACGTCATCACCTCGCAAATCGGTGATGACCAGGGCTGGGCGATGCTTGTGACCTGTGAGATCACTGAATGGAAATGGTACAGCTACGACGTCACCTCTCACAAATCGGCCCATGCTGTATCCTCTTCAGAAGAATCCCAGTCCCTTCTGAGGACATCCTCCGTAGCCAGCATAGTCTGGTAGCTCTCGGAGCCCAGAAGGCGTTGCGCTTCTAGACTTGGATATAGGGATTCGAGAGAAGCTTGCCCAGGGATTGTCGATCGCTGATAGTTCTCGCAGATGCTGTGCTGGTTCTCAGTTGCGGCTGACCTCAGGGATAGCCAATATAGGTCTGAGGTGGTTGTGGGCCATATGCATACTGTGGCGTCGAGCATTTCAATCACCCTCCTCTTCGGTGTCCAGCGGTGTCCCAGTAACCATCCTGTAGTTTTCGACATTCTGTTTGATCGCGTCCAGGAACTCGATCATACGGTCAGGTGGAACTGCCAGACGAGCAACGCATTTAGCATCAATGTGATCTATCGATGCGACGATCTCTTGCCTCTCTTCCTCAGTATCTGCCACGATGGCTGGTGGCCACACTTCAAAGAAACTCAGGATGAAGCAATGCCTCTAGTTCTGGACCACTATGTTCGTAACGAGGTGGGTTTGCAGGTCGTCAGGAAAGATCCGGTTCAGTGAAACTCTCTTGGAAGTGATTCTCTTCTCCTCAGGCATAGACTCTACCTCTTCTTCTCTTAGTATCCGTTCTCCGCCAATACTAGCAAGAGCTGCGTGAAGAGCAACTTCACCTAGTGTGATCTGGAGTTGTGGTCAATGCACTCGTTGATCATTTCTCTGTCACTGCGTTAGCTAGTGGCACCCGTGTTTCTCTGGCGGCATTGCTGCCGATCATTGCTTGCGGAAACCATGGCGATGCCGAAGAGCTCTATTCCCAACGGCGTCAGAATCCCCGGGCTTCCGTGGTCCGCGGCGACCTTAAGCGGGAACGCCATCTGTCGGATTTCCTCCGCCGTAAAGAAATCACGGGCTGTGATATTCCACAGCAGCAACACCGTTCCGAGCGGGGTATGTTGCTTCAGACGGAGGTGGTGTCGATCAAGAGATGCCCGCGTGCCATAGATGGTCAGGTCATGTTTTTGGACATCAGGACGTTCCCATAGGCGTGAAAACCGGATCGAGTGTCAAGTTCACTATCTGAACACCTGTGACCCTACGATGGCTACAGCATGGACAGCACGCATCTTGTACTCAATTCCATCGGCTATCTGAGCAGCTGGCGCTGAAGTGTAGCTGTGCTCAAGTCACTGCTTTGGTTTGCGAAGGAGTCAGTGTTGTACGGTTCCCCTATGCGTGCCTTGAGCCTCACCCAATGCCGCGATCAGGATGCTGTGCTGTTCCTCTGGCTAGGGCCAGGCAATAAGGAAGTACCCCCGCCCAGACTCGAACTGGGATAACAGACTTAGGAGGTCTGCGTTCTATCCAATTGGACTACGGGGGCACAACGGCGCTATTATAGCATTGGGGTGGTTTGGAAGCAAGGTCCGCTGGAGCGAACGGCGCTCCAAAGATACGATGGTCGGCCCGTGGCCATACTCCTGGAACGCTGTTTTCTTGCTCTGTTGACGTTTGCTGTGGAACAGAATACAGTATGATCTGTTGGCCGGGGCCTTTGAGGAAGTTGCTATGGATAGCGTTGGGCTGGACCAGATGAAGCGACTCATGATCATTGGTTGTAGCGGAAGCGGCAAGTCCACGCTCGCTGCCCGCCTCGGTGAAAAGCTCTCTCTGCCCGTGCATCATCTCGACCGGATGTTTTGGCAGCCGGCTGGAAGGAGTCGCCAAGAGACGCGTGGCGAGCACTTCAGGAGGAACTCTGTGCGCAACCGCGATGGATTTTGGATGGAAACTACGGTAGCACGTTGGAGGTGCGCTGCGCATCTGCCGACACGATCATCTTCCTCGATCTTCCTACACTCTCCTGTCTGCATGGTGCCATCCGGCGCTTTCTCCGGTTTCGTGGGCGCTCGCGTCCTGATATGGCAGAGGGCTGTCCGGAAAGACTCGATTGGGAGTTCCTGAAGTGGATCTGGACATACCGGCGAGACCGGAGGCCCAAGACCGTCGCCCGACTAAGGGAGCTAGAGAAGTCCAAGCGTATCGTCATTCTGTCATCACGGCGGGCGGTACGGCGATATCTTGAGAGCGTCACAGGATGACGGGCCAGCCAGACTCAGCGGTCTCCCGCCGATCGTTGAGCCAAAGGCTCAGCGTGATCAATGGGCCGCGAAACAACGATTGGGTTGAGAGGACATACCGACTACGGTGAGGCCGGCCGATTATGCAATACCGTTTCGCCCAAGAGAGACAGGACTACTCTGACTATTCGAGCGGCAGAGTCTTCTATGGCCTGCCCGGACATCCTGCCTTTCCTGTGAGGTTGGCGAGTGAGATTTTCCAGCGTTGTGTGGCTCTCCGTGAAGCCCAGGGGGCCACAGGGCCTTGTGTTCTCTACGATCCATGTTGTGGTGGGGCGTACCACTTGAGCACGCTGGCCTATCTGCACTGGAATGCCATCGGCGAGATCATGGGTTCAGATGTGGATGAGGACATTCTCTCCGTCGCTAGACGCAATCTTGGCCTGCTCACGGTGGAGGGGCTGGACAGGCGAACGGCAGAGATCTCCAAGATGCTGATGCAGTACAAGAAGGCCTCGCACGAAGCGGCGCTAAAGAGCGCGGAGACGTTGAGGCAACGGCTGTTGGGGCTGGTTGAGACCCATCAGGTTGAAGTCCGCTCATTTGCGGCCGATGCAACTGATAGTCAGGCTGTTTGTGAAGAGCTGGCAGGCAGAGAGGTGGATGTGGTCATCTCTGACACTCCCTATGGCCGGCATTCGTCGTGGCAGATTGCCGATGCTTCGCAGGCGTCAACGTTGAGCCCGGCGTGGCAGATGCTTGAAGCTCTGCTACCTGTCTTGTCCTTGAGGTCTGTCATAGCGATTGCCTCTGACAAGAGGCAGAAGATTTCCCATGAGGGATACCGGCGACTGGAACGATTCCAGGTTGGCAAGCGCCGGGTCGTGCTGTTGCAGCCGGTTGCCAAGTGAGGATTAGCATCGTCCAACAAGTCGGTGCAGCGGGTGTGGTTATCGAAGATTCTCCAGAGTGAGTGCGTCGTCTAGCGTCGTTCCGGTGAACGCTGACGTTGACAGATCGCGCCTCTCATGATAAGACTTGCTTGTACCACTTCGATGCCGACCAGATTGCGAGGATGTATGGAAACCTATCGACCGATCCAATGGGTCAACGACCGGCTGCGGCTGCTGGATCAGCGGCTACTGCCGGGTGAGGTCGTCTATGTAGACTATGATGACTACCGGGCGGTGGCGGATGCGATCCGCACGATGGTGGTGCGGGGCGCGCCGGCGATCGGGATCACGGCGGCGTACGGGATGGCGCTGGCGGCGTGTCAGAGCCAGGCCGGGGACGGTGAGGGGCTACTGGCAGATCTGCAGTCAGCGGCGGAAGTACTGCGCCGATCCCGCCCAACTGCCGTCAATCTGTCGTGGGCGGTCGACCGCATCCTGGAGCGGGTGGGGGACCGGCACCTCGCGGCAGCACAGGCGGTGCGCGAGGCCGTGCTGGCGGAGGCTGCGGCGATCGAGGCCCTCGAGCGGGAATCCAACTACCGGATCGGTGTCAACGCGCTGCCGCTGGTGCCCCAGGGCGCGAAGATCCTGCATCACTGCAATACCGGCCCGCTGGCGACCGGCGACTACGGCACCGCGCTGCGTGTGATCACGGCGGCGCACGAGGCCGGCAAGCGTGTCCACGCCTTTGTCGACGAGACGCGCCCGCGGCTTCAGGGCGCCCGTTTGACGTCCTGGGAGCTGCTGCGGTGGGGCGTGCCCCACACGGTCATCGTGGACGGCGCCGCCGCGCACTTCATGCGAACCACCGGCATCGACCTCTGCGTGGTGGGCTGTGACCGGGTTGCTGCCAACGGCGATACGGCGAACAAGATTGGGACCTACCAGTTGGCCCTGGCTGCGCACGCCCACGGCGTGCCCTTCTACGTCGTTGGCCCGACCAGCACGATTGACATGGCTGTCGCCTCCGGCGACGAGATCCCCATAGAGGAACGTCCGGCTGAAGAGGTCACGCACGTGTTGGGGCGCCAGATCACGCCGGACGGGGCCTCTGTCGCCAATCCCGCGTTTGATATCACGCCGGCGGCCTATATCACGGCGATCATCACGGAACGCGGCGTTGTAATGCCGCCCTTCGATGTGAATCTGGCCAAATTGATGGATAAGTCCTGATGGCCGGCGATCCCGCTCCGCCATCGGGCTGTCGTCGTGAACGTGGGCTTGATCTGTGTCGCCGGCCCGGAGAGCTGCCGAAGCTCGTTGGGCATCGCGGAGCCCTTGCGGTCGCGCCCGAGAATACGATGGCGTCCTTTGAGCGGGCATGGCGCGACGGTGTGGATCTGGTGGAGCTCGATGTGCGGCTGTCGGCAGACCATCAGGTGGTCGTGCTCCACGATGCTACCGTGGATCGCACCACAGATGGGAGCGGACTGATCACAGAGTTCACAGTAGCTGAACTCAAGCGCCTGGATGCCGGGGCGTGGCTCGACGCGCGCTTTGCGGGTGAGCGGATTCCTACGCTGGTCGAGGTCCTCACCTGGGCCAAGTGGCGTGTGGGCATGCTCCTGGAGCTGAAGTTCGACCCCTTCGGTTCGTATGATCCGGCGCTGGTCCCTGCCGTGCTGAGGGATGTATCCGCAACGGGTGTGGAGGATCAGGTCGCCTTCATCTCGTACCAGACGCGGGCGCTGGTGCAGGTGAAGGCGTTGGCGCCGTACATGCCGGTGGGATCGATGCCACCGCGCGACGAGATCCTGCGGTCTGTGGCCCGGCTGTCCCGGCGCTTCCCCGCACTGGTTCGTGCGGCGCCGGTGCGACGTATCCTCACCCGGCCCCTGACGCATGCCCTGAACTGGGGATGTGATGTCGTGGGGCCCAATATCGATGTGACCACGCAGACGCTGGTCGATGCCGCCCACGCGGTCGGGCTGCCGGTGAGCTGCGGCGGACTTGGCTGGGATTACCCGGCGGCCATCGCGATGGGACTCGACACTGTCTCCGCCAACGATCCGGGCGCGGTGCGATCGCAGTTTCTCCCGCGATAACCTATCTACGGGACCAATCTCCTATTGACGCGACCTAAGAGTTGGATTATGGTATAGCAAACGGTACGCGTCATAGAAAGGCACAATAATGATCTACGCGCCTGCGGAAGAGGGTCAAGGGCTGGTCGAATACGCGGTCATTATTATGCTGATCGCGATCGTCGTGATCGCGATCGTAGCAGTCTTTGGAACACAAGTCAGTACTCTGTATAGCCAGATTACCTCGGCTGTTCCCGAAGTCTAGGGGGGGATGAAAGAGTGTTCCGGTCGGGCCGCCGACCGGAACACTCGCTCTTCTAGGCTGTCACCTTCTGCCGCCACCAATCTCCAAGGGCTTGAAGCACATCGCTGAGGTTGTCGCGCCAGCGATCCGTTTCCCACGACAGGGGTAGCCAAATCTCCCGCCGGCCGACCCTCGCGTTTTGCCGCAACTGCCGCCTCAGTGCTGCGACTTCGGCCGCCCCTAGGTCCCTCAGCCACGGTGGCCGGAGCGCAATCTGCCCGCTCTCCACAGAAATTGCCGGTATGTGCGCGTCGCGTGCCAAGAGCTTCAGGCGCAATTGGAGGATCAGGTTTTCTGCCGTCCCCGGCAGTGGCCCGAAGCGATCCTCAAGTTCCTCGCGCAGCTGGTTGATCTCCTCTGCCGTCGTCATCTTGGCCAACCGCCGGTAGAGCTGCAGGCGCAGCTTGTCGTCGGGGACATACGATGTCGGCAGACCCACGGCCAGCGGCAGCTCGATGGTGATGGATCCGACGGGATCAGGCGGCAGTGGCTGTCCGGCCTGCTGGGCCTTTAGGCGATTGACGGAACGAGTCAGAATCCGGGTATAGAGCGTAAACCCGACGGCAGCTACGTGGCCGTGCTGGTTTCTGCCCAACAGATCGCCGGCACCGCGGATTTCCAAGTCGCGCAAGGCAACGGTGAATCCACCGCCCTGGTTGGTGGTATCGCGCAGAGCCAGCAGGCGCTCGCGTGCCTCACCGGTCAGCTTACGCCGGTGGAAGAAGTAGGCGTACCCACGGCGTGTGCCGCGACCGACGCGACCGCGGAGCTGGTAGAGCTGGGGCAGGCCGAACCAGTCCGCGCGCTCTACAATGAGCGTGTTAGCGTTGGGGAAGTCCAAGCCGCTCTCAATGATCGAGGTGGCCAGCAGTACGTCGATCTCATCGTTGGTAAAGGCATCCATCACCTCGCTGAGCTCACGCTCGCGCAACTGCCCGTGGGCGACACCGATGGTCGCCTCCGGTACGAGATTGGCCAGGCGTGCCGACACTGTCTGGATGGAGTCGACCCGGTTGTGGACGTAGAAGAGCTGTCCGCCGCGTTTTAGCTCGCGCAGGATCGCACGTCGCGCGATATCGGCATCGAAGGGCCCGACGTAAGTAGCGATAGGCAGCCGCTCCTGTGGCGGTGTTTCGATGATGCTGATGTCGCGGACGCCAGTCAAGGCCATATAGAGTGTGCGCGGGATGGGCGTTGCGGTCAGCGTGAGTACATCGACTTCGGTGCGCATCTGCTTGAGCTGCTCTTTGTGGGCCACGCCGAACCGCTGTTCCTCGTCGATGATCACGAGCCCCAGATCTCGGAACTCAATGTCCCGCTGCAGCAGCCGGTGCGTGCCGATGACGATGTCCGCTGTGCCCTCGCGCAGCTGGACCAGAACCTGGTGAGTCTCGGCATCGGTGCGGAAGCGGGAAAGCAGCTCCACGCTCACGGGAAAGGAAGCCAGCCTCGTTCTGAAGGTTTGGTAGTGCTGCTGTGCCAACACGGTCGTGGGTACGAGCATGGCGACCTGCTTGTTGTCCATCACGGCTTTGAAGGCGGCGCGCAGCGCGACCTCCGTCTTGCCGTAGCCCGCATCGCCGCAGATCAGCCGGTCCATAGGGCGCGGCTTCTCCATGTCCTCCTTGACCGCGCGAATCGCATCGATCTGGTCGTCGGTCTCCACGTAGGAGAAGCCTGCCTCCAGTTCCTGCTGCCATCGCGCGTCAGCCGCGAAGGCATGGCCTTCCACGACCTGGCGTGATGCATAGAGATCCAACAGCTCACGGGCCAGATCGTCGGCGGCTTTGGCAACCCGCTCCTTGGCCTCGTCCCAACTACCACCGCCCAGGCGGCTGAGGCGCGGTCCTATGCCCTCCGCGCCGATGTAGCGGCTCAGCCGGTCGGCCTGGTGGATGGGGACAAAGAGCTTGTCGTGATGCGGCTTGTCTGCACCTTCCTTGTCCCCGGGCGTCGCCGAGGGCCATCGCGTCCCTCGAGGACCGGCGAACTCCAGCAGGAGATACTCGCGATCAATCTCGTCGACGCTGCGCGTGACGAGCCCCTGGAAGATGCCGATGCCGTAGTCCTCGTGGACCACCGCGTTGCCCGGCTGCAGGTCCGCGAAGCTCTGTTCCGGGGAGGCAGCGCGCCGCCGCGCCCTCCGTCTCGGCTCGGGTGGCTGCCAACCGAACAGCTCCTCGTCGGTCAATAGGTGGCGGACGCCATCGTCGCCTCGCCACTGCCATCCCCCGTTGATCACCCCCTGGACGAAGGTCAGCAGCTCGCTGGGTGGCTCGGTGAGCGTCTCGTGGACGGGCGGCGGCGTAAAGTCCTGCCACAGCTCAGCCATCCTCGCCGACTGCCGGCTGACGATCACGACCTGATCCCCCAAGTTGACCCACTGCCGGATCCGGCCCAGCGCCTCGGACAGGCGACCGGCGAAGTGCGGTTCAGGCGCAAACGCGTCCGTCAGTATGCCTTCTTCGCCGCTGGACAACGCAAGAGTGTGGTGGCGGTCGAGAGTTTCGCGGATCCTCTTCCACGTGACATACGGGACGGGGGCGTCCTCAAGCAAGTAGTGGTCGGCGCGCGCAGCCTGCCGCTGCTCTCCTGCTTCTTGCTCCAGCTCGTGCCAGCGTACCTCAAGCTGCTCCTCGTCGCTGATGATCACCAGTGCATCAGCAGGAAGGTAGTGTAGCAGCGTTCCCGTCTCCTGGTACAGGTAGGGGAGGTAGAATTCCAGATTGTCGAAGGGTGCCTGAGCGGCCAGCGCTTCAGCGTCAGCTTCCAGGATGACTCGTAGTTCTGCAGGAGGATCGGCCTCGATCAGCCGTTGGACGGCCGCGAGTGCACGTTCGGTGTCGCGCGGCAGTCCCTCGCGCACAGGGGTCAGCCAGAACTCCTCAACGCGCGCGACTGAGCGTTGCGTCTCGGGCTCGAAGGTGCGGATTGTGTCGATCTCGTCACCGAAGAATTCCAGACGGTAGGGCCGGGTCGCCTGCGGCGGGAAGATATCCAATAGACCACCGCGGCGGCTGAGTTCTCCGGGGCTCTGGACAACGCTGACCGGCTCATAGCCGATGCCTGTGGCGTGGCGTGTCAACTCGCCGAGGGATTCGCTCGCGCCGGTGGCGATGTGCCGGATGGCTTTGCGGAACTGCCGGTAGGGCAGGGTGCGGCGCATCAGTGCCCGCGCCGAGGTGACGATGACGGGATTTCGGCTGTCGGAGGTCCGACCCGCCTGTGCTGTGGCCAGTTGGGAGATCACGTCCAGCCGGTCGCCGATGACCTCGGGGGGCCACGGGACGCGCTCATAGAGCAGGCCGGGCGGTTCCGGGAACTGAATCAGTCGCGAGGGAACCTCCATCCAGGTGCGCAGCGAGACGGTCAGCCGGCGGCTTGCCTCGATGGTGGGGACGACGACGACGATCGGAGCGGAGGTCTCGCCCAGGAGCGCCGCGATGACGGCCGGGCGAGCGCGTGGCAGGAGTGCGAATGGTGGAAGCTCGAGACCGGCGTGTAGCCTATCCCGGACACTGGCGTAGGCCGGGTGCTCGCGGATCCATGTCAGCAGTCCTCTGAGCGAGGTAGGCATAGGCTTTTGCTAGACGGCCGTCTCAACGCGCCATGTCATGCCCTGGCGCCGCAAATCCGGGTCACCCGCGATCCAATCCTTGATAAGCTGCCGTGCTGTGCGCTCCACCTCCCAGATCAGCGAGGACTCCTCGTCTGAGAAATCCTGCAAAACGTACGCTGCTGCGACCATACGTCCGGGCGGCCGCCCGATGCCGATCCTCAGCCGCGGGAGCGTATCGGTACCCAGATTCTGGATGATGGATTGGACGCCGCGGTGTCCACCACTGCTGCCGGCTTCGCGGAAGCGGATGGCCGACAGGGGGATGTCCAGGTCGTCGTAGACCACGAGGATGTCCTGCGGCTCGATCTTGTAGAACCGGGCCAGCGGGGCCACGGACCAGCCGCTGTCGTTCATCCACGTCTGGGGTTTGGCCAGGATGACACGCTGGCCGTCGATGTAACCGTGTGCCGTCTGTGCTTTGTGCTCGGACTTCGAGAAATAGAGTCCGTGGCTCTTGGCGAGTTCGTCGATGATCTGGAAGCCGATATTGTGACGGTTGTCGGCGTAGCGGAGCCCGGGGTTGCCCAGCCCAACTACAAGCATAAACTGGCTCACGAGTTGGATTTGCCCTTGGTTTGTCGCAGATAGTAGCGGATCGCTGCCTTGGCCAGGACGTAGAGGATGCCGATGGCATACAATAGGAAGGCGAACTGCGCGCCGGTCTTGGCCGTCTCTTTGATGGCGTCAATGGACAAGATGCCGGTGGGAAGCAGGCCCCCCTCATCATCGCCGTTCTCATCCTCACCGGCAGCTGGAGCCCCCATCGTGGCGGTGGGGCGCGGCGTCGCCGTGGCGGGTTGTACAATGGTCGGTGCCGCCGGCGGTGGACCCGCGTCCCCGGTCTCGTCTGCGGTGCCCGGTTGCTCTGGATCGGGCGTCGCTGTCGCCTCCGGCGTTGGGGTGGTTTCCTCGTTCAGGACTGTGATGTTGTTGATGAAATGCACCAAGGGCGTCTCGTTGCCCACCTCATAGACCACCAACGCCAAGACATACTGGCCATTGGGCACCTGCGTTGTGTCCCATGTACCCAGTACACCGTTCACCACCATCGTTTTCACATCCCACGCGATCGGTGTGTCCAGCTGCCAGGTAGTGTCGCCCGTGACGCGGGCACCGGTTGCGTAGAGCACGCCATAGGAGTTGAAGTTGGGGTGGGTTGCCGTGCCTCGGATCTCCACCTGGCCGCTCAGCGAGCTTCCCTCGGACGGGAATGTGATGATCATCACCGAGTCCTGAGACAACGGTGCTGCCCGTCCCGGCCCTAGGGGCAGGGCCCCGAGACACACGGCCAGGAGGACGAGAACCTGCACAATCCGCAGTCTCGGAGCTCGCCTCGCGAGCGGAGTGACGCTCGCGAGGTGCGAGATTACAGATGATCGAACTTTGTTTGATGGCATATGGGCTCCTCGTGAGACATTTCCGACTGTGCAGTCTAGCATGGATGAGGGGCGCGTCAAGGCGTTTCAGTTTCAACGCCAGCGCGTACGCATCTGGGCCGAATAGGTGCGGCTACTGTCATCCCGAATGGGTCTGGTACTCATTCTATGTCCGGAACAGCGCAAACGAGGGATCTTGCGAACCCCTGGGGTTCGCTGACGCTAACGCCAGCGTTTCAGTATGACAAGATCCTTCACTATGCTGTCCTGTTCATTGATTTGGCCGCCGAACCCGTTCAGGATGACGTCCTCTGTCCTGGAGCTGGCGAGCTGCGTACGCCCTGGCGCTGAAACTGAAACCAGGGCGTACGCAGCTGGGACGCAATTCAGCCTCAGGGGATCGACGGGCACCCAAGGCCACGGCCTGCCGTGGTAGAGACGTGCCGGTGGCACGTCTTCCGGGGTGCTTCGCTTCCTGAGGCGCACAGTCAGTGTTCACCAGCGCACGTCATCGCGGAGGACGTTCCACAACGCCGTCTGCGGCGCGGCGTCTCTACAAGATCCTCGCCGAGATGCGTGCGCCCCCGCTCTCACATCTCAAACGTGTGAACGTCCCTACGTTCCGTTCGCAACCAGCCGGGCCCATGCTGCGTAGTATAGGTGAGCTTACGATACGGAGGTACACGCAATGACAGAGCGCAGCAATCTGCGTCGACAGAACGGCATCGTCGCCGGTGTATGTGGGGGTCTAGGCGAATTCTACGGGATCGCGCCCTTCTGGTTCCGCCTGCTTTTCCTTATCCTGTTGGTACCGGGCGGGCTGCCGGGCATCGTGCCCTATGTGATTCTGTGGATGGTCATCCCGCACGTGCGGCGCGGGTAAACTTGAGCAGAACGCGCGGTCGGGGACTCCGACCGCGCGTTCTGCATGTAAGGTTCTCCTTCCCCTTAGTGTCTATATCCATATAATCAATGTGAGTGTGGTTGTTTTGCCAAGCGGAAGGAGTGGGCTGTGGAGGTGCGTGAGCCATCGTCAACTATTGTCATCTTTGGAGCGTCGGGTGACCTTACCCAGCGCAAACTGGTGCCGGCGTTGCATAGCTTGGCGTGTGAGGGACTCCTGCCGGACGGTGTGCGGATTCTGGGCATCGCGCGGTCGGCCTACACCGACGAGGCGTTCCGCGAGCGCCTCTACGAGGGGGTAGAGGCTTACGCGCGCAAAGGGCCAGAGATGTGCCAGCTCTGGGGAGGTTTCGCCGACCAGCACAATTATCTTCAGGGGGGCTACGATGATCCCGAAACCTACCGGCATCTGGCAGAGCGCCTTCGGGCCTGGGATGAACAGGATGGGGTGCCGGGCAATCGTCTCTTCTACCTGGCGGTACCGCCGCTGCTCTACCCCTGGATCGTGGAGAACTTGGGCAAGGCCGGTCTCAACCGCAACGAGGGCGCCTGGTCGCGTATCGTGATTGAGAAGCCGTTCGGTCACGACTTTTCCAGTGCCCGTGCGCTGAACGACCACATTCATCACGTCTTCAACGAGGAGCAGATCTTCCGTATCGATCACTATCTGGGCAAGGAGACCGTCCAGAACATCCTGACGTTCCGCTTTGCCAATGGGATCTTCGAGCCGTTGTGGAGCCGCTCTTACGTCGATCACGTGCAGATCAGTGTAGCCGAGTCGGTGGTGATTGGCCGGCGTGCCGGCTATTACGAGGACGCCGGCATCCTGCGCGATATGGTTCAGAACCACCTGCTCCAGCTTCTGACGCTGACGGCTATGGAGCCGCCCTCGGCCTTCAATGCCAGGTCGCTGCGCGATGAGAAGGTCAAGGTGCTGCAGGCCGTGCGCCCGCCGGCTGCGGAGGACGTTGTCTTCGGCCAGTACGCGGGGTATCTGGATGAAGAGGGCGTTGCCCCGGGGTCCACGACGCCCACGTACACTGCGATGCGCCTATTCATCGACAATTGGCGTTGGCAGGGCGTGCCCTTCTACCTGCGCTCGGGCAAAGGCATGAAGCGCAAGTTCACCGAGATCACGCTACAGTTCAAGCGTGTGCCGCACATGCTCTTCCCGGAGAATGAGGATCTCAGCCCGAACCACCTCTCGATCTGCATCCAGCCGGACGAGGCTATCCACCTGACCTTTGAGACCAAGCGGCCCGGTGCCGGCATGCGCACGGCCCCGGTTCACATGGCCTTCTCCTATGCGCAGGACTTCGGTGCTGGTGCGCTGCCGGAGGCCTACGAGCGGCTACTGCTGGATGCATTGCAGGGCGATGCCTCGCTCTTTGCCCGCGCGGACGAGATCGAGCGGGCGTGGCAACTCATCGATCCGCTGACGGAGCGCACCGATCCCCACACCTACGAGGTGGGGACGTGGGGTCCTGCCGCCGCTGACGAACTTATCGCTCAGTGCCAGGGCTCCTGGCATCACGGCTGTGTGGGAGATTAGGTGAGCCAAGGGGCCGAGAGGCGCCGGCGAGCTAGGGAGGGCCACGGAAGAGAGTTCAAGATGACAAGTGCGCACAGGCGAGTTCGTGCGTTGCTACTGATTCGGACATACGCAGCTAAACTCAATCAAACGTCTAGACGTCACCCTGAGCGCAGTTGAAAGGTCTCTGGGGCGAGATCTCTCGACTTCCTTCGACTACGCTCAGGACAGGCTGCTGAAGCCCACTCGAAATGACGGTTCAGTTTTTCACGTCCAGATCAGTGGGAGCTCAATCCACGAGGACAGGGAATGGACATGGCACAATCGAAATCTACCTCTGACTGCAGCGAAGACGACTTCAGGGTTGAGCAGGACTCGCTGGGCAAGGTCCGGGTTCCGACAACCGCGTTGTGGGGCGCCCAGACGCAGCGCGCCATAGAGAACTTCCCGATATCGGGTATCCGCTTTGGCCGGCGCCTTATTGCCGCACTGGGGCATGTCAAGCGCGCCTGCGCGTTGTCCAATATGGCCCTGGGTACGCTGGATGCGGCCCTTGGTGGCCCGATTCTCCAGGCCTGCGATGAGATGATCGCGGGGGAGCTGGACGCTCACTTCCCCATCGACATCTTCCAGACAGGGTCGGGTACGTCGACCAACATGAACGCAAACGAGGTCCTGGCGAACCGCGCGAACCAGATCCTGGATGAGACGCGTCCGGCGGGAGAGCTCAACGTGCATCCCAACGACCACGTCAACAGGAGCCAGTCCAGCAACGACGTGATCCCGACTGTGGCGCACGTGGCCTTGACGTTAGCGCTGCGCGAGGATCTGATCCCGTCCCTTGAGCATCTGGCTGAGGCCCTGGAGACCAAGGCGGAGGCTTTCGACGGTGTGGTCAAGACGGGGCGCACGCACCTGCAGGATGCCACCCCGATCCGTATGGGCCAGGTTTTCGGGGGCTTTGCGGCGCAGGCTCGCTACAGCGTGGCGCGTGCCCGCCGGGCGGTGGTTGCGGTCCGCGAGCTGCCCCTGGGGGGCACCGCGGTCGGCACGGGGCTTAACTGCCCGCTGGGCTTCCCGGCAGTGGCCATCGAGCATCTCAATGTGGCCCTCAACGGGCAGTTCTCCGAGGCTGCCAACCACGTCGAGGCGAACGCGGCGCGGGATGGTTTGGTGGAGGCCTCCGGCCTGTTGAAGACGATTGCAGTGAGCCTGCACAAGATCGCCAACGACACCCGTTGGATGGCGTCGGGGCCGCGGAACGGCCTGGGCGAGCTACGGGTGCCGGCGGTGCAACCCGGCTCCTCTATCATGCCCAGCAAGGTCAACCCGGTGATCGCTGAATCGCTGATCATGGTCTGTGCTCAGGTTGTGGGCATGGACGTGGCCAACACCCTGGGCGGCCTGGGCGGCGCCTTCGAGCTCAACCTGATGATGCCGCTGTTGGCGCACAACACACTCTCGGCGACGTCGATGCTGGCCAACGCCGCACGCAACTTCGCCGACCGGTGCATCGCCGGTCTGGAGGTCGATGCCGAGCACTGTCAGTCCCTCGTCTCGCGCAACCTGACACTGGCCACCGCGCTGGCCCCGGCCATCGGCTATGACCGCGCTGCTGAGATCGCCAAGGAGGCGCAGCGCACCGGCAAGACCGTCCGCGAGGTCGCGCTGGCACAGCAGGTGCTGCCGGTCGATCAATTGGACGCGCTGCTCGATCCGGTGAGGATGACCGAGCCGGGGGTGATGTAGCAT
>Ga0114918_10002337_pt1 | contig 17015 bp, 18 predicted proteins | sample LantaG_FD_87015 | JGI IMG/M metagenome (GOLD analysis project Ga0114918, IMG submission 87015) | Deep subsurface microbial communities from Baltic Sea to uncover new lineages of life (NeLLi) - Landsort_02402 metaG | ecosystem: Environmental > Aquatic > Marine > Oceanic > Sediment | place... | reverse complement strand
TTAATTTTCAAATCAAATGCATAAAAATCATTCCATGGACAATATTGGACACCCTTCTGTACTATTCTGGCACCATCAACTCTTTCGACATCTGGATGATTATATATACCACCAAAGATTTCCCCATATAACACAATCTGATTTTCGTCTGGATTAACAATCTTTATATAACCAGATTCTTGTAGATCATTTAACATTCCCAGACAATATTGATATAACAAAGAAATATGATCAATATAAGCATCGACTATGGTTTGCCAATTACAAAAGGATTCGGTATCAGTTAGAAATGTAGATCGTTTTGCCACCCGCAACCCGTCTTTATTCATCCAGAGTGAAAAATTACTACCATGAATTTTTTCACTTACGATCCATTCACCTTGTGATAAACCATTCGAATAAATGTGATCCATATGTTTAGTTCGATATGTGTTCTCGATGGACGAATACTTTTTAAATTCCATTTTTATTCCTCTCTATAAAACCATGTCTTATTATTTCCAGATCATCTCAACTTGACAACACACCATACAACAAAACCACTTCGTTGTCAAGTGGTTTCGTTTCTTAATCTATGTTCTGTTTTACGTTAGAATGTTATTTCTTCGCCATATTCTCTGGCTTTTCGTTTTAGATCCATATCCGTAACATATCGTTTTAGCTCTTTTGGTTCCAACATATGAGCACGTTCAAATGCTTGTAACAACTCACGTGGATTCGAAAACTTGGTAAACATCTTCTCACCAGTATTATGTATTGTATTATTAATTCTATCCAATGTCAACAAGATATCATCTGATTTTCTTTTTGTATTCAAATCGGCCAACAATGATGTGAGTTCAATCCAACGTTTATTCAATCTCGTCATATCACTTCGGAACGTGTTTTTCATCAAATCATTTAAGACACCAAAGTCATTACTTTCTATATCCTTCTCTTTAAATGAACCACTCACCCTTTGTCTTTTACTGTACTTCTTTAATTGATTGATAACAATCACACGGAATGTTTTTAAATAGTATTGTTTCAATTCTTGTGCAGTATCTTCTATATCTATATCAGAATACATCTGAGATAAATACAACGCATAATATACATTATAGATAATATCGGGATCAAACATCCCATCGGATTCAGCGAGGTCTTCCAGTAACATTGAAAAACGTTTGATACATTCTTGATAGTCCATATTTATTCCTTTATCCATATATATGTGGGACTGGTGGCATAATTAATTTTATCTGATTTGTAACCATACTGACTCAAATATTTATCCATATCGGCAAACCCAACACCCTGTCCAAGATGCAATTCGGCAATTATGATCGGATTATGTTTGGTTAAAATATTATGTGCTGCTTGAATGGATTCGTATTCAAAACCCTCAATATCCATTTTAATAACCGATATGTTTTCGACATCGGCAAACAACTCATCAATTGTTACTGATGGGGTATCACCTTGGTCGCAATCCACCACTCTAGTTAATCCTGTATTACCAGTATTGACATTTGATAATGTGACATTTCCAGAGTGTCCGGTAATCGCTTTTACAAAGATCTCATAATCAACATTGTTAGGATTATTCTGATCAATATTAATCTTTAAAACATCTGCAGTATCTTGACATGCTTCTACAGCATAAAGTTTAGTACACTGACAAAAATTCATGAAGAACACACTATGGTTGCCAAGATTAGCGCCAAGGTCTATGAATACACCCTCCTTGGAAATTTCTTCGACCCTCTCCAATAATCGTAGTTCATAAAACGTTCTTATCTTTTCCCATATTCTAAACATCAAATCGTTGGAATACTTATCGCGCATCACAAATGTTTGATCTTTATATTTTATGTTTATCTTCATACTATGCCCTTCTAAGAATGATTGTGTTAGACTCTGGATGTGTGGGTTGTGTTATCACTTCATCAATAATAACATCTTCTCTTTGATCTAGAACTGGGATGATCTTTCGTTTGAAATTGACATGTGGAAAGTATTCTTCTCTAATTTCTTCTGTGTTAGTAATTATAACAACCCACTTCTTAGCCGCTTTACAAACATGATCAATAAGTCTGTACCAATCCTCTTCGATTGTTAGGTGAAATAACACATCAACACAGATGGAAAGATCAAAACATTTATCATAGATGCCATTCATATCCATAACTTCAAATTTAGCGTGAGTTAGGTGTTTATATTTTACTATATTCTTAGCAATGATCGTCGGAGAGATATCATATCCCATATAAGGAATATTCTTGAATAACGTCATTTGGTTTCCATCGCCACACCCAAACTCTACCATATTACTACAACCATACTCATCTATTACTCTGTTAATAATACTAGATTTGAACACTGCATTATCACCATAAGAACCAGATCCAGAGTTTTGACCATTAGCATATCGTTCTTCCCAATACTTCTTATAATCGAAGGAACCGTCAACTCCTTTTTTCTTTGTAGGTTTAGATGACACCATAGTGACTCCATTGCTTACCAAGGGAGTTAACCGCTTCTGTTTGAACATCTGCATTTCCGCCTTTCTCTACTTTATATCTATTTCCAAATATTGAATCCCAAGGATCATAGTTCTTGCAATCTTGAATCCAGCCTTCATTCTTTTGGATAGAAATCATACCAACTTGCTTTCTTTGTGCAGCAATGGCAAGCCATACGTCGGCCATGTTAGGTTTAGGAAAATCAGATTCATTCAACGAAATAGTATCATCGTGAAAACATACAGAGTTGGTTGCAAGGAAATGAACTAGATAATCTTTAGCAACTGCTGTCTTTTTATAATGTGACATATTCTTGCGATCTTTATAAGAATCTAATACAGGATATTTATTGAAATCTCCACCATGACAACCAACAATAAACTTACGATTATATTGTTCCGACTTTGCAATCATCGATGCAACATAATCTACAGGATAATGTATATCATCATCACAAACCATATGAAACCCGCTAATATTTTGTACATTGAAGAACTTTCCAGCATCCCCACGATCACCAAAATTTTCTTCTTGGCTTCTATAAATCTTCACTTTATTATCACACAATAGAAATCCTGGAATTTGATGATCACGAAAACCATTCAGATAGATTTGAAAGACATCTACTTGATCGATGATTGATTTGTACATTTCTTCCAAAGGAATAATGCGGGTGGGAATTGTAGCTAATGATGCTGTAATTATCATATTCTCTCCTATTTAATTCGAATTTTGTTCTTAGATCGTCTTGTCCGCATAGTCGTAATATCATTTATTCTTTTTCGATGTTCAGCGTTTCGGATCTGCTTCTTTCGTAAAATATCCTGATCATTGCAAACTATTATTTTCTTTTTCATAAAATCAATAATGTTTGGTTCTGGTATACCGTTTTTAATTGGTGTTGGTTCTGGTATACCGTTTTTAATTGGTGTTGGTTCTGGTATCACGGTTGCATTATGTTGATATTGGTCGATAGTCAAAACGTTACCATTAATATTCAAATAATAGATATTACCAAATTCTTTTTGTGATTGTGGTACATCATATTTCTTTTTATTGGTATTATATGTCTCACCAAAAGGTAATGATGATTCTCCGTTTCGCAATGTATACAAGATTTCTTCAACTACTCGGGTTGAACTAAAATATTGTTGTGCAATTTTATATCCATTATCGGAAATACATTTTACTTCATCTAGATGTTTTAAATAATATAGGTATTTTTTCTTGAAGTCTGGTACATCTTTGAAGAAAATACCATCATCATTCGAAAAGATTCGACTTCTCTCTTTAAAATCAAAGGAAACTAATGCTGTATTAGATCCAGTAATATGGGACAATCTATTGCTAAAATACAGGGGTCTATCAAAAGCATACAGCGATAACCCCATCTTCGATTCACCAAGAAGGGTTTGGTACTCAGGACACCATATTTTTTTCTTACCAAAACACCCATAATACTCATGTAATAGATTCTGTTGAATCATTCCCTGTAAAATATTGTACCGATTATCTTCAAATTGGTTTTTGTTTGGTTGATGTGCTCCACCCATCCAAATTAAATCAATAGATCGATTTTCAAACGGTTGTGGATCTAAAAATGATTGTTCATATGGTACAGCAATATATGATGTTGGTGTTTTGGTTATCGTATGATAATCCTTTAAACGATCACCAGCAGCGACATAAAAAAACCAATCACACTCTTTGGCAAGATTGACCGAGCTTTTAAATAAATCTTTTCGTTGATCTAAAAACCAATGTACAATCGTCCCTTTAAATCCATTCTTCTTTATCTGGGATAATGATTCTGGGTGAACAATACATGATTTGGGGGTTCTAGAAACTCTATTAGATGATCCCTCACACTTCGTAAAAAAGATGATATCCGGTTTATGTTTATCTACAATATCAATCAATGCTGCATTCATCTTGTCGTTTCCATACGCTTCTGCATTTAATCGATAATCAAAATAAAGAACATCCCAACCCCTTTTTACCCACCCCAAAGCTAAAATGTAATCTGAATGTCTTTGATTGACATTAGAATCATCCCATAAAAAGGAGACATGTAAGACTTTAGGCATGAATATCAATCTTTCTTTTATTCGGATTTAACGTCTGATCAAAAGGATATGAGCTTTCTCCGTGCTGTAAAGTGTGTATGATTTCTTTATAAACACTATCCGCTGTTAAATATGTCTGTGCAAAATTTAATGCATTATACTGTATTCGTTTAAGTTCTTCCATATTATTTAGGAAGTGATTAATTTTATAAATGAGTTCTTTTGAATTTTTAAAAACAATGATGTTTTCACCATCTTGAAACATGTCAGAACAATTTTGAAAATCATAGCTCAGGACAACCGTTCCCGATCCCATAAGATGGCTTTGGCGATTACTAAAGTAAAATGGTAAGTCAATTGCGGGGATTGATATTGACATGAGAGAAGAACCAATCATATCATAATATTCTTCTCCTCTGATAAATGTTTTATCGAAACATGCACCATACCCATCTAATAGATATCGAACTTCGGGGATGATCTCTCTCCGTAAATTATCAAACCCTAATGTTGGGTTATAGAGTTGTCCCAACCAAGTCACCTTCAATTGACGATCCTCAAATGGTTTTGGTTTCACTAAACCCTCGGAGTATGGGGCTAACAATAAAGATATAGGACACGTAGTTATCCCATAATATTGCTTCAAACGATATCCCGCTTTACAATCAAACATCCAATCACACACCTTTGCCCAGTCGACTGTGGGTCGTATCAGGTTTTTTCGAGCATCCATATTCCAAAATATAACTGGACAACGAACACCTTTCTTCTTTGCATCAATAATTACAGATGGAGAAATCTTTTCACATTTATTACAGAATATTAAGTCGGGTTGAATCGTAAGAATACTTTTCAATAAAGTAGAATTATTTCTATCTTGCCCTAAAACATTATGCTGATCTCTATAATCATAATAATGGACATCCCATCCAGCACGTTTAAACCCAAACGACATTATACGATCAGAAGAATGATCTTGTAATCTTAAATCATTCCAGCGAAAGGATATAAAAAGAATTTTCATTGTTTCTCCCATGGTGTATAAATGGGACGTTTTCCTTGTTGTAATTTATGAAATTCTTCTTTAAACGTATCTGAATTGCGTTTATAAGATGCAAATCTTTCTTTACTTGGTGTTGTACATTTCTCATCATGAACTTTAAAGTATTGATTGGAACCGACTAAATCATGAATACCATCTATTTGTATTCTTGATTCGTGAATAGAGAATGTCCACATCCAATGACTTTTGCCATAGGATTGAAAAACGTTAGAATCAAAATAACCAACAGTATCAAATGCTAATTGATCATATATAATAATTGCACCCTGTGGATCAGTCTGAATTGTATCAACATCCACACCATTAATAGATTGTACAATTGATGGGCGTTTCGAAGTGCCAGCATCCCACAACCCGATTTGTTTAAAATTGAAATGATGTATTCCCGTTTTTTTCATCGCGTTTGGATATAGATCCATCCATCCATTTTTTAACACCTCAACATCATTGTTCATGATAATCTTATAATCATAATCCATTAAGTGTGTCATAGCATGATTTGTGTTATTGGCTATACCAATTCGATTACCAGTATGAATAAAATTCACCCATGGATACGCATTACAAATATATTCACATACCGTTGGTTTACTGGAATCATCGAGCACAAACACATTTAAATCTTGAGTCTCTGTGTACTCTTGTATCGAATCTAGAAGTCGCTTTAAACAATGTGATCTATCTGTTGATAAAATTGCAACACCTATACTCATCCTTTTCCTCTACCTCGTCTTGCTACATGTGTATGATGTATCACTCTAGAATGAAAACTATAATGTCTAAGACAGTTACAATTACATTTCTCACATGGAATGAACGGTGGTGCTTCTCCCATCTTACATATATAATCCATCGGGTGTAAGCAGTCGGGGCATATATAACAGTATGTAACCATTATTAATCCTTTAGATAGACTTTCACCTTTAGATGTTGAACCCCCCAATTCAATGCATCTTGGTGGGTTGTAAAACGAACATCAATGTGATTCTTCTTAATCTTCCCACCGCAATCATCCGCTTCTACTACCCCATATCCTGGTATATCTAGTGTCGTACCGTATGGGATAACGGTAGGATCAACAGCAACCCCCCTTGTGTATGCATCTGCACCAGTCGATGTATAACCGTCAGCAAATTCACCACAACATTCCTCGTCTGGATCATATGCAGTTACAATCATATCCATAATAATATATGGTTGTTCTTGATTGTCCATAGATTCAAAAGAATCAACTGGTTCAAATTGAATAGGGGTTAATGTTACGGGTGGAATACTCTTATTAATTGGTTTCCGATTGAAGTATTGAGCCAAATCCAAGACGATCAAAGTTATCAACGCGAAAAATAATCCTGTGATACATGCGTTAGATATATTCAGATTCATACTTTCTCCTTATCTCCATTGGAAAAACACACATTTCATAATATGTAGTATACATGATTTGAGAGACTGAATCCAGTTATATTTTTTATGAAATGAACGATTATACAAACTCACATAATCTTCCGAATGATCAGAATGATTATCAATTCTCATCTTAGTGATATCTAATTTCTTTCGTGTTGTATCTTTCATGATACTATAATTTAATCGTCATCTTCGGGAAAAAATTCATCAATACTAATATCTTTAGACCAATTTGTTATATATCCCGATTCATTAATAATAAAATGAATGTAGTCTCCCGAATCACCAGGAAGAATACCATTGGGAACATAATTGTGTTTAATCGTTGCAATCGGTCCCATATCTCTTCCAATTAATTTATATATTCCCGAATCACACACCTTAATTTCAATATCTGCTGAAATACCCAGAGGCCAATCCACGATCAACCCAACATCTACATCAATCGTTCCGTTCCAGAAACAAGCATCTTGTTTTGTAAGTTGTTCAGGTAAATCATCTTCATCATCATATGGGATCATAAAGGTGATATACTTTACATCAAATGTCTTTTTTTGTTTTACCATAACTTCAATTTCCATCTTCTTCTCCTACTGGTAATGACAGCTTTATAATTAATTCGTCTGATATTAAACCCAAATGACCATCAATGATCGGTGTTTGATGGCAATCTATACAATATGCCGAATGTGATTCTAAATCACGACCTAAGTTATTGGAACCACACCGTTGACATATAAATTGTGTATAATTAATTTCGCACATTATTTTTCACCTCTACTGACACTTTGACCACCCACAAGCCAAACAAGACACACATCCTGACTGACGAACTAAATTTCCGCCACAGTCGTGACAGCTTTCACCAGAAACCGTTGTACCATCAGCAATGTATTTCTTTAAGGTTCTCGCTAACGCTTTCGAATAACACATCATATCACCTTTAGTTTTTTCGAGTTGATGTACAATGAAAGAGATATCAACCCCATGACGCAATGAAATTGAAATCATTCGTGTCAAAGCGTCTACAGTATCATCTGTATGTCCGTTGGTCAGTTTAAATGTCTCTTCATCTTCAGACTCTAGAAGATATGTTCCGCGAGATTTTTTGAGTATGCTACCACCTTTCACCCTCTTCGGTATGATCGGTTCTTTATTCTCATCACTATTCAAACCCGTAAACACTTCATATGGGTCTTTATGCAGCATACCAACCACAACATAATACTTTTCACCTTTGATTGATAGATGATGAACATCCCCTAGTAAACGATCTTTCCGTTTTGATGCTGATGTTTTAATAATGCTATTGGTGTTTGTAATGTTCTTTTTATCAACCAACACACCGGATCTATAATTACTACGATACACTGTAATACCCTTACATCCTCCCGCAAATGCAGTTTCATAAATCTTAGCAATCACATCTTCGGTCACATCTTCAGGGAGATTCACCGTGCTAGATATAGAATGACATACATGTTTTTGTGCTTCAGATTGTATTTCAACCCTCTTAATCCAATCAATATCTTCCGCGCACGAACCATACCACGGTGATTTGGTGATATCTGTTTCACCTGTAATTCGCATCCACTCTTTGACTTTGGGGTGATACACTTGAAACTCTTGCCATTGATCACCATTATCGTCTACATAATCAACAGGAACATTTTCATCTTGTTTGTTGATCTTCTTACGACGAATATAGGAAAGCATAAAGATTGGTTCAATACCAGATGATGTTTTTGTCATAATACTGAGACTACCGGTTGGGGCAGTTGTCAGTAGAGCAATATTTCTTCTACCATATTTTTTCATGTCAGCATAAAGGACGTTATCTTCAGATGCAATCCGCTTTAAGAATGGACAATCCTTTTCTAGATTCCAATCAAAATCTTTAAAACTTCCAAGTTCTTTAGCCATATCAACCGAAGAACGATAACAATTTAACTTCAATGTTTGATAAATAGCTTTCACCATGTCAATCGATTCATCGCTACCATATTTCAAACCAAGAGCAGCAAGCGTATCCCCGAGTGCTGTAATACCTGTTCCGGTTCTTCGCCCCTCATCATTATACCTTTTGATCTTCTGCCACATTTCCAACTCTTTGTTTTTAATGCTATCTGGTTCAGGATCACTTTGCACCTTTGCAATGATAGATGAAATCTTCTCACTCTCTAAATCTACCAGATCATCCATCAAACGTTGAGTAATCTGTGCATCTCGACCAAACAATTCAAAATCAAAACTCGCAGACTCAGTAAATGGATTATTGATATATGAATAAAGATTCAAAGCCATCAAACGACAACTATCTAACTCAGACAGAATAATCTCACTACATGGATTCGTTCCTTTACTCTGATAATCTTTGTAACAATCTGTCGGTGTATTCTCAATTACATTATCCCACATCAACAATCCAGGTTCTGCACGTAACCAAGCTGAATGAATAATGGTTTTCCACACTTCTTTTGCTTTGACCATCTTCGATATGATTGGTTTCTTCGCGTCAACTGGAAAACGAAGCTCATAGTCTCGATCTTCTTTCACCGCATCCATAAACTCTCGCGTTAATCGAACACTAATGTTGCCACCAGTAACTTTTGTTGGATCATTCTTTACTGTACAAAACCGCATGATATCTGGATGATGAATACTGAGAGATAGAAGCAAGGCACCTCTTCGCCCATTTTGACCAACCTCACGAATAGAATTTGAATATCGTTCCATCCATGTCACAATACCAGATGATGTACGCGCAGCATTCGTTGTTTCCGCAAACTCCGGACGTAGATGAGATAAATCAATACCACAACCACCCCTACGTTTGGATATGTTGACTAATTGTTGATCTGTTTCTAAGATGGATGAATATGAATCGATGGGGTTTTCGAGAAGAAAACAATTGGATAAAGAAATGATTTGAAAATCATTCCCAATGCCAAACATCGGACTTCCTTGCGGTACAATATATTTGAAGTCTTTAAAGTAAGTATAAATCTCCTCTTCAGATAATGGTGATTGAAACTTATTTTTCTCAATACGTGCAAACTCTTTCGCCAGTCTATGATGCATATCATCGGGTGTCTTCTCATAATACACCCCATCTTTATCCCGTAGAGCATATTTATCAATAAACACCTTTGCTGCTAATTCATCACCATCAAAATACTTCAATGTTTCAGATTCAACAATTTCTTTGCTATAACCCTGTTGTTTTTTACCCGACATATGTTCTCCATAATTGACAAAAAAGCTGGAACCGTTCACCCTGTACCTAGAATATGAGATGAACGGTTCCGGAACTCCGTACACACATGGTGTCCGAGCTAAACACTTAGTTTACATTATTGTTTGTATTCATGCAAATCAAAAAATGCTTCTTCATAAAGATTTTTTGGTTGTGTGTTTTTTGAGCATGTTGGGCAAAAAGGTTTACCAAATGCATCTAGATTCATTCTTGATTGACAAATAGAACAAACCTGTGCTTCCTGTTTCTGTGTATCCATTCCTAATCTCCTTACATTGTCTGTATAGTATTTATGTTTTTTGATTAATCTCTTGCTGTAATTCTTTTTTCAAGTTGATCGTTTCAATGAAAGGCATTGTTGCTATTGGGTTTGCGGTGACAATTTTTACATTATAACCAGACTCACCGGATTCTAATAGACCATGAATCTCTTTGATTATTGGAGATAACGTAGCATATAGTTTGTTATTGTGATCGGTATGGAAACCAGAATAATCTGATCCACTGTTTAAATAGTATGGATTCTGTTTATCCATGTTAAAATCCACCCCCAATAAAACAACACGTTTGAAACCCAATAATATACATAATTTCAAGACAAAGAGAAAAACACTCTTCATACCCTTGTAGTACCCAAATAAAACGGCTGGAGACCCCAAATAAGCGCTTCCGAATGACATCTGACTCTTTGGGTGCTGCTGTAAAAGAAACGTCTGTACGCCCACTGTATTGGCGCAATGACATGTGTATCTCTCCAAAGAATCTTTATATGCAATGGCTTTATCCTTAACGGAGCATTTGGTCCCATAATTCACAACCTGATAGCGATGCATAGGAACAAACTTCATAATATTCGGGTTTTTGAAGATATTAGATTGAAATTTCTGCATTTTATCAACACCAGCCCATAAATTCACATGATTGTCTAGAATTTCGGGACTTGTATTCATTCCAAATTTAACAATGGCTGGATGTAACAACATAGCCTTTAACGTTTTATCTTCTAAAACTTTTCCGATACTTGGTCCACGTGCGACAATATAGACTGTATCCCCATTATACCAATTAAAAAGATTGAGATTTGTACCATTATGGCGAAAAAACACTGGATGTGCAAAATCAGGATGCAAAAGATTTCCATATAAAGATGTCCACGTGGGGTCTTCGTGTGGAGTCTCGTCATAGTCAATAATCGGTATTTCACCGGACATAGAATAATCGTTTTTATTGAGTCGCACTATATTTATCCTGTGTTCTATCTTTGAGAAGATCGCGAATAAAACCGATCTTCTGTTTTAACAAGGCTGAATACTCCAAACTCTTATCAATCATGTTTTGAACATTCCGTATTCGGATGTTTAAAGTATTATAGGATGGCTCTTTGGCAATATAGGTGTCCATCTCTTTCGTTGTTTTTAATTTAAATGGGTTCTTAAATTTCAGACTATGATGTAAAATACCCACCAACCCATTCAATAGCGTTTTTAGTTGCTCTTGGGCGCTTCGTAAACTATAGATATCATCAATGATATGAGAATGAAGAATCATTGTTTCTTCCATGTTTTCGCGAAGAGTATTAATATCAATTTCCAAATCTTTCTTTTTCAGTTTGGGTACATGCACCAGAACACTTTTCTCAATCGTTTCAATCTGATCTAACAGAAATTGAATCTTTTGTTGATCATTTAATTTATCAAGCTGATGATTAGAGTGCTCTGTCTGTTGTAATTCAATTTCCGAATCCATTTCCATACCAACTCGTTGAACAAACTCTGCAGACATAACCATCTCCTAAAGTAACGCTGAAACATTATTTCGAGTATATTTCAATATTGTATCTAATGGTATCTCATATTTTCCTGCAGCGCAACACAATTCATTAATATCATGAATATTTTGTACAGAAGGAACATCTTTTATCAGAGATGACCATAAAAACACTTGTTTGTTATTTTTCAAAAGCTCAATCGTTTTGTTTTTGGCATCTTTATCTACGTTTTGATTATCTAAAACATAGATGATGTTTGTTCCATATCGATATTCTATCCGCTGAATAAAGTCTTCTGTGATCTTATGAATCCCATTCGAACTCAACGCATTGGGTAAATTACAGGCATCGAGTGTTCCCTCTGCTACTAGGATCGGTAAATCCCGGCTAACATATTGTTCGTTAAATATAAAATCAACTTCAGTCTCTGGTCGATATGGACACATCAAATAGCGAGACATTCGGGTATGATGATTTAAATATTTACGAGAGTGAAAATAATATGGAAGTCCATCGTCAAAATCAATAAATGGAATGATAATATAGTCTCGAAAGTATGCATATTGAAAAACACTAAAATCGTGATATTCTGGTTTTAACAATAACATCTTTTTGATATAGTATTCAGGGACCATACGCCCACGAATATATTCTAATGCTAAATCGTTTTTTAGAATCGAATAAGTATGATTCTTGAAAAAATTACACACTGCTGTTTTAGCACGTGGTAACTCTTTTTCAAAATCTCTTAAATAATCATCTGGATTAAAACTTTGAACATCTACTTCGGGGGCCAAATATGTGTTCGTTCCAAGCTTTTTTAAATCTTTAAGATCTCTCTCAGCCCAAGTTTTACATCTCTTCTTCATTTCATCAGGTGCAATTGTCATAAAGAAATTATTTGCACTAGCGGAATATCCACAATTATGACATTTGATAACATTGGGTTTGCTGTTATTATTCTTTAACAAATACAAACGTGTTTTATGGATGTCTTTTTTTGAATCACCACATATCACACAGCGTCCTAAGCACGTAGTGTTATCTACTTTTTTAGCCTTCGGGACGAACTGCATAAACAAATTAACATATTCACTATATAAAAGTTCTTTCATTGGAATCCAATTCTAATATTCTCAACTAAAGAAATCAATTAATACACACACCTCATTTGTAAATGCGCTCAACTTTTGATTTATATATTGGAACAACCACAAAATCTTTATCATATGGAACTCCTTTGTAGAGTATTTATCGCAATGAGTCCATTTGTTTCATCAACTTTAAATCTTCATCACGATAAATTGTTTTCTCAAATACCTCAAAGCCTTCTTTCTTATAGAGTTCCATTCTTTTACGACCATGTCGAATTCCGTATTTTAAATCACAAGAGCAATCAATAATCAATACTTCATCCTTTGATCTGGTTTTACGAACCCCTCGACCAATCGTTTGTGCCACAGTGATATCACTTTTACCAGCATCCACCAAACACACAATGTTGAGATTGGGTAAATTCACACCAGTTGAAAAAATCTGATAGTTTGTTACAATGATATATGGTGTTTTAGATGTCTTACATTTATCCACAATACTATCACGATCTGCGATTTTCATGGAACCATCAATCCAATATATCGATTTTCGATCTGATCGATCTACATCCTCTGTAATTCTATTCGATAGTTTTAATCCGTAATCAATGTTCTTCACCAAGATAACAATATTACGTTTCAGTTTAAAATTATTAATGATTGTTTGAATAATATACGGGTTTCGAAACTCATAATCGTTTTGCAAAAAGTCCACCTCCGACAACCAATCTCGATGGCGATCTGCAGCCTTCATTCTATTTTTTAACCCATACATCCCATAACAAAAAGTTAAGATGCCAATCTTCACATTTGAAACGGCATTGTAGTCTTCTTTTAATTCTTGTAATTTTCTCTGGTCTAAAATCTGCCCAAACAACGAGAAAACTTTTTCTTCGTCTAACTTATCTTCGGGTAGTGTTCCGGTACATCCAAAAAAATACTTTGCATTATGAAATTGAAGAACATTGTTCATAACCGTTTTAGATGCGGCTTTATGTACTTCATCACAGATCACTAACCCAACAGAGGGAAAGAATTCATTCCCAGTTTCAGTATCAATCATATTGTTTAATGATGGGTTCATAGCAATTGTAATTGGATAACCTGTTTGTTTTTCAGATGCATAGACTTTCCCCACAAAATCCTTCTTGAAACCAAAGTCTAGTAGATCTCGATAAAACTGTGTTACAAGCCCTTGAAGGGGAACAAGAATCACAGCACGTTCAATTAGATTCTTATAAAACAAGAATCCCAGAATAAATGAAATGGTTAAGCTTTTACCGGCACTGGTGGCATGTAATGCAATACCTGTTTTAACATCAGTCTTTTGACTGATAAATTTCCATGCGGCATCAATTTGATAGTCTCTCACCTCAAGATTCACATTATGTTTTTTATCAAAAGATGGTTTAACAGCAGCAATCAAGGTTGAACAAAACCTATAAAATTCTTCATAGGTGATATCACATTGTGATTGATCGTTAAAATCTAATTTATATTCCTCACCACTATTTTCTAATGTGGTTAAAACTTCTTCAAGATATCCAGCGCGGATATTAGTGGGCGTAAACAATCTAACACGCCCATCCCATTTTCCGTCTTTATATGCCTTTGTGAAAAGATATCCAGCTTGATGATGTGAATGTTTCCATATCATTTTTTTAAAGATCTTGTCACGTAAAGTAACATCACCTGTAATTTTATACTGCTGTGAATTGATCTTATTTAAAAAAAGCATCTGTTCCTTTATTTGATAGATGTGAATCCATGGTTCTTTTCGAAAACAATCTTATTCACACCCTCTTTATCTGCGAATGAGTTCTCAGACTCTTTATGACTGACAACGTAGATACCTAAAGATGGTCGTTCCTTAATCTTCTCTTTTAGTATCTTATGTAAATGGGCAACAGCCGACGAATCCAAACCTGTATCTAAAACTTCATCCAAAACTAAAATATTCGTCTGCATTCTATGGAAAGAGTGTAACACATCATAGAAAGAAAGCAATAGGGAAATATTAATTTTCGATTTCTCACCGGTTGATAATGTTTCATAACTACTCATAGATGTAATACCATCATAAACATCTGCTTCCAGATCGTTATTAAACTTAATACGATGTGGACTAACCATCTTTTCAAGATACTCGTTAATAGACTTGTTCAGATAATTTCTAAACACACCAATATAATAACCATAAAAATTCTTACCACCAACTAAATCGCGACTCACCTTTAACAAACTATAATTCTTTCGATGTGATTCATTTTCCGTAATTATATTTTCAAGTTCGGACACAGCAACGCTTATTTCTTCATATACTCGATTCAAACTGGTTTTTGGATCCACTTTACATTGCAATTGTCCTTTAAATTGAGATACAAGTAAAGAAGAAATTTGTTCTTTTTGCTTCAAGCTTGCATATTGTTCCAATAATACTTTGATTTGATCATACCATTTTTGCATTACATCCAACCGCTTCTCTAAATCTTGCTTCTTCACCTTCATTTGATCGGCTTTATTTTTCATATCCAGAGCTTGATTTGATAACTTTTCAAACATATCTGTTTTTAATTCATCAGGGATATTTTGTAAACAATGTACACATGTATTATTCTCCGAGATTGTTTTATATTCTTTTTTGACACTGGTATATTGCGATCTCATGTTTTTAATCATTGTGTCGATTCGAGTGATATTATTATTCATCTCATTGATTTTGATCAATGCTGTAGAATGTTTTTGCATGATATCCATATAATCACCACCAAAATCTTCAGATACAATTTTCGACATTGCATTTTTAGTATCTTCTAACAAAACCAATTCTGATTCTATCTTCTTCTCCATATCTCCAGAAACATCTAATACTTCATCATTTTCATGAGCATCCACTAAAGAACGTAATCTTTCAATTTCCTTTTCTTTAAAGTCGCGTAAAACATCCGACTTATCAACCTCTACTTTCTTATCTCGAATCTCTGTGGTAAATTGGTCTTGTAGATATTCCAAAAACCCCAATTTAAAAATCTCATTGATAAAAACCCTCTTCTCACTTTTACCATATTCAAAAAAATGCTTACTCGATGTACCATTCAACACAATGATATTTTTAAACACTTCAAAGGAAATACCATCAAGAATATCATCTTCAATGCTTTTATTCGCATTTTTCTTTTTGGCTTCTTCGTTTTCGGGAATACCATTCTTAATGATCATTATTCGATCAGGTTTAATGCCGCGTTCAATGATATACTCATCCCCATCCTTTTCAATACACAATTTAACGACACAATCGGATCTATTCTGAATATTAACAATCTCACCCTTCTTGATCTTACGTTGTGTTCGACCATATAATGCAAATAGCGGTGCATCTACCAAAATCACAGTCTTACCGGAACCATTGGATATATAATTCAATGTGTCCTTTTCAGTGACATCGTGGTTTTCACCATACACATATGATAACCCAGATGTATAATTAAACGTCAATAGCGCATTACCAACAGACATGAAGTTTTTAAGTTGGATGTATTTAAACAGAATCAATTAATACTCCTTTATAATTCGTCGTCTACTGTATTTGGAACATCACCCATAATATCATTGGCTTGCATTGTATTATAGTCCACACTGAAAATAAACTTTAAACCATTTCGACTAAAACGAGATTTAGCAAGATAAATTTCAACTTGGTTATTTTGATCTAAAGATTCATTTCGGTTAATCGTTAAAATCAAATCTGCTGTTTGTGAAATACCAATAGAGTCTGACATGTTTTCCATACCTGGACGATCACTAAAGCTGCTTCTATTGGTTTGGGCCGCAACAATAAATGGAATATTATACTGTTG
>Ga0114918_10002336_pt1 | contig 17017 bp, 17 predicted proteins | sample LantaG_FD_87015 | JGI IMG/M metagenome (GOLD analysis project Ga0114918, IMG submission 87015) | Deep subsurface microbial communities from Baltic Sea to uncover new lineages of life (NeLLi) - Landsort_02402 metaG | ecosystem: Environmental > Aquatic > Marine > Oceanic > Sediment | place... | reverse complement strand
GCAACTTGCGCAAATGGTTCGAAAACTTGCGCGTTTGCGCGCGAATTTTAACGCATTTGCGAATAAACTTGCGTTTTTGGCTCGAAAACTTGCGCGTTTGCGCGCGAATTTCCCCCAAAAAATTCGCCTTTTGGTTAAACCCCAGCCGAAAATTTGACCGATGCAAAACTTGACACTCGCCCGCATATCGTTATCTTGAGATAGAATTATTGTTACCAGCCCTCAAGTTGGTGCCTTTAGTAGATAGGGCGGAAGTTTCGGAGACAACTGTTGGGGTATAACGAAGCTGGGATGCAGCATACACGCAAAAATAAGGGGCTTGCCGTGAACAGACGGCTGCGAAAGGGTTTGAAAGGACTTATGGACCCGGACCCCGAACGACGTCGCAGGGCAATGGAGTCCTTTGTGCGAGCTACGTTTGAGAGCTTCATTAGGTGCTTGTACCGATACTTAGGGAATGAGGTTGAATGTGAGGACGTGCTGGAAGATGTCTACGCGGATATCTGGCAAAACCCGGAACGTTTATGCAATGTTACCAGCGACAGAGAGCTGTTAAGGACCGTATATCTGTACTATATGCGCAAACGCCTGAGGCAGGTATACAGAAGGTTAAACCGGAATCTGCATTTGTCCCAGGAAGGGCTGAAGAGGCTTGTCGCTCCCGAGATAGGTATCGTTGAGTTGCTCTCTCAAGAAGAGCTTCGGCACGTCCTTCGCCGAATGATAGGCAGACTCAAGGCGCGGGAGCGAAGAGCTATAGAGCTTTGGATGGAAGGTATGTCTAACAGGGCAATCGCTAATGAGCTCAAGACGACGGTTGGGGCAGTTAAAATGCTTAAATTTCGGACGATATTAAAGCTTAAGAAGGAGCTACGGAACTACAATCGCAAAGATTAAACAATTTATGTGTTTTCGGGACCCCCTTTTGCAATGCGCCGCAAATGGGGACCCTCAAAAAGGAGCAAGAAACAATGGCTGACATAAACCGAACAATTCAAGAATTGCTGGTTGACTATGCCGAGGCCTTGCGTGATGGTTCTATACCGGTATTTCTGAAATCACTTACGCGTGAGGAGGCACAGAGGATAACCTCTTCTCGGGAGTTCTGGGATGCCACAGAAACCGTTCGGATTCTTAACGGTGTGGGGTTCGCGGACAAAGCTGTAACTCCAAATGTAAGTCTGTTCATATCCCGTGTCGATGCTAAAATCGCGTCTCGATTAAAAAAAGCCAGGGCACCATCAAGAGAGAGGCGTGGTGTTCGTGCAAAGCCGGTGACTAAAGCGGAAAAGACCAGGAAATTGATATGATTCTGGACTGCTACCAATGCTCATCCTGCTATTTTGAGGACAAGGAGCCATCCTCAAAGATAGATATTGCGACCATTGAGCCGCCGCAACCAAGGATGCCTTTTACGAATGTGCTGGTGGTATTTGTCTGCATAGAGCTCTACGATAATATACAGGAGGTGAAAGACGCTGCAGAGGAGTTCGCGTCGCTATCGGACCTCATAGGGAAAAGGCCGATTGTCCTTTGTCCAAACGTCCATCTGTCAATTGACAAAGCCCCCGAGGAGCAAGCTGTGCGCCTGATTAACGAGCTGGAAAGAATACTTGTCGAAGACTACAAGTACAAGGTGCACCGCCTATCATTCGGCTACCATAAACAATATGGTATGGAATGTAACGGCAATGTGGGTAGTGTCGTTGGCAGGAGGTTCTATGGTTCTGCAGAGAAGCAGTTTCTCAGACTCTTAACTCGACTTGGTGTTTGTCCTCCGGAGACCCTGCCAAAGGACATGCCTTCCTGGGCGAAAACTCTGACTGAACGCCGGCTGAAGGTATTAGGCAGCCGAAGAGACACTTACAATGTTGCCAAGAAGATGCTCCAGGACCAGCTTGATGCAACAGGCCATGGTGAGCTTTGGACCTGTATGTTGTTTGAAGGAGAAAGGTGCCCTATGGAGGATTATCTCAATACTTTGTATGACATCATAAGAGATTACAGCGGTGTAACGGTGCACCGCGCACTGAACCTAAGCTTGCCGGGTTTCTCCAACGAGGCATTTTCCCTTTTTCGCAGGTTTCCTGAGCCAATCAAATCGGGCAAACTCCGGATTTACAACAGTAAAGTCTCTGACCTGGAGTTTTTGTTAACCAAAACCGCAGTTCTTCTTGCCTTCCCACATATACCCAGAAAAGCTGGATCGCATGCGAGAGGAATATCGTTCGGAATTTACTGCCCGGATGAAGATTTTGCGAGGAATTTGATTCAGTGGTACGAAGGCTTTCTTGTCGATGCGCGATTTGGGTGGATCCGTACCGAGGCCGAGCTGCATACGGTGATAAATGAAGTGGAAGAGGAGAAGTTCCAGGATAAGTCTGAATAAACCTCGTGAATTGCTGTCCAAACCATCTGGGGTATTAAGAGTGTAGAGCATCAAAGAGGACTGAAACTATGCATGCGGTTTTGCCTATTCTTGTTGTTGCAGCTTATGCGGTGCTGCTCACGTTTGTCGCTGTGCGGGCACGGGCCGCTCGTGAGTTCGCAGAGTTTTCACTGGCGAAACGTGCGCTTCCGCTGGCACTGGTATTTGGGAGCCTTGCTGCTACCTACGTAGGGCCGGGTTTTTCAATTGGGTTTGTTGGAAGGGGCTTCAAAAGCGGCTTCCTTTTTTTGTGTGTAGGCCTGGCATATTCGGTCCAGAACATTTTGGTTGGCCTGTTTGTTGCTCCGCGTCTGAGACGTTTGAAAGATTGCCACACATTGGGTGATGCTATAGGTCAGAAGTATGACCGAAAGTGTCAGGTTGTTGCCGGGATTATTTCCGTTGGCTTATGTGCAGGGTTTGCTGCGGTCATGGCACGTGCCGGTGGAGTTGTGCTGGTAAATATATTCGGACTTCCGAGCTGGTCGTCTGTCGTTATAGTTGTCGCGGTGACAGCGTTGTACACGACGTTCGGAGGATTGCGAGCAAGCGTGATAACCGACGCCTTTCAATTCACTGTATTCGCCATATCACTGCCTATTATGCTGTTATTGGTATTTCTGTTCCATCTTGATGGAGGTGCGGCGACTTTTGCCAGGGAGGCATCGGTTGCTACCAAGGCCGGATTCGGTTCCACATCTGCTATTGAGATAGTTGGCCTGGTGGCGGCTTTCCTGCTTGGGGAAACGCTCATACCACCATACGCAAACCGGGCGTTAGCGTCCAGAACGACGCGCATATCACGAGACGGTTTTATATTGGCAGGCGTCTTCAGTGTGGCCTGGTTCATGGTCATGATAGCGCTTGGTGTTGCGGCCAGAAGTATCATTCCAGAGAGTACGAGTGAGGATGACGTTCTATTGAGTTTGGTTAAGTCAGCTATGCCTGCCGCGGGCTATGCGCTTCTGTTAGCAGTATTAGTGTCAGTAGTTATGTCCAGTCTCGATTCGCTTCTGAACGCCGGTGCCGTGGCGTTTGCCGAAGATATTGTTAAGCCATTTGTAAAACTGACAGACGCAACCGCTCTGAATATTGGTCGTTGCGCGACCATTGTTATCGCGGCTATTGCTGCAGTCGGGGCACTTGCTGTTCCCAGCATCATCAGCGGCCTGCTTATATGTTATACAATTTGGGCTCCAGCGATTCTCCCCGCTCTAATTATTGGTTTATGGATTAAGCGTCCACGTCCGCTGGCCGGGATATTATCAATGGGTGTTGGTACACTTGTTGCCGTAATACTATGGATTATCCTGTGGATAATATTTAAGTTTATCTATCCTACAGAAATTGAGATAGCTCCCCTTGTTATTATCCCGGCTCTTGTCTCAGCACTTTTGGCCTACGTCCTGGGACATTGGATTGGTAACTGGTAAATGGTAACTGGTAAATGGTATATTCGAATAACCAATTACCAATAACCAATAACCAAGTATTTGGAGTGTGAACGATGGAAGTGGTTATCCTGGTTCTTGTGGTAATTGGGATATTATTTGCTATCGCCAGCGGTGTTTGGGTCGCGATTGCGCTGGTGAGCGCTATTACTGCACATCAGCGCCCGCCTGCTGCGCGGCTCCCAGCGGATGAGAAAGACGTCGGCCAAGATATATAATGACGTGCTTTGCAACCATCGTTCACCATATCCTCTCTGTTCAAACCATCCTTCCATAACATAGCTCGACTGCGATTCTTTCCGAAGCCGGCGGAGCCAAGTTGTTAAGAGCCTATCCGAATAACCCTTCGGTTTTGTCATTGCGAGGAGCGAAGCGACGAAGCAATCTCAATTTTCGAGCGTTTGAGATTGCCACGGCCTTTCAGGCCTCGCAATGACAGGAATTCACAAAAGTTATTCGGATAGGCACTAAATCGCAACTGAGGGAGAATTTATATTGATAAAACAATCATTCAGTGGTTTAATTTTTATGTTTCGCGTTATGTCGAGTTGTGCATAACGGAAGGAATATGGCAAATGAAGGAAAAATCGGAATTGATTGAGGCGGTTATCCGAGCAGCAAATGATATCGAAGGTCAGAATAGACTACCTTGTGGCGAGGCCTTTCGGCTGGCAGAGCGGTTCGGCGTGAAAAAACTGGAAATAAGGCGAATTTGCGATGCCCATAAAATCAAGATATGCAACTGTCAACTGGGGTGTTTTAAGTGACAGTGAGCAGGGATGAGAATATGAAAAAATTGAGAGCAAGGTTTAAGCTCTGGCTAAGTTCCAAAGATGCCGAAGGTGTCTTCGGCGACGGCAAATGGCGGCTGCTCAAGGCCGTTGAGACCGAAGGGTCGTTGAAGAAAGCGTGTGAATTGCTGCACATAAGTTATCGAAAGGCCTGGGGTGACTTGAAGAAAGCCGAGGATTGCTTGAATGTCGCTCTGCTTGAGAGACATCGAGGAGGCAATATGGGTGGGCGAACCGTTCTAACCAGCCAGGGCAAAAAATGGGTGAAAGCTTACACGAGATTTCGCAGTGATATCGAAAAGGTGGTGGAGAAAGCCTATGAAAGAAATATCAAGAAGCTGGTAAAATGAACAAAACGGAAAAGGTTACATCCGAGCCCACTTTGTCCGGCGCTTTCACGCTCGTCGAACTGCTGGTTGTTATGTCTATCATAAGTTTGCTGTTTGGCCTTCTGATGCCGGCGTTCAGCCGGGTCAGGGCCGTTGCCAAACAGACGGTTTGCCAAAGCCAACTGCGACAGTGGGGACTGGCCTTCGAAATCTATGCCGCTGAAAACGACAATTTTTACCCCCACATCGACGGCCGCGACCGTACGGACGAATTGGCCGCGAACCCAGACCCTGAAGACATAGCGGACTGGTATTTTGGTTGGGTCGATGTTCTTCCTCCATTAATGGGAGAGAAACCGTGGCGTGATTACAATTATTGGCACAAGCCCGGCGTGGATACGGTCTTTCAATGTCCGTCCGCCAAGCTCGCCCCAGATAAATGTTACACATACAGACCCAGAAGGACCGGCTACTTTTCTTATGCTATGAACTCTTGTCTCGAGCTCGACAAAAACTGCTGGCCACCTCACGGATGCACAGGGGGAGACTGGCATATGCCCAGCTTTTTGAAAACGACATCTATCAGAAATGCAAGTCGCTTGATTTTATTGTTCGACCAACTTCTTGACCCCGAGAAGGGTTACGGAGGCACGAAATATAACGCCACCGCGGGGCAATACTGTGGTAGTTATCCAAAGGCGTTCAGCGCTCGGCATGCGAGGCCCGGTGGGTTGTTAGGTGGGTCGATTTTGTATTGTGATTATCACGTGGAATGGAAGGAGACGGTTTGGAAGCCAGATTGGCCTGATGATTTGGAGGTGCCGCCTCGCGATGACCCTGACTGGTACCCTTACCCATAAAAGCAACATTAGGAAATAAACAATAATTAGAAACAGCAAAGGTAAAAACGTAAGAAAAGTGAAGAGGACAGCAGTAAGACTTTTAATCGTTATAACAACACTCAATCTGTCAATCTTGGTTTCGGCCGAGGAAGACCCGAATCTTTCAATCTATGAGATTCAGTATACTACCAACCCTAATGGTGACAGCAATTATGTCGGAGAAATAGTCAATTGCTCTGGTGGAATAGTAATTCACAAGACTGCGCCTCCACTGCGGCCAAAGCTGACTTTATACGACCCTAATTACCTTGATGGCTGGGGCGGTATTATGGTAAAGGACATTTACTCAACGGGCGTTTTTGATGATGTAAATGTCGGCGACTGGGTCTCTTTTACCAACGTGGAAGTCGAAGACTACAAAGGCACTACGTTCCTGCAATACAAAAGCGAGAACGACGCTAACTTCACCATAGTCAGTAGTAACAATCCATTGCCCAGGCCGCTGGTTGTGACAGTTGACGACATTGCAGCGCCTATCAAAATCGAAGATACCAACGATTGGGTTGTCCCAGACCACAACGCCGAAATATACGAGGGAATGTTAGTGAAAGTAGTTAATGTAAATGTCAAAGATACAGGATACGGAAAGGCATACGACAACTACATCCTTGAAAGCAATCTCGACCCTAATTCTATCTGCTGGGCCTCTGATTATATGAATGAAGATAAAGATGGCATTTATCACCCCTATGTGCAAGCTGGACAGAATTTCTGCAGTGTGGCCGGCATTATCGAACAGTATACCGGCGAAAAAGGTGGTATTTATTATGATTATTATCAGTTGCTTACAACCACCACTGACGATTTCACCATTTCCCAAATCAGTGATTTAGATGAAGATTGTGATGTCGACTTTTTGGATTTTGGTCTTTTCGCTCAACACTGGCTGGAGGAAGGATGCACCGACCCAGACTGGTGCGGGGGAGCTGACCTGACAGAAGATGAACCGAACGGAGTTGTAAACAGCCTGGACCTAATGGTATTTTCAGAACACTGGCTGCAAGGCAAGTATTAGACCGGTAGTACAAAACTGTGCAGGGCGAAAGTAACAGTAAGATTGAATAGAAATCGGATATGTTAGAATTGGGCCGACTGATGGTTTTGGCGGCTTTTTCGAACTGGGTTTCGGGTCGTTAGAATTTGTAATTCCCTGGAAACCTGCTAAAATGCCAATTTGAAAATTTTAATTTAAGGAACGGCGCAAATGAAGAAAGAGTATATTCTGGGAATATTGTTTTTCGGCGGATTGTGGGGTATTTCGGAAGCGGTTCTGGGTGGTGCTCTGTATCGTGCTGATGTACCGTACGCGTCAATTCCTTTGACCGTTATCGGCTTCATCATCCTGACTTTTTCAAGGGTGTATTTTGCACAAACAGGTACAGCAACTCTGATAGCTGCTTGCGCTATGTTTTATAAGTTTCTAAATGTGCCCTTTTTTGCCTGTCACCTTCTGGGCATTGTTTTGACGGGTATTTGCTACGACCTCTTTTTCGGCGTATTCAGGCTAAAGAATAAATCGCTTTGCGCAGCGGCAGCTACCTATCTGAGCTATATTTTATTTGCCCTGATGATTGCTTATGTGTTCCGGTACGACTACTGGGTACAGGCAGGGTCCGGTAAAGTGCTGAGGCATATCGGGATTGGTGGCAGCATGGCCGCTCTGGGATGTGCAGTTTTTGTGCCGTTAAGTTTTCGTCTTGGTGAGAAACTCAAGGCAAGGTTTGAAATGCCGTTCAGGTTGCGACCGCAATTGGCTGCAGGTGGCGTGTCTCTGGTTACCGCCGGACTGTGGGTCTTCGGCATAGCGGTATATTTTTTTTCTTGAACTGCTAACCGGTCCGGTATGTTCCTTAGTAGCTAATATAACTTAGTTAAGCGGCCGATGGTACCGATACAAAACAAGCTTATCTTGTGGACAGGCCGGAAGCATTCCGGCAAAACTACCAGCGCCGGCAACCTTGCACAGGTCGCCCGGAACGAAGGTTTCACCGTGGCTGGATTGCTGGCCCCATCCAGATATTCTAACGGCCGATTGGTTGGATTCGATGCTCTTGACCTTCGAGATGGAACTCGAATACCTCTGGCAAGCCGCAAACCCGGCGGAGACGAAACCGAACGATTTACTTTCACAGCCGCCGGACTCAAGCTCGGCAGCATTGCCCTGAGCCCGGCGGCGACAAAATCCGCTGAACTTATTATAGTTGACGAGTTCGGACCATTGGAGCTGCACGGTAAGGGCTGGCGGAGAAGTGTGGATTCATTATTGACTTCTGCTGATGCCCTCTTATTGCTCGTCGTCCGTCAGGAATTAAGTAACAAGGTTCAGAAATTGTATGTGACTATTCCCAGCCGACAACTCCCCGCTTCTGAACCGGAATCCATCAGCGAAGTTATCGCTATGCTCAAGGGCCGTCGCAACTGTTCAGCATTATCAGGAACGGAACAAGAACGCCGTGAGGGTTGATTCTCAGGGCCGCCACAAAATATGTTGAGGAATAGAATGTTCAAACTTGATGGAATGTTGATGATTGGTTCTGCTGGGACAAATGTCGGTAAAACCAAGCTGGCCTGTGCGCTTGTAAAAAAATTCAGCAGGAGCAGGGACATCGTAGGAATAAAGGTTACTACGATAAAAGCCAAAGATGGGCAATGTCCCCGCGGGGGCCGGGGTTGTGGAGTTTGCTCCTCACTCGATGGAGATTTTTGCATTACAGAGGAAACCGCCGACAACTCAGGTAAGGACACGGCAAGGCTTCTTGCTGCGGGCGCGAGTCGGGTCTTCTGGCTGCGTGTAATGAAAACACATCTCGAAGAAGGACTAACTGCTCTGCTTGATATAGTCGGGCCTGATGCAGTTTCGGTTTGCGAATCAAACTCCTTACGTCGAGCTGTCGAACCAGCAGTGTTTCTTATGGTCGAGGGACGTAATTCGGGCGCGTGGAAGAGTTCGGCTCGGAATGTCAAAAAATATGTGGACAGAATTGTGGTATGGGACGGCAGCGGCTTTGATTTTGATATCGGCCGGATAAAACTTGTCGACGGAAAATGGACAATAATGGAAGAGGCAACGGCGATAATTATGGCAGGCGGGGACAGCTGCCGAATGGGCACCGACAAGAGTATGCTGCCGAACAAGAGACGGCCTATGATAGAGACAATCGCTGAGCAGCTTCGCGGCTCTTTTAGCCAGATACTTATAAGCGCCAACGAAGTTGAAAGGTACACCTTTCTCAACTTGCCGATTGTCCGAGACAGAATTCCGGGACAGGGGCCTTTGATGGGTATAGCTTCGGCACTGGAGGCCTCGGATAACGAACTGAACTTTGTGGCAGCCTGTGACATTCCATATATAGACCTGCATTATGTCAGAAGAATGCTTATGGAAGCGGATGGTGTAGATGCAGTTGTCCCAACCACCGGTGATGAAAAATACGAACCGCTTTTTGCGGTCTATCGCAAGAGCGCACTTGGGGCTATAAACAAGGTGCTGTCGTCAGGGGGACGTAAAGTAAGCGACATCTTTGGTCGGTGCAGAGTCAAGTATATTAAGTTGGAAGCACGGCAGTTTGCCAACCTGAATACAATGGTGGACTTCGAGGAATTTCAGGAAAAGTACAAGTTAACGAGATAATGTGTCAAGTGAGACGCGAGATACAAGTCCTCGGGTTTGTGGAAAGGTACCAGACAGAATGGCTCATAAAGGTCTGTGGGAGCAACTTGTCGGATTAGACCGGCAAAGAACCGCTGTAAGGGCAAAGTGTCAATACCTCAGCGACCCGGAGCGATACGTCATCACTATGCTGAACACCGAGTATGTAGTTAATCTTTCTGATAAGCAGATTTTTCCCCTCCAACCGGGTTCACCACCGACACCGGCAGAGTTTCTCGAGCAGCTTTGCCTTCTTGCCTACCTGATAAACGCTCAGGATTTGCCGCTGGCCAACAAACTTGTCAAGCCGGAGGCTTTGCCGAGTGGGCAGTTTTTCTTTAGAGGGTTGCACAGCCTTCCTACAGAAAGGTTGGAAAGGGCCTTTGGCCAGTGCCCCGAACGCCTCTACCGGATTACCGAGCAGTTTGGCGCTAAACGATGTGAATTTGGCGATGGTTCAATTGGGTTGTACGTGTTGCCCCGCATCCCAATAACTACAGTGGTTTGGCGCGGGTGTGATGAGTTTCCAGCCCGGGCATCCATTCTCTTTGACCAGACCGCGGCAGCACATCTGCCACTGGATGCGCTGCTTGCGGCTGTAAATCTTGCCGTGGACGCAGTGATAAAAGCTTCCGAGCAAAGCAATTAAATAATCGCTGTTGCTTTTCCGGGCAGGCTCGGAAAACAGAGGTCACTCTTCCAGCACCTGCCTCTCGCACGATTTCTCACAGTTGTCCTGTAAAATTGCGGATTAAGGCTTTGACAGCGGAAGCGTGAAATAGTAGTATAGTAGTCTTCACCTGAGTCGTAACGCTGGGTGTGGTTGTTTGAGCACTTGAAGTTCGATCTGTCGAGGGTGAACTTTGAACCAAAAGGAGTCGTAAGTATAGTTGGACGACAGGCTTAATGCATAATAAGCCTTTCGTTGGTTGTAGATATAGGATTCAGTTTTGCAGTCAGGTGCAAAAATAGCAATTGGTGGTAAAGGGGGAGTAGGTAAGACAACGGTCTGTGCCGTTTGGGCACAATTACTGGCTGAAGATGGATTTGACGTGCTCGCCATCGACGCCGACCCCAACACCAATCTTGCTTCAGCTTTCGCCGTACCTTCCGAGCAGAGCCCGGAGCCGCTTATCAGGATGAAAGAGCTGATAGCTGAACGTACCGGCACCGGCAAAGACGCAATAGGAGCATACTTCAAGCTGAATCCCAAAGTGAGCGACTTGCCCGAGAAATACTCGCTTGACGTTAACGGCTTGAAGTTGCTGGTGTTGGGAGGCATTACCCAGGCCGGGGCCGGTTGTGCCTGTCCGGAAGGGGCGTTTCTAAAGGCACTGCTTACATATACTATGCTCCAGAGTCAGCAGGTAGTCTTAGTTGATTTGGCCGCCGGCGTCGAGTTTATGGGAAGAGCAAGTATTCAGGGAATTGATGCCCTGGTAGTCGTGGTTGAGCCGGGCAGTAGAAGCATCGAGACCGCGATAAACATAGCACGGATGGGCAAAGAGCTGGGAATAAAACAGGTCGCAGCCATCATAAATAAAATTACAGATGCCGGCCAAGTCGAGACAATAGAATCTCAACTGGCAAAGGCAAACATAACCGTTCTTGCCGGCATCGAATATAGTGCAGCGGTGCAGGAAGCGGATTTACAGAAAAGAGAGGTTTTTCAAGCCAGTCCGGAACTTGTGGAACGATTGCGAGAAGCAAAGAGGGCATTAACAGATTTAGTTTTTCCAAGCGTCGGTTCTAATGTTAGTAGTAAGTAATTCGTCTGGTTGTTTTGGAGATGGAGATGGCCAAAGCTATTGTGGTAAATATCGAAAAGTGCTTAGCGTGTAAAAGCTGTGAGATAGCTTGTGCCTTAGCACACTCAAAATCAAAAGTACTTGAAGAGGCCGTGGCGGAATCGCCGAGGCCCCAGCGGATGGTCACGGTAGAGCCAGCGGGGGAATTCGGAGTGCCAATTCAGTGCAGACACTGCGAGGCGGCACCTTGTGTCGAGATTTGCCCAACCGGAGCTATCCAGCGACAAAGCAAAGAAGCCCCTATCGTGGTTGAGAAGGAACTTTGTATTGGATGCAAGCTGTGTATCCTTATATGCCCTTTTGGCGTGTTGCGAATCGGCCCGGAAGGTCGAGCCATTATTAAGTGTGATATGTGCTTAGAGCGAATGGAGGAGGGGCAGGACCCAGCCTGTGTCGAGGCTTGCCCGACCAAGGCTTTGAAGCTGGTTTCGCTCGAGGAGACAACAAAGACGAAACGTAGAGAAGCATCAAAACAACTTGTTAAAGAAGTCGAGCAAAAGAAAAGTAAAAGCAAGGAAGAATAGCAGGTGCGAAAGATAGTTGTCATAGGTGGAAGTGCGGCAGGGATGATGGCGGCCATAGCCGCCGCTCAGGAGAACGCCGACGCTGAGGTGATGGTAGTTACCCAGGACCGACTGCCCTACCGCAGGCCTGCCATACCCGCATTGATCGCTGGTTACATAAAGGGACCAGAGGGGGCAAAAGTTTTCTCGCCTGAAACGTTGGCTCAATACAATGTAAAACTTATTTGTCCCGCTGAGGCTACTGATATCGACCCAAAAAGCAAAGTCATTTCAATTCTGTCCGACGGCAAAAAAGAGAAACTGGCCTACGACGCAGCGGTGATTGCAACCGGTGGGCATCCCCTGATACCTAAAATTCCCGGAGCCGACAAAAAGGGCGTTTGCACCTTTACCACTTATGAGGCAGCCGTTGAAATTGTAGAAGCGGCTAAAACCGCAAGCTGCGCGGTCGTGGTAGGGGCGGGTTTCATTGCTCTGGAAATCGCCGAGGCCCTAATGCATAAGGGATTGGATGTTTATTTCAACGTGCGTTCCAGAATACTTAGAAGACTGCTTGAGCCGGAGCTTTCCGAGTTTCTCAGCCGAAAGTTTGAACAGCAGGGCTTGAAAATGCTGACCGGCGAGGCAATTTCCGAAATCGGGGGTAAAAGCTCTGTCGAATATGTCATTCACAAAGGCAAGAAAATAGCTACAACTCTTGTCGTGATGGGTACAGGAGTTAAGCCTAACGTAGCTCTTGCGGAAAAATGTGGTATCGAGCTGGGGCCAACTGGTGCTGTTAAAATTGACAATCATATGCGAACTTCCGCTACAGATATTTACGCCGTGGGAGATTGTGCCGAAAGCCCCGATTTAGGGACTGGTAGATTTGTGTATTCGCCGGTAGGAAGTATCGGAGCTGCTGCCGGAAGAATAGCAGGTAAAAATGCAGCGGGAGCAAGTCAGGAAACTAAAGGGTTCTTGCGCGCCCAAGCCGACCATATTTTAGGTATGCAAATATTCAGTATTGGCCATAGCACCACCAGCGCGAAGGAAGTTAATCTGAAGGTGGATGTACATGCTCTGACCGCACCAGCGTCGGGTGAGAAGAGTTGCGAGAGGACGTCATTTCAGATAGCAAAACTTCTAACCGATACCCACGACAAAATTGTTGGGGCTCAACTTGTTGCTAAAAAGTTCGGCTCACAATTTGCTTGGCAGCTGTATGAAGCGGTTCTGGCCGGGGAGAATCGAGAAGAATTTTTAGAGCGGTTTAACTGTCCTCGAATGAAGATGGCTGAGGCGTTGGTGCAGGCCGTAAAGTCGACGGTTGTGGTTGAGAGCGTAGGAGAAGACAAGGCATTAAAGTTGGCTGATAAGACCGACCAGAGAAATACAAGTTAGTAAAAAGTGAGGAATTATTATGGATCCGAAAAAACGTAGCAGCGACAAAGCATCGCAGGAAATGCTTGAGCTTATGTATGAAGCCGGCATAGAAAATGCCTGGGACAGGTTTGAGGAACAAGAGCCTCAATGTGGTTTCGGGAAATTGGGGATATGCTGTCGAAATTGCTCAATGGGTCCGTGCCGGATTGACCCGTTTGAGGATGGGCCGGAATGCGGGATATGCGGGGCCACGGCAGATACCATAGCCGCGAGAAATCTACTGCGAATGGTTGCAGCCGGAGCAGCAGCGCACTCCGACCACGGCCGGGACATAGCACACACTCTAAAGATGGTCGTGCAGAGTGAGCAGTGCGACTATATGGTAAAGGACGAACAGAAATTAAAGCAGGTTGCCGGCCGATGCGGAATCAAAACCGACGGCAGAGAGATAAAAGAAATTGCTGCAGAGCTATCAGACGTGGTGATGAACGAATTTGGCAGACAGGAAGGTACTCTTTCTACGGTGGGCGCCTATGCCCCTCCCGCGAGGCAAAAAGTATGGCAGCAGTTAGGAGTTACCCCGCGGTCAATCGACCGAGAGATTGTCGAGATTATGCACAGGACGCATATCGGCGTAGGCTCCGACTACAAAAACCTCATCAAGCAGGCAATACGGTGCAGCCTGTCAGACGGCTGGGGCGGCTCGCTGATAGCCACCGAACTTTCCGATATATTGTTCGGCAGTCCCAAACCCATCCGTTTCGGTGCCAACCTTGGGGTGCTGGATGAGAAGCAGGTCAATATAATTGTGCATGGCCACGAGCCGACCCTGTCGGATATTGTGGTGGCGGTATCGCAGGAACCTGAACTTCTGAAAATGGCCAAAGACAACGGCGCCGAAGGCATCAACATCGCCGGAATATGCTGCACCGCTAACGAGATACTGATGCGTCACGGGATACCAGTTGCGGGTAACTTCCTGCAACAGGAGCTGGCTATAATGACCGGCGCGGTAGAGGTGATGCTGGTAGATGTTCAGTGTATTATGCCGGCGATTAGCTCCCTCAGCGGCTGTTTCCACACGAAGCTTATTACAACTTCGCCGAAATGCAAAATGCTCGGAGCCGAGCATATTGAGTTTCACGAGGACAAGGCAGTGGAAACTGCTCGGGAAATCATCAAGATGGGTATTGAGAATTTTGCGAACAGGAGAGGTAAGGTTCAGATTCCGAAAGTGACAGAGCGGGGCATTGCAGGTTTTACGACAGAGAATACTTTTTACCATCTGGGCGGAAGGTACCGCGGAAGCTACCGCCCGTTGAATGATGGCATTATTTCCGGGCGGTTGCGGGGAGCAGCAGGAGTCGTCGGCTGCAATAATCCGAAACAGGTACACGATTACTGTCATGTTGCGATGATAAAAGAGCTTATCAAGAATGATGTCTTGGTGGTGAGCACGGGTTGCGGCGCAATTGCCGCCGCTAAGGCTGGTTTGATGAGGCCGGATGCGGCGGCCAAATACTGCGGCAAGGGATTGCAGGAGATATGCGAGACAGTCGGTATTCCACCGGTACTGCACGTCGGCTCTTGTGTGGACAACAGCCGAATCCTGACAATTCTGGCAAATGTGGTGGCTGAAGGCGGATTGGGAGACGATATTTCCGATTTGCCCGTCACTGGTGCCGCACCAGAATGGATGTCGGAAAAAGCAGTTTCCATCGGGATGTATTTCGTGGCCTCGGGAGTCTATACCGTCATTGCTGAGCCATTACCCATTCTTGGTGCAAAGAATCTGACTAAGTATCTGACCGACGACATTGAAAAAGAAATCGGGGGCAAATGGGCGTTTGAGAGAGACCCAATCAAGGCGGCAGGTATGATGATAGAGCATATTGAGCGCAAGCGCGACGCCCTGGGAATAAACGTGGAGAAGGAACGAAAGCTTTATGATATGGAAGAGCGACGGGTGTTGGCGGTTTGAAACGGTGAGTAAAAAAGGAGATTTGTAAAATGTCGAGAATCATTGCGACAAGTGCAATAAACGGTGCTTACAAGATAGTGGAGCAGGCTGAGCAAATGCTGGCGAACGCCATCGAGCAGAAGGGTAAGGACTGCAAAGTAGAGTTTCCGAACACCGGCTATTACATACCGATTATTTACTCGATGACGGGCCGGGCGGTGGAAACTTTAGAAGATTTTGAGAAAGTGATGGCCGAGGAAATCAAGCCTTTGCTGCCGGAACCGGTTGCTGATGAATTGTGGCTGCCGTATCTTGGCCCTACACTTGACGCGGGTATGGCAACGCTTTTTGCAGAGGAGATTATCGAAGCGTGTAAATATCTGATAGGGCCGAATCCGGTGGACGATATCTGGCTCGGAGCAGCCGATGACGTGATTATGCGCGAGCGCGGCATTCAGTTCGTTGACGGCTCAGCTCCCGGATTTGCTGCAATTGTAGGCGCAGCACCGGATGTTGAAACCGCGGTCGAGATAGCACGAAAGTGCCAGGAACGCAGCCTATACGTATTTATGGCGGGCCATAGTAACGGAACAACGTTTGCAGAGCAGCTTGTGGAGGGAGACGTGCAGTTGGGCTGGGACACTCGATTGGTTCCTTTCGGACGGGAGATTACCGCGGCGATATATGCGCTCGGTTTCGCCAGCCGGGCGGCACTTAGCTTTGGGGGTGTTCAGGCAGGCGATTTTACCCGGAACCTGCTTTATAACAAAAACAGAGTCTTTGCGTTTGTCGTCGCCCTGGGCGAAGTAAGCGACGAATGGTACGCGACTGCAGCAGGCGCTATCAACTACGGATTCCCTACTATTGCAGATTCGGATATTCCGCAGATCCTTCCTACCGGAGTCTGCACATACGAGCATGTGGTTTCAAACGTTCCCCATGATCAGATTGTGGAAAAAGCCATCGAAGTGCGGGGGCTCAAGATTAAGATATCGGAAGTGCCGATTCCGGTTGCGTGCAGTCCGGCCTTCGAAGGTGAGCGTATTCGTAAAGATGATATGCAGGTTGAATTCGGCGGTCAAAGGACGGCAGCTTTTGAATGGCTTCGGATGCTGGATATTGCTGAGGTTGAGGACGGCAAGATAGAAGTTAAAGGGCCGGATGTCGACTCAGTTGACGCGGGAGGGAGGATGCCGCTGGGCGTAGTGGTTGAAGTGGCAGGCAGAAAAATGCAGGCTGATTTTGAGCCTGTACTGGAAAGGCAGATACATACGTTTATGAACGAGGCCCAGGGACTCTGGCATATGGGCCAGCGGGACAACAACTGGATACGAATCAGTAAAGACGCTGCAAAAGCCGGATTTAAACTCGAGCATATCGGCAAGCTTCTGCACGCGATGTATCATGAGCAGTATTCGAGTATCCTCGACAAGGTGCAGGTCAAAATATTCACGGATGAGAAACAGGTCCTGAAGCTGCGCGAGCAGACGGTCAAAGTGTACGCGGCGCGTGATGCACGATTGGCAGGTATGACGGATGAGGATATAGACACGTTCTATTCGTGCACACTGTGCCAGAGTTTTGCGCCGAACCACGTGTGCGTAATTTCACCGGAGCGGCCCGGTTTGTGCGGCGCTTATAGCTGGCTGGACTGCCGGGCTGCATACGAGATAAGCCCCGCAGGTGCCAATCAGCCTATCTCGAAAGGCAAGTGCGTCGAGCCAACCATCGGCCAGTGGGACAAGGTGAACGCATTTGTGCTCAAGACCAGCGGCGGTAACGTCGAGCGAATGAGCCAGTACAGTATGAT
>Ga0114918_10002335_pt1 | contig 17020 bp, 24 predicted proteins | sample LantaG_FD_87015 | JGI IMG/M metagenome (GOLD analysis project Ga0114918, IMG submission 87015) | Deep subsurface microbial communities from Baltic Sea to uncover new lineages of life (NeLLi) - Landsort_02402 metaG | ecosystem: Environmental > Aquatic > Marine > Oceanic > Sediment | place... | reverse complement strand
TAGGAACAGGCTGTCGTGTTGCTTTGAATTCAGCTTCGGCTGAACGTTTGCGTTCTGGTGCAACCAAGCCGGCAGATTCGTCGATGTCTTTCATGCGTCGGGCTGCGTCTTCCCCGGATTCCATCTCGCGCACCAAGCGATTGAGTTCGTCCAGTTTCACCGAACTAGTAGAAGTAGGGGTCATGATTACCTGTTCGGTGGCTACTTTTTTCAACATGCCTTCACGATGCAGGGCTTCTAAGATCACACGGCCATCAGGCAAGAGATTACGGTGCAAGGCGTCCGCTAGGCTGTGTTCCTGCTGATCCACTGGACTTTCGATCACCTTCATGATGGTGTCATGAAACGGAGTGGGCATGGTGTCCGGATAGATCACCAAGCACATGTGTTCTTCGCCGGGCAGTTCCCGGAACACGACCGCCACTTTGCGGTCGCCATGTCTTCCAACGTGTTTAAGCATGTGTTTCTCCTTGGGGCGGTTCGTCTGATTCTGAAACCGGTTGTTGGTCTAGGAAAGCACTTAGGCGGTCAAATATAGCCCCCACCTGTGTGGATTCTTCGATGCGGAAGGCACCTCGGCTGTAGGCTGCTTGAAGCAGGCTGCGCAACGAGGCAAGATCTGCGAGGGTGAGTTGAGTGTTTTGCATACGGATATTTAAACCCGCATGCCTGTCACAGTAATTTTTCTACTCTTCGTACTCGGCCCAGACACCAAACGGAGGTTCGGGATTTTTGTTGCCGTGTATGATCCACAAGGTATCGCAATAATTGGCGTCACCCCATGAGCCAAACGGATAGCCGTCCGTGAACACGATCAATTTCTTGGGCTCGATCTCGGCATCTTTCAAATATTTGAAGATACACTCAAAGTCAGTGCCGCCACCACCCTGCAGAGCATAGTCAGAGATGTCTTGCAGACTCTCGCTGGTGTAGGTCTGTGGATTGTAGGTTTCGGTGTCAAAACAGAACACATGGATGCGATATGCATCAAACTCTTCCATGACGCCACGCACTTCACTCACCATGTCTCGCCCCATTTTGTCTGTGATGGATCCTGACATGTCAAACGTGAGCACGATGTCGATCATGTCGGTGTTTTTCATGCCCGGCATCACAGCATCCACGTGCCAGCCCTTGCGGCTGCTACGCAACCAGGTGTAGTCAGATTTTACTGTACTTTCCAACTGCTGGCGGATCAGCTCACGCCAGTCCAGCTTGGGTTCGGTGAGATCCTGGATCATGCGTTTTACTCCGGCCGGAAGATTACCGGCATCCGTGGTCTGGGCCGCAGTCAAAACCGCTTCCTTGATCTCGTCGCGGATCCTGGCACGCTCTTCTTTGGAGAGCCGAGGAGGACCTTTGCCACCACCATCTTTTTTGTCACCACTACCGGAACTTTCATCATCGCCTTCGCCGTCCATGTGCTCGTCGATCATGCGATCCACCAGCTCTTCGATCGAGATCTTTTCAGCATTTTCGTAGAGGTCATCATAGATTTCTTCCGAGCTCATGCCCTCGTATTTTTGGTCGTACAGGCAAGGCACCGATGTGATAAACTCACCAATTCTATGTTTTTTCAGATCGGCATTGACAGCAAAGTCGTTGGCGATGTTGAACAGTCGAGGATCGCGATCGCCCCGCCTGCCAAAGTGGTCATAGACGCAGTGCAGGATCTCGTGCCCAAACAAAAATTCGATCTCGCGTGGACGCAACATCTTGATGAAGCGACTGTTGTAATAAAAGTTCCTGCCGTCTGTGGCTGCTGTGGTAAGCCACTCGTCAGCGTTCACCAACTTCATTCTAGTGGCCAGATTACCAAAAAAACTAGCACGGAGCAACATGCCCACTCTGGCTGTGATCAGTTGTTCACGCACTTCGCGATCAAGTTTGGGATCCATGGGCCCAATGAGATTGGCGAATTTTTTTGCATCTTCTCGATTCTGGGTGTCAATGGTGGCAGTTGTCATAACGTTCTCCTTAGTTATATTATTTTACGACTATTGTCTTTTCTGGTCAACCGGGTGCCGAAGTTGGAAAAATGCTAGCTCCAAATCCGATGCCAAGTAGATACGCAGATCATTTTGACCATTGGTCCATGACCAGTGCGGATTACAATATTCGCTGGTTTGATTGGCTAAACCAATTGCGATAGGTAAACCTAATTTTGCATGTCCTAAACTCCATTGTTTTATCTTGTGCCATTGACGAACTTCGGCGCTCCATCCATAATTGTCCGTGAACCATTTCAGTGCGTCATTAAATGCAATAGGACCGTGTTGTCCGGACATGTTGATACTGAATGCTAGACAGTATGCGAAGTAATCTCGATAGACATATCGTCCGTCTAATTTTTTTGTGGTGTAGTGCATGTCTTTAAATATATGAATGATTTCTGTAGAAAACTTGTACTGGATCTTATTTGAAAACTTGCTTAAACCCACAAATATTACCTGTACTTATTATCATCCATTTGGCACAACCAACGCTCTCATACGCAACGAGTTTGATACACCGCAGTGGCCAAACGACCAAGGGTTAGTGCTTTTCCATTATGATCAAGAACCCATATACTCACATGATCAAAACAATATTTTTTTTGGAGCCAACGGAGTATCATCGAATTATTTCAAAGCACCAAGAATTTTAGCCAATAGTGAACGATCGTCATTGAAAAAGAAAATATGTGCCGACGAGAGCTTGTTGGATTGGTATTATTTTTACCATGGATTTGCAGCCTTGGATTGGTATCGCGACGCACAGTACCTTGATGTAGATCTAGGAATTTCAAATGCATTTTGCTCATTAAACAACCTTGTCACAGACAAACGTTCATACCGTATGGCACTGACAGCGAGATTGGTAGATCGTGACATATTTGATTGTGGCACTGTCAGCTTCAATGCCGATTGGCATGATTGTTACAGAGAAACACAGAGTTCCCATTCGGAATTGTCTGTGACAGACAAAAAATTGATAATTGAACATCTGGTTGACAAAAAAATTCAGCATCTTTCAGTAGACCGATATCAGATTGATGGCAATGCTAGTGCGAGATTTGGTGTTCAAGAATATGTGCTCAAGCAAAAATCTTTTTTGCATGTAGTGAATGAAACGGTATACTTTGACACCAAACACCATCTCACTGAAAAAATTTTTCAACCCATAGTGCATATGAGACCATTTATTTTGGTGTGCAGTCCCGGTAGCCTTGGCTATCTACGAGATTATGGATTTAAAACGTTTGACAGATTCATCAACGAGGATTATGATTTAATACTTGACCACTCTGCGAGATTAGATGCCATCGCCGATGAAATTCATCGCATTGCCAGGTTGTCACACACACAGCTCAAAGAGATGCTGGGAGATATGCAAGAAATTCTTAGATTTAATAAACTACATTTTTTCAATGAATTTAAACACATTATAGTAGAGGAATTGGTAGAAAATTTCCAACAGTGCTTGAGGATTTGGAATAATGGTAGGATCAAGTATGGTTGCCAACTCCATCCTAATTTGGCACAGGCAAAAAAAATATTGTTGTCTTGATTCATTGCTGGTATTTAAGTCCAAACATGATGGCATCTTCGGCCGAGCGGAACCGGAAATCCATGATCCAGTGATTCTGTCCGTCAATCGGAGCCTGCACCGTTTCAAAATACCAGCGTCGACGTTCACCCGGAAGACCAAATTCCTGGGCCGCCCGTTTCAGGACATCTTGCACCGCGCCGTAACTGTAAGGTATGGACTCGTATCTTATGACATGGGGAAACGGCGTCAATTCGGCGTAGACCTAGGCGAAATCAAATGTTGCGAGGCTATGGTTGGTAAAAGCACATGGTCTGTCCATTCTTGAATGGCCCTCTCTGGAGGATGGAAATGATCTCCGGTCTCTAGGTAATCATGTACAAACGAGTATTCATACAAATAGTCTAGCCCTTGGTTAGGCACCCAAGATATGGCCTGTAGTTGGTCAATTCTATCTTGATCAAGATAATCTTGCCAGTGATGTGTGGTGTCACGTTTGGGTAAGAACGGAGGGTATAACAAATTCGCGTAAGATGTAAACACGCTCGCTATACCCCGTTCTTGCAACCAGGATAGGGTGCCCGTGATCAATTCAAACGATTGTTGTGTGGCGTCCTGTCGCATCTGCTCGGTGAGGGCCTGGGGGTCGCAGTCTGATATTCGTTTGTAGCCTGTGCGCCCTAAAATTGGATATCGATATTGCTGTATCTGTGTGTGATGGTCTATGTTTTCTATGCGTTCGGCTCGATCAAGACCACTCCACATCACCACAACCAAGATATCTTGTGTGTCCGCATCGCGACACAATTCATCCGCAGCATAGCGTATGCTGTCACTGATATAGCGATTTCCTGCGCCCGGAAAACTCATGTCTATTGCCAGGTCAATACCGCACCGATCGCGCACAAAACCTGGCCATGAAGCTGCTCCGCGCAGGTACAAGGTAGAGCTGGTAAAACTACAGCCGGATGTGATCAATCTGTGGTAACCACACTGATATGTCTGCTCTAGGTGCGAGTGCCGCCAACAGAGATATTTGGGAACCCGTACTCTATCTTTCACTATAGTCATTTCTTCTCCTTGGCCGCTTTCATCCCGGCTGAGAATGGGCGGGCCCCGACATAGCCCTATGTCTTTTGGAACCCGCCCCTGCAACAACCTTAGGCATTGGCCTGCAAAATGTACTTGCCGTACCGCTTGTGGAACTCGTCGAAGTTCTTGAGCTTGGTAGGTTTGAACGGGAGATTGTAGGTTGTCAGCGCCACCCGGGCACCCATCACAACCAGCTCGGTTTCAAAGTTCTTCATCATGAACGCAAAGAAATGGTCTGCCATCTCATGAAATTTCTTGTCGTCGATGCCCCTCTGGTGTGCGTCCCGGAGCTCGTAGCACATGCTTGTCACAAGACTGTACATGGCTGACACTTCAACCTTTTCGATCTCTTTGACCCGGCCCGACAAGATGTCTTCGGGTCGTGGCAGTTTGCTAGACACTTTGCGGTGCGCCATGAATTTCACAGCAAGGCCCTCGCCCACGGTGCCCGCGATGAGATCAGTGGCAGTGGCTTCGTCGAGGTCTTCGTCTTCTAACAACTGGGAAACAAAATGCCAAGAACGCGGTGTAGCAAAAGCTCGGCTCGCAGACTTGGCATCAAAGTCGTAGAGATCTTGTTTGGCAAACGATATGTAACCAACCACATCTTTGTGTTCGTTGTTCTTTACTGCCCACTCATGCCAGGCCGCAAAGTCCGGACGCATTTCTACGTGGACGAAACGATTGGCCAATGGTGTAGGCATACGATACGTCACACCTTTGTCGCTTTCGCGATTGCCGGCTGCTACCATCACGACATTGTCGGGCAAGACATACTTGCCGATCCTGCGGTTCAGAACCAGCTGATAGGCGGCACTCTGTGTGGCCGGTGCCGCAGAGTTCATCTCGTCCATGAATAACACAACCACGGGGTACTGGCTGGCAAGTTCCTCGTCTGGCAAGTCAATGGGTGGTGCCCAGTCCATCTTGCCGGCTTCTCGGTTAAAGAACGGAATACCACGGATGTCAGTGGGATCCATCTGACCCAGGCGCAGATCTATCATGTAACCACCCATCTCCTCTGCAATCTCGGCCACCACTTCACTTTTGCCGATGCCGGGAGGTCCCCACAGGAACAAAGGACGCTGTTTGGCAAAGCATTTTTGTATGGATCGTCGGGCACCAATCGCGGTTACGGTGCGATGTTCTACTGACATAGGGCTACTCCTTGTTGATTGCTAACGTTCAAACAGTATAGCAGAACACCAATTATTGGTCAACCTGGCACCAGATGCATCGAAGGCCAACCGAGGACTTCTAAAATTTCATGTATAGGACGCGACAGCACAGAATCCACCAGCGCGCGCGGAAATTCGGCAAGCATCAATGCCTGTGACATCGCGTCCTTGAAAAGCCATTGATCGAGAACACAATTCTGTCGAAAATCTTTGATAGCATCAAACCACTGGCAGTTTTCTTGTGCGTCTATATAGGTTGCATGATATCGCTGGGCATGGGCCCAGTCAAACTCTCCTAGATCTATATTGTCTAGTTGTTTTTGAAGCCATGTTACGAAGTTGGGTTTGAGTATATCGCGTAGATCTATATCAATCACATGTGGCATCTGATCTGGTATAAGATATTGGTCTTCAGTGATCTCCATCGGGGCCGTTTGCTTGCGTATACAAAACCAATCGCGATGTCCTTGGAGATTGTATTGCACAACATCGTGATTGACGGGATTGTTGCCGGGATTGAGAATCATCCAATTGTCCAGTAACCAATTCCGGGCTCGCACTATGTCGGAATCCATAACAGGATTATAATCATTATGCCAAACACCAATAGCTGATACAAATGTGGGCCATTTACGAAACATGTTGAGAGCGCCAAATTTTTTAGTGTCCATGTTGCAACCGTCGTGACAATTGATAAACACGGGGTCTGGGTCGATGCGCATGATATTTTGTACCGCGTATTCGGTTGTAAGATGATAATCGCTAGCACATCGAGTATTCAGCGGATATATCAAAGGTTGAGTAGGTCGGTTCTTCGCAAGCCAAGTCAGAGCTTTGCTCCAACTCAAGTGCGTTGGATATTTGATATGTCCGTGTGCATTGGTTGCCTCGGTCAACGGATCTAAAGTAGTGGTCGATCGCCGATCTCGTTCACTGACAGAAATCAACCAATTGACATAGGTTCCCATATAACCTGCTGGGTAGGTAATATAGATATTTTTTTTAAGCACAATCAAATCTATGAGTTATGATACCGGCATGTCCATGACTGATTTTCACTCGGTTCCAATCAGTGCTGTCAAGATATGTTCGCATCGATGCCGGTAATGGATCCTGCCCAAAACAGGCTACACAATTCACCCAATGTTTGTAATTGTTGTTCACCATCCACACTCGACTATCGCCTGGATACCAAGATCCATCATAGTATTTGGGCATTTCGAGATCAGGACGGGGTTGCCGGATCTCATGATATTCACGAATCTGGTCTCGTGTGACGCGATCAGCACCAAAGGTCTGAGGTTGACCATCAACCACCGTATGCTGATAAGCGCCAATGACAGCAGACACATACGCATGGGTCAATTCCGGCATGCTGTCACAGGCCAAGAAGTTTTCGCAAAAATCATTGGTGTCCATGCAAAATTGCCGATCTACATAAAAAAACTGCCAACCTGTGCCAGACCACACCACATGTGGATGCGTGTTACCACTGATGTCAACTACATCGTCTGACTTTTGCACTAATTCAAATTCAGGGTTGACTTTTGAAAAGAATACACCGGGGTTGAATGGAGCATGGAAATTGTACAAAGGCATGTCATGGATCCATGATCCATCACGAAATCCTGCAGCATAATGTTCTGGTTGGAACTGGATCACGGTATGCCGCACTTCGGCTGGTAATCCAAGATCTTGCACGTATCTAACAGCATTGAATTCCAATTCAACCTGTGCCCCTAGACTGAACGCACCGGCAGGTTGGTGCACAATGGTTAATATCTCATCGGGTAAAATGTGTTCACGTATCGCAGTGTCAAGAATCAAACGGCTGTCCTTGCCGCCGCTGAACCAAAGCCGCCAATAGGGCGCCTGCTGCCGGATTTGTTTGAGTCTCTCTACCAGCAGATCTCGAAAACTTATGGGCAGTTTTTGAGTGAAATCGTAGCTATCAAATGCCGATCCAATACTGAATCTGAGATCGGTGTTGTGTTCTAAACAGAGAATTCTGCTATGAGTGGGTGTTGCGCCGGGGTAAAAATATCTTTGCATCATTGTGGGTCGTCTCGTGTAGGGTCCAAGATAATGTGATGTGGAAAGATCTCCGGTAAACTTCTAATCCAAAAGTTGTTGACAGCATTGATGATGAGATTGTTGCGAGGCCGATCGCTGCGATTGAACGTGGAATGCAAGACTGAATCTACATTCAACATAACAAATTGTCCACGTCGTAAAGTAAAACTAGCATCCACTACCCCATTGGTGAGTCGATACCAACATTCACAATCATCAAGTTGTATCCAGATTCTAATGATGTGGTCTTGCCTGGTATCATCAAATCTAGCATTGTCCCAATCGTAGTGTAGGTCTAAATGAGCACCCGGTTGTTCTTGACTCAATCGCACTCGAGTTTTTTGTACCGGAAACCAATCAATCAGTTTTTTCAGCATCGGATTTGCGTAATAGATGGAAGTCCACTGATAGTCTTCGGGTATTTCGCCACGGTTAGGTATGGCCGGTTTAGTGTATTCGTTACCGTCCTTGCTCCGAAAACTCAGCCATGTGATCTTTTCATCAAAATTTCTTTTTTCAAGACAGTGCTGATTTATATGTTCACCTACTCTAGGTTTCAGTTGTTGTACTTCGTGATTCCAATCAGCATCGAGAATGACAGGACTGATATAGAACCCTGTGTTGGTATCCCAGGCCATAATTTTCCTTGTTAGATGTGCTATCGGTGTGCCGATTCACGGACGGCGTTCTGTAATAACATCACAGTAAAGACATCGATATGTCAAGCGTCGATTGATTTTTCCGACGTCGGCCCCCGCCGGCGTTGCACAGATATTTATTAGCAAGAACCGCTTTCGAGCGGTTCTTGGGTATTTTGAGTCACAAGGCATACCTGCCCCGTCTAACCTAAGCGGCTAGAGCAAACACCTCATCATTGGCGTTTATGGTTGTGCTTGATTTAGGGTCATCGCCTACCCCGCTGTCCACTCGGCTACTCCTTGCCCTGTCGAAACCAGGTCCGGCCCATCAAAAGCACGCTCACGTTTCTGATGTCTCTGTATACTATGAGTATACCGAACGTGCTTATGGTGGACCGGGCGGGAATCGAACCCGCGTCCAGAACACATTTTGCTTGGCTTCATACAGCGATAATACTATTTATTTCTCTGATTCAGGAACAGTTTCCCTACGGTCTATGTTGGCCGGTTTCAATAGATATTCCCTGCCAATAAGTCCGGCTTCAATTTCTCGCAGAGCCGTTACTACCGGACCGTTATGAGAATCAATGCGACTACGCCATCCACGATTGAGTTCACGCGCTCGACGCGCACCGATCAGGATGAGATCGTATTGTCCCACTCGGTTTGCTGCAACTTCGCTGGTGATTCTCGCCATGTCATCTCCAAAAAGTCAGTATACTATAATTATCGTTGATTGTCAAGCTATTTGACTAAGCCTTGACTGCCCGGTCTGGCAGGATATTGGCTCCGTCCTTCGCGTAGATCCTGCACGCATTCAAGATTGCGATTCACCACATTGTCCAGCACGATGCTCCATACGGCTAGTTCGCGCTCACACAACTCTCGGCTCCAGGTCTCGTGCAAGATCTGGAAATTAGTGGTGGTGCCAATCCACACTATCAAGAGCCAGGTTTTCATTGTCCAGTATTTACAACTTCAACACAGTGGCCAGAGCTTCTTGGGGACTCCAAAACGCCCAATACCATTCTTGGCGGGTGTCACGTTCTAGGAACATCGGCACACATCTATATTCAAACTTCTGCAATCTATGATTGAGATCGTCCCAGGTTTCCCACATTTCGCCTGGAACATGGCGTACTGCCCTATCTAGAATGTTGACGATCAATACTGATTGGGGCAGGTCTTCGCGGAATCTTTCGCGATGCCGTTGGCTGTCGTACAACGGTATGTGATGATCTATCCATTCTGTCCAAGTGATAACACGCATCCAGATATTTACACGAAATCTCCAATCAATTGTTCGCGTGTGAGGTCTGTGATTTCTGTGCTTGCTTCATAACATTCGTGATCAATTCCCACAATAAACTGTGATCCCGCACGGAGACTGGCCACCACAGCATCACTGACACACCAGCGCAGAAAATGCACTGCTGAAGTCTTTGTATCATCGCCGCGATCTAGATCTTCATCAGCATGAGCAAACACTGGTTCGTGGCCCTGCACACGCAGATACACCCGATGCTCAATGCCAGCCAGCCTTATCAACTCTTGTCGGCGTACTTCTGCATCACTATATTCGATCATCATGGTGGCGCAGAGATCTCGTCCGGTTGGAATCAGCGGATTGTAGGCATCCAGTTCATCTTGGATGGCCGCGGCTTCAAAGGCTTTTTCGATCCTGAGCATTTCCTGGATCTGATACTGTATGGTGAGACGGTCTTCAAAACTCAACATCACGTGGTCGCCCACGGCGACCTGACGTGCTTTCCGGTGGGCGAGCGCACGGGCTCGGAAATCGGGCCGCTGGCGACTGTACTCTTCTAACGAATAAAGATCGGTCACTGTCAACATGATTAGGCCTGCTCGGCTTCGTATGCGGTCAAGGTCTTTTGGAACTTGCCAGCGTGGCTACGCTCGGCCTTGGCCAAGGTCTCGAACCAGTCGGCAATCTCGTCAAAGCCTTCTTCGCGCGCATCCTTGGCCATGCCCGGATACATGTCGGTGTACTCATGAGTCTCACCTGCGATAGCAGACCGGAGTGCGTCTGCGATATTGCCTGCGGGCAAACCGGTCTCGGGATCACCCGAACCACCTGCAATCAGATACTCCATGTGACCGTGTGCGTGTCCGGTTTCACCTTCGGCGGTGTGACGGAAGATTGACGCTACTTCAGGTGCACCTGCGATGTCTGCCATGTTTGCAAAGTAGAGATAGCGACGGTTGGCTTTTGATTCACCTGCAAAGGCATCTCGGAGATGCTGTTCTGTCTTGGTTCCTTTTACTTTCATTTGGTTCTCCTTTGTGAAATGAAATACTACATCAGTGATTGTACGGATATATATCATAGAGATCAAGTAAATTTTAGCAAAATGCCTTACTTTTTTTCTATGGTGATCATAGGCCAAAAAAATAGCACATGCGCATCATTGCCAAAGGTAAGTACCCGATGACAGATGCCTATCACCACATCTACAACGGCGAAATACATCAAAAAAGTCGCTGTATCTGGCACGAAAATACCTTGGTGGATTTCTTTCGCAGCAGTCTCATCATGCGAGGATATCAAAGTCAAGACAGCAGCAACAAGGTCTGGACTCGCGGCGAAAAGCGCGTGGTGATATGTTTGGTGGATGATTACACCACATGTTCGGGCGAAAAGAATCCCTACGTACCTGCGATATGGGACAGCAACACTCTGGTGATCACAGACAACAAAGTCACGTGTCCCACGCATTATCGCGTGGAGACCCTGCCTGCCAGTTTCTTTGGCATCTATGCCTATGAACCCGAATACAGGTCGTGGCAACCAGATCGCAGATTCAATTTTGCAATCAATCGCATCGACACTAGACGCGTGGCCTTGATGTTGGAATACCGTAAATGGTTACCATGGCAACCAGATCGAGAAACCGTGGACTACGTGAATTTCAATTGCTGGAGTTGGCACGGAGACAACAGCTCGGTCAAGGGGTTGCAACAGAACTTTGAAAATGAATACCACGATCTAGATCAATCGGTGAAAGACGTGCATGAGATCACCAAAGACACTGACATGCCAGAAATGCCGTACCGCAATCATGATCTAGATCTAGAAAGTAGTATGCATCAGGCCTGGATCAACATGGTGGCGGAAACCTACAGCGGCGAAGCCGTTATTGCCTTGAGTGAGAAAACTTTCCGGACCTTGGTCACACCAGCACCGTGGCAGGTATATTCGGGAAGATACACGGTGGCCTATCTTGAACAGCTGGGATTTGATTGCATGAGCGACATGTTTGATCATGGCTACGATCACATAACCGAACTCAGGACCATGGCACCGGGCGACAAGTTGGTAGAATGGTGGTGGACCGGCAATCAAAATTATCAACGTTTGCAATCTACCGAGTTTGAACAGGTACAGTCACGTGGCGCGCAGGCAGCCCATCACAATCGCAGCTTGCTGGCAAAACTGCGTGGTCAATGGGCTCAAGATTTCTCTGCCTGGTGGTTGACCGTGTTGGACAAGATTTGATCAACTGAGTCGGCCATGCCAGTTATAGGTTAGGATGCCGATGGTTGCCAGATCCATGCATGACGATGACAAAACCAATCTCGATCAAACCGGAATCCGGAACCTTGTTTCATGACATAGTTGATTATGATGTGTTCGGCATCTTCGGCAAAATTCTGTCCAGTGACCCCGCAATCTAGATCAGCCGCCATCTCGTACCATTCAAGACCTTGTTCGCCTACCCGTAACCAAAAAGGCGTGCCGGGGTCGGACCGGCAGGCCCTAGCAAAATCCAACCGCGTATGGATTGCATCACATTTGATATTGGGTGATGCGTCTGTTACCAGGATACTGTCTACCAGCGCATTGGCATCGATCAATTCATAGGCTCGAAGCCGTGTATCACCTGTGAGCGGATCCCATTTTTTAGAACCGGAACGTAATAACAATGGTTTACGATTGCCTCTGCGCTGTAGATCGTGATATAGCCGATTAATTTTGATGAGCTGCGGCAACGAATACTGGGCGTTGCGATGCCATTCATGTGCTCCATATTGCCAGATATCTCGATTGACCCATGTTATGAGTTGATCTATGCTGTAGTAACTTTGTATCTCGTTCACACTGATGGGTGATACCGGTTGCCACACTTGCCAGCCCTGTTGCCAGCTTAGTACAATCGGATCAGGTCCGGGATCAAAATGAAAATGATAGGTACAAGTCAATGCAAGCTCGGTTTCGTAAATAAGCAGTGAATCACACTGTACTTATAGATCAATGGTTCCGTGATCGCGGATACCGGGTTCAATTCGAATGGAATTGTTTTCAACCGCCCTACGATACGGCTCAGGGTTGGCCTTTGCGACTGCCCGTGGTGGATTGGTCTAGCACTGATTTCGTGGTGTTGATGTTTCAAGACTTCGTGACCATGCGGGATGGTGTCTGTCTGGAACTCAAACAAGTCGAACAGTGGTACGGCGACTGTGCTGATCGAGCCATAGTGATGCATTGGCCGCACGCGCTATCAAAACACTATCATGGACCAATTCAGTTGGTTGAATTCAATGTGCATGAATACACAATCCTTAACAATCTCAAACACTGTCAGACACAATGGCAACAGATCTGGCAAATGCATCGTGACCGTGCATGGCAATGCTTGAATGGTCGTAAATGTGATCATCGTTTGCGAGTCACACAACATCTTGAACAATATTGGCACAATGGCACCTTGAGTCTGGGTGATGTGATACCGTTAACGCAATATCCCTACAGCACCTATCGTGGTACCAGCAACGAAGAAAATTGGATGAGACTGTTGCCGATCTACGGCAGGCATCATGTCAACATCGTGACCGAAACTCAATATGATCAACTGCCGGGCATCATCACCGAAAAGACCATATTTGCTCTCTTGGCTGCACAAATACCGGTGATGATCGGTTACCGTGGTATAGTGCAGGACTGCCAAGATCTAGGATTTGACATGTTCACCGACATCGTAGATGTCAGCTATGATCATTTGTCCGATGATGACCGCTGGCAGGCAGCGTTGCATCTCAATCGTGACTGGATCACAGATTTTCATCCCACACACGAGATCAAACAGCGTTTGCTCGATCAAGCCCAATGGTTGGTGACCGAATGGCCGCAGCAACATTTCGAGCAGGCACTAGATCAGATGCATGCCATTGTCAAGATTCCAGACTGACAATGAATTTCTCAACATCGCCATAAAGGCTGGCCATCATGCTTTCGCGATCTCCCAACAATACCAGTTGTAATTGACGCTGTTGTCTGCGTAGATAATATGGACAGGCAAGATATCGATCCAGGCTCAATAGATTTTTTGGATGCAGAGTTTTAGGGTCCATGATATAACACCAATATTGCAGACCTAAATCCTGTGTTAGCATGGCAAAACCTGACTCACTCAGTCTCAATCCAACTGCTTGCTGACGCATGTCATACCAGATAGACTGCGGAGGTTCGTTGCCAAAGTGCTGTACCAGATGTGCGTGAACTACATCACGAGCCCACATAAGTCAGGAGCAGTTCGGCTATATTTTTGCTGTGCTTTCGATCCAAAAAGGTTTTTTGATTATGGCGACCAATTTCTGTGAGCAGAGGATCGTCCAGCAAATCCGCGTTGCCCGGCTTTGGTTTAACCAAACTGGAGCAGAGGTCGAAGACCGTGTGTAGATTTTCCATGGGGCATGCCAAGGCATCATAGGTTTCCGGCCAAACCGACGAAAAAGTTTCGTAACCCATCTTTTGTAGGAATTTCAAGGAATCTCTGCATCCGTACAGCACAAAAGGTTTGCCAAAAAACATAGCACGGAAAGTTTTTTCAGTGATGAAAATGCCGTCTCCTATGATATGATGGGTCTCTCCAATTATCTCTAGTCTAGATTGTCTGTAAATAGACGCACAACCTTGCCAAAGGTTATCGGTGTGGTCGCTGTCGTGATATTTGTGAGTAAGTATTCTGCGACCGGTCATCCACTGATGCAATTTGGCATAGTATCTAATGCCGTTCCAATAAGGATTATCTTCACCTTCAAAGTCCACATAGGTTTTTTTACTGGCTGGCCAGGAACAATACCCCAATGGTGTGAGATCTCTCCATTCCAGCATCATGGCCATGAGATGACGATGAGGTCTGGTGGCTTTGATCATGTGATGAAATCGATAAGTTCCATCACTGACGTTTGGTACAGGAAGTTCACCCTGCCAGTTTGTCTTTATATCTGCCAGCAAAGCCGCTTCAAAAAAAGGATAATAATGCCAACTTACTCGTTCGTCGCGGTGTTGCAGTAGGTATGGAGTATAAGTTCCAAGCAGCACTCGTACCGATGCATTGCGTGTGATGCCAACAGCAGTGAGATCACTGCAAAATCGATCTTGCCACTGCGAGATAGACATTTCGGTATCAAATGCTTCCATTACAAAAACCACCAACAGAGTCAATTCACCACCGTTGATCTGGTCACGCACACGCGGCTCCATGGTCAATAGATCCCAGCGACCTAAAATTGAAGTTGACCAACCGTGGTGGCAAAGGTAAAAACCAGCTTCGCTTATTGGAATGTGTTCACGCCAGTTTTCAAAGACAAAATACTTATCGCTGTCTGGTAGTTTTTGCATGAACTCAATCCAGTTATCTGTGATCCAGCCCTTTTGGCTTACGCAAGGAGCGATTGCGGCCAGTTCATGACCGGATTTCCATCCGTGTTTGGTCCGGTGGCTGTAGATACGGATCATAAAGAATAAATGGTGTTGCCCTCGCGCAACAACACCACCGTGAACTGATCTGTACGGAATTGTGCGTTCAACTTGCGTGCGAGATTGATAGCATGTCCGGGATTGGAAAAGCTGACCTTTTTGTATTTGGGTCCCGGATACTGGGTCAGCATGTGGCTGCTCTTGAGATTGATGGGAGCATCTTGATAGAAGACTGCCCATATGCCTTCGGATGCCAGCACCTGTGAAGTCTTGTAGGTGTTTTTGTCGGTGTGCTCGACGAGCACTCGCGGTCGTGGTCTGCTCATGTTTTCTCCTAGCATATTTATAATAATCTAGGAGTTTTTGAAGTTGCCTCCACTGAGTTCGGTACCGGCAATGCTGTGGGTGGCAGGCATGGCTCTGCGTGTTTCTTCAAGTGTGACCAACAGCTTGGTGATATCGGCATGCAAATCTTTTGCATCACGCACGGTCATTTGCAAGTGCTGTTGACCACGACTTTCGGTGGCCTTTATGAGATCCACAAATTTATGTATGTGCAAGCTCATTGACTTCCTCTTGCAGATACCGTTTTAGTTCTTTGTCCGTGGGATTGACCGAGTAGTTATGGTTGAAAAATATTTCATAGGAATCAGATCCATACTTGCCGATACCGTGGAGCTGAGTTGCATCTTCTAGGTCCCAGGTGCAGAAGTCCACAGTCATTCTTCTAAGTCTGGTGGACCGCACATTCACCATGCCCAAGGGCCAGATCACGTCGCGTACTTCCTGCTCGCTGGCATGCAAAAACTCCGCGGCACCGGGCCAACGATTGACGAAGATGGGGAATACGGTTTTCACTGGTTTACGACCAGTCTGGTTCAGCATGATCACCGCTACCATGTGCTGCCATATCCGATCGCGCTGGGTGCGACCGCCCAACTGCTGTTGTACCATGAGATCATCACGCAAGGGTTCGATCATCGATGATGCTGCCACAGTTGATCAGTGCCTCCAAGATGGCCCCAGTCGCTGTCCACAGTCATTCTGCTACTGATCCCTCCACGTGGACGGAATTCAATCTCAAGCCTGATACGGTCGGGTTGGTATGCCTCCATCAGGTGTTTATACATGACATCGATACAGCGTTCGTAACTGATGATTGTGCCTCGGTATTGGAACAGGTATTGTTTGAGGCTTTTCAGTTCTATGGTGCGATCTCTACCATAGAACCACAGCGTGATGTGTCCAAAGTCGGGTTGGTCGCTCACACCTAAAAAGGTAAACTCCGGAATAGTGATGCGTTGTTCATAACCGGCGGCTGCATTGGGAAGGCTGCGGAGCAGAGAGCCCTCGATAGTTTGCCACAGTTTTTTCATGGTAGTCCTAGCACAGATTTGTGTTTACTTGGTGTGGGTGTGATACTTTGCAAAATCTGCAGCATGGGATAGACTATGGTGGATCATGCCATGACTTGGTCATGTGCTTGGTCTCGAGTCTGGAACGGTCCCTGGAACTGGTAACGTTGCAACAAGATCAGTTTGGGATTGCGAACTATCTTCCAGCTGCGTGCCTGCTGTACCGCATACCATCCGGCCGCATACCATGATCGACTCTTGGCCGATTTGGTGAACACCGGTATTCGTAGTTGTACATGCCACATGCTGTTGTGAGCACGACAGCCTGCATCGTGACCATGCACCATGGCATGATCGGACCTTGTGGTGCGCGGCACAGTAGGCAGATCGAGCTTGAGTCCGGTTCGGAGCCTCCGCATGTCGGCAAATCGCTGT
>Ga0114918_10002333_pt1 | contig 17030 bp, 27 predicted proteins | sample LantaG_FD_87015 | JGI IMG/M metagenome (GOLD analysis project Ga0114918, IMG submission 87015) | Deep subsurface microbial communities from Baltic Sea to uncover new lineages of life (NeLLi) - Landsort_02402 metaG | ecosystem: Environmental > Aquatic > Marine > Oceanic > Sediment | place... | reverse complement strand
TAGGATCGCCGCCCACCAATACTGTGTGGTATTCCGGTATGATAGGATCGCCACCGGCAATGCACCAGCCGCGCATACTCCAGTAAGGGTGCGACACTTTGCCACATTTACATGCTTGCCAGCCTGTGCTACTATAGGGCTCAATCGCTTTTCTACTTCAACCCACCCGAGTTTTTGAGATGTCTCAGAAATTCACACTTAGGAGCTTCCGTCATGACAACACTATTCATCTTTCAGCACTTAGCTTTCCAACATCCGTCACCGTATAGCGTGGCTGTTGTTGCAGTGCAATTACCAGAGCCTGACCCAGCGCTCGGACACACTCCACCTACCTTTGAGATAATCTCATGCCAACTACTAAAGAGAGGCAAGCCCATCCCCAACGACGCGTTCTATCCCGAATACTATGATTTCATGTGGGTGGGCAATGGTACGCACGCACACTTTGAACAGATACCAGCAGTAGGGGATACATTCAGAGTACAGTCTACGCTCTTTTATGATGCTGGAACTTCAATGATCTCTCTAACTTCTTGAGACGTCTCAAAAATTCACACTTAGGAGCAAGTAACATGACAATCGTCAGCCCCAACCAACTATCCTCATATTTCGTAAACAGGCCAACGTACGACAGGCACCACCGCCTGCTGCGTGAGAGGGGCTTTAACACAGCAAGTGAGAGCTTCAAGAAACGCGTAGCCTTTAGCTGCATCTCTAGCGTAGAGCAAGCGGCGCTTATCAAGACAGAGCAATTTCCGCATATGCTGATAACTCTCAGCAGTAAGCGAGTTAGCATCCGTATAGGGGAGGCAGGCTAACATGCCGTATCAACATCACGAATACTTCGTAAGGGTCACGTCTCTTGATGTAACCCGCCTGACTAACCTACTGAGTGATTGGTGCGGGTATGATAAAACATGCCCGTACTTCAACAAGAGGATGCAGCTTCTAGCTGTATCTGAGCTGCATGATGTGGCTCACGAGTGGGAGGGTAGCTTGTCTCAAGTGGCAGCAGCCCCTATTGTGTCTAGAGGGCACAAGTCTGACGGTAGTTTCAGCTTGCACTACAGGCCCACAGTTTCTTGAGACGTCTCAAAACTTAAGTCTCAAAAATCCTATCAGCCACCACCAACATCGGAGCAGACATCATGCCACAAGACATCATAAACAGAGACGAAAGCTTTCTTAGTGCAGACACAAGTCTAGACTTCTTACTGGCAGGCTGCCAGACAGAGCTTGAAGACATTGTGGATCAACTGTCCATCCCGTCCGCTGTAACTGTAGGGGCCATAGTCAGCACCCTACAATTCATCCGTGAATATTGTGAGGAGAAGAATTATACTCTCACGCCTGAAGGCATAGCACATCTAGATACTTATATCAAGAAATATGTGGAGAGTATTTGAGATGTCTCAAAAAACTGATATCAAGCTGCAACTACAAGAATGCCTACAAGTAGGTGCTACAGTCACCACCCACCTGCTGTTAGACATTGTAGGCGATTCAATTTCTGAACTTATACGGGAAAGGCAAGCCAGCTATAGTGTAAGAGAGAACAGACATTCTCATCCTGAAGCCACTGCAACCCGCATAAAAGAGCTCAATCCTCTGTATCAAACTCTGGCTGTAATAGAATATCTACAGTATAGAGAGGAGCCCAGCACACTATTAGGGGTGCCCGTTACTATAAAGCAACTGATTGATAATTTGCATTCAGAGTACGAAACTCTTGAAGCAAGTAGGCTAGAACGGTATTATGAAAGAGAGAATTGAATGGCACGAAAGAAGAAGCATAACAGAGGCAATGCGAAGGTAGTGTACATGTTCGAGAGTCACAAAAGCTTAGGCAAGAACAACAACTGGTCGCAAATACCAGTTGGCATGTCTGAAGAGGGGCATGAGTTACGCCGCATAGCAGACAAGACAACTAACAGGTCTGCTATACTTCACGAGTATCTGTACAAGATACCCGAACCACCAGCGGACATGAGCCCACTAGCTAAAGCTATCTTCACTGGCTACCACATGAAGATGCGAACAAAGCGACAAGCTGAGTTTGCTAAGCTGGAGCTAGTGAAAAATCCTATCAGCCAAAAGGAAAACTGATATGCCCGAAGCGTTACTAATATTCATAAGCAGTAGTGCTGCACTAGCAGCCTTTACTACATGCTTATGCAAGATGCCATACAGTATGAGCAATCTGAAAGCTGCTGTATTGTCTGTCACTAGCGGAGTCACTGCAAGCTTTGCAGTGTCTTACTTCTTCATCTATCTATCCACCACCCTCTAACTGGAGTGTTCTGAAATGTTAGACCCCACACTAGTAGTACTTCTAAGCAGTGCCAGTGCTTTAGCGGGCCATAATATATGTGCCTGCTTCTTACCGAAAAGTATGACGGCGGTGCCTGCTGCTATTATCCCTGTAGCAGTTGGTGTAGCGCTTAGCCTTCTTGTAACTGCCCCGTTTCTAAATCTATAAAGGAAAACTTTGAGATGTCTCAAATATCTAGTGCTTTTGCTGCTTTACTCTCTAAGCGAGAATCTACGGGAGTACCAGCCCCGTTCATTTCAGAGGTGTGGTATCCCTCCCAGCATCGGGCTCACGTGTTGTCTAACGGTAACATTGAGTACATGAATGATGATGCCTCAAAGTATGTGCAAATGAGGGCTGGCAAGTATTTGATGAAGTACAGCGGCCACGTCAGCATAGATGATGTGATGCCAATCATCACAGCAATCAAGAAGCTGACCTACACCTTTGAGGTGGTGACTGGTGAAGACTTAGTAGAGGCTTACGAGACAGAACATTCACAAGTCAAAGCCTGTATGTCAGGCAGGTTAAGTGATGAAGAAAAGTGGTCTCATTTGTACGGTGTAACTGAGCATCCAGCTACAGTTTACGCCAACTCACCAGACTTGAAACTAGCTGTGATGAGATCGAAAGTCTCTGGTGACATCTGCGGTAGGGCTCTAGTATGGCCTGATAAAGGCTTACACGGGCAGGTGTACACCAACGGATGCAGTGATGAGTTCTTGCTACATCTAGCTGAGAACAACTTCCGTGCGTGCGATTATACTAACAACTTCACGGGTGCTAGACTGCCAAAGATGCCATTCAAGTTTAATGGCGGGGCTGCCACAAACTTTCTAATGCCTTACATAGACTATACTGGAGGTACAAACAACTGTTGGCTGGACGCATATACAGATGAAAAGTACTTCACTATTGTTGTACACGATCGAGCTAGTATGTATCATGCCAGTGAGAAATATTACTGTGCTGATAATACGTCTGGCTACATATCAGCCTATGATACACATGCTGATGATGCATGTGTATCCCTTTCGAGAATATTGGATGATCCTGACTATGATTACGATGAAGAGGACTGCTAATCATGCCTGAATCTGTAAACTCAGAGAACACAAAGCCAGAACCAGTCACTGATGAAGACAAACTCCGGTGGAGGCGGGATGAGTTACACAAGTTTGAAAGGCGGGAGTACAATTATCCTCCGTGGAACAACACAAGTATAGGCAACGACCTATTGCACAAACACTTAGCCCGGATTGACCCGAGTAGGCCCGGCTACGTGACATTCTATGAGACACACGAGAAAGGTGTGCGTAACATAGTCACCCGAATGCGACCGGGCCGCTACCTTAAGAGGTATGCCAACGAGTATCTCTCTGAAGAGGACATTGAACGCTTCTCAAATCAGTGCAGAGAGGACTTGTTTGAGATACACTATGTCCACACTAACATTGAGGATGCATTTGTATGCACACACAAAGCAGCTCGTAGCTGCATGTCCTACCCTATGTCTCATGAATGCTTCAGTTCAGATATTCACCCTACAAGCCTGTATGATGACACTGAACTTTCAGTAGCTCTACTAGTAGAGAAGTCTACTGGCAGCCACAAAGGACGTGCTGTAGTCTGGCAGGACAAGAAACTGTATAACCGAGCATACGGTAATGCAGGTATGCTTGAGGGTATGCTTCACAAAGAAGGCTATACTAGAGGCCAGTTTATAGGAATAGAATTTCCTATCATCTTTCACGGAGACAGGCGTAATTGTATGCTAGTGCTGCCTTTTGTAGACAGAGAAGAGAGGGGCGGGTGCTATGCCCGTATCAAAGATAAAGATACTGTAGTCATATGTCAGCGCTCAGAGGGGCAGTTTGAGTTGAGTGGGCCGGGTGGTGTAGTTGAAGTGCCTCTATCTGCTCTAAGAAAGGTTGGCTTGCTGCCAAAGGCAGTTGAACGTATGGGGTCTCCTCAAGTTTCTGAGACGTCTCAAAATCCGTTTAGGTCACACCCGAGTATACCCCCTACGATGACTGACTTTAGGATTGTAGGAACAGCTCTCTCGGGCCGCTTTGATGACACTCTTATCAATGCAGTGACTTTTGATGAGGCTGTGGGTGTACCAGACCAGCCAGTAACATCAAACAACAGAGACCACAGAATCTATGGAGAGTTATTGGCTGGCAGACCCTACACTAGTATAGAAGCTGTTGGAGGCCCTCCAGAAGAGCCTTATGAATATCATATCTTCTGGTCTACTAATGGTATAGTAGATGTGGTCCGACGTGCGACTACTAGCCGAGCCTACGAGTACATCAGAACACAGCTTATGTCAGATAGAGATATAGGGCATCACGTAACAGTAGAGGAGGCAGACGAACAGCATACTGATCCAATAATCCAAACCCCCACACTAGCAGAAGCTACACGCCAGCTAATGGCAAGATATCGCAGCGAAAATCCTCTAGATATCGCAGCCTTCTGCACAACCTCTATCACCAACGCAACGCCAGCAACGGAGAATACAGATGACTCGGAATAATAACGTGTACAAAGCACCAGTCAAGCCAGCAGTGCCAGTCAAAAGCTGGGCAGGCAACAAGCCTGTAGCTGTAGTGAGGCCTGAATGGCTCACTACCCCACTTACATCAGACCAGAAGCTAGAGCTTAGCTTCCAGCGTCTAGTGTCTATGCACACTTTCATGAGGCCAGCACATAGCCTCACAGAAGAGGCTTTCATCAACAAGTACATTGACTGTATTGTAGGTATGAGCGGAGACTCCTACGGCAATAGGTCTATGACTATTCTCAAGTCAGACGGCACTAAGCCTGAAACAGCCTTCATGAGTCACACTGACACTGTGCATCGTAAAGAGGGCGGAGCTAAACTATTCATCAGTGATGACTATCTCACTATCCGAGATAAAGCAGACAGCAACGGGCCTACCTGTCTCGGGGCTGATGATACTGTAGGGGTATGGCTCATGCTTGAAATGATCCGTGCTAACATTCCTGCACTTTATATCTTCCACCGAGCGGAGGAGATCGGAGGTCTCGGGTCAGCATACATTGCAGACAACACTCCTGAACTAGTAGAGGGCATTAAGTTCGCTGTATCTCTAGATCGTAAGGGGTACACTAGCATCATCACTGAGCAGTACTATGACACAGCTAGTGATGAGTTCGCTCTATCTCTAGCCTGTATGTTAGGGGAAGCTATCCCGTTTGTGAAAGATACGTTCGGTACGTTCACAGACTCAGCTAACTACTCTCATTCTATTCCCGAGTGCACAAACCTATCAGTCGGGTACTTCGATCAGCATGCGAAGAATGAGAAGCTGGACTTGCGCTTCGCAGTGATGCTTCGGGACTTACTACTAGAGAAGTGGGATGAGTCTAAGCTTATTGTCAGCAGAGATCATACTAAGCCCTATGAGCCTATGCATCAGTATGCGAACAACTACGGAGTCTACGGATACGGCCACGTTTCGACTGCTACAGGTGGAGCTAGAGGCACCCGAAGTAGGCAGCGTAAGAAAGCTGTAGACAAGCACAAGAACAATAAAGGGGGTCAAAAGTCACAAGATGACTTTCGTGACTTTATGGATGCTGATGATCATCTCACTCTCATCACTGCTATGGTACGCAACAACGCGGATGTAATAGCACAGATGCTAAGTGATCAGGGCTACGACTCCTATGATCTAGCGGAGGTTATATATGAAGAGACAGGCATTATGCCTAATGAGATTCCAATCCTCTAATTCTTGAGACGTCTCAAGATTACATCTTATCTGGTGCCGAGAGCACTCAAGAAAGGCTACAAACATGTCAAGCTTAGTAAAAGCCAGTGTAAGTGAACGGGAGGGAAGCTATCCCTTACTCATCTCTAATGCAGAGGATGCTAGAGCAGTAGCAAATCGCTTTGTAGAGCTATGCTGGGATGCAGGTGTACGCCACCCCTATACTGATGTTTTAGCACAAGATGTTAGCTTATTACAGGAAGCCCGAGTGGAGAGGTGGAACCTGCTTACCCGCAGTCATAGAGAGGGCTCTGAAGACTACCACTATGAAGTGCCCAGCTTCTTTGATGAAGACTGGTATCAAGCTATACATCCAACTGTGCTGGCTGTACAGCGCAACTCTGATACCAACGTCACTATCGAGACTATATCGTATCAAAAGAGCAGCTTTGGTGTAGTCAGACTATCTTCCCCTCAAACTCTCGGGCGGTTCTTAACGAGTTGGGGCGTGCCTGCCGATGTAGTGGAACGGTACGTTATAAAATCTCAATCCGCAGGCATTGAGTCTGCTCTAGTTGAGAACAGTGAAGACATTGCAGCTGTGTATAGAGTTGCAAGCGGACCTCTACACAGCTGCATGTCTTATAAAATGTCTCAGTACGCTACTAACGGTATATCTCCGGTACTTGTCTACGGGGATAAGAGTGACATCAAGTTGTTTGTAATCAAGCTTAAAACTACTGGCAAAGTAGTGGGTAGGTCGCTTGTATGGCCTGACAAGATGATACACGGGCGTATCTACGGTAGAGACAAAGCTTGCCAGCAAGCCCTTACGGATGCAGGTTACACTAAAGGCAGCTTTCACGGAGCTAAGCTGAATAAAATTCCTATCACTGGATCGCCGGGGCTCACTGGCTGCCAGAACTTAGTAGTGCCCTATATAGACGGACACGCGCGCCGATATACATATGTGATGGCTAGTAAAGACTGGCTACATGTAATAGATACTAGCGGGATTCGGACAGATAGCGTGCTTCGTGCTATCAGTGAGGCTACAAACTCTCAAGATTGTGTGTTCCCTGCTAACAATGTCAACGGTGCCGGGACTATGAAGGAGGTCGATCTTGATGACTCTAAAATTGAAGAGATTATGGCGGCATGACAAAGCTGCAATGAGATGCTTGAAAGAGTTCTATTTCATAGCCCAATGCAGACGAGTAACCCGAGACAAAAGGACTTTCTATAATGCCTATAGCATCGAAGAATCCCGACGTATATGCAGCCCTACCAACAGTAAAGAATAGTGTCTGGCGGTGTAATGTTTACACTAAAGGAGTCAAGCAAGTCTACTGTGGCTCTGCCAATACTATTTTTACTATGTGGTTAAATCTCTTTAACTGCAACGACATCTTTGGCCCCAACAAAGGTAAGAAGTGATGTACTACAAGATAAAGCTAAACAAGCGCCCGTTAGTTGCAACCTCACACTTTGAGGACTTCATAGAACGAACAGAGTACTCAGTAGCTAAAGTTATTAACTTGAGTAACTTTAGGCAGCATTACAACCCCTATACGCAGAAAGCCCACCTCACAGGCCAAACAGGCATCGACATAGAGCCTCTAGTGTGGGGTGCACCTTTATGGCATGTAAGTGACCTGCATAAAGCTAAACTAGCAGAAGGGGAAGATGTACATGCAGTTACTATGGACATGCGTGAAAATGATGGAGGCCCTCAAATTGTAGATGCTGTGGTTGAAAAAGTAGTATTACGGGCTGACAATCTGTTTATGGTTAGGCTGCCTATATGCGTCAGGTACATATATACAGGCATCTGCTGGGGCAGCATTGAACATGCTAATATGCGCCCTCTATCAGAGGGTCTTGTAAAACAGTCTGTAAACAGTATCTATACCCGAGACAAACGGGCAGCAGCTAAAGAGTCTGTTGCCGCATACTTTGCTGAAAGGGAGGCTTTCTAATGAACAAGAGCGCACTAGTCTATAAAGGAGGCTTATGGGTCATGAACAACATTGTCAACATCAATCAAGCTGCTACACAGGCTGCTGCTACACCTGCTACGCCAGTTACACCTGCTGCATCTCACGTAGTGCCAAAGGTTTATACTCCAGCTAAGCCCTATGTTGCACCAGCGCCTTACGTCAAGCCTGACCCATTCGACACTATGCCTAAAGAGCTGTGCTTTGAAATAGGCTTTCAAGAGACTCTGGTGGCCAGTAAGAAGTATGTAGTGGACACTACAGCTTGCAACACACTTGACGTTGTACGGAGCTCCTACACGCCTGTAGGCCACAAAGCATTCTTCGATCCTGTAGTAGCTGCAATCAAGAAGCAGTTCACAATAGCAAACCTATCAGACTCGAAAGTGGAATGGGGTACAGCTAAAGACTGCTGCTTTGCTATTGTAGATGTGAAGTTGCCCTCTATCAATAGGGTCATCATGTCTAAGAAGAAACAGATTGAACTGTGTCAGCGGGTAGTTGCTGCCCATAGCATTGACGACAGTTGCCCCGACTTGTTTATGCTCGGTGCTGTTGACACGCAGTCTCAGCATAAGCAGTACGCTATACAACACAGCAAAGTGTGGCAACGCCATAAGAACTTTGCAACTGAACATGTTACAGATCAGTTGAAGGTAGCTGAGTTGGAGTTTGACGCTCACTGTAACACTATTCAGGGTTGGGTGTTGCATGATATTACTGCTTTCACTGCTAAGACTGTGATTGAAGATACTGTACAGACTTCTAAATTCTCAGAGAGGTTGTATGCTCAATATCTACGAGAGGCTAACACTATTGGCCACAACGTCTATGCACTATACCGCACTTTCACAGCTTATGCAAGTCTGCCTACTGCTCTTAGTGGCTTTGAGGTTAAAGCGTTAGGCAAGCTTAATGCAGCTGCTATAATGTTCCAGCGGGAGCTTAAGGTTATAGAGTGGGTATCTGGCCGACCTTTTGTGGAGCTTACGCAGTAGGCACTTGACAAGCCCCTTTGAAGCTGATATGTTGTCTTCAACAGGGGGGCGTAAGAGAAACAAGAGAGAGAAAACAAGAGATAACTAAACAAACATATAACTAGTATGTTAAACATGTGTTAAACTATGCTAGATATATCACAACATAAGATATATAATATGTTTGTTTAAGACAGAATATGTAGCATATGTAGATATAGACATCTGTGTCTATGTGTGTTATATGTGTAGAGTCAGCTGTAACTAGAGGAGTATGTGTCTTCTTTTAAGAACCAATAGCTACCAACAAATCTGAGATATCTCAAAAACAACACTAGCACATATGTGCAACACACTTAAGAAAGCTTAAACATGCAAGTATTCAACCCCGCCTTCACCACTCGTAATGCTAACAATGAGCTGGTCGTTGTTATTGGCCGTCAAGACGGTCATACCAACCCTCTCAAAGGATTCAAAGTTGGCAACGGTGGTAACATCATGAGCTGGAAGGCAACCGAGTTGAGCCAAACGGCTCCACTTAACACCTATCGACGCCCCGCCGTTACCCCTCTTGTGCTTACTGATAACGCTACTGGTGCTTCTGTGTATCCAGTTACTTTCTTCGGTAGCAACGGAGTGTCTGTGCGGGATACTCGCGGACGTAACATCAACATCTACTGTCATGTTGCAGGAGATGACCGTCCGTGGAAAGGTATTATTGCTGGTAACAATGCCAGCCGTATGACATCCTTCACGGATGCAGATATGAGTTCTGTGCCGTCACTAGCACACGGCACTGCGTACACAGTGACTGCGGAGACTGAAGTCGTGAATGCCTTCAGCCCCCCGCGTCTGGCTACTGTACGCCGTACTGGAGCTCAGGTGCGTGTCTATCTCGAAGTGCCGCCTGCATCTAACCCGTTCAAAGCTCTTAAATCGAATGGGAAGATGACTGGCTACACAGCCTCTGAGCTTGTCTTTGCAGCGTAAGCTCTGATATCTGACTGATGGATTGGGGCGGCCTTCGGGTCGTCCCTTTCTTCTTCTAAAGATTGCCGAAGGCAATAGAGTGAGGGCCTCTGGCCCGAACCCTGTTAACTCAAGTGCCTACAAAGGCGTTAACTAGTTAGGATATGTAAGACAGGCCGATGTCAAATAACAAACGAAGTGCTATACTAGAAGCCGTAGCCAACAAATATCTCAGACCCGAGCAGTCTATGCGTATGGACTGTCCTAACTGTAGTGGCAAGAACACACTATCTGTGTCCAACAAACTCGGGACAATAGTGTGGTACTGCTTCAAAGCAAGCTGTGACCTCAAAGGTGCAAGCAAGAAAGATATTCCATCTGACTGGATCAAAAGCTTTCTGAGTAATCAGAAATCTGAGACGACTCAGAAATCCTATCACGATTACGGCGAAGACTTAGTAGAGTACGTGCTGCCGTCATACTGCGTTCCAATTAAGAGCTTAAGTAAGACTTACCAACACATAAGATCAGTTGATTTGTTGTCTAAATACGGAATACATGATGATGGCAAGTTGAGAGTAGATGTGAAAGAAGACCGTCTAGTGTTTCCTGTAAGATGCTATGGTAAGACTGTAGATGCAGTGGGGCGCTGGTTCGGGCTTAACCCTAACTTCAAAGGGCCTAAGTGGAAGCGCTATAATAGCTCGGGTCTGCCTTACGTTCACTGGAGTGGCGGTCCTATGGAACACACTCTAGTAATAGTTGAAGATGCAATGTCTGCAGCTGTAGTGTCTGAATATTTTAAATGTGCTGTAGGGCTAGCTCTTTTAGGCACTAACTTGACAGCCCCTACTAAGCAGTATATAACGCATCTTTGCAATACCTCAGACAATAGAAAGCTCATTGTGGCTCTAGACCCCGATGCTAGTATGAAGACATTAAGTATGTCAAAAGAACTGGCTGGAATAGCAGCAAAAGTTCACTGCCTATATCTAACAGATGATTTGAAATACCGTAAGTCTTTAGATGTGTTCAGGCTTCAAGAAATGATAAACCTCACGTAAGGAAATGTTAATGGAGTTAGCTTTACTTAAGACACTGCTAGATAAAGGCTTCTATGATTCTCATAGAGGTGTTAAGTGCCCAGCTGAAATCTTCAGTGAAGACGGGCAGAAGATTAAAGGTTCAATTGATATAGCTATGGAGCGGTATGATCGCTCTCTGACAATGCAAGAGCTAGAGGCTCTCTTTCAATCAGACAACTCCACTATGACAACAGCAGCTAAAGATGTCTTTAGCTCTCTATTCCGTACTATGAATCAGCAAGAGCCCCTCGGGGAGGATATCGCAAATGATGTACTCAGCTCTCTATTCCGCAGGCATGTGGGGGAACGAATTGCGAATATTGGATTTGATCTTGTCAACGGTAATCAATCTAGTCTGTTCTCTCTCCAACAGCTGCTAGACAATCACGGAGATAACTTCTTACCCGAGATTAATCTAGAGTTTGAGGATATGAGTGTGGAGACACTCTTAGCTAAGAACGCTCTAGAAGCCCGCTGGAAGTTCAACATCCCGTCTCTTGCTAGACGTGTAGAGGGCGTCTCAGACGGCCATCTAGCGTTCATTGGAGCGCGTTCTAATACAGGTAAGACAAGCTTCCAGTGTAGCCTCATTGCAGGGCCTGACGGTTTCGCAGTGCAGGGCGCTAAGTGTCTTGTGTTATGTAACGAAGAGGGCTCACATCGTGTAGGCTTCCGTATGCTCACTGCTGCTACTGGACGAGACGGCAACTGGATAAAGAATAATGTAGAAGAGACACGTAGCATCTACGCAGGTGTGAAAGATAACATCCACATCTTTGATGCTACTGGCAAGAACATGAGTTGGGTGGACTCAGTTTGTCGTACTTACAATCCAGACGTATTAGTCTGTGATGTAGGGGATAAGTTTGCAACTAAAGGACCAGACGGTAATGAGACTGCAAGTTTGAAAGAGAACGCTATCTATGCTAGACAAATTGCTAAGAAACATAATCTTGCATTCTTATACAGCACACAGCTAAGTGCAGAAGCTGAAGGTAAGATTATACTTAATCATTCAATGATGGAAGGCTCTAAGACTGGTAAGGCAGCAGAAGCTGACCTAACACTTCTCATAGCCCGTAATCCGCCTATGGAAGGGCAGGACGAAGAAGACAGAGGTAGGCATGTTAACATTGCAAAGAATAAGCTCACAGGCTGGCACGGGATCGTGCATTGTGAACTAAATCCACAAACGGGAAGGTATAGTGTATAATGCCATTAGCAAAAGAGATGCCACCGCTAGAGTTTCTAAATGAGTGTTTTGAATTGAGAGATGAAGGTTTGTTGTTTTGGAAGGTTAGGCCTCTAAAGCATTTTCTTTCGGCGCGCGGGTGTAGCATTACCAACAGTAGATGCGCTAACAAAGAGGCGGGTTCTATAGACCCGCACGGCTATCGTATCGTAAGCTGTCAACCCTACGGAAATATAAAATATCACAGAATCCTTTATAGCATGTATCATGAGACTGCTCTTGACGTAGCCCTACATATAGATCATATTAACGGGAATAGACTAGACAACAGGCCCGAAAATTTACGGCTAACATCTCAACAAGAAAATAACCGTAACGCTAGCCTGTTTACACATAATACATCTGGTATCAATGGTGTGTATTGGTTCAAGCGTGATTGTAAGTGGCGCGCCTTCATAAAAATAGATAAAAAAGACACGCATCTCGGAACTTTTGACACTATCGAAGAGGCAACTGTTGCACGTGAGGCTGCTAATGTCAAATACGGTTTCTCGGAACGTCACGGAAAGGAGTTAGTAACTAATGGCGTGGACCGATCAACACTTCGATAATTTCGGAGATGATAAACAGCACAAAGCGCCGTATCGTTATTGTACGCCTCTAGCATATGACGGAGAAACGAATGTATTAGTATATATTGCAACCAAACTATTGAGCGTACCTAAAAATCATCTATATGAAGATGAGAGCACTAAATTCAGTGAAGGTATTAGTGCTAGACAGTATTACAACTGTTGTAAATTACCTATCATGCCAAAAGAAAGCGAGACTGATGACTAACAAACTAAAAATCAAACTGCTAATAGCAGCAGCAGCTGTGATTATGTCACTAGCTGTAGTACAGTTCGGTGTTGATCCGAACATGATCCGAGATTTCATCGGTATTATTTCTGAGACAGGATTGCAAGAGGCATCATAATGGATAAAAAGCGTCGTACAGTCGATTTTGGCTTTCTAGCAGCTACTATATATGAGCAATTTCCCGAATTACCTGAAGATGTGGCAAATCATCTTGAAAAAGATAGTGAGTCTCTTAGTAGGCTGCGAGGTAGAGATTTATTAACTGCAAAAGAGAGTGCTGCAGCCAGAAAACGTCTCTTAAAGCGCATTAGTATAGAAGTAGCAAAGGTACAAGAATCATAATGGCACGACCAACACAAACAGCGGTTGGCGGGTCTATGACTATGCCCCGCCCCACAGCACAACCAGCTGTGCCAAAACTAATCAGCCAGCTTGACGGCCCTAAACGTATAGTGCTATACACTAGTGGACCTAACGATACAGTATCTGCTGTAACAGTAGAGCAAGTGATTAATATCACCCACTTAGCTTTCGGTGTTCAGTTTGAAAGAGTTAACGGACTGCCTGTGTTCTTTTGCTGGTCTGTGCTCCGTTGCTATGAAGTAGTAGATTACAACACGGGTGATTAAACTATGAAATATCATACACTGCTACGAACTATTATAATCGGACCATTCGCAGCTATGAATTGGCTCGGTGATCTCTGCGGAGAAATTAGTATTGAGTTAGACAAAAGGTTAGCAAAACATTATGGCAAAGAAAATAAGTAAGTACTTTTCTGACACAGAATTTAAATGCAAGTGTGGCAATTGTGAAATGCCATCCATTAATTTCTATCTACTAGATGCTCTTGATTTCGTTAGGTGGAAAACTAAGCACCCTATCTACATCACTAGTGGATACCGCTGTCTAGACCACAACAAACGAGTAGGTGGGGCTAGTAAGTCTCAGCATTTGTTGGGCCGAGCAGCAGATTTCTACTCTAAGAATGTAGATGTAGAACAGTTGTACGATATGCTTGACAAATCTGCATTCAGCTACTACATTGGCTTAGGCATCTACGATAGCTGGGTTCACGTAGATAGCAGAGGCATCTTCTCTAAAGTTCAACCACCAGTACGATGGGACAACAGAACATAATGCCACATAACAAGCGAAAACCTATGCAAGTAGTGTTGTTTAACGGGCCACCTAAGAGCGGTAAAGATACTATTGCAGATGCACTAGTTCAAGCTGTAGGGCCAACGTGGGCTGTCAATTATAAACTATCTTCAGTGTTGAAGGCTACAGCTAGAGTTATGTTTAGCCTGTCTGACACACAGTATAATGCAGTAGAAAGGCCTGAAAATAAAGACACTAAAGTCTACTATCTTGCTGGTAGAAGTTGGCGAGAAGTTCTTATCTCTCTTTCAGAGGGCTACATTAAGCCTACATACGGAGAGGGTTTCTTTGGTCTAGCTACTGCTAAAGCGTTAAACACATTCTCTAGTAGTGGCTACTCTCATGTCTTTATCTCTGACAGCGGCTTTAAAGAAGAGGCTGAGACACTTGTGACAATGTGCCCTACTTGCAATTTCACTCTAGTGAGGCTACATAGGGCAGGTACAGACTTCAGTAACGACTCTAGAAGTTACTGGCCTAACCAAAAGCACGTTGAGACACATCCCTACACTCTTATGCGAGAGGTTTCTATAATGAACGAAGGTACTGTAGATCAAGCAGTAAGAGATATCCTATCACGATTGGAAAGAATGCAATGGACCCCGATAACACGATCATCTTAGAGATTAGACCAATATCAGCAACAGCTAAATACACTGTGACTAGTATTAACGGTAAGGCACATACACCTCATGAGAAGTTCTACTCTATGGCTGAATTAAAGAGGCTATCAGCCTCCTACATCGATGCTGGTTGGGACACTCTAGAAGTGTGGCTTGAAAAGTAAGGAACACACCAATAATAGCGCCCGTAGAACAACTGGACAGTTCGACAGATTTCTACTCTGTAGGTTGTAGGTTCGAATCCTACCGGGCGCACCAATTTAAGAAAGTTATTAAGAATGTCAATAGGTCAAACCGCAGTATTAAACGCCTACACACATAGGCTAAACGCTAAGCCCGGAGAGACGCTAGAGGATGATATAGCCTATTACGCTCGGGTGTCTAACCCTACCTCACAAGCTAATGCACAAAATAGTGCTAAATTGAACGCTTACTTAATTAGACATGCACACTGGTCGCCTTTCGACATGTGTAACATTGTGCTTGATGTTACTACATCCCGTGACATAGGTAGGCAGACTCTCAGACACCACAGCTTCAGATTTCAAGAGTTCTCACAGCGATACTCAGCTACAGAGACACTCTCTACGCAGCGTGAGCTTCGTATGCAGGACCACAATAACAGACAGAACAGCCTGCCTACAGATGATGAAGACTTAAAGAAGTGGTGGGCTGAAGCTCAGAAAGAGGTAGCTCGCTTCACATTTGAAATGTATGATCGTGCATTGAAAAAAGATGTTGCAAAAGAAGTAGCACGTGTTATACTGCCGGAAGGCCTAACACACACACGGTATTTTCAGAACGGTACAGTGAGGAGTTGGATACACTATATTATGACACGTACACATGAGTCTAGCCAGAAGGAGCACAGAGAACTAGCACTAGCATGTGCTAACGCTATCAAACCGATCTTTCCTTCAATTACAACATTCTATGCGGATTAATTATTATGACCATTCGTTATGTAGACCCACCGTCAGGCTGGAAATATGGTTTCCCTAAAGTACTACCCATAGCACACTATACAGATGCGCTACATTGGGTACTAACTAATGGCTACCCTCAGGCGGAGAAAGACTCTTACGGAGAGCATTTCTATCTGAGATTTTGGGATGAAGGCACACCAGAAGCTGAAATTAATACAGAAAGTGAAAAAAGATAATGACTGACACTATTAAAGGCCCCCTTACAGCTGTAGCTAGTATAGCACTAGACACAGAGATTGCACTGAATGATGATGGTGATCTAGAGGTACAGCTATTTCTCTCAGGCTCAGACACTCTACTAGCTACTAAGAGTTTCTCTATTGGGGAGCTTATTGAAGAGTACGTAGAGGCAAACACTTGTATGATGTTTGGCCGAGAGTTCATGAATGACCCCGATGCAGTGAAAGTTTTGAGTTGTCTCAAGAAATTATCTGGCGGTCTTATTGTAGCATTGAAAGCCCATATCAAGAACGTCAACGACTTATGGGTGGAGAAGTAATATGTCAGACACACCTGTAGAGATACCCCAAAAAGATGTGCCTTTTCTACTAGAGGTTTTATCCCGTTTTACTCTTGATTCTTTAGATGAAGAACTGATATATTCACAAGAAGATACAGAGCTATTGTGGGAGGCTCACCAGAATTTAGATATATTCTGGCGTATTGTACAGGACGGCACACCCGATAAATATACGTGATTGGAGTAACAAATGTTAGATGCTTTAGGTACAGAGATTCAAGAGGGCGACATTATCTTTTATGGATCGTCTGGCAGATACGCAGATTTTGCTGTTTGTAAGATTATAAAAGTTTTGCCCAAAACAGTAAGGGCTGTTAAATTGAAAGGCATTAGGCACGGATGCAATAGAACTATGAAGCCTTTTATAATCTTCTCAGGCCCTCATTGTGTTGTAATAAATGATATCAATGTTCAAAAGGCTGGAGTTATAAATGCATGTTGTACTTGATGTAGAGAACACAGTCACGGAGCGTAATGGTAAGACTCACTTCGACCCGTTTGAGCCTACTAACGAGTTAGTTCAAGTAGGCACGCTCTATGGCAGAATAGAAAACATTTTCACATACAATCATTCGTGTGGTATAAAGGATAAGCCAGAACGTCTA
>Ga0114918_10002330_pt1 | contig 17037 bp, 12 predicted proteins | sample LantaG_FD_87015 | JGI IMG/M metagenome (GOLD analysis project Ga0114918, IMG submission 87015) | Deep subsurface microbial communities from Baltic Sea to uncover new lineages of life (NeLLi) - Landsort_02402 metaG | ecosystem: Environmental > Aquatic > Marine > Oceanic > Sediment | place... | reverse complement strand
GCTGGAAAGCGCATTGGAGGAATATCGTGAGTACACAGGCCGATTTCCGTATGCGGCGAACCCCGACCCCGACCTGAATTCGGAAAGCTTGTATGGAGCACTTAATTTCATACCGACATCGCGAAAGATACTGGAGCAAATCAGCAATTCGCTAATAAAGCACAAGGTTGATACAGGAGCTATCCCGCCCATTCCTGAGCTATACGACCCGTGGGGCAAGGTGTTGGATTACAGATATGATGTCAATACTGATACTTTTCCAGAGCTGGTATCGGCCGGGCCGGATAGAAATTTCGGCAGTCCCGATGATATAACCAGTAGAAGCAAAAATTAACCGCGGAGAACGCAGAGAGCACAGAGAAGAGACAGTTAAAAACTGAAAGGTAAAAAGTAAAAAAATATAAATCGGTGAAATCCGTGTAATCCGTGGTTAAGAATGAAAACGAAAAGATGAACGCAAAATGCAGACAATCCGGTGTTACGCTGACAGAAATGACGGCAGTCGTCGCAGTCATAGCGCTGCTTGTTACTTTCGGACTGCCGGCCATCCGTACACTTCACAGCTCATTCGAGTCCGGGGCCAGCGTAAGGGCAATGATAAGCGCGGGGCTCGCCTCGGCCCGCGCCATCGCCGCGAGAGAACAGCACTACGCCGGCATCAGATTCCAAAAAGCCTATAATCCTGACGACCCAGAGCAGCTCAAAGCCTCTCAATATATGATATTTATTGTCCACGACTTTGGAAGAACAGGTTTAGAAAATGGCTTTCGAGCGGTCGAAGGTCTAAAACCCATCAAGTTGCCTGAAACAATAGGTGTGATGGATTCTACTCTCATAAGGGAGAAGGTAAGAGAGAGCATACTTCTTGGTGAAGAGTGGGAACCCGCTGGGCTGCAAGAACTTAACGACTTAACAACATTTTCCATAGTTTTTTCACCTTCGGGCAAAATGGTCATACACGATGTGCGAGCAAGAAATAGAGATGGTGCGCCAATGTGGCCTGATTTTTTAGATAACAGCCAAGATGATGTTTTTAATACCCAAAGTAGAGTTACAGACCCGGTTAATCCCGTCGGTATGTTCATTCAGGATGATTATGAGGTAGTTTTGGGCTTAAAGGAAGAGCTGGCCCGCAATAGCTTTGTCATTTATGACAGAAAAGAATTTAAACAGGCTTATGAAAAAGGCCAAGGATATTCAAATTGTTTGGTGAGGTTAGTTCCAATTTACATTAACACCTATACGGGGACAATAATTTCGGTGGATTGATAAACCGATGAGAAAGAAACGGAACAATTATGGTTTTTCTCTTACGGAGGTCCTGCTGGCCGTGGGTACGCTCTCTATCGGGATGATTTTTGTAGCCGGCGTGTTCCCCGTAGCCATCCATTTCTCGACAATTGCCAGCGAGCGAACCATCGCGGCGGTGGTGGCGGACGAGGCCTTTGCGAAAGTAAGACTGTACGGCGAAGCGTATAGTGAGTTTCAACGTCAGACGCAACCGGATTTGCCGGATTGGGTGGAGGTAATGCCACCTGATAGTTGTGTTGATTTTAATGACTTGGTGCTGATTATTGGCCGTAACGAATTTGCGTACCCTTCTTATCCTGACGCTGACATCTTGCAAAGCAGATATTGCTGGTCTGCCCTTTGCTGGCGAGTTGTAGATACTCGGCTTGTGCAGGTAACGGTTTTCGTGTGCAGAAGGATAGGTGCCGGAACAACATATAGGTATCGAACTGATCCGAGCGTTATGTTTCAAATATCCGATTATCCTGTACCGGTTATTGTTGGTGTATCGCAACCTGGTTCAGACAATGAGCTTTTGATAGCCGATGCTGATGTTATCAATGATGGCTATACGATAGTGGATAATGAGACAGGCCGGCTTTATCGTGTATTGGAGCGGGACGCCAGTCAGCCTGATACGATTGTGCTTGATAGAGATTGGCAGGGCGGTAATTTGGTTTGGGTGGTTCCGCCGCCGGCCGACGGAGGCAGGTATCCCTGTATAGCTGTATATCAGAAAGTAATCAGGTTTTAACGAATGATGAACAATGAACAATAAACTACAAACAAATAAGGCATTTACTTTAATTGAGCTTGTAGTTGCCATTGCGATTTTGGTTTTGGTGACATCTTTTGCAGGCGCGATTTTTAAGGTCAGCATAGATTCCCACCGCACCGGACTCGCAAACGCCGAAATTATGCAAAGACTGCGGGCCATTACCGACCAGTTTAATAGAGACTTCAAAGGTATCAGGAGGGATGCACCTATGGCAATTCAGTTTCGGAGGGATAACGGCACAAGGCGTGACAGCATAGTGTTTTTCGCTAACGGTGATTTCCAGTCAATAAGACAATACTGGTATAGCGGGTCAAGCGGCCCGGCACTGCGGACTGTATCAGGCAATGTCGCGAGCATATATTATGGCCAAGCGAGTGGACCTGACCCGAACATCCTGGCCAGGAAGCAGAAAATACTGACATCCGATACTTCGCTAACAGATTCGCCTCTTTTAGGTGATCCAAACGAGTTCTTGATAGACTCACTGGCAGTGTGGAGGGTAGGTCTTGACGATGCTAATTTTGCGAATTGGGTGGCGAATCCCCGTGTTGACTTTTATTCATATTTAGAAGAAGACCTGCCGCTATATATGACGGATGGCGTTGCTAACTTTATGATACAGGTGGCGGAATGGGACCAAGCAAGTGGAATATTTAAGTGGTTCCCCGATTCGAATTTTGCCGGTGTTTTCGGATATTTCTATAACGTACCTTTAAACGAGGAGGAGATTGATGATTGGTATGATTGGTCCGCGAGCTGGCCAAGGGCCATTAGGTTCACTTTTACGTTATGCGATTCCAGAGGCATTATAAGAGAACATGATCCCGAAACCGGCGTCATGAGACCGGGCAGGACCTTTACGCATATTGTTTATTTGGGAGATTAGTTTTAGCCACAGAGGACTCAGAGACAAAAAGTGACAGCGACGAATAATAACCTAATTATGCAAAACAAAGCCAATTTCCAGAAAGCTCGAATGAACTTAAACTTCTATTGCAAAAAGGAATATGAAAATGGACCAGCATCCACAGGCCAAAAAAACAAAGCCAATCAAAGCCGATTTCTATGCCAAAAAAACCCGCTCATTGTTCATAGTTGGTTGATAACGACTCAAAACTAATCTGAGAAAAATGAGAAAGAATATGAGATACAAAATCCGAGATGCGAGATACGAAAATGGCTCGGCCCTTATTTTGGCTGTGGTCCTGACCAGCCTGCTGGCTATCGTCGGCGTGTTGTTTGTTATGACTGCGCGTGTGGACAAGATAGCGACATCGGCCATATCGGAACACAGAGAGCTCGATTTAGCCATCGATGCGGTCATTGCGAGGATAGCGCAGGAACTGGTTTTAGATGTCCCTGACCCGTGCCGCCTCAACGAGGAATACTATGATTATCCCGATGACAGAAACGCCTGGCTGGCAAGTCTTGAGCCGTATGAATCGGACAGATGGTTGCATATAAGTGCCCTCTATTACATAATCGGCCACCAGCCCTACGTCTCTATAGCCAACCTCGACGCGGATGCCTACGGGGACGGTGTGTCCGATTCTATATGGGTGGAACTGCCCAACATCACCTCCGGCAAAGGCTGGCCTATTTTCGCAGCCATCAGGGTCATCGACAACGGCGCAATGTTGAATGTCAACACAGCATATAAGTTTGATGACGCGGAAGGGCTTGAAAGAATCGACGGCTCAAGCCTGATGCAAATAAATCTTATGGCCCTGGCTAGTCAGCCCGGCGAAACCCTTCCAGCCTGGGTTCATGAAAGAGACCTACACAACGCAAGGGCAAATTACTCTGTTCCTGCTCTTCAGCCGGCCGATTTGGATGCTTATTATTTACGTGCGTACGAAGAAAACGTTGTTTGGCGTTATACCGAGCCAAACGGGCTTTACACGCCCTTTGATATTTCTGATGAGCTTGAGCTTCGCTACAGGTTTTTGTTAAACCATCCCGATATAGACACGCGATTGGAACAGTTGGGTGCTCCAGATAGAACCTGGGGGTTTAGAGAATATGCTTTTATGACTCCTGTTGAAGCAGGCGATCTTGACGAGTGGTTTATAAGTGCTTGTGGCGGAGCAGGTCTTGACCCAAACTATTCGTACCGGCACATTGCAACCACCTATAATATGGACCGGATTATTGCGCCGGACGGCGGAAAAATGGCGAATGTCAACATTGCTGATAAGTATGCTTTGCGTAACAGGATAACGGCGGCTTTTCTTTATGCTGGTCGGGATGTGGATACGGCTAAGGCAGAGGGCGCGCAAATAGCGGCCAACCTGATTGACTTTCGTGACGACGACGATATCGTGACCGATGTTTGCGACGTGGATGGTCTTCCCTATTACGGCTTTGAGCGTCCGTGTGTTTATATATCAGAGCTGGTGCACAATTACGTATCTGATGTCAACTCTACCGGCAGGTCTTATGCAATCGAACTTTACAAGCCTTATTTTGAAGATAATATTCCCGACCCCTGTGGGTGGCGGCTGGTGATTGACGGCAAGCCAATTCCTATTGAGTGGGAGAAGAAGGGCACAGAGCAATTTTATGTGGAGCTGTTCGAAGACCCGAATGCACTGCTATCGCTACCCTGGAGGGACTCAACTGACACGAATGGTCCGAGCCCTGCTGATGAGGCACTGTGGGTGGACCCGAATGTAGTCCTTGGTTGGCCGGTGGCAGCTCAAGCCGCTTCGTACGATATATACTTCGGCACGAATTTTGCCGACGTGAACGATGCCGACAGTAGTTGGCCGGTTGGTACCCCGGACGATTCCAATGTGTACAAAGGTAACCTGCCTGTTGACAATAACAGCTATGGGCCCTTCAACCTTGAACTGGGCACAATGTACTACTGGCGGATTGATGATGTTACTGGTAACACTCCGGAGAAGCGTGCGATCTGGAGCTTTAGGACGGCGACACCCAGTCCCTCCTGGTGGTCTCCTGGCGACATTCTCTTTGGTCCGGCGAGCATTATAGAACTGCGGCGTTTTGCTCAGAATGGTGTTCCTGTCGTGGTTGATTCTATACAGGTACCGGACTGGTTGGTCGCAGGTGCGGGAATTCACAGTTTCCAACGGGATATTACTCCGCATAAATGCATAAGGCACCTGTGGGATCGTTCCCTCAGCTCCATGGGTTCTACAACTCTTGGCTATAGCAATGTCTTTGAACATCCCGACCCAAATATGATTCAGGCTCATCCGGAGAATATTGATTTTGTCGGTATTGGCGATATAGGCAAGGTCTTTAGGAGACCTGCCTATTATGAAGTTGGTCCCCGTCCTTTAGGTGTAATTGGGTATAGCAGCGATGCCAATAGCGAGGAAGAAGTGCGCATCGATTTAGCTAACCCTAATTATCAGCGGATATTTAATTATCTGACTGTTTTTGACCCAAGCGCCGACGGGATTAATAATGACGGCGACGTGAATTCAACTGGCTCCGAAATCATAGATGAAAATGATCTTGACGGTGATGGGTACCCGGAGCCGGGCGATGAGCTTAAGATTCCCGGCAGAATAAACATTAACACCGCTCCCTGGTACGTTATAGCGCAGTTGCCGTGGATGACGCCCGAAATTGCTCAGGCAATAGTTTACTATCGTAGAGGTCCTCAAGGACCTTTTGAAAGTATCGGGGAGTTAAATAATGTTGTTGACGTTGCCGCACCATTGAACAGTATTGATTACTATGGGCGTGCGGATGGTCCCGCTATGGGAGACGAGATAAAATTTCCAGATTTAACACCGCAAGATGAGGCGGCGGACGATTTCGAGGAGCGGGATTTGCTCTTCGCCCGCATAAGCAACCTGGTTACCGTACGAAGTGATGTCTTTACCGCTTATATACTGGTTCGCATCGGCCCTGATGGCCCACAGAAAAGGGTCATTGCCATCCTTGACAGAAGTGATGTATACGCCGATGGGACAGGCGGCGTAACCGGCCGCGTCAGAGTTCGTGCCTTGCACCCGGTTCCCGACCCCAGGTAAAGCGATTAGCGATTAGCGATTTATGGTTGAGAAAAAATTAGCCGCAGATTACGCTGCTTAACGCAGATTTTTGATAATTTTTTATCTTTCAGCGCAATCTGCGAAATCAGAGTCAAAGAAGAACAGAAAAAAGTCGAAAATCATTTTAGAAGCCCCAGAATCTCGGCGTGTACTTTCTTGTTTGCCGTCATCACCTGCAATTCTTCGCCTTCGTAGCTGTCCAAATCGATTGGAAAGATTTTACCGCCTTGGCGGTCGCTCACGATAGCCCCCGCAGCCTCAGCGATTAATGCCCCGGCTGCTATATCCCATAACTTCGGGTCAGAGACGATAGTAGCGATGAGACTGCCTTTAGCGACGTATGCAAGATGCAGTGCCGTTGTGCCAAGATTGCGAAATCTCGTCCGTTGCATAATTTCGCAGGCCCACGCCGGCACGCCCTCGTCAAAATGGCTATCCAGACCAACGCTTGAAAATTTGTCCATTGTTTCGTCACTGGCGGTTATCCGCCTGCCGTTTAGCTGCGCCTCGCTGCCTTTGACTGCCGTGAACATCGACTCCGTGGCTGGTTCAAAAATCACACCTACAATCGGCTCGCCTTCGTACATTGCCGCAATGCTGACGGTAAAGCAAAGCATACGGTGCGCAAAATTGTTCGTTCCATCGAGCGGGTCAATAACCCACCAGATGGGCTCAGCTCCTCGTGGCGGCTGCTTGAATATTTTGCCTTCGCCGCCTTCCTCGGCGATAAAACCGTGGTCCGAATAGGTCTCTTTGATTCGCGCTACAATTATTTGCTGGCATCGAGTATCGGCCTGAGTTACCAGTTCACGGCTGTTTTTTATCGAAGCCTTGATAAAGTTGATTTCTTCCATCGCCCGCTGCCCGGCCAGGCGCGCTGCCACAATAGCCGTTTCCAGCATGCGACTTAGGTCTCTTTGTTCCAACACCATATCTTGCCTTTCGTTATCTTACCTTGACAGAATTGTTGCTTTCTTCTATTCTAACGTAGTTATGCAGGCAAGCCAACAGTTAAATGAACTTAAAATTATCTACCGTGCATCATTTCGGCAGCGGCTTGGAGCCGGAGTTGTTTTCCTCGTGTTAGTTGCTTTATTCGCATTGTTCTGGTTGGTGGCACACGACAAAATTGATGTGGGCCGGTGGCTTGAGCCTTGCGGTTTCAAACAAAGATACAACCTGCCATGCCCAACTTGTGGAATGACTGCCTCGGCACTTGCCTTCGCTCAAGGCAAAATCCTGGAGTCGTTTTATATCCAGCCGGCCGCTGCACTATTGTGTTGTATTCTGGTTGTTGTAGCATTTTTGGCTTTTCTTGCAGCCGTTTTTGGAGTATATTTGGGTTTTGTGAAGCGTTTTTTTATCGAAGTTAAAATAAGACATATAATTCTGTTGCTGATAATCATTGTTGCCGCCGGCTGGGCGGTAACGTTGGCTCGGGCGGTCAAGGGCGTTTAGCGTGTCCGCTATATGCACTATTCAAGATTGTGATATTGAAAATGAAAAAACCTCAATACAAACGTTTTGCCTTTTGCCTTTTTACTTTTGCCTTTCTTACCGTAGTTTTCTTCCACAGCGGTTGTAGGATTGTAGGTATCGTAGGTACTCCAAGAAGTCACGAGAAGAAAATTACCGCTGAATATGACCTTGCTGCGCATAGAAAGCAGAGGGTACTCGTGCTTGTTAATCAACCTTCCTGGCTCGACGCCGGAGTAGACCTGCGTTATTACATCACCGAGGCAATAAACACAAATCTTGTAAGAAAAGTTAAGATTCCGTCACGTAATCTGGTTACCTATAATAAATTGTTCGAATTTCGCTCTAATCAACGTAATTTTTCGTTGCTTTCACCTGCCAAGGTGGGCACAGCTTTGGAAGCCGATGTCGTGTTGTTGGTAATGATCGAAGACTATCAGCTTCACGAAATAGCCGAAACGGGCTATTATAAGGGTTTGTTAAATACCCGGACCATTATTCTTGACGCGGCAACTGCAGAAAAACTCTGGCCTAAATCCGCAGAGAGCAAGAGTATTAAAGTTGGCCTTGAAGTCGGGGAGCGCGGCCGGGAAGTTGCCCTCAAAAGGCTGGTAAGGGCTTGCGCTTACTGTACCGTAAGATATCTTTATGATTGTCCCAGGAATAAATTTAAAATCTTTGATGACAAAAGTGATATTGGTTGGGGAGACTGAAAAAGATTGGTTTTTTGGAGGCTCGCAATGCTCAGAATCTTAATCACAGACAAACTGGCACAGGAAGGAATTGACTTACTTAATTCGACCGACGGTGTTCAAGCCGTCGTCAAAGCCGGTATAAGCCAGGACGAACTTGCTAAAATTATCGGTGAGTATGATGGCCTGATCGTGCGAAGCGGCACAAAAGTCACCGCCAGCGTCTTGGCTAACCCCGGTAAACTAAAAGGTATTGCACGAGCCGGTGTTGGTGTAGATAACATCGATGTTCCTGAAGCTACCAGAAAAGGAATCCTTGTTATGAACACGCCCGGCGGTAACACCCTCAGTGCCGCAGAACACACAATGGCTTTAATGCTTTCAATGAGTCGGAATGTTGTCCCGGCCTGTAACAGTCTGAAAGCTGGTGCCTGGGACAGAAAAAAATATATGGGAAATCAGCTCAACGGTAAGGTTCTCGGCGTGATAGGCTTGGGTAGAATTGGTACCGCTGTCGCAAAGATGGCAAGAGGTTTTAATATGAAAGTCCTCGGGTATGACCCGCTCGCCTCACCTCCTAATGCAGAAAAACTCGGTATCGAACTAACTTATGACCTTGAAAGAGTCTTTAAGGAAGCTGACTATATTACCATGCACGTGCCGAGAAATAAGCAGACGCTGAATATGATTGATGCCGAACAGATTAAAATGATGAAGCCAACTGTCCGATTGCTCAACTGCGCACGTGGTGGGATTGTTAACGAGGATGCGCTCTACGACGCGCTTGCCGAAGGGCGCATCGCTGGCGCTGCGCTGGACGTTTATTCCAGGGAACCGCCGGAAAATACACGCTTCGCGGAACTTGATAACTGTCTCGTAACGCCTCATTTGGGTGCCAGCACAGAGGAGGCCCAAATTGAGGTTGCGGTCGAGGCCGCTCAAGTTCTTGTTGATGCCATCAAGGGTGGCCCGGTCAGAAACGCAATTAATGCCCCATCCATCAGCGGAGCAATGCCGCCAATCTTGAGTCGGTATGCTGAACTTGCTCGGCGAATCGGCACACTCGTCAGCACTATTGCGCCAGGCCATATAAAGGCGGTTGAGGTTCAATATCGCGGCTCAATTGCTGAAATGGCAATCGAACCGGTTACCCTTAACTTTGCGGTCGGCCTGTTGCAGCGGCATTTTGATATGCCCTTGAATATAGTCAATGTCCCCGTCCTGGCTAAGGAACGTGGCATAAGTATTGACGAGACGAAAAATACCGAAGCCAAAGACGTATCTGCGAGTTTCAGTGCCAAAGTCGTTACGGATAAAGTTACGCGCACCGTAACCGGCTCGATCTTTGGCGGAACACTGCTGCGAATTATAGAAATCGATGGCTTCAATATAGAGATGACTCCGCAGGGAGCGGTTCTGGTTATCTTTAATGATGACAAACCCGGCGTCATCGGTTCCGTTGGGACAGTCTGCGGCAAACACAATATTAATATCTGCACGATGGGCGTCGGACAAAAGCCTGCCGAGCAAAAAGCAATGCTTGCCGTAAGTCTCGACAAGGAACCAGACGCTGAGGCTATAGAAGAACTTGGCAAGCTTGATTTTGTAAACGAGATTTATGTCTGCATGCTTAACTGAAGCGGCTTAAAAAACTATGGCAAAAGCAAAAAAAGTAAAGACGAAAAGAACAAAAGCCAAGAAGGTCAAAGCGAAAAAGACCAAGGCAAAATCAAAACCAACAAAAAAGACAAGACGAAAAACGAAATCAAAAATTTCAGCAGCCAAGATAAAAGTCAAGGCTGCGAGTAAACGCAAAACGGTTGAGGCCGCTACTGCTGAATCGATGGCTGCGAGGCAGCGGGCCATTAGTATTAGCGAATTCTTTGCTAAAAACAGGCATCTTCTCGGCTTTGATAATCCACGTAAAGCCCTTCTAACCGCCGTCAAAGAAGCAGTTGACAACTCACTCGACGCCTGCGAGGAAGCCCACATTCTGCCGGAATTGACAATTGATATAAAACCTGTTGCTGACAACAAGTTTGTATTGACTGTCAAAGACAACGGTCCGGGAATCGTAAAACAGCAGATTCCAAATATCTTCGCTCGACTCTTATACGGTAGTAAGTTCCACAGCCTGAAAATGAGCCGCGGCCAGCAGGGCATTGGCATTTCCGCTGCCGGTATGTATGGCCTGTTGACTACCGGAGAGCCGGTGCAGATTATCTCACGCACAAATCCCAAAAAAGACGCACATCATTACCATGTACAGATTGACACCTCGAAAAACAAACCTGAAGTCGTACTTGACGAGGAATGCGACTTCGACCTGCCCGTCGGAACAAGTGTCACCATAACTCTCGAAGGCAAATACCAAAGGGGACGCCAATCGGTCGATGAATATATTGCACAGACCGCTATGGCCAATCCCCACGCGACCATTCATTACTGTGCCCCCGACGGCAGTGCTTGTAAGTATCCCAGGCGAAGTAAGGAATTGCCCTTTGCTCCGAGGGAAATCAAACCTCACCCCTATGGTGTTGAGCTGGGGCTATTGTACAAGATGGCTCGCAATAGTTCTTTGAAGCAGCTCTCTGCTTTTTTGAAAACCGAATTTTCAAGAGTAAGTCCGCGCGTTGCGCAGCGAATTTGCGAAAAAGCGAAGCTTCGCAGCACACTTAGACCCTCCAGGATAACGCTCAAACAAGCGGAGGCGCTTCACGCGGCGATAAACGAAACCAAAATTATGGCGCCATCCACCGATTGCATAGGGCCGATTGGGGCTGAAGCGCTGCAAGAAGGGCTCAAGCAGGTAGTCAAGGCGGATTTTTACACCGCCTGCTCTCGCAGCCCATCTGTTTACAGGGGTAATCCATTCCTTATCGAGGCGGCCCTTGCCTACGGAATCAAACACAATGGCAACAGTGACCCGGAGAAGGAGCCGTTGATGCGACTTACGCGTTTTGCCAATCGTGTGCCATTACTGTATCAGCAGTCAGGCTGTGCGATTTACAGGTCCATCCTGGATATCAACTGGCGAAATTATGCTCTAAGCCAGAGTAGAGGCGCTTTGCCCACCGGGTCGGTTGTGCTGATGGTGCACATCGCTTCGGTCTGGGTCCCCTTTACCTCCGAAAGCAAAGAAGCTATCGCCCACTATCCGGAAATTATCAAAGAGATACAATTGGCTGTCCAGGAATGCGGGAGAAAACTGGGAATGTATCTGCGAAGAAAAAAACGCATCCAGCAGGAATTGGCAAAGCGCAGCTACATTGAAACCTATCTGCCCTATATCGGCGAGGCACTGCGCGATATTTTGACGCTGAAACAAAAGCAGGTTGGTACCGTTGTTAGCAAGCTAAAGAGAATTTTGGAAAGATCCAGAAGAATTTAACGTAGGCCTCTGCAGTACGTCGCAAAATGGGAACCCAAACAATATGGATGAGCAGTTAATAATCAGCATCAGCGGAATGAGGGGTATCGTTGGCGAAAACCTCACTGCTTCTGTTGCTGGGGATTATGGCCGTGCTTTCGGTACATTTCTGAAAAACAGGCAAGCCGGCAAAGAAGAAAAATTATCGGTGTGTATCGGCCGGGATTCTCGGCCCAGCGGCCAAATGTTAAAATCAGCAGTGGTAGCGGGACTGTGCGACATTGGAATCGACGTAGTTGATCTGGGAATGGTAACCACGCCAGGCATAGGCATTATGGTAAGAGAACTTGGCTGCGACGGGGGAGTAGTTGTTACCGCTTCGCACAATCCGGCTCAATACAATGGTATGAAACTATTACTCGGCAACGGCATTGCTCCGCCGCCCGAGGCTGCTGAGCAAATCAAAAAGTGTTTCTTCGATAAGAACTTTTTTCTTGTCGATTCGCCTAATCGTGGCGAAGTAACTTCTAATGAGCAAACAGACGTCACTCACATCAACAAGGTTCTGGCAGTAGTTGACAAAGAGGCAATTGCAGCAAAAAAGTTCAAGGTCGTTCTCGACAGTGTCAATGGAGCAGGGGGGCCGGTTACTAAAAAGATGCTCTCCGAGCTTGGCTGCGAAGTGGTCGCAATAAATGATGAACCCACCGGCTTGTTCGCTCATACGCCTGAACCGACTGCCGAAAACATAACCGACCTTTGCGAAGTGGTAAAAGCAGAAGCCGCTGCAATCGGCTTCGCTCAGGACCCCGACGCCGACAGGTTAGCAATTGTTGATGAAATCGGAACCTACATTGGTGAAGAATATACTCTTGCTCTGACAGCCAAATACGTTTTCGGCAAAAGAACCGGCACTGCGGCAACTAATCTTTCGACCTCAAGGATGATAGATGATATTGCCGAAAACGCGGGCGGCAGGGTCATTCGCACCCCTGTTGGCGAGGCCAATGTCGCCGCAGCAATGCTCGAGCACAATTGCATCATCGGCGGAGAGGGCAACGGCGGTGTAATTGATTTGAGAGTCAGTCCGATTCGCGACAGCCTTGTTGGTATTGCTCTTGTCCTGCAGTTAATGGCCGAGACCGGAAAGACCATAAGCCAGTTGGTTAGTGAAATCGGCGGCTATTATATGAGCAAGGATAAATTCGCCGCGGACCAATCACAGGCGCAGCAAGTCCTGGACTCGACAAAGAAGGTTTTCGCTGATGCGAATCTTGACACGACCGACGGCTGCCGGTTTGATTTTGACGATGGCTGGCTGCATTTGAGAGCCAGCAATACTGAGCCTGTAATGAGAGTCATAGTTGAGGCAAAAGACCAGCGTACCGCTCAGAAATATATCGATGCGGTCATGAATATCCGCAAACAAATACTGGGCTGAATATATGCACAATCACAAGATCGAAGAAGCGAATAAACAGATAAGATTTGTCACAAACTTAGGCATTGCAGCTAACATAGTTCTTGCTGCCGCGAAAGTGGCCGTTGGTCTTTTGGCCGGCTCAGTTGCCCTCGTTGCCGACGGGATTCATTCGCTTTCTGATATGGTTACGGATATTGCCGTTCTACTGGGGATTCACTTTGGCTCGAAACAGCCCGATGAGAGCCATCCGTACGGTCACGGCCGAATTGAAACCTTCGCAGCCGTTTTCATAGGATTGGCTTTGGCAATTGTCGGCGCAGCTATGATTTACCGTGCTGCGGCAGCTATTGCCGCGCAGAGATATATAAAACCCGGTATTATAGTGCTTTTTGTTGCGACGGCTTCAATTATTGTCAAGGAGTTGCTTTATAGGATAACCAAAAAGGTTGCTATCAAATCACACAGTTCCGCCCTTTATGCAAACGCCTGGCACCATCGCTCGGACGCATTCAGTTCGGTTGTGGTTGTTATAGGTTTTGTGTCACTTCGGTTAGGTTTCAGATATGGTGACCAGATGGCTGCGGGTGCGGTCGGCCTAATGATAATCTTAGTCGCCATTCGTATAATCAGCGATTGCTTACGCGAGCTGACGGAAAGTGCCGTCGACCAGGACACAATTGAGCATATAAAAGATATAGTCAACGCCAATTCCTCAGTACGCCAGTGGCACAGGCTAAGAACCCGTATGGTCGGCAGAGAAGTCTTTCTCGACCTGCATATCCTCGTTGACCCGGATCTGAATGTGGCCGCTGCTCACGAAATAACTGAGAGTCTGGAAAGTGCTCTGCACGAGCAGATAACACGACCGGTTAATATTACCGTGCATATCGAACCCGATATACCGGCCCTGAGAAGATAAGAAAAGAATTTAACTCGATTCTCGATTTCATACTTGGTGTTGGATGCTCGATGAAGCTTTTCGTATTCAAGAAGGCTACTATATGAACAATGATATCTCCACTATAGACTAAGGGAGCAACAAAAAGCTTTGCAATTGCACACCACACTGAATAAAATATCAGGTTCTGGTCGGGTTTGGTGTTTGCTAAGAAAGGACCGCCGGGCATTATGAGTCTCGAGGAGTTTTTCAACGCACAGTCTGTTGCAATCGTTGGTGCCTCTCGGAAGAAAGGTAAGGTCGGCCATGAAGTTTTATCGAATATGATTGCAGCCGGTTTCAGGGGCAAAATATTTCCGGTCAATCCCAAAGCTCAAACGATAAAGGGACTGAAGTGCTACGCTGACCTTGAATCTATCGGGCAAATCCCCGACCTTGTGATTATTATCGTTCCGGTAAAGCTTGTCCCGCTGGTTATGCAGCAATGCGCAAAGGTCGGGGTAAAGTCGGTCATCATTGTCACCGCCGGCTTCAGAGAGGTCGGCAAAGAGGGAAGAAAACTCGAACAGCAAGTTATTCAAATTGCAAAACGGGCTGGCATCAGGATTCTCGGCCCTAACTCTCTGGGAGTGATAGTCCCCGCAAACAACCTAAACGCCAGTTTCGGCGGACAGCTCCCTAAAGCAGGAGCGACAGGGTATATTTCGCAGTCTGGAGCTTTGCTGGCTGCTATTCTTGATATCGCCAAAGCCAGCGGTATTGGTTTTAGCAAACTCGTCAGCATAGGTAATAAAGCGGACGTAGATGAATTAGATGTACTAAAAGCCCTTGGGGCTGACCCGGATACAAAAGTTATTGCCGGTTATCTTGAAAACATTAACGACGGTGATGCCTTTGTAAGAGAAGCGGAACGAATTTCCCACCGCAAGCCTATATTGCTGATAAAGTCCGGGGGGACTTCAGCAGGTGCAAGGGCCGCGTCTTCGCATACCGGAAGCCTGGCCGGCAGCGACACAGCATACGAATGTGTGTTTGAACGAGCGGGAATCATCCGATGTGACTCGGTTAAGTCGCAGGTTGACTATACCCAGGCATTTGCCAATCAGCCGCTGCCCAAAGGTACCAGCGTCGCGGTTATCACCAATGCCGGTGGAGCGGGAATTATGGCTGCTGATGCCATCGAGCGTTCGGGGCTTACCTTTGCAAAGCTCTCTGATGAAACCGTCGATAAGTTAGCTTTCGGCCTGCCACCCGCTGCGAGCTTGCACAACCCTGTTGACGTTTTATGCGATGCGCTTGCTGAGCGGTATGAATTTGCACTTGATGTTGTTCTTGATGACCACAATGTTGACATAGCTTTGGTGCTGCTGACGCCGCAGGCTATGACACAGCCCGCTGACATCGCCAAGGCAATCATAAAGATAGCACGCCAGAACCCTGAAAAACTTGTTCTTGCCTGTTTTTTAGGTGTTGGCAAGGTCGAAGAAGGAATAAGAATTCTACGCGAGGGGAAAATCCCGCACTATGATTCTCCCGAGGCTGCTGTAGCCACTATTAAAGTTATGACTGATTACGTCAGATGGCGCTCTCGGCCGAAACGTGTCGTAAGACTCTTTGCGGTTAATCGTAGAAAGGTCGGGACAATAATCGAAAAACACCTGCGACAGGGCGCGTATGAAATCGGCGAGGCTGAATCAAAAGTGATACTTCAAGCATACGGCTTCGCAACGCCGAAAGCCGCTGGTGCGTCCACAGCCGAGCAGGCGGCGAGTATTGCCCGGCAAATCGGATTTCCGGTCGTGTTGAAAATCTGGTCGCCCGACATACTGCATAAAACAGACGTGGGTGGGGTTAAGCTCGGTCTGAACAGCCCCGAGGAGGTAATGGATGCCTTTGATCTTATGACGTATCGGGTGCCAAAGAAGCTGCCTGATGCGAATATTCTTGGCGTTCTCGTGCAGGAAATGGTCAGAACAGGAAGAGAGGTCATACTCGGAATGAATCGTGACCCGCATTGTGGCCCGTTGATGATGTTTGGAATGGGTGGAACAATGGTGGAGGTGCTTAAAGATGTGTCCTTTTATCTGGCGCCGCTGACAGCAGGAGAAGCTAAGCAAATGCTTGTAAACACTAAAACATATCAAATGCTAAAGCCAGTACGAGGCCAGAAAGGCGTGGACATAGGGATAATCGCCGAGGGGCTGCAAAGGCTTTCGCAACTGGTTACAGAGTTTCCTCAGATTCAAGAGGTGGATATAAACCCATACGTGGTCGGCCCTGAAGGCACAACACCAATTGCCGTTGACGCCAGAATAACTTTGGAACTGCTATCGGTTTAAGAGGAACTATCAGTTAAGATGAGTCTTGAAAATTTTTTCAATCCACAATCTGTTGCAATCGTTGGTGCTTCCCGCCAAAAAAACAAAGTCGGGTACGAAATCCTAACAAATATGATCAAAGCCGGCTATAAGGGAAAAATATTCCCCGTAAATCCCAAAGCTGAAACAATAGAAGGACTGGAGTGCTATCCCGACCTCGAATCCATCGCGCAAATTCCCGACCTTGTGGTCGTTGTTGTTCCGGCAAAGGTCGTCCCACTCGTTATGCAGCAATGCGCAAAGGTTGGGGCAAAATCGGTCATCGTTATTACCGCTGGCTTCAAGGAAGTGGGTAAAGAGGGAAAAGAGCTTGAGCAGCAGGTTATTCAAATTACAAAACAAGCCAGCATCCGGGTGATAGGCCCAAATTGTCTTGGCGTGATAGTCCCCACAAACAAGCTAAATGCCAGCTTTGGCGGTGACCTACCAGCAGCGGGAGCAATAGGATACCTTTCCCAATCAGGAGCTCTGCTGACTGCCATTCTTGATATGGCGAATACCAACAACATCGGCTTCAGTAAGCTCATCAGCATAGGCAATAAAGCAGATGTGGATGAATTAGATATTATAAAAGCCCTTGGTTCAGACCCGGACACCAAGGTTATTGCCGGTTATCTCGAAAGCATTAGCGAAGGCAACGCATTTGTAAGAGAAGCGGAACGGATTTCCCAGGATAAACCTATATTGCTGATAAAATCAGG
>Ga0114918_10002329_pt1 | contig 17038 bp, 9 predicted proteins | sample LantaG_FD_87015 | JGI IMG/M metagenome (GOLD analysis project Ga0114918, IMG submission 87015) | Deep subsurface microbial communities from Baltic Sea to uncover new lineages of life (NeLLi) - Landsort_02402 metaG | ecosystem: Environmental > Aquatic > Marine > Oceanic > Sediment | place: Baltic... | reverse complement strand
TTCCTGGCTACTTCCGTAAATTGTTCAAATGTTGCTTTAATAGAATCGGCCATCGGCCATTCGGCGCCCGCGGCCTGGCATGCCTGGCGCATGTCGTCCCATCGCATTATAAATGTGTACATTATCGGTAGCTGGGCAACCTGGACGCGGAAGCGCAATTCGGGATTATCCATGACGGCGTCTTCGGCGACTTTCAATTGCTCCCAGCCCTTGCTGAGTGTTTCGAAAGACAGAAATTTGGCCGTGTGCTGTGAGAAGCACCCCAGATGATCGCCGCTTGCCTCGACGGCATCGTGCGTGATTTTCAAATAGTCTTTAATGTGCGGGCCAGCGGGGCCGTAATATCCGGCGATGAATTCATCGATAAGCTCCTGCCCATCCAGCGTCGGGTTCCACAGCAACTTGGCCAGGACCCAGGCCCGCAGCTCGGCCATCTCGGCGCCGCTGGACGTATACGCACCCTGTTCGAAGAGACCTTTGACGCTATGGTCGACGAAGAATTTGACGTTCGGACCCAGCACACGCAGGTTCGGGTGCGGCAGAATATAGTGCCGGAAGTTGGTCGTGTAATCCCAGATGTAAAGCCTGTTGCATATCTTCGACCAGCCGACAATATCATCTCGAAACTCCTTGTTTCGCTCGTCAGCCAAAGGCTTACTGAACGAACATTCGATACTGCACAGCCTCACAATCACATTAGGTCTCGGCTTGGTAATCTTCGGCGGCTTGCGCGTGTACTGATACGCTAACGTGCTGATCGCAACATTTGGAAATTCGTCTTCGATATCTTCGGCCACGGCATTGACAAAGCGAAGCATAAGTCCCGCGGGACTGCCTTCTTCTTTTTCTATCGCTGCACATTTGCTGCACTGGCAGTTTCCGTGCCAGTCGTTCTGCGAGACGGAGGCAATCGTCGCAGCCGGATTATTGCGCAGACGCTCCCTGAGATTCTTGATAAGTTCCTTTTGCATTTCTTCGTTCGTCAGGCAGAGCTGCGCCCGCTCGTGAATGCGTTTGCCGTCGATTTCGCTGAACCATTCGGGATGGTTCTCGAAATATTTTTCCGGCGGGATTAGCGGGAAGAAAGTGTGCACAAATCCTTCGTACGTGTGTTTGCCGCCTCGTTTGGCGTCCAGCCGCTCGCTGTTGCCGTTGCTCTTGTTCCGCACGGCCCAGTCGCCGTCGAAGGAGTCGAACCAGAAGGTCTCACGATACTCCAGCGGCGGCACGTAGCGAATATTGAGCCGGCCGATTCGGAGCGACGGCTTGATCGGGATGGTGCTGGCTTGCGACGACCACCACTGGCAGCCGATGTTCTCTTCAAGGAAGGTATAAACCGCGTAGAGCGTACCTCGCGGCCTGCCGCCGGCCAGGATTAAATCGTCGCCAACTGTGCGGATGACGATACCATCGGAGCCTAATCCGTCGGTGGAGAAATCCGCCACGGCCGATTTTGCTGCTCCGGGGCCTACGAGAAGCCGGGATTGACCGGCGGCAGGGGGGGCTTGAATCTCGAATTTAGCGCCGGTAATCTGCCAAAGAAAGCCGGCCAGCTCATTTGCCGCGTGACGCTCGGATTCCTCAGCATCATCGGCAACAACTATTACGGCCTTTGCCGTGCCATTTTGTGCTATCGTCACTGTCTCGTTTGTCGCCGCTTGTACATATCCGGCAATCAGTGGAAGAACAACAAGCACTATCATGATTCTGGTTTTTTGCAACATCATTTACGGCCTCCTTCAAGAGCATAAAATTCGGGACAGTTCTATTTGCGGTTTTATTCTCAGTTTGTCATAATTCTTTTTTAAATACAATTTTCCATGACACCGTGCGATTCTCCGGGCTGTTTATGGTGACGCGGATTTCCGGCCCGGCCTGTTCGGATTCGATAGTGACACCGGCCTTGCTATCGGCCTGTGAAACATCTACTGATTGGAGCTGCCATGGATCGCTGCCGGCCGGGGCATAAATACGAAGCTCGTACGGGTCCTCTCCGACGACTTTGGATCTACCTCGCATCTCGTATTTTCTACTGTTCCAGCTCTCCTGGTAAACATCCACGATGCCCTGGGTGACGTGCCTGGATGTACTCACAAGCACAGGTCTGTCGCCGAGCGGGCGGATGCTGATTATCCGGCAGCAGGAAGGCCGTAGTTCCGCTTCGAGCACGCACGAGAACGGCTCGATAAACTGATTGGCCCAGTAATCGAAGCCGACATAGTTTCCACCGGCACCGGCGGGCAGGTCGAGCTTTTCCATCTCGACGCGGACTGTATCGGACTGCTCATTGTTCCAGTTGAACAGGCCGATGATATCTTTTCTTTGCCGGCCTGTGCCGCCCGTCAGATGCCAGACCTGTGCCATGTCCGATTCGAACAGATCGATCGGCCGGCCGTTCAAGCCGTGGTTCGGCATGGAACGTTTGACAATATCGAGCCTGTCGTCGGGCAGACCGGGCAGCCATTCACTGGTGATATTCAACTGGCCGCTTATGCCGATCCATGAGCCCCACGCACGGGCCTGGTCGAGAGTCAGCGGGTCGCGCAGCATCAGGCAATCGGGATCATTATGCCAGGTCCGGTTATGCATGAAGTACAGGCGCGTGCCCATGGTTGCCCCGCTGATAATTCCACTCCATCTGGCGCCAATGTCGCTTCCGACTCGCATCCCGTCCACCAGCCCGATCGAAGCGCCGAGCGTTCGCATGTTCTGCGCGATATTACAGCCGAGGATGTACACATCTCTACCGGCGGCTTTGCGAACGAGTTTAAGACCGTCACGATATGCCTCGATGTTTGTCTTGGAAGGGTCGTGAAAAACGGCGTCACCGAGATTGTCGTCGCGATAGTCCGGCTTCGGATACAATATCTTTGCGGCCATCCCGGTCCACAGCCCGTCGATCTTGATGTACTTGTAGCCCCAGTCTCTCGTTATTTGGGCGATGACTCCGTACAGGAACTCGCGGGCCTCGGGATGCGTCATATCCAGGCAGCTTCCCGCCCAGTACACGGTGTAAATCGAACCGTCTTTTTTGTGAACGAACCAGTCCTGGTGGTCATCGAACACCGGCCTGTTCGGGTCCCAGCCGGTCGGGATGAACCAGATTCCGGCCGTCATTCCCTCTTCATTAATCTTCTCGGCGGTCGGTTTCATCCCGTTCGGGTAGGGGCCGCTCGGATTGTAATTGGTGAAGTCACGACGGCTCAGTTGCCATTTATCGTCTATCTGCAGCAGATTGAAGCCGAACTTTGTCAATTCCCGTCCGCAGAACTCGGCAAGCTCGGCCATGTGTTCTTCGTCGGAAGCGCCGCCGTTTGGTTTGGAGTACCATGTGCAATAGCCGGATGGAATTTCGGGCAGTTTTATTCTGTATCTTTTTGCGATTGCCCCGGCGTATTCTTCGAGCCCGACCAGTGCATCGTCAAAGTACCCGATTGCGAAAGTTTCGCCGGCGACGTTTTTGCCCGGCTCGACGAGCAGGTTTCCGTATTCGCTCCTGGCATCGATACGCACTGAATTCTCGGCGGGCTTCGAAAGGACAATACCACTCGCGCGGTCGTGCGTTAGCCAGCCGGCTACGATGCCGGCTCGCGTGTCCGGCTCAGCCATAGCAAGGAACATATAGCTGGTTCTTTCCTTCTTGGCGGTGGTCAGCCCGTCACAGCCAAGGATGCGAAGGTCCTCAGCCGCTTTGCCCAGATCGACCTGAATACTGACGGGGACCATCTTGTTTATGATGAGCATTTCATTGGTCGGATTGTGCATTTGCGATTTAATACAGACAAACGGCAGATTTCTGTACAGTGCGAGAGTATAAATATAGCCGGATGGAAATTTGACTTCGATGGTCTGCGCGGATCCGAGCGTATCCTGGATACCTGACGTTCGGACCTTCGGGATACCGCCATCGACACCTTGCTTAAAACGCGCATCTTTTACGAACACTTTCTCGCCCCGGCGTGCGGAAAACGTGCCGTCATTTACATCGTAAGACACGCATAGAATACCATTGTCAATCGTGATGTTCTTTACGCTTTGAGACGTTGTTTGCCGGTGTCTGACCGTTACGCATCCCGCCATACAGGCCAGCAACAAACATATCGTGGTAAAAAGCGAAGCTCTCATAAATCTCCTTACCCATAGGTATATTCATTGATTCAACAAAATCAATAATATACCCGTTTTCCTCGGAGAGTAAAAGGCCGGATTTTAGGTTGCGTAGCTGTGCAGGCCGGAGAAGATTCTGGAGAGATTCACCCAGAGCAGCGTTATGATGATAGTGGCCGTGCCGGCAATCGCCCAGAGGCTGTTAATTCGCGGGTGCTTTTTGCCGAACATGTAGCGGAAGTGGAAATATCCGAGGAACACAAGCCACGACGCCAGCGACCAGAGTTCTTTCGGGTCCCAGCCCCAGTAGTCGCTCCATGCGAGTTTGCCCCAGTAGCTGCCGAGGATAAGGCCGAGCGTAAGCAAAGGAAAGCCAACGCAGATAATGCGGTACGTCGCCTCTTCGGGCGGCAGGAGATTTTCGCCGGGCTTTGGATTCTTGCCGGCCAGTTGGCAAATCGCCTGGAAGGTGGCCTTTGCCATAAAGATGTATGATAACATATAAACGGCAACGTGCGGCGTAAAAAGCCAGCTCTGCAGGGCAGGGGGGAGCTGCTGCGGCTCGGCGTTGAAAACGAAGCCGGCGGGGGAAAGCACGATCGCTCCGATGAGCATGTCGGCGCTGTAACCACCCACGTGAAGCACTCGCCGGCAAAACAGCGAGACCGGATAAATCATGCCCAGGCATAAAAATACTTCGAAAAGATTCTGCAGCGGCACGTGCCGGACATGATACCAGCGGTAGCCGAATGCACAAACGGCAATGGCAAAACCAAGCAGGTATAAGGCATGCCCGGCTTTGGGCCGGCGAAGAACGGTTGTGACGAACGCCAGTACATACGCGGCGATCGTCATGTAAACAAGTAAGCCCTGAATCGTGTATTTAATTTCCATTTATGTTTTAAACCTTGAAAAGATATGCCTTAGCCACAGATGCCAGATGACGCCGAGGCAGAGCATCCAGTAGCCGGCATAAACGACGTACAGGCCCGTATCGGAAACGACCTGCAGAACGGTATACTGCCCGGCCTTGTCGTCGTACGAACTCTGGTAAAAATGGTAACCCCCGAAACGCAGTGGATGATTGACTTCGATGTCCTTCTCTGCGACGACTTTGTCACCTTCGATGATCTGCAGCTCGCTTATATAATCGCTGATGACTCTGTGATAGCTCAGCAGGAATTTGTCCTGGCCGTGGCTGTGCCCGGGGAAAAGTTCGAAGACGTATTGAGTGGACGTTTGGCCGCCCGGTTCGGTTATCTGAACTTCGAGTGCCGGATTCGAGCCGGGCGACGGATCGTCGAAGAAGACACTCTTGCCCTCTTCCATTCCTATCTTGAGGTTCTCGTATTCTTTTACGATTTTTATAGTGCCGGCTTCCTCGCTCAAAGGAAATTCCTTGCCGACTTCGACGGGCAGTTTCCACTGCCGGCCCTGGCGTGTTTCGATCTGCAGATATACCGGCTGGTAATATTCGATTCGGAAGTCTTTCAGTTTCAGGGAGAAGGGCAGCTCTTTCTGCTCGCGGGTGCCGTCGAGTGCGACGTGATTGTTACTTGAGCCCTCGTAGATTGCCATTCGGCCCGAGCGGATTTTATCGATTCCGAAGAGCTTTTTCTGAAGATTGTGTCCGGCTCGCGAGCCCCACATTCCGCCGGCAAGAATCAGGACACAGCCGGCGTGAATCAGCAGCAATCCGGGCACGCGAAGAAGCCGGCGAAAAGCTGCGATCCCGATAATTAGCAGCATTGCCAGCGCTGTCCAGTAAACCACTAATGGAGGCTGATTGAATAACTGCTCCGCCCGCTCAGTGCCGATAAACGCACCATAAATGGACAGGGCAATCAACACAATAATCAGCAGCAGACCCACCCACATTATAGTGCGTCTATACTTCTGCATCTGGTTTCCTTAAATATCAATCGATTGACTTTATGAGGTCAATTATGCCCAAAAGAACATTTTTTTCAAGATTATTTCTATACGGCCTTCTGTGCCCTACGGTTCAGTTTCAATACAATTTACGGTTGATAGTTGCTGTCGATGTATATAAAATACATCACAATCGAATATATAATCATAGGCAATATTTAGCCCCCAAATTCATTTGGGGGTGCCTTTAGAAAGATATGCATGAAGTCTCTTACAGTTGCAACGCGCGGCGGGACGCTGGCCATCGCTCAGACCGAGTATGTCATCGCGACACTGAAAAAATTCCATCCGGGCTTGGAAATCAGAATCAAAGAAATCACTACTACAGGCGACAAGGACAGGCGAACTACCTTGTGGACTCTTAAAGAGACCGGCTTTTTCACCTCGCAAGTAGAAGATGCCCTGACGGCTCACGAGGCCGACTTCGCAGTTCACAGCTACAAGGACCTGCCAACCGCTCAGCGAGAAGGGCTGGGCATCGGGGCGGTGTTCGATAGAAATTATGTCGAGGATTGCCTGGTGGCAAAAGAGCCCGTCGATTCTATCGATCAATTGCCAAAAGATGCTAAAATGGGTACCTCAAGCCTGAGGCGCGTCGCCCAGATCAAACACCTCCGGCCCGATCTTGTTCCGACGCCCATTCGGGGCAACGTGCACACGAGATTGCAAAAGCTCGATACGGACCAATTCGATGCGATCCTGCTGGCGCGGGCCGGCCTTCAGCGGCTCGGCCTGGCCGACAAAATCTCCTTCGTTTTCGACCCGGCGGTATTCATCCCCGCTCCCGCACAGGGCGCGCTGGGTATTCAGACCAGGGCCGACGACGACGAGACGAACGAAATCATCGCCGCCCTCGACGACGAAAACGCCAGAACAACAACCACCGCCGAGCGAAAAATCCTTACCACAATGCAGTGCGGCTGTCACGCCCCGGTAGGGGCTTATGCTGAAATAGCGGGTGGTGACATCCACATCCGAGCTTTTATCTCCGACCTGCAGGGCAAAACCTTCATCAGCCGAGAACTTGCCGGCCCGGCGGAAGATGCCGAAGAAATCGCCGAAAAAATCGCTAATGAACTCTTAAAAGTCGGTGGCAAAGAAATCCTCGAATCCCTCGAAAAGTAATTGTCACATTTTGTCATTCCCGCGAAAGCGGGAATCCACTAAAACCATTACATTCCTGGAACCCTGCTTTGTACGTGTTTCGCCGGAGTTTATCATTTGCGACCATCCCAAAAGCCTGCGGTTTTGAGGCTGCCACCCGTCCATCATTCTACGCTTAACGCCACATTTGTCATTCTGAGCGTAACGCAGTGAAGCGAAGAATCTAAACGCTGAAGGAGTATAACAAGCCGATGCGTTGCTATAAAATTGTAAACGTTGAGATCCTTCGTTTCACTCAGGATGACAGGGGGGGCAGAGCCTGCCTTAAGTATATCAAGGGACAACGAAAATCGATCAGTTTGAGTAATTTAATGGAAACGGCACTATTTATTACGGGCTCGTTGGGCTCTTGATTATGGTAACGGGTCCGAGCAGGCCTGACTCAAGTAGTTTCCATTCGGGACGGATTGTGATATTTGTTTTCGTGTACCGCCGGCTTTGCGGCAGGTCACGATCCCCGACAAGGCGGTTTCGCCATGAATTTATCACATCAACTTCCAAAAGATTCCGGCCCGGCTTCAATACATCTGAAACATCCGCCCTGAACGGCATGGTCCAAAGTGTGCCTAAATCCCGCCCGTTCAATGTCACCCTGGCAATGCCGACATCCTCCACTTTGCCCAGGTCGAGCCAATATTCCTTCCGGCGGTCTATTTTTTCCTCGAAATTAAAAGTCGTGCGATAAGTCGCTTTGCCCGAGTAGAATTTTATGCCCGGCTCGGAATGCTGCGTCCAGCTTGTCAGTTTGTCAAATGTCACCTTTTCCGGCCCGCCCCACTTCGGATCGAATCGAACCTGCCAGGGGCCGGGGATTGACATGAGCGGCACGTAATCGGTGTAATTGACAATGTTTTTTGTTGCAGATGATTTTGGCTCTTCGTTCGTGAAAACTATGAAAACGGAGCCGTAAGGACCGAACCGCAGCGGTATCCCGGTTTGCCCATTCGAATCGGTAAAAGCAACTTGTCGCCGGGTCTGTCCTGTCACCGGATCCCAGAGTTCCGGCGTTTTGCCCGCAACCCGAAATCGACACAGGACATCTTCTGTCCGCTCTGTCTGATTACAGACAAAATAGATATCCATCTCGTCAATCCGGTAATGGATATAGTCGAACACACCCTCTTTTGAAGCTTCGATTTCACAGTCGGGACTTATGCCGTCCTCGACAAGCACCTGGCGGGCGGTTTTGCCCCAAATCAGGCGGCCTTTGCCGATTTGTTTTTGGCCGACGGTTGCCGAAGCATCGCCCCAAAGCTGATTGGCCAGTTTCTTAAATCGTTGCTGGCTCTCGGTTCCACCGACGAGACTGACAAGCCGCTGAGGTTTCGGGCCGAGCACGCTTGCTCCCTGACTGAGCAGTTGGTTGACTTTTTCCAATGCGGCCAGCGAAAGCACTTTATGGTCGGGCAGAACAAGCAAACGATAACGAACACCGCCCGGCACAAGAATCATTCCGGCCTCTACTTTGAGCTGCAGCAGGATATCTTCGTTAGTAACATCATAATCATAGCCGGGCAGAACTTTTGCCGGATCGGCTTCTTTGAGCTGGGCCAGGTTGGGTACATGGTCGCCGTAATAATATAAAACATCGGCAACAAATTTGCCCTGCTGCACAAGAAAATGGCAGCGGTTTATGTAGCCTATGAAAGCATCGGAATATTCCCACCAGGTGACCTGCGGATTGACATGCGTACCTGCAAAATATTCCTGGCCGGGAATTCCCATTTCCTTCGGAGAGCACGTGAACGTATGAAAGAAAATCATGTTCAGCCCGGAGCAGAATTCATGGTCCATACTGGGCTTCTGTGAATTCCAAAGCACATCGTTCCAGTGGGGCCCGATCGTCGTAAAAGATTCGGCCCCGACGTACTTTTTGCCGTATATATGGGCGACGGATGAGGATTGCTTGACAAAAAAGCGATTGACCGGTTTGGGGCGGTGGGGGGAAGGCGCCCAGAATTCGCCCATGACAATATCGCTGTTGCCGAGATTCTTGATGGCGTCGAGAGGGCCGGCATGAGGGCCGCCGGACTCGGGTTGAATTTGCATATTATACTTGTGGCCATACTCAGCGAAGACTTTATAGTGATTGTCGGCGACACAATCTCCGAGCGTTTTGCGGAAATCCGCCAGGAAGGCGTTACTGACATCGCGGTTTTCGACAATCCTACCCGCGAAGACCGGCAAATAAGGAATCGGATCATAACCCCTGTATTTTATGAAATCGGCGGCGAAGTCCGGGCTCCAATTCATTCCGCCGCATTCCCAACTGTCGGTTTCAAGCTGCTTCAACGTCGTACCGGCCAGCGGCCCGGCGTCTTGCAGCAGCGGCTCGACAACTTCGTTCCAATAACGGTCGAAGGCGTTCCGGCTGAGGTAATCGAGTACGTGTCCGTGCCAGTCGACGCTATAGGTCGAAACGTCGGCATTGGTAATCGTATACCCGAAACGCAGCACGGTCCAGTTGCCTTCGGGCACCGTCCATTTGAGCGTTCCGTCCGGAGCCATCTTTTCGGAAATATCGTGAATGTCACCGAGCAGCACATCCTGCTCTGACGGCGAAGAAGGATGGTCGTTCAGCAGGAATCGGCAATCCGGAGCCGAGCCGCCGAGTTCCTTATAGCCCGCTTTTAATTCCAAATTTTCAATTGGAGCTCGTCTGGTTTCGGGACCGGTCGGATATGCTAATACGCGGATATCTCTATAGTAATCAGAGCGGTTTTTCGGCAAAGGTAATTTTTGCTCGTATTGCGTCGGCCCTTCGATTCGGATTTCAGACCAGGTCAACTGCTTGGCCGCGAAGTCCGGCGTGACATTCGGCCCGCCCAGGTTCCAGCCGCTCTGGATGGAAAGCCCCAATTCCAGGCCCAGCCGCCTGCCTTCGTTAAGAGCGTGTTTATACAATTGCCGCCACCGGGGACTTGCAAATCTCGGGCCGTCCGGCACCTGTGCATTGCCCCGCTGATCGGCGCCGCCCGCATCGAATATCATCGCTCCGCTGAAACCCTTGGCCTTCATTTCTTCCAGGTCCCGGGTGATTGCTTCTTTCGTTACATTGCTGTTAAGCCACCACCACCAGCAGCGCACCCCGGCATGACGCGGCGGCTGTAAAAAGCCCTGACGCAGAGTGACTATATTAGATTCACCCGCTTGTAACCGGCCAGCCCGGCAGCAGGACAGTAGCGTGAATGTTACTGCTAATAAAAGCAGTAAAGAAATACTCTTCGCAACACTTCGTTGATTGGCATTTGATTTTTTCATGGATTATCCTTTGCATTGAATGATCTGTCCGGCAAGATTATTTTGCCGGGCTCGGAACGATTCAGAGAATAAGACAATAGATGTAATAAGTCAACTCTAACGTAGAGACCGCTTTGTCGCTGCACTGCTCGCAATTACCGGGGCGCAACTTATGTCGCGGCTGGGACTCAAGAAAATCAGTGGCGTCTTGTTCATGTTTCTGGTAAGGTAACCATGTTAATAGAGAATTGGTGGGGCAAGCCCCACCCTACATACTATCCACTAACGACGAAATACTATGCATAAAGGTTTTGTATATCTTGTTGGCGCCGGGCCGGGAAGGGCGGATTTGATTACCGTTCGTGGGGCCGAGGTGCTCAAGGCGGCTGATTGCGTGATTTACGATAAGCTGGCCAATCCGGCGCTGCTGCAATTTGTTAGTAAGGACGCTGAGATTATCTACGCGCCCAAGCGGATCGGCGAAGGCTCGTGCACGCAGGATGAAATTAATAAGGTGCTTGCAGAGAAAGCCCTGGCCGGCAAGACGGTCGTGCGATTAAAGGGCGGCGATCCGTGCATTTTCGGAAGGGTGGCGGAAGAACTTGCTGTCCTTATTGAGGTGGGCATCGATTTTGAAATCGTGCCGGGCGTAACTGCCGCCGTCGCGGTTTCTTCCTATACCGGCATTATGCTGACCGACAGAGAGTACAGCTCACAGGTAACTTTTGTGACCGGCCGGGAAGCGCCGGGCAAGCAGGACACTAATATCGACTGGGAGGTGTTAGCCAAATTCCCCGGCACCATCGTTTTTTACATGGGCATGGGCACGCTCGCAACAACCGCCCGGAGGCTGATCGAAAAGGGCAAGCCGGCGGACACGCCCACAGCGGTCATCGCCAACACCACTTTCCCGAACCAGCGAGTGGTCAGGGCGCCGCTTGAGCGAATCAACGAGGTTTGTGAACAGCAGAAGATAAAGCCCCCTGCGATTGTGGTCATCGGCGCCGCGGCGGCCAGCGATACAAGGTTCGACTGGTTCACGAAAAGGCCGTTGTTCGGCAGGAGCATTGTCATGACACGGGACGCTGCCGGTAACGCCGACTTTGCGGCGAAGATCGTTCGGCGGGGCGGAAATCCCCTTGAATTTGAGACCATACGAATTAAACCTTTAACGGACTCGAATGATTTTCTGCGAACTCTCGCGAAGATAGTACAATACGACTGGATTATCTTCACCAGCGGCAATGGCGTGACTACGTTTTTTGATGCACTGGAAAAGCTGGGCAAAGACGCCCGGGTTTTCGGTTCTGCGAAAGTTGCCGCTATAGGCGGCGTGACCGCAGAGAGGTTGAGCGAGTTTGGTATAAAAGCGGATTTTGTGCCGGGCATATTTACGAGCAGGGAGCTTGGTAAACAGTTAATAGGCTTTACGAATCTGCGGGACAAAAAGATATTGCTGCTTCGTTCGCAGCTTGCTTCGAACGAGTTGGTCGAGATATTAGCCGGAGCCGGGGCCCAAGTTGATAACGTCGCGGTCTACACCGCTATAGCGGCGAAGAGTGAATCCGCCTGGCTGGCCAAGGCAATCAGCGAGGGGGCAATCGATTGGCTGACGTTTGCAAGCCCTTCTTCGGTCGATGGATTTTTCGAACAAATCGACTCCGAGGCGGTAAATTCAGGTAAAGTCAAAGTTGCATCGATCGGGCCGGTGACGTCCGAACGATTGAAAGAGCTTGGTATTACGGTGGACGTCACGGCTAAAGAACACACCCTCGACGGATTACTTGATGCCATAGAAGAAGCGGAAAAATGAATTTTGGATGGCAATAACTACGAATCCCGAATTATCGAATACGAGACAGGAGTTCTATAATGGGTTTTCCGAAAAAAAGGATGCGAAGGTTGCGGAGCAGTCCTACGATGCGAAGGCTGATGCGTCAGACGAATGTGAGCGTGGATGACCTGGTCTATCCGTTATTTGTCCGTGAGGGCGAGGGCATTAAGGAGCCGATCAAGTCGATGACGGGCTGTTATCATTTTTCGCCGGACACGATTGGGAGCCAAGCCGCCGAGGTTGCGTCGTTGGGGATACCAGCGGTGCTGCTTTTCGGCCTGCCGGGAAGGAAAGATGAGATTGGTTCGGAAGCCTGGGCTGAGAGCGGCGTCGTCCAGCGGGCGATTCGGGAAATCAAGAAGGCTACGCCGGAGTTGCTGGTTGTTACAGATGTTTGCCTTTGCGAGTTCACCAGTCACGGCCACTGCGGCGTGATCAAGGACGGGAAGGTCGAGAACGATTCGACCTGTGAACTGCTGGCAAAGATAGCCCTGTCGCACGCCCAGGCCGGCGCCGATATTGTCGCCCCTTCGGATATGATGGATGGCCGGGTAAGGTACATTCGCGAGGCGCTGGAAGAGAACGGCTTCGAGAATGTTGCTATTATGTCTTACGCAGCGAAATACGCTTCTGCGTTTTACGGCCCGTTCAGGGACGCCGCCGAGTCGGCGCCTGCTTTTGGCGACCGAAGGACGTACCAGATGGATCCTCCCAACGCCGATGAGGCGATGGCTGAGATTGCTCTCGATATTGAGGAAGGCGCCGATATCGTTATGGTCAAACCGGCCCTTGCTTATCTCGATATCATCTGCAGGGCCAGGCAGCGTTTCGATTGCCCGATTGCCGCTTACAACGTCAGCGGCGAATATATGATGGTCAACGTTGCCGGCGCCCAGGGCCTTGTCGACAGGGAAGCGATAATGATGGAAGTGCTGACCGCTATTAAGCGTGCCGGGGCGGATATTGTCATCACATACTTCGCCAAAGAGTTGAGTAAACTGTTGTCATAAAATCCGGCGAGTTTCAGCTCGTGACATTGCCCATGACCGAACTTAGAAAACCTACCGGACAAGCATCCGGGCAGGGCGGTTGAAATAAAAAGGGCTGTGAACAGCAAAGTGCCCACAGCCCGAATTGTATATTCCACAGATTTTACTGTATATTACGGACAATTCTCCATCCACTCGGACGTGAAGAATACAAGGTCGTCCAAGTCGATTACTCCGTCGCCGTTGTAATCATTGCATATCGAGCAGGTAGTATCCGGAATGATATAGTAGTCTTCCGTTTCACCAATCAGGTATTTTTCCTGGGGTCCGGAGCCGGCATTGCCTACTACACCAGGATTACTGCCGGTCTTCCATGGCTGCTCTGAGAGAGTGATTCTTATCCAGATATGTTCTATATCATCGGGATGCCAGGGCAGGAACGCCGGTGAAGTGATTGTATTTAGCCCTATCGGCAGGTTGTACAGGAATTGGTTCTGCACCGCCCACTCTGGTGCCGGGCCTTCGGAACAATCGACAACATCGTCCCAGTCACCATCACGGTTCCAGTCGATCCAGATATTGACCCAGAGGTCGACGTTCGGATCGACAACAGTGACCTTATAATCAAGTGTAGTCCAGCAACAATTTGGCAAACTCAGCGTGTTCTTAAGGCTAATGGCATCATCACCGTTATCGCGGTTCGCAGTAGTACCCGGACTGGTTATGATATTGTTAGTGGGGTCCTCATCGGGACCGGTGTCGGCTTCTGTTTCCCTGGTAATTGATGTACCAAGATATGCCACCACCTCGTTGTTCAAATGGACTGGCCCGTAAGGTCCCGTCCCGCTGCCGTCATTATAAACGGTCGGGAAATGGGCCTGGATTGAGTATGGAAGCCCGGTGTGGCCGGAGGGATATGCGTTCATAGATCTATTGTTGTTATTTGTGCTGTCGGGGGCGTCACCAAGGTCTGTTTTTCCAGGAAGTACAATTCCCGAGCAGCTAATAGTGATGAAACCTTCACCGTTCTCGGAGCCGTAGCCTCCAACCTCGATAAGATACTGGTTCCCTTCGACTGCAGCAAAGGTGACCGCTGACTGATAACCTCCGCCGGCGTCATCGTTGCATTCGATCAGGTCACCTGACGTTGGGTAGCATTCGCATCCGTCATAGACGGCGAGCATCGTATCGAAACTGCTGCCGGCAAGGCTGACCGTGACATTGCCCGTGCACGAGGCGGTATAGCAGTACCAGACATTCGGACTGGTCAAGCAGAGACCCGATCCGTCGAATGTCGCATCGGTCGTGTCGAACGGCATGTCCTTTACATCGCCAATTGCCTTTGCGTTCTCGCAGTCGTCCTTGGACGACGGAGGAGGCCCAACTCCCTCACAACTTATGTTCAGTATACCCGAACCGGTTTCGGAGTTATAACCTCCGACCTCGATCATGTACTGATTGCCTGCGATTGCATCAAAAACGACCTGTGACTGACGAGTACCGCCGAAGTCATCATTGCACTGGATCATATCATCATAATCAAAGTCAGGTTGACATGTGTTATAGGCGGCGAGCATCGTATCGAAGCTGCTGCCGGCCAGGCTGACAGTTGCCTCACCCGTGCATGAAGCTGTATAGCAGTACCAGATATTTGGACTGTACATGCAGTAGTGTGGGCCGTCCTGGGTTGCACTCGTCGTGTCGAACGGCAGATCCGTTACCTCACCGACCGGTTTTGGGTGAGCCCTACTGTCGTTGGACCCTGAAGGGGGCGGTGTGCTCTCGGAACTGATATTTAATACTCCCTCACCAACTTCGTCGGAATTGTAACCCATAACCTCGAAAAGATAGTGGTGGCCGGCTGTCGCCTGAAAGGTGATCTGAGACTGAAGAAAACCGCCGAAGTCGTCATTTCGTTCGATGATATCACCAGATTCCGGGTAACAATCACCGGTGTCATAGACGACCAGTGCGGTGTCAAACTCGCTGCCAATGAGGCTGACAGTTACATCACCAGTGCCGCCTGCTGTATAAAGATACCAGAGATTTGGGCTGTTAAAGAAGAGACCCGGGCCGTCGAACGTCGCACAGATGGTGCTAAACGGCAGATCTGTTACGTTGCCGATCTGTTTTGCTTTATCACAATTGTCGTTGGTTGGCCCGGTCATTAACGCATCGCAACTGATACTCAGAACACCGTTCCCCTTTACTGAAGGATTGAATCCTCCGATTTCGATAAGGTACTGACTGCCGACCGTTACGGCAATAGTAACTTCTGATTGCTGGCCGCTCGAATCGTCATTCTTTTTGATCAGGGCAGCCAGGCTGGGATAACAACCACAACCTTTATAGACGGCAAGCTTCGTATCGAAGCTGCTGCCGGCCAGACTGATAGTCGCACAACCAGTGCAGGTAGCAGTGTAACAGTACCATACGTTTGGACTGTTAATGTAATGTCCGGGGCCGTCAAATGTTGCTTCTGTAGTGTTGAACGCCATGTTTATTACGTTACTGACCGCTTTTGCGTTGTTGCAGTTGTTATTAGACGGAGCAGCGCCGGATGCGACGTTTACGGCACCCAGCACTAATACCAATCCGCAAACCAATACTAAATTTGATCTTAACCATTTCATAATTTAAGCCTCCAAAAACAATAACTGGTTTTCAATTTTGAAACGTTCCTTCCGGACATTCCATATATTATTAAGGAGCAACAACTACACAATGAGAGAAAAAACGCGTCCTTGCCACTCCTCACTAATAGATACAGTGCCAGTATCGGCAGAAAAGTAACACATTATTACAGCAAAAACAAGAAAAAATTGGAGTATGGCGTTTTTTTTTGCCCTGTTTGAGGGCATGCACCGAAACCTGCTTTTTCTCTGCGTATAGCACAAATCTGCTTCGTCGGATGTGCTTTTTGGCACTATTTTTTGTAGGCCTCTTTCGGATCGTAGACCTTCTCTTCGATAAACTCCAACTCTTTATCGAATTTCTGCTTCAATGCCCGGTAAAAACAGGATTGATAACCCACGTGGCACTGGCCGGCATCGACGGATACCTTGAGAATCAGGCAGTCCTGGTCGCAGTCGACAAGTATTTGCTCCACTTTCTGGCGGTGGCCGCTCTCCTCGCCTTTTTTCCACAATTTTTGGCGTGATCTGCTGAAATATGTGGCGTATCCTGATTGTATTGTAACATCGAGCGACTGACGATTCATATAAGCGACCATGAGCACCTGGCGAGTCCGGGCGTCCTGTGCTATGGCGGGTATAAGGCCGTTTTCATCGAATTGCGGGGCAAATTCCAAGTTTTCTTCGAGGTTCTGTTTTGTACTCAACTGACTGCTTCCTTAAAATTTTTGATTTTTGATTTTCGAGTTTCGGTTGCAATCGTAAATCGGCAACCGGCATTCGTCAATATCAGTATTTCAAATCCATCGAAAAATTCAAGCTTTCCGGCTATCCTAATCTTGAAAAGTCCTGAGACTCTTGTTTCTTGCCGCTCCTTTGGTGCGTTTGCTGGATATTGAAATTGGCTTTGTTTGGCTTTGTTTTCCTTGCCTCCGCCAGCCGGTATATTGCCATAATCGCCTTTCAAATAAGAGTTTGCGCCAATTCGTGCCGATACAAATTGGCTTTGTTTTTTCGTAACATCTCACCGAAGTGCCGCAAGATGATTTGACATTTTTCTAAATGTTAAAATAGGCAACTTGCGCTTTGCGAGGGAGTGCATATAATGCTGCTATGAAGGTAAATGCAGCAGATACTAT
>Ga0114918_10002328_pt1 | contig 17040 bp, 16 predicted proteins | sample LantaG_FD_87015 | JGI IMG/M metagenome (GOLD analysis project Ga0114918, IMG submission 87015) | Deep subsurface microbial communities from Baltic Sea to uncover new lineages of life (NeLLi) - Landsort_02402 metaG | ecosystem: Environmental > Aquatic > Marine > Oceanic > Sediment | place... | reverse complement strand
TTCTGGGTAATTGATGGTGGTCGCTATATGTGGGCACTTCAGGACACCAACTACTGCTTCAAGATTCAGGCAAAGCTTGAGCCACGACTTGTTCTAAGGGCACCGCACCTTGCTGGTCGTCTACAGAACGTCAAGTATCAGCCTCTACAGCACCTGCGAGACGGTGACTATGATAGTCCTTACCATCCAACTGGTGGCGAGACTTCATATTCTACACCTCCTACGTACCATAACGAGTGGGATCAGAATTAAACTTGTTTTTTACAGTTTCGTTCTTGAGACCTGATTAAAATAAGTAGCGTGCCTACATAACAGTAGGCACGCTATTCTTTGGAGTAAAATGAAAATAGTAATACCGACATGTGATAAGTACAGCTACCTAGTTCCTGGTAACATCCACAGCATTAGAAAGAGTTGGCCAGATTGTCCATATGAAATTGTTGTAATTACAGGAAGAGAAGAACTACCAATAAAAACAGCGGAGGTTGTTTATCTTGGTGATGATAGACAATATGGAACTAACCTACTTACTTTCCTAGATAACAATTATAGCGATAAGGAACTTCTTATTTGGCTTGACGATTATTATCTGTTCAATGTAAATATAAACATGGTAACAGCAGCACATAAATTAGTAGCATCGGGTAGTATAGACGGAGTACGTCTATCAAAGATGTACACTCCACAAGAAGAACCTAAATACAAAAAAGATGAAAGATTTGTATATATAAATAAGCAGGAGCAGTACAGTTTTTCTCAACAAGCAGCTATATGGAATACGGACGTATTTCATAGGATACTATATGATGGAGAAGACCCCTGGCAAACAGAGTTGAATGGTTCTGGAAGAATTTCTCACGGTGTGGTAAACGTCGGTGATCTGTTAGGTGTTTCTGTTGAATCATTGCAGTATCACAATCTCAGTTATCAAAGAACTATTGATACCCAATCTATCATATGGTATATGCGTTCTGTAGCAAGAGATTTAAATGTTTAGCGATCTACCATGTGCCGATAATAATTTTTCTACTGAAGAACTACGAATGATTAGAAACGAATCATTAAAGGCTTTCCTTATACCAAAAAGAAAAAAGGTTACAGTTTTACTGTGTGCTCCTGGGTATAACATTCAGTCTATTACATCCGCGATACTCGCCGGAAATCCCTATGCCGAAATTATAGATATGAATAATATTAAAGAACTAACTACTAAAGTTGATCTTGTATATGACTTTGGTTGGCTATGGCCATTACAAGAATATATGAGTGATGACTGTACAATAGTTTCTAGTTGTCCGAATATAGAGGACTGCGAGCACGAAAAGTGTGATGGATACTTTATAAAATCTAGTTATACGTGTGGTTTACATAGGATAACACGATATCAAAAAGACATTGAAAGAAAATGTCCTGTTCTTACTATAATAACAAGAGCGTATAAAAGACCTAAGCAATTACACTGTAATATATTCTCTGTTAAAGGACAGGCTATTCAGAGATACCAACATATTGTAATTCCTGATGATGATGGTGTGGGACTTTATGAAGCTAATAAAAGCTTTATGCAAGTATTAGACGACATTGAAGGAAACTATGTCATGATCTTAGACGACGATGATATACTTATATCAGATAACGTAGTAGGAGAAGTCATGCACATAGATACTTTTAAAAAGTCTCCTGATATGATCGTATGGAAAGTATGGAGACTGACAGAAATAGTTCCTACTCCGGAGAATTGGGAATATAATAAATATAGAAATAGCCACAGGGTGTGTAATTGTTATGCAGTAAAGAAGAGTTTCTTTAAACGAACTATAGAATCGTTCGGCACTCCCGTAGCAGGAGATCAACATTGGCAACAGAAAATGTTTTCTATACCTCACAGTATTTTTTGGTATAATGGTGTAATGTCAGCTAACTTAAGAATAGGAAATTGCAAACCGGAGGGAAAGTAAATGGCTACACAACTTATCATGGATCGCTGGCCACAACTTATTGAAACTGTACCAGAACTTATAGAGTCTCCAGGAAAACTTCTTTATGTTGGGGCGAACAAGAATCGTCACCACTACATGAAAGAACTGTATGATGCAGGAAATGAAATATCTGTATTAGAAGTGTGGGAACCGTATGTAGATGGTATAAGACACAAAGAAATGATTTCAAGTATCAATATTGGAGATATCAGGGAAGTTTCAGATATTGAGTTAAAATATTCTATGTATGATTATGTACTGTGGTGGCACGGTCCCGAACATATTACAATCCATGAGCTAGCAAAGACTTTATATCATATAGAAAAGATAACAAAGAGTATTGTTATTCTTGGTTCTCCGTGGGGTAAGTATCCACAGGGTGTGGTTAATGGTAATCCATTTGAAACGCACGAAGCATACTTGGATCAAAAAGACTATAATCAATATGGATACGAAACAAAGACGCTAGGTGTGCGAGATGTTATAGATAGTAATATCCTCGCAGTTAAGAGGCTAAAACCAGCTAAGAGAATGCGTCGTATATCTTTTCCTTCGTGGCTATCAGTAAACGGAGTATAGAAAAATAGTGAAAGTATTCATCAACCCAAGAAGTCTTCCTGAAAGAAAACTTAGTAGTGGCATAGAAGTAGTTAATTTCAATATGCAAAAATATCTGCCTACTATTGGTGTGGAGATCGTCTCCACACCAGAAGATGCAGATATTGTAGCAACACACGTATGCTCTCCAGGTGATGCGAACTACGATGTTGATGTTGTACATATACATGGACTATATCCAACACACATATACCCAGAAGAATCATGGACGTGGCACATAAACAAGAATGTTGTACAAACTATACGATCTTCTTGGGCAGTAACTGTACCATCAAAATGGGTTGCAGAAATATTCGAAAGAGATATGGGATTTAGTCCTTTCGTCATTCCTCATGGAATTAATTCTGACAACTGGTATAAGAAGAAAGCTGAATCTATAGAAAAGCATACAGTTCTTTGGAATAAGAATAGAGATACTGATGTCTGTTTTGCTAATCATGTGAATGAAATTGCTAAAGTACTACCAGATGTAGATTTTATTACGACGTTCGGAAAAGAAGCGCAGAACGTAGATGTCATTGGAAATATAAAAAGAATTAGAATGAGAGATATTGTACATTTCTCTTCTATATACTTGGCAACGACGAAAGAAACATTTGGTGTAGGAATTCTAGAGGCGCTTGCAGCAGGAAACCCTGTGCTTTCGTGGGATTGGGGTGCTGTTCCTGATATCGTAGAGCATAAAAAGAATGGATATATTGTATCTCCAGGAGACTATGAAGGTACGGTAGATGGAATCAAATACATCATAGACAACTATAAAGAGTTGTCTTTTAATGCTAGAGAAAGAGCAAAGGACTTCAATTGGATATCTTCTGTACTACAATATAAAACTGTATACGAAGAAGCGCTAAGAAAAAAGAATTCAAGCCACAGAGGAAAAGCTACTATTGTTATTCCTTGCTATAACTATGCTAGGTTTGTAGGAGACGCAATTGATTCCGTAAAGAAACAAACATATGATAACTTTGATTGTATCATAGTAGATGATGGATCAACAGATGATTCTGTTCGTGTAATAAATGAATGCATAAATGGCGATAAGAGATTTACTGTTATACAAAAAGAAAACTCTGGTGTTGCACACACACGGAATGTAGGAGCAATGAATGCTTCAGGAGACTTTATAAGTTTCCTTGATGCAGATGACGTTATGCAGCCAAATTTTCTGTCCGACTTGGTTCCACACATAAAAGATGATCCATCTATGGGTGTTGTATATGGTCGTCTAAGCCTTATGAATGAGCAGGGTGTTGTAACTACGGTAAAGTCAGATTGGCCAGGAGCACAACACGATCCCAATATGCAGTTAGATGGAAAGAACAGAATTCCATCTTGCTGTCTTATAAGGAAAGAAGCGTTTCTTCGAGCAGGAGGATACAGGCAGCACCTAGCCCCTGTGGAGGATGCCGAGTTGTGGACGAGGATTCCTCTCATAGGATATAACTGTTCTCTTGCTACAGATGATACTGTCTACACATATAGACTGCATAATAAGAGTGAATCAGCAAAAGTTCGCGGTGGAAAGGAGCCTAACTGGAGAGCGTTCATACCCTGTGCTAACGGTGGAAGAATTCCTTTTGCATCTACCACAGCACCTAAGAATGATATCTCTCATCCGGTGACTAATTTCGACGAGCCTCTGTTGAGCTTCATTATCCCTGTGTACGATAATCATCTTACTTTGCTTCAAGATGCTCTAGAATCTATTGCAGGACAAGTAGGAGATAGATGGGAAATAGTAATAGTAGACGATACAAAAGAAGGTATAGCTAAAGACTTTGGTTCTGTACCATATAGAATTGCTTATCCTTATGTAAAGTGGATTAGAAATGATAAGATAGGAAATGTAAGTAGAGCAAGGAACGTAGGTACAAAGGCATCTAGAGGAAAGTATATTTGTTTCCTTGATGCTGATGATTATATTTTACCCGAATTTTTTACTACTATGGTTCCTTTAATGCACAAGGACAAGGATTACTCTAAAATATTCTACACAGACTGGGTAGAAAAACCGGAAGGAAAAGTACACAAGGCAGAGAACTGGGACGCTAAGAGAATATTCGATCATGCGCTGTTCGCTGTGACATTCGTACACCCACGGTGTGCCTTTGATTTCATCGGTGGATTTGATGAAGAACTCGCACTGTGGGAAGACTGGGATTATGTAATACGTCTATCGTCTGCTGGATATATAGGAATAAGAATACCCAAACCGTTATTTGCATATAGATATGATACAGGAATGCGAAGAGAGACTAGCCTATTAAACAAGAATGAATTAATAGAGACTATACACAAGAAAAATAAATTTACTATGCCGACAAAAAAGTGTGGTTGAAAAGCTCGTAAATATACTGTTGTCGCGGAGCGACCAACATCGACAGTTAAGCTTAAAAAAATCGACTCAAAGTTGAATGCATCGACAAGACATGATATAGTAGAAGTAGAATTTCTTTCTGGCATAAAGGGAACAAGACGATTTCCTATTCCCGGATCGAAAGGATACTTCTTTGACGCGGGTTCTAATAAAAGATGTAAAATGTCTAGAGAACACGCGGCTGTACTCGTATCTAAATTTGGTCCTACAGTATTTAGAACAAAAGAAATTGATATAGTGGATAACGAATAAATGACAATAGCCACAATTCCCACGTTGTTAAGTTTAAACCAGTATGCCGACATCATGGGATATGATCCAAGACATTTTAATCAAATGGTTTGTACTGTATTTCCAGAGAGATCAGGCAAATCTTCCGTGTGGTATCAGCATCTATGGCAAGATTCCGGTGGAAAAGCTACGAGGGAATCGCTGTCGTCTTCTATAGCACAGGCTGAAGAAGAGGTGATGCAACACTTAGGATACTTTATAGGCCCGAGTTACACAGAGCCTGAAGAGTGCTATTATCCGAATCCTAGATTCAATAGTACGCCGTATGAGAAATATATATACAGACCGAAGATAACTTTAAATAATAGATTTATCATAGAACTGGGTAGGAAGAGTATGTCAGTCATAGAAGAAGACGTAGACATATCTTCTTCTAGACTTGACAGAGATGGAGATGGTTGGGAAGAGTTAGTCTATTTTACTATAACTGTAGCAGATACATCTGTTATAGATATTAATGATATCGCCGTGTTTCCTCATGGTTCTACAGAATTAGATGAAACAGAAATGATTCGACCATTAAAAATAAAAGTAGTCGATGACACAACTATTTCCATAGAAGGCCAGTCAGCATGGTTCGTAGATCAAAATTTATTTCAAAAAGATTCTTTCATTGATGGAGATGACGAAGGTGTCTACTTAGATACAGTAGATATATATGAGATACAAACAATTTCTAACGGTGACAATCCTTCTGTAGTGTTCAAATGGGAGACATACAGTGTACCAGAAGGATATACGGAACATGATGGTGTAGGTAATATTGTAAATAAAGAACATGGAAGGGTAACAGTAGCACCCGCTACATGGGACAGCGATACAGAAACATGGTCTTTAGATTGTGATTATGGAATAAATGGAAATCCTAACTATATGGATGTATACTATAGAAGTGGAATACCACTAAAAAATGGAAGAGTAGCTTCTCCTTATGATCGTGCTATTGCTATGTTAGCAACAGCAAAGATGCCTCATAGGGTTGACCAAGGAGGAGCATCAATTGACAAATTTGTTTCCCATTGGCAAGAGGTTCCGGACGCAAGAGAACTTCGAGCATATGGGTTCAGTTGTCCTTTCGGTCCTAAGCGGGGTGCTTGGGAAGCTTATAGACTACTCCAAAGAGTAGCTGCTATAGATATGACTATGATTTAACTTCTTTCCTTGGGGGAAAACAATATGGGTGAGATAATTTATCAAAACGGGCATGGTCGTGCGTTCCTTCAGCTAGCTGAAAGTCCTGGTACAGCAATGGTATATCAGGGTCTGTCTGCTGTTGGTCCATTCACGCAGACTACAGGAGAAGGTTCCACTATTCAGGGACCATCCAGACGACAGTATGACGAATTCGAAGATGTTGCTGATGTTAAAGGAGAAACGTCTCGACCAACATCCTCAATGATTGCACGTTTCGGACTCGTTAACCCGATCTTAACTGCGAAGTGTCCTTTTCATCTACAGGTTCACTTTGGTATGTGCGATGATCCGCAGGATTACACAGCCGGATGGGAAAAGATTCTTGCTATGACAAAGTGCAAGTTCACTTCTCGTTCGTCCGATGTAAATCTAGTTGCACTAGATCAAACAGAACGTAGTGCAATTAACCTTACAGGTGATTTAACAGCACAGAAGCTATGGGAAATAGATCAGCTTTCAATTGCTGAAGCAGCTGATACATTTATTTCTAAAGAAGTCTTAGGTGTTCTAATTTCCGACTACGCATCGTGTGGAGACTGTGGTTATACATCAGATGGTGAGCAAAGAATTTTTGTTATAACTAAAGGATTCACTACAGGTTCTCCTGGTCTACCATCAGAGCTTTGTATCAGTACTGATTCCGGAACTAACTGGGATGAATACGACATTGATTCTCTTGCTGCTGACGAAGACCCAACCGCTGTGCTTCACATCGGAAGTAACATTGTTGTTCTTAGTGCCGACTCTCTATCTATGCACATAGCTGCATTAACAACTCCTGGAACGTGGTCCGAAGTAACTACAGGATTCGTTGCTGGTGGTGGACCTAATGCAGGATATTCTGTGAACTCTGCACAAACATGGTTTGTTGGAAACGGCGGATATATCTATTTCACTTCTAACCCAGCAAATGGTGTGACAACACAGCGTACTGCGGGAGAGGACTTAAATAGTATACACGGTGTTGACTCCAGAAACATTGTTGCTGTGGGAGACAACGGAGAGATCGTTTATACTACTAATGGTGGAAGCACTTGGTCATCTGTTACTGGTCCAACAGTAGCGAACATCAATTGTGTCTGGATGCGTACAAAGTATCAGTGGATCATTGGTACTTCGAATGGTCGTATTTATTACACTATTGATGGTGGAGTAAACTGGACGGAGAAAAACTTCCCTCTGACTGGTGCGGGTGAAGTTTTTGATATCGCTTTTAGTGACTTTACGGATTCTCCTTTCGGTGCTCTAGTAGCTACGGATGCTACCGGAAAAGGATTCATTTTTAGAACCTTAGATTGTGGAAGCGAGTGGTATGCCCTACCAGATATCAGCGCAACTACTCCAGCTAATACAGGTTTAAAGCATATCTCTGCGGGTATTTCTGGAAATATGTACGTTGCTGGTGGAGTAAAAACTGACGACGATGGTATTGTTCTTGTTGCTTCGTAACATGTCATGTACTGTAATGAGGATATGGCGTATTATGTGCTATTATTGTAGTAGACACATAATACGTCTGTCTTTATAAAAATATTTCAATGGAGGAACGATGGCCGACTTTAATTTTTCTGACCGAGAAGAGATGGTAGAGATTCAGGAAGAGAAAGACTTTTCACCCGATGCTGATATAGTAGAAGCTATTGATACAGCAGTTGAACAAGAGGAAATGGAAGATGAAACTACCAGTAAATATGGTAAGAATACTCTAGTTACTTCCACAGGATATGTTCTTAGGGCGAAGGACATAGGATTCTCTTTGCTTGAACGAGTAATGAAGCAGATCGAGGAGCCGTCTCCTCCTGTTGTTACTATTACAGAAGCAGGGAAAACTTGGGAAGAAGAAAACAAGAGTGATCCAGCATATATAAAATCATTAGAAGACTATACAGTTAGAAGTGCTATGCTTATTGCTAACACCTGTGCTCTTTTGGGTGTAGATATCATAGAGTATCCAGAGAACGCTGTTAGTTTCGATGATGATAAAGAGTGGATTGAGCAGTTCGACGCTATTGGAATATCTATTCCGACAACTAGAAGTGGAAGATATCTTGAGTGGTTAAAGCTTAGGGTAATTCCATCAACTAATGATATTAATGATGTCCAGATAGTAGTACTAAACGCAATGGGCGTGACGGAAGAGGATATAGAAGAACAGATGTCTTCCTTTCAGGATTAAACTTGGAGGGAAATCTCTTACTGCATATATAGAAGGCAGTAGAAATAGTAGTCAATCTGGTTTAGTAGACCCTTGGGGTAGTCCACATATTCTTTCTTCTTTAAAGTTCGAGGAGATGGAAGCTGCAAAGTTTTCTATGGTTCCGTGGCCTGATTACTGTGACATGGACAAAGAAAATAAAGCTAGAGTAATAGCTTTTAGAAGAGCTTCTCTAGCCATAGAAGAATACGCACGGAAAGTGTTAGAATCGAATAAATAGAGGATGAAAATATGGCAGGCGGAACAAGTTTATTCGCACAAGCGGGAATTGAGCTTGTCGTACTGCGCGCAGCAGCAGCAGTAAGTCAGCTTACACGTTTTAATAATGCAAATGATAAAGTAACGAATGGTATCCGCAATCAAGCAAAAGAAGCTTCGAATGCCGCTCGTGTATTTAAAGAGTATAGAAGTGCGCAACAGCTTAGTAGAGAAGCTGTTGCTCGTGCTACCGTTGACGCAAAGATTTCTGATATAAGTGAAGACAAATCTCTAAGTCATATCGAAAAGATGAAAGCTATTCGATATTTACAAGGGCAACTCCATGACCAATTAAAGGACTACTACAGGTCATCAAAGGCACTAGAGGAATCCTCTCCTTTCTAAGCAACTTCTTGCTACAGAAGCATATCAAAAAAGATTAAAGTCTCTAACACTTGCTGTTGGTGTGTTTGGTGCTGTGATTAGTACACTAGGAGCGGCACTGACTAAACTAAATAAAAATATGTTAGAGCTTAGTGCGGCATATGAAAGTATAGAAATATCTTCTCGTGTTGTTAGTGCTAATGTTGGATCGACTGCAACAGCTTTCGATGAAGCAGCAGATTCAATAAGAAAGCAAGGATATAGTTACACACAAGCGTATAAAATTATCAACCAATTATCTGCATCTCAATTAGAGTTGGCTGATATTACGAAATTAGCTGGTGCCGCAAACGATATTGCAGCAGCAAAAAACTTAGAGGCAGTTCAAGTATATGAAATTCTCGCGCGTGCTATATCAAGTGCGAGTGCGATCACGCTGAGACAGCTAGAAATAGGTGGATCAGCAGAGGATGTATTTAAAAACTATGCTGATTCTATTGGAATAGCGGAATCGAGTCTAGATGATTTCTCTCGTCGTCAGGCTGTGTTCCAGTATATTATGGAAAGGTCGAGTAATTTCCTTGGAACATACACAGAGACTCTCGGTACTGCGCGTAACAAGACTAGAGAATTAGGATTAGCTTCTGAAGACTTGCAAAGGTCTATTGGAGATAAGCTTTCTCCTGCATTCAAACAAATTTTAGATAGACTTCGTGACTTTGTTGATCGTATGCTTTCTGCGGATGATTCTGTAAAGATGTTAGTAGCAACAATATCTGCTGCCGGAACAGCGTTTGCATCCCTAGTTGGAGTCGCCGCTGTGATTGCTCCTCTTGCAATACTTATAAAAACATTGGCCACAGGGAATCCTGTTCTTATATCATTCACATTATTACTTGGTGCAATAGGTATTGCTGTATACAAATATACGAAAGAATTTGTAACCTCTGCTTATGAACAGGCACGCGCCTCAGAAACAATCAAGACGGCATTAGATGAGCAGATAGCACAGTATAAAATGTATGTAGCAGTACTAGAAAAGGAAGCCCGAAGAGTAAAAATAGCGGCTGAAGTTTTCTGGACATCACAAATAGAAGACATAGAAGAAGCAAAAGAAGCCGTTGATGATGCAATTAAATCTCTTCAAAGGTCTTTATGGAGACTAGAAGATACTTACTTTGATCTCGATACGCTAGAGCTTGCACTAGATAACGAATTACAACCATTAAAGGATGCTCTGTTTCTTATAGAGGCAAAGTCTCAGCTGATTCTTATACCATTAAAGAAGCAAAGAGATTTATTAAAAGACGAAAGAGACATAGCAAAAGAAATAGCAGAGGCCGAATCAGAAAGACTAGACAAAATTCTTGAGGGGTACAAAGATAGAATAGAAGCTATGCGAGAGCTAGTTTCTGAACAGAAATATCTAGTACAGTACTTGGACTATGAATTATTTATAGAGCAAGTAAAAGATAAGATCAATGCCAAAGCCGGACGTGGTGCTTCTGGTCGTGTTCTGGAGCTTCGTGGGCAGCTAGAGATAAATAAAGATATCTTAGCAAGAAAACAACAGGAGTTGGATTCCCTAAGAGAAGAGTACAATGATAGAAAAGAGCTAATAACTTTACAGAAAGAAGCCCTAGAAAAAACCGTAGAACTTTTTGAAAAGCAGCTCGAAGCAGTAGAAAGATTAATTACTATAGAGGAAAGAAGAGTACAGGATAAGAGAGATGAACTAACTATACAAGAATCTCTTCAAGCTATGCAACGTCTTTCTATAGAGATTGCAAGAAGAAATGCCAGCGAAGAAGAACGAATGATTAACAGACAAATCGTTCTGTATCAGCGATATGCTGACATGGTTAATGATCGCCTCGCTAATGCAAAAGAACAGCTACAAGAAATATCAGATGGAAAATATGAACCATACCTCGAAATTCAAGATAACATAGATGAAATAAAACGGAGAATAGAAGAATTAACAAACCTTAAAGGTCTTGTTATTACATTTCCTATGGTATTAAAGGGTCCTGGTGGAGAGGGTGGATCGCAAGAGCCAGTAATACCAGACACATTTGGACAGAGAATCCTTAAAGGAATAGCCAAGTCATTAGATAAAAATGACACCTTCTTATCTGACTGGTTAGCAGGAGTACTAAGAAGGCTTGCTGATCCTATGACTACGGATGAATTATCAGGTTTACTTTCTGATGTCTTTACTACGATGTTTGAGAAAACATTTGGTGTAAATGCTGATATGAACAAGTGGAGAGAATTCTTTACCGACGTTGGTGCAAGAGTAGTAACATTAACAATAGTAGGAATGACTACTTTATTTGGGGAAAAAGGAGGAGAAATAGCTGGCATAATTGCTACGGCTATTATATCTAACATGAGAATTGGCACACCCGCGGCTGTGCAGATATTAAAGGCTTCCGCAGATATTGGTATAGCTATTGCTGATGCTTTAACAAATGGGTTTGTATCGAGATTCTTAGGACAAGGCCAGTCGTCAAGAAAAGGAGCAGCCGGAATAGTTGACGCTATAGTTAGACTGTTCTCCTCGGGATTAAAAGGTGCTCCAACCATAGTTTCTCCTTCTGGTACACAACCATCTAGTCCTTCTGCTTATTCAGGAACGAGTAGTAGTACTGTCATAAATAATACATATAACACAAGCGGACCACAGTATGCTGTAAATGCTAGTTATGCTCAGTACCAAAATCCTTCTTCTATATCAGATGATTTAAGACTAGTAAATATGTTTGCATAATAGGAATATAGTATGACAAGAGTAATAAGAGACCCAGTTAAACCAGAGGCTTTTCAAATATTGAATGACTATGATGATCTCTTCTTAGATATTCCTTTTCACCTAGCTTCCGTAAATGGCATCGGACCTCCTGGAATAGAAAAAAGGGTAAGCAGAGCATACGATCAAGATGGCTCTACTATAATAGATCAAGTTCTAAGTGAACGAGTTATAAATATATCTTTAGATTTATTTGAACTGTGGGGAGAGGGAGCAATCCCATCTATCCGTGGTACAAGAGATGCTTTAATGCACATCATTTCTCCTGGAGTAGGAGAGCTTAAATTCAGAGTATATATGAATAATGGAGAGTACTACGAAATAAGAGGAGCAACGGTAGATGCCTTCACAGGTAGAGGAATAGACTTTGCTGCTAGTCCCGTTCATAATAGTGTTGCTCTTAGATTGCGATGCTTTGACCCTGCATGGTATGGAGCATATAGAACAGTAACTATAGATGCGAACAGTAACAATGATGGAGTTCTTCCTAATTGGGAATATAGACAGGCAGTAGAAAACTTTGGATCGTGGTGGTCCGGTATTACTGCGACGTTTACTGGTCCACTATACACACCAAAGATGTCTCTAATGACATGGAACTCTGGACTAGCCGACTACGATACTGTAACGTATGTAGAACTCTCTAGCAATGTCGCTGCCGCAGCCAATGTGATAATAACAACTGACCAAGGAAACAGGGGTGCAGTAGATGGAAGTGGAGACAATGTGAGTTATACTAGTTCGTCGTTTTTCAAGACGTTCGTTTTAGCATTCAGCCCTGTGCGTTTTCTGCACGATGAACAAACTGATGCGAGCTGGTATAATAACTTTATAGGCGTAGATGTGGTTGGAGGATGCACAGCGGCGTCAACACTTAAACTGGAATGGTATGATAGGTACATTGGAATTTAATTGGAGTAAATTGTGAAAGACTATTACAATCTGTTTATCCTTTCGTCGAGTGGTGGAGCTGTGGTTAATCTAGGAGATGAGCCTCAGTGGATAGATAAATATAGGAAAGCACTAGACTGCGCAGATATCATTTGTCTAACACCGAAAGATAAAAAGTCAGGATTACCTATTGTAGAGATCGAGATAGGATCAGATAGAAAATGGATTTTCTACAAGACAAAGCTAGGGAGATTAAATACTGCGGACGGTTCTGCGGAAGAAAAGATGTTGTACAACATTGGATGGAGAGATACCGAGACTTTCGAAGTTATCACTGTTGATCCAGAAGGAAACATTAGGCTTCATAGAGACAATAATTTTGCTGATATTCTCTCTACTCTAAATGCAAAAGATAAGGCGAATAAATAATGGCTGCAACAGTTACGATAAATGTTTTTACTGGCGCAACACCTACTGACCAAGGAGCATTGGTTGGTGGAATAGATTTATGCAGCGATGATAACGCACTGTATTCCGCTGCTAATAGAATAGCTAATCCACTATATCCAGACTCTTATAGCTATGAGAAGTGGCTAGCTCCCGAAGTAACAGTCGATCCGGATAACTGGATTGGCCTATTCAAAGTATGGGGAGATGGTGACGTAGATACAAATACTACGCTTAGATATGGTACAACCGCGTCTGGAGCACAACCTGTGAATACCGCATCATCCATTGCAACAATTGATTTTACTTTAGTTGTTGCAGGATCAAAGGGGTGGTGGGATAATTCCACCAAAACACCGGCACAAATAGCACTTGATGCATATTTTGCTTTTCTAGTTCTCCAACTTTACGTTAGTCCATCGTGTGTTGCGGGTGATTGGGGACCAGAAACAATCTACTATGAGTATCAGGAGCTATAAAATGAGTAGAATATTTATGACTGGATGTGAGCACGGTAACATATATGCGTTTAATGTATATTCTATTCCTGGTGGTGCCACCTTTACTGCAACGACTATGATGAATACTTCCAACGAGCGAACAGGGGACTACTGCTTAATGACTGGAGACGATACAACAGAGGCGTGTGCTGGTCATGCACTAGCAGAACCATCTATCGAAACATATATTCGTTGCTATATTCAGGTAGAATCCGGAGCTGACACTGATCGCCCTGTGCTCTGTATTACTGATGATTTAGGAAAGAAACAAGTATACTATGACATATCCGGTAAATGTTATCATTGGGACGGAGCGGCTTGGGCACTACTTGGAACAGCTAGTGCAGTTATTCCACAGGATGATGCATGGCATCTATTAGAATTTCGAGTACGAATTTCTCAATCTCCTATCTACTACGATGGTATATTTACAGCGAAATTAGATGGTGTCGAAGTACTAGACCTCACATCTGCTAATGTTCTCGGAGGAGATTTCGGTACAGACTTTACAACAGGACAGGTAATCTTTGGAAATTGGTGGTCTACTGTTGGTGGAAATACAGGTAAGACATACTTTGATGATATGGCTATTAACGATACAGAAGGCTCTTATCAAAACAGTTGGATTGGAGCAGGTGCCATCTATGCTATTAAACCAAATGGAATAGGTGACTATGAAGAGATGACACCATTTCCAAACTCTGGAGAAAGTAACTATGAAGATGTGGACGAGGTTCCTCCTGATGATGATACGTCTTACGTACAACCTTCAGCATCTCTTCAAAAAGATTTGTACGAAATGAGCGACCTATGCGATCAAGGAGTAGGAAGTTTGGCTGCTGTTTCTGCTGTAGTTATATGGTATAGAGTCAAACTTACAGCTTCTGGATCGGGTAGTTTTGTTCCTCTATACAAATATAACGGAACGCTACTACATGAATTTGATGCAGAAACGGTAACTAGTACTGACTATGTTTATAAATCTGTAGTAACAGATGAAGACCCTGTGACTGGTGGAACTTGGTTAGTAGACTATATTGACCTTGCCCAATTTGGTTTGAAAGAGGGATCGTAATTATGGCGATGATATACATTCGTGGATTTGAAGACCGGAGTGAGGATGATCCAGACTTCTACTCGGCAGCAGGAATCGTTGCGAGTGACATCACTGGTGGAGGATATTGCGCTTCAACTACAACAACTGGTGCTGGAGAAGTTTCCGTTTGTACAGCTGAGGTGAGTGACGATGATTCCCCAGATTTTTCTAACTGCTATGTTCGTGTATATGTAAAAGCAGTCGGTATGGATAATGACACTGCATATTGGGAGCTACTAGACTCTGCTGGAGCAACTATCGTTCGTGTGTATGCTCATGGATTAGTATATATTGGCACGGATAACAAAGGAGATCAAGGGTTCACGATAGATTCTTCGTGGGTACGCCTTGAGTTCAAAGTCAATCTATCCGTGTCTGGACAGATCATTGTAAAGATAGATGGAACTACATACTACACAATAAGTACAGACCTAACAGCATATGACTATGTATATAAGATACGAACTAAAGAAGCGAGTAATCCTGGAAAAACATATATGGACGATATTGTCATTAATGATACGTCAGGAACTAAAAACAATAGTTGGCCTGACGCTGGTCATGTATACGGTTTGACAGCCAACGCAGTCGGAACGAATTCAGAGCTTACTCCTTCTCCTGATACTGGAGAAGATAACTACGAAGATGTGGACGAAGCCCCAAACGATGCAGATACTTCATACGTAGTGTCTAACGCAGACGAAGCCATAGATACATATGGTTTTACTGCCCTACCAGAAGAACTTATAGTTAAAGGAGTTGCTGTTCACACAGTAACAAAGCTAGAATCAGCAGGAACCACAAAAATAAAAGCTGTCACTCTGTATAGTGGAAACTACGAAAAGAAAACAGTACCTGACTTAGCTACAGACTATGAAAGAAGAGGAGCTGTTTTTGAAGACGCCCCAGATGGTAATGCTTGGACAAAAACAAAGATAGATGCAGCAGAGTTTGGTATCGAAGTTGAAGTTTAATGGCTGAAAATATTAGAACTACACAAGTTGTTTCTGAAGTAGAAACCTCTGGACCACCTAGAACTATACAAGTAGTGGTAGAAGTAGAAACTACTGGTCCAAATAGAACTACACAAGTAGTAGTAGAGGTTGCTACCGGAGAACTAGATATTTCTAATTTAGTTACTACGCAAGTAATAGCTGAAGTAGATGTTTCTTCCGGTAACTCTATGCGTACAACGCAAGTGCTAGCAGAAGTCGATGTGGCAGATACAGGATTTAGAACAACGCAAGTTATAGCTGAGGTAGATGTTTCAGATGATAGTATGTCTACTGTATCTGATGACTTTGAAAGCCAAGCTCTTATAGTAGAACCAGATACAACATCTACACAATTTTTTGCTTATTCAAAAATTCTTGCACCACTCGTGCAGGGTATGTCCTTTAGTGCTGCTGCTAGAATAGATGCACTTCAACAGTTCGAAGCCAAGGCAAAGATTAAATATCCTACTCCTGAAGTGACTGATTCCTATACTCCGTTTGAGCACGATAATTCTTATTATGAAATAAGACTGTTAGACTACAATCATGATGTAGTAGATACAATAGATACACAGTCACATATAGAATTCACTCGAACAATCACAGGGCAATTCTCGCATGACTATGGAAATCATACATTAATTATACCGAAAGAGCTGTGTGATCCTTCTCTGTTCTTACTTGACTACATCATACAGGTAGTAATGAAACAACCTGGAAGCGATCCTGTTGTTCTGTATGAAGGATTCCATAGGTATAGGAGAGACTTTGAAGACAACGGAATTATTTACTTTGTCTCTTCTGGTCCTGAGATAAAGAGTATTGTTAAGAGGAGAATAATCCTTCCGTTTCCTGCTGATAGAGCGTTCTTTAGTTACAATGGTCCGCATACGAATACGATGAGATACCTAGTATCGCTGAACTGTACATACTCTGGTGTGAACAGATACTTTCCAAACTTCCGCGTGCTACCTAACACGGATGATGGTATCCCACTAGACTTACATTACAGGTATACAAACCTTTTTGATGAGTTAAAC
>Ga0114918_10002327_pt1 | contig 17041 bp, 21 predicted proteins | sample LantaG_FD_87015 | JGI IMG/M metagenome (GOLD analysis project Ga0114918, IMG submission 87015) | Deep subsurface microbial communities from Baltic Sea to uncover new lineages of life (NeLLi) - Landsort_02402 metaG | ecosystem: Environmental > Aquatic > Marine > Oceanic > Sediment | place... | reverse complement strand
TGTCCGAGGAGGAAAGAGGCTCCATCACACCGCACTGGCGCCGTGGGCATTTCAATGTCCTGAAATCTGAACGGTTCGTGCACAGACGTTGGCAGTCTGTCTGGATCCGCGGCCACATGGTCAAGGGCAAGGCCTACGAGATCCTTGACGACACGCCGCCACAACCAGACAACCAGGAGAACACCAGATGAACAAGTTGGACCGGGCTACCATTGCCGAATTGGCGCGCATGCGCCAGGCGGCCCTTCGCACCTACGGGGAGTCCCGGTTGCGGGAACTCCTGGACGAGCAGGTTGCCAAGCGCAAGCTGGCCGGCCTCAGCACCGCCGAGATAACTCGGATGTTCCAGGAGGTCACGACTGAGGATCTCTACGAGAGCGCCATCTACTGGCTGGCGCTCGCCTCGGTGTGGCACCGTGACCCGGAATCTCTTGGATACCGGGAGGCGGAGGCGGCCAAGGTGGACGCCCTGTTTGCGGGCAAGCCCCACCCCAGCCAGTTCCAGCTGGTCGGTGGCGGCAGGGCCCGCCCGGTGGTCAAGGCTCAGCACAAACTCAAAATGGTTTACTGAGGAGAAGACCATGCCAAAGTTAATCACCAATGAGAAGAACGTCATTATCAAGTTCGAGGGCTGGGAAGCGGATATCTTCATCTGCGAAAATGGCGACCTCGGAATTACCGTGGCCGAGTTCGGGAAAACCCACACCGATGCCGAGGTCAGGTGTGTGGATATATTCGTGGACAAGGAGGATGTCAACAGTGTCCATTATTCTTGATTCCGGCCACTAGAGAATGGTCAGACGATTTCAAAACCGCGCCCGGCGGCAACCGGGCAGGGTCAACCGGCGCCTAGAAAAGCCGGAGGAGGGTTCACGAACATGAAGTTCGCGATCTCCCGTATCTGTTCGGCCTTCGCCGCCACCGGCGTTGGCACCCGCGTCCTGGACGCGGTGAAGTTCCTCGAGAGCCTCACCGGGCTCGTCGAGGACCATGAGAAGAAGATCGCCAAGCCGGCCAAGAAGGGCAAGGAGTCGAAGAACTCCGATGTCCCTGGCCAGTACGCGATCGAGATGCCCGAGGAGGATTTCTCCTTGGTGTCGGCCGGAGTGGGCACCCGCGATGGGCGTACCGCTGCCGACTACGTCCCGGTGGAGCACCGGGGACAGGTGGGCCTGTATCTTCGCCGCGAGCACGCGGCCAAGGTCGCCGGACTCACGGCCATCGTATACACCAGGGACGCCTACCTGGCGGATCCTGAAGTGGAGGAGACCGAAAAGGCGGAGCTTGGTGATGCCACCCACGTGGTGGTCGCTGTCCTCGCCGCGGCCGGGCCCAAGCCGCCGCGGACGCCGTTCCGGCTTCTCTCCGCCATCGGCGGTGAGAACAACGAGTTCAAGTGGCTCGAACACCCGCTCGACCACACGATGCCGGGCAACGGTACTGACCGCGCCAAGGTGAACCTCGCGGCTCTGCGCGATATTGAACAGGGCTGCCAGAAGATCGTCAAGGAGGCCAAGACGGCCATCCAGTATGATCGCATCTGGTGTGTGGTCGCGGACGACCCGGGGAAGGCGGCTGTTGACCTGCTGCTCGAGTACAAGGACAATGCCCTCAAGGAGAAGGACAAGGCCCTCGAGGACGCCTTGGACACGATTGCCAAGCTCTCCACCGACAAGGCGGAGGTGGAAAGGGTGCTGGCGCAGTTCCAGCCCCCGGCCACCCCCGAGGCCGAGTCGGTGCTGGACACTGCCGAAGAGGCTCCGGCGTCCCCGTGAGGTACCACGAGCACCACCACTATCACCACCGAGGGGGAGGTGGCGGAGACATCGGCTGCAGCATCGTTGTTGCAGTCGTGCTCTGCTGTGTGTTCCCGCCCCTGCTGCCCTGGATTGTGGGGTTTGTGGTGGTATGCATGGTGATCGATCTCCTGACCCTGTAGTGAACAACTAACCGGGGGCGGCCAACCGCCCCCTTTTTAGCCTCAGGAGATCTCGGACTTGACCTACAGCCCCCATAGTATATATTACGGAGGAGAGACCTCCAAGACCCCGGGGATCTCAGGCACCGCGGACAACCCTTTGACCAGGAGCATAGGCAATGCTGAGCGTCTTCGCGAGGAAACTGCATACAGGGAAGCGGGTGCTCAAGGAGCGTTGGGTAAATTTCGAAGACACTGTGGTCTCGGTGTCCCAGGAAAAACGTGGGACCGCTGTCGGCAAGTTCAAGTTTATCTGCCCGGCTTTCGTGGATCCACACAGCCACATTGGACTGGAGCGCTTCGGGGAGGGGGACAATTCCGACGTCAATGATGGTCTCGCCACCATCATGCCCTTGGCAGACACCTTGGACGGCGTGCATATGGAGGATCTCTACTTCCAGAAGTCCGTGGCGGCGGGGGTGCTGTATTCCTGTGTCATGCCGGGGTCCTTCAATCTGATTTCAGGAAAGACTGCGGTACTGCGCAACTGGGCTCCGACGACGATGTCCGCGATGATAGGCCGTGCCGGCATCAAGGCGGCCCTGGGCCTCAACCCCCTGGTGGAGGACAACGATGCCTGCCGCCCCGGCACTCGCATAGGCAGCTTAAGCCTGCTGCGCAACGCCTTCCTTGAAGCTGGTGAACGCAAGAAGGAGTCCCAGCACTACACCCGGGCCGAGCTGCAGGTGCTTCATAATATCGCCTCGGGGAAGGAAAGGCTCAGGGTACACGTCCACCACAACGACGACATCGTGTCGTTGCTGCGGCTGGCGGACGAGTTCGCGCTTGACCTCACGATCGAGCACGCTCTAGGGGCGCACATGAGATCGCTCGAGGTGTACGAGGAGTTGGCGCGTCGAAAGATTAAGGTGGTATATGGGCCGCTTGATTCTTACTGTGGTTCCTCGGAGCTGCGGTGGTCGGTGAAGGAGAACATCTGTACACTGCTTCGCAGTGGAGTGCAGTTTGGGTTGATGAGCGACCACCCCGTCATCCCACAGGAGAACCTGCTGATGGAGTCCCGTCATTTCTTGCAGTACGACAAGTCCCCGGACGATGTCATCCACCTGCTCACATACACGAATGCCTGCATACTAGGGATGGAGGACTGCATGGGATCCCTGGAGAGAGGGCTGCCCGCAAGCTTTGTGTGCTGAGACTACGATCCATTCCATATGGCCAGTGTGCCGGAAGAGGTCTGGGCCGAGGGCAAGAAGATACACGAACGCGGAATGTGATGAAGGGCGGCTGGCCAAGGGCAGCGGCAGATTGCCCCCCTTCTTTTTTTTATTGTTGACACCGGAGGCCCCATGACGTATATTCCTATGTTCGCCAAATATTCCAACGCGTTGGAAAATTCAGATGGGTTATCTGGCCAGCATGCTCAAGGCCGCCCTGGAGTTGCCTATCGAGAAGGGCGACGTCCTGCTGACCGGCCACTGGAAGAACGTCCGCACCGTGGTCGAGGACATCGGGGAGGACGAGGATGGCCAGCCCACGGTCAACGGCAAGCCGATCCTGAATTGCCGCATCGAGAAGACCTTGCCGGAGGCCAAGAAGAGCAGGCTTACCCGCGACGGGAAATGATTTATGGATTCTCCATCCATCAATAAGTTCAGCCCGGAGGCCAGGGCACGTCTGGTGCGGGTGTTCCGGCGGCTGGGCCCGGACACCCCGGAGCGGCGCGCCATGCTCAAGCGCATGCATGACGACCCCAGTTACGACTGGGTGGCGGATTTGCATGCCCAGGCGCTGACCAAGCAGGCTGCGGACATTGTCCAGCTGGCCCGGTTGCGCAAGGTGGCCGGCATCACTAAGGGGGCAGATACTCGTTTCCTTGAATGGGCACGCAGAGTGCCTCCGTCTGTTTCGGCGGATGCGGCGTTGCGCTGGTATTTAAGGGATCCAACCAATCCAGCTGTAGCCAGATGGCTCGAACATTATGCTTTGTCGTCGTACGACGATGCAAACGCACAGCTCGCGCACATCGCGAAAGTATTAAAATTAGACAGGTTAGAACAAGGAGCTTTGCGGCTGAAGGTCACTAACAAAGCTGGCGGGTGGAATCTACAAACCGTGGTGGAGGAGGCACGGAGTTTGAAGCAGCTTGGCAGTCGGCTAGAGGAGACTGGAATAGGTAAGGGAAAGCTCATTGACATGGCCAGGAACAATCCGCAGATGCCTTTCGGCGAAATGTCAAAGGCGTTAGAGTTGGATCCGCGGTTGGCAGTTGAGCTGGCTGAAGGCAAACCCATCAGAGTTTTGCCGATGGCCGGAAGAGTAGATCGCCCCCTTCGGCAGTTTCTGGCGTCGGCGCCACGTGCGGAGTCGGTTGATTCTTTGACGCAAAAACACAAGAAACTGACCGCTATACCCTCGGAGAAGGCGTACAAAGCGCTGACCTCGAAAGCGCTTGTAGAACAGGGTGACTGGGTGCTGCCTCCAGAGGAGTTAGCAGGACTTAGTTATCAAGATATAACTAATCCCCGCGCGGTGCGAGAGGCAGGATCCCGCGGTCTACAGCAATTCTACGGCCGTGATGCAGAGGGCGTATCCAGGTTGGGGTTGAAGAGCACAGAGGTATCACCAGGAGTTTACCAGGTGCAGGGAGGAAAAGATCTTTCCCGCATTAGTGGTAGCTGTGCCGGTAATGTGTGCACTTCCAGACTCACAGCACCACCCGTGTTGAGCGGTAAGGACAAGGTGTTTGTGACGTTTCCAGGGCTGCAGGGGCCAGCAGGGCTTGATGCGATTTTGGGGCGTGATACACCGGAAGCGTTCAAGGCGCTCAACGATGCGCTGGTCAAACACGGATTACCTCCAGGAAAGGATTTTGAAGAGGCACTGCACGTTGCACGTGGAACTGGCAAGTTTGGCCTGGTTCACACGCGGACTGGAGCAGGCGTAATGGATGTAATCTCCACACACAACCAGCCAATTTCCCGAGACACCTGGAAGGCAATAGTGCAGGCTCCGGAGGTGGCCAACGAGATTCGGTCAGCCGACACCTACACACCGCATCGTGGCTTTCAGCAAGCAAACAACACAGGTCATGTCAGAGACGCCCGTGTGGCACTCAAGACCCGTTATCAGCCGGCAACCCCGACGATGTTGGAGCAGTTTAAAGAGGCCCATGGGCCGCAGCGAACTGCTAACATAGCTAGTAAAGCCCGAGAAGCGGAAATCCGCTCGAGGCGGTATTATGGACTAGGGGACCGCGGCATGCAGGCGCATACCAGACTTAAAGCTGTTCCAAGTATGCTTTATGACCTGCGTCAAAAGACTGGCATAGCGGATGAGAAGATCTTGGCCGACCACCTGCTGCAGCAGTATCCAGAACTGGCTGACGACGTCGAGTGGATGAGGGCACGCCAAAAAGCCTTTCAAATACGTCAGCATCCGGCGCTTGCTGGAGAGGTTGTGTCGGCTCAGCGGTTAAAACAGTTTCCGGAACTCACGCCAGGGCCTTTGCCACGCGCCGAACTTATAAAGAAGTTAGGCAATCCGAACCAATTGCTTGAAGGACTATCAGATCCGAGACGTGTTGTCGCTAACCTGCGGAGAAGCCCGGGAGTTTTTGATTTGAGCGGTCCGGCTCCTGTGGTCAAGATTCCAGTCGCTAATTTGCCTCGTCCGTGGGAACCTTTGAATTGGAATGTTGTGCCGTCGAAGTTGCAGGCGCGCACGCTTGCCCAAACTCAGGCTATTCATGCGGCCACACAAAAAGCGCGTACCATAGCGCCGATGAACTCAACGCTTGGCAGGGTTGTGCAGCGGGCTGCAGGGCGTGTTGCGAACACGGTAACACAAGCCGGTCGATGGGTGGCAAATAGTCCGGTTGGGCAGGCGGCGCAATGGGCGGCACGTTCGCCAGTCGGGCAGGTTGCTGGAGGGGTTCTACGGCGTGGTGCCGCGCCTATGATGGCTGCTGACGCGGCCACGGGTGCATTAACGCCCGAGGACGCTATTGCTGCTGAGCAGAATGCTTTGTACGAGATGAAGCAGCGCAGCTTTTTGCCCGGTACCCGCAACTGGCGTACAGGGCAGCGTGATTTTGGAAAACCAGGGGCTTTCCTGGAGGCGGCTTTCAAGCTTCCGCAATATGGAGTGGCACAGCTGGCAAAGCCGTTGTGGGCGGGTGCGGAACAGCGGGCTACGCAGGCGCCCACTTCGGCAGAGGTTAAGGCTTTCCGGCGCAACCTGTGGAATAATCCCAACTATGCCAGGTTGCACAAGCAGGGCACGCTGGGGGTGTACGGGGAGCGCCTGCGGACCGCCAAGGCGATCGCCGACGACCCGGTCGCGTGGAAGGAGAAGGTGGGGCCGTTGGTGGAGCAGGAGTACCCGATGGCGAAGACCGCCGATCAATTTCGTGGCCTCACGAAATTGGTGTGCGTGCTGGCGAAGACGGCCGCCGAGAGGCGCACCATGTGGCCCGCCGGCAGCCGCAGCAGACTGTGGGGGAATCTGGAGGCGGATATCCAGGAGCGGTCCGCGGACAAGGACGAGGGGTTCGAGCTGAACGGAGAATGGAAGCGGTTTGTCGGCAACAATGACGGCATGAAGGTGTACGAGGTCGATCCGGAGTGGATAAGGACCAACCTGTCGGTCTGTTTCGGAACCGGTGGGCACGGCCGCGTGCATGAGTTCATTCCGATGGACGAGATCTGGGTGGCGCCGACCTGGGCGGACGGGACGAAGCTGACCGACGACGACCTCAGCAACGTGATCGCCCACGAGATCTTCGAGTTTCGGAAGATGGGAGAGTCCGACAGCTTCCTGGAAGCACACCGTAAGGCGGAGACCGCGGAATCGAAACGTCTGGCCAAGCGGGCCAACGACGCCAAGCGCGACTACTCCTGCCTGATGCTGACGCTGCCTCCGAAATTGTCCGAAGAAGTACGTGGTTTATCGGACAAAATAGCCGAGGATGACCTGTACCACGGTGAGGCTGGCGAAGAGGATAAGTACGGCCGGGAGGCTGACCCGCATATCACGATCAAGTACGGCATCCACAGCAAGGACCCGGAGGACGTCAAGGAGCTGCTGTACGATGCCGGCCCCGCTACTGTGACCTGCGGCAGCACCACGCTGTTCGAAGGGGACGACAAGCCCTACGACGTGGTAAAGATCGATGTTACGTCACCTCAGCTCACCGAATTGAACCGGTTGATGAGCGACAACCTCGAGTGCACCGACACCTATCCCGAGTACCATCCGCACATTACGCTGGCCTATGTCAAGAAGGGCAAGGGGCGTAAGTATACCAATGCGGATCTCGAGGACTATGAAGCGCAGTCTGCCGATCTGGACTTTAGCGATGGCGACGGCAACCATACTGCCCTGAAGCTGGGACCGTCCAAGATGGTCAAGGCCGCTGCCGAGCCCTCCTTCTTAGAGGGCGTGGATCCGGCAAGCGTGGTGGTCGGCAGCGGCCTGGGCGCCCTGGTTGGCCTGAGCATTGGAATGGCCCAGAAGAAGCGCACCCCTGGCCGGGTGCTGGGCTGGACTGCTGGTGGCGCTGCCGTTGGTGCGGTGCCGCCCTTGCTGGCGCCGGCAGCGGGACGATGGGTGGACCGAACATTCTTCGGGCCGCAGGCCAAGGCCACGCTGGACGTTTCCCAGAACACAGTCAAACGACCCTCCTCTGTCAGCAGGCGTGAGGCCTGGGCGCAGGCGCTCAACAAGGGCAAGACCCGCGGCGACGAGATCATCGCCAAGGCCAAGGCCTACCGGGAACAGCATCCTGAGGTGTACAGGGACATCTTCTCGGAGACCAATCCGGACTTCCAGATCCCCGTTGAGCCCTTGGCCTTAGAGCACGTGATGGCAGGCAAGGGTGGACGGCACGTTAGCCCAGGACTTAACATTGGGGCTCCGTATGACCGGAAGACTGGAAAGATAGAGGGTAAGCCAATTGTGCAACTGGAGCCTTCCCGCATTGAGCTGCCCTCTGATCCGGAAGCCGCTGCTGTACTGCATGAGACGTTGCATGAGTCCAACCCTTCCGGCTCCACTGATGAATTAAGAAGACGCTTTCTCCCTCTCCTACGGAAAGCCAAGACGGTAAGGGAAGTTGAGGATATCAATACGCAGATAACCAGGGGTACCAAATTATCGCCAAGCGCCAGGAAGGCATACAATGCCATCATTCGTCCTTACTACGGAAGATGGTCCGCCGTTCCCACAGAAGTGCTGCCGGTAACCGCAGAGATCAGGGCTGTTCTCGAGAACAGCGGAGTGGACACCACCGATCCGGCTGCTGTGCGCCAGGCCATGATGAACCTGGATACCTTCAATCCTCTCGGCGAGGGGGGCGAGAAGGGAGATGCCAGTTTTAAGCTTAAGAGACTGATGGACGACATACGCTACCTCCCGGCCAAGGAGAAGCAGGAGGCGGTGGACGCCTTCTCCGAGCTGCTGCCGGGCATCGCCAAGATCATGGGATTTGGCAAGCACACCAAGACGGCCGCCGAGGCCACCAGCGAGCATTTTGTTGACGCCAACAAAATGCTCGGACCGCTGGCCCGGGTGCTGAGCAAGCAGTGAGTTTGCGACATGTCTAAGCGCAACCGCCATGTCACGTTGCTATTGGAGCTCCTGGCGCTCTCCGTCTGGAGCACCATAATGTATATAATCATACGTGCCGCCTACATTACCCTGGTCACGGGTCTTTGACTGGACTTCCGCAGGGTACAGGATATATTAAGACTGTGAGCGCAAGTCCTTAATGACAGGAGGAAATACCGTGCGAAAGACAAGCTACGCAATCCTGGTGCTGGTGATCTTGCTGCTGTGCGGATGCAACACCAATCCTCTCGTGGGACCAGTGGACACCTTCCTCAACCAGACAGGCGGCCCCTACATCGAGAAGAAGCTGAGCGAGGACCTGGCCAGCGGCCGGGAGGACGAAGCCTTCGTCACGGCGAAGAGGCTTGAACTGGAGGCGCTCAGGGCTTTGATCAAGGAAGCCAAGGGGGACAAATGAGCGACAAGCTCAACATCGACACTGGCGCCATCGCGGACATGGTGGCCAAGGAGGCGAAGAATTCCTACGGGGACATGTGGAACGACCTGCGCGAAGAGCAGCAGGCGTTGCTCGAGAAGATCACCAAGGAAATCTCGACCGAATACATGGCATACACGTTCGGACCTGCCGAGGAGAAGGCCAAGCACGGGGAAAATCTAGCCTCGTTGCGGAATGGCTTGGCCGCCCTTGAGGGTGTGGTAGCCATCAAGACGTACAGAACTACAGTCGCCCTGGTCGGACGAATACTGGGCCTGGTAATAAAAGAGGCCGCCAAGGCGGCGATCGGGCTGTAGGAGATAAGATGAGCTCGTTCACCGAGAAGTTGTCGATAACGCAGGTCTGCCCCAGGCCGCGCAGATGGCGGCTCGACAAGTCCTTTCGGTTTCATATCGGGGACGAGAACTCCAAGACCTGGGTGGATGTGCTGGAAGGTTTCGAGTGTGATGGCGGTTCGCTGCCCAGGGCTGTTTGGTGGCTGGAAAGCCCTATTGGCCAAGGGGCTAGCGCTTTCTTCATGCATGATATCTTATATCAAAGTGAAGCCGCTCCTCGTGTTCAGTGCGACATGATGATGCTCGAGGGACTCAAGGTGCTGCAGTTTGGCTGGACACGGCGTTCTATCATCTATCATCAGGTACGTTTATGGGGAGGGTTCGTCTGGTCCAAACATACCCGAGAATCGATCGCCGCGGCCAGGCCGTTCATCCGTACGTCGTGGGAGTTGCCGCCATTGCCAGAGCAGCTGCCAGTTGACGGACCACCGCTGATGGGTGTATGATATGGCTGGTGGGCAGGCGCTACCGGCCAACCGGAGAATACAATATGTCCCACCAGCCCCCGGTAACGGGGGCTTTTCTTGTGAATCAGGACTGTGTGGGCTATATTACATGAAATGACGGAGACTGAAGATGAACCATCTCTGCCTCTATCTGCAAAAGCGTGCCCAGCGGGAGAGACTGGGTGGCTGGTTGGCTGGTGTCGGCGAAAAATTAAACGAGGTAAAGTGACCATGGGACATTTGGCTCGCCATCTGCAGAAAAGCGCTGCGGACAATCCCTTTGGCTTTACAGGAGACTATGTGGGTCCGGCCACGGATTTGCTGCTGAAAATTCCGAAGAGAACCTTCAGGAATCTGGGTCCTGGCCTGCGGGAGTTCGCCAAGTGGATGAAGGCCAAGGGCAGTAAGTGGCTGCAGCCATTCGCGCCTAGGCCTCCGCTTCACGAGACCCGCCTGAATCCCTCCAGCCCCTACACATTAACCTAGGAGTTAGCCTGAAATGAAGAAAGCGCGTAAAGTAGGGTATCTTTGCGGCTACCTACAGAAGCAGGCGGATATCCAGTCGGAGAAGATGAGTCACATCAATCCGATTAATCTTGTAACCAGCCCCTTTGGTATGCTGGCGGCTACTCTGACTCCTACACGCACCAAGGCTGAGCAGGCGGCAGCAGAAAAAGATAGCTGGAAGAATATCCTGATTCCAGGATACGCCGGCTATAACCTCGGGAAGCGACGTGGCCGTATGGTTCATAGCCAAGAAGCGGCAGAGCTGCTGTCCGAGCCATATTACTCGCTGGGCGGTGGCGATCGAACCGAGGAGGAGCTGGCTAATCTTCTGACACGGCGACAAGGGCTCAGGACCCCTTCCAAGGATATTAAGGCTAGTGCGCGCAAATTACAGGCACTTCTTGCGTCAAGGGCTGAGAAGATTGGCATGACGAAAGCGGAGATGATGAGTCATGTGATGCTGCTCGGTGGCATGGGCGGCGTCATGCTGGAGGGAACAGCACAGTCACGCACAGCCGACTGGAGTAAGAAAAATCCAGAGAAGGCTGCAAGGATTAGGGCCATCGTGCGCAAGCATACGGGCAAGGAATTTGGAGATTATTCACAAGAATAAGGAACTGTCAAATGAAGAACGCGCGTAAAGTAGGGTATCTATGCGGATACCTCCAGAAGCAATCAGCGGACAGCAAGGAAGTGTTGCGGATGAAGCCAGCGCCCTTGCCGACCAAAGGCACGCCTCGCGCTATCGACTGGCGCAAAGAGGTGGCTGACACGGAACTCCCAGCCCGTACTGGCACGAACGCGGCTGACGTCGCGGCTGCAGGTGCCATGGCAGGTAAGACCGCGGTACCAGCCAACAACATGCTGGCTGCTGCCACGGGTGGCGCCAACATACCGCCGCCACGGCGTCCGAACATGTTCAGCGAGCTGCTGAGTTTCGGTGTGCAACCCAGCATGTCCGGGTACAACAAGGAACAGATTGCCTCCGCCAAGGCCAATCGGCCGGCTTGGATGCGTAGAGGTGGATTATGATCAGCACAGTAGCAGCGTGGACCTATGCTGCGCACATGCAGAAGCAGGCACAGAGCTTGGTTGATTTCGAGAAGGATCTCAGTAGTCCCATTCCCAAACTGCCCCCACGTCTCAGCGAGGCCGAAGTAGCCGACTACAGGGCCAACAACGAGCCCTCTGTCAGCCAGGCCGAGGAGATGTCGCAGGTCACTTCCGGCCCGGAGCCTGATGCTGATCCAGAGAAGCCCTCCCGGATCGAGCAGCTCAAGGCGCGTGTACGAGAACTGATGAAGCAGCGGGCTGTCCGGTATGGCTTGGCCACTGCTGGCGGAGCTGCTGTTGGCGCCGGCGCCGGTGCGCTGGTTGCCGGTAAGGGCCGCAGGGCTGGCGGAGCGATCGCTGGTGGCATCACCGGCGCAGCCGCATCGCCGTTGGCCCTGTACCTGGCCGAGAAGTACTCGGGCCAGCAGATCGCCTGATGGGAGACTACCATGGCCAAGCAGAACTATTTTTACGGATTGCTGATTAAGCAGGCTGCTGAGGCTACACCTGCCGCGCCTGCCGGGCCCAAGCTGAAGTGGCCTAAGATCGCGGACCAGGGCAAGTCGGCGGCGATGGATGCCTCCCTCAAGAAGTTTTCCCCGTCCACCCAGCTGGCACAGGATAACCCGACACCGGTGGCAGTAGCTACTCCGGTTGCAGCACCGGCTGCTACTGTGACTCAACCCGCACCCAAGGCCCCGCCGGGAGTCACGATCATGCCAGCGCCCGGATCGAAGTCGAAGGAACAGTACGAGGAGGAAGCCAAGGCTTATACCTACAAGAAGAACTACACCGATGCTGTAAAGGCCTACAATGCCGCCAAGCTGGCCAACGACCGCAAGGCCATGAACAAGATGCGTAAGCTCATCGAGACCATGAAGCGGTTCCCGGAGACCTACCCAGATCCGACGCCATGGGATCTGGAGATGCAGGAGCGCAGTGAGCGCATGAAGAATATTCGTTAGTTGTAACTCCAAATACAGGAGAAAGTGGTGATGAGAACTACACGAGAGATTGGATACCTATGTGGGTATCTGCAGAAGCAGGCGGCTGGTCCTGGCGGTGGGCGTGGTCGCATGGGTGGCCCCCTGGCTGCCGGTCCTGGTGGAGAATGTGTCTGTCCCAAGTGTGGCAATAAGATGTCGCACGCTACTGGGCAGCCGTGCAGTGAGATTGCTTGTTCGGAGTGTGGTACCAAGATGACGCGGACAGCGGATTGACCCGTTAACACCGATCGGTAACATTTGAGATGCCGAGCCCCAGAAAAGCCCTTGGTATTCCTGATCGGGAACGATATGTGGGGCCGGAGAGGCTTCCGTTGGATTCCCTGCTGACCTATGTCGTACAACGGCATAGGGCTAAGCGGGCCGGAGAGCACCTGGATCTAAGGTTTGGCAGTCCCGAGCTAGGTCTCTACAGTTGGGCCATCCCCAAGGCCCGCATGCCTTCTCCTGGAGAACGACTGCTTGCGGTCTCGCAGCCTCAGCACTGCCTGCCTCCGTATATCCCAGTTTGGACGGATCGGGGGTTACTGCCCATAAGTCAGATTGTAAACAAGAGATTGCCGGTCAGAGTGTTGTCCTGCAGAGAGTCGGACGGGGTGCTGGAATATCAGCCGGTTCTGAACTATTGGAAGAAGCCGGCAGAGCCCTTGGTGCATATTGAGGCATTTGGAGCAGGTGCAGGAGGCCACGGGTTGACGTGCACGCTCGGGCACGTGGTTAAGACACCACAGGGAGATGTGAAGGCAGGTGATTTGCGGCAGGGAGATTTCTGCTTAGTACTGGGAGTGGAGATTACAGAAGACCAGAGGTCGGTTCTCTATGGTACGTTGTTGGGAGATGGTTCAATAGATGACCACGGGCACGTGCGGATAATGCATTGCGCAAAACAGGATTCCTACTGCCGTTGGAAAGCCGAAGTTTTGTCGAGTTTGGGATTTAGGGTGTCTAAAAGTAAAAGGTACGGGGGTTACGGAGCGGCAGGCGCAGAGATAACTTGGGCGTCCTCCGCTGCTGGCGATGAGCGCCTGAAACAACTTTGGCGGGAGTTGCATGTTTCAGGCCACAAGGAACCGACTGAACGTGTTTGTGGGGCGCTGGGTCCGCTGGGATGGGCTGTGTTGTTCCAGGACGACGGGAGTGCAACTTGTAATGATTCGAGGCATGGAATACTGATTGCCATTGCGACGTTGGCATTTTCCAGACAATCAATTGGGTTTCTTCAGGACTCGCTGGAGCAGCTTGGTATAGGAAGTTATGTTGTTGCGCGCGGAACCAGAAAAAACGGGTTGCCGAGTTTTGAGTTGCGTATCCAGGCAAAAGACGCTGTGACTTTTCTTAAGATGGTTGCGCCTTACATTCATCCTTCCATGGCATACAAGGTGGAGGCTGCCAACCGCGCGCAAATGAAGCACTGCGGTATTTGTGCGTCCACGTTCAGGGACTGTACTGGACACGGAAAGCGCATTTGTGATCCATGTTTGAAGGCCAGTCTTTGTCGAAGTGGTGCCATGTGTGCTAGCGACTACCGACGAGCGTATGCGGCAGATCATACGCTAGTTTCGCCCAAAACCTTCAACAACAGGTTCGATACGTTCCAGCAGGCAGTCGTTGAACTCGCGCAGGAAAACGTCGCGGAGACAGAAACAATTCCTGCCTGTAACGTTGGATCAGCACTGCACACTGTGAAGGTCCAAGGGGAGTTGTGCGTTGTGCCGGCTCGTATAGGTAAAAAGGCCATGGCGTCTAGCCGGGGACGGGCCGGACAAGCTCGGTACGTTTACAACCTGGAAGTTGGCAAGAATCATAATTACATTGCTGGTCGCAGGGGAGTTCTGGTTGGAAATTCCCACAGCTATGCCCCGTTCACCGGCCGCATCGGCAAGGGCTATGGCGAAGGCATGGTCACCCGCGAGGACCTGGGGCAGGCCAAGATCCTCAAGGCCAGCCCGGACAAGATCAACTTCGTGGTGGCGCACCACAAGAACCCCGAGAACTACTCGTTGGTCAAGGTGGGCGAGAAGAACTGGTTGCTGGTCAACACAACCAAGCAGGATGGCCCTGCCAACAAGTACAACAAGATCCACTATGCCAAGGTGGACCCTGACAAGGTGGAGCAGTTCCTGAACTGGAACTACGCAGCCAGCCCGAAAGTGGATGGCAGCCAAATTTTGCTCGAGCTTTTCGACGACAAGATCAGGGCGACCAGCTATCGGGCGCGCAAGGATACCGGCGGACCCATCGAGCACACCGAGCGACTGGGCCTGGGCACCGCGGTGCCACAGAAGGGCTGGGCGGGTACTGTGCTGAAGGGAGAGGCCTACGCCACCAAGGGCGGCAAGGTGCTGCTCCCGCAGGAGCTGGGCGGCCTGTTAAATTCCAGCATGGCCAAGTCCCTGGAGCGGCAGAAGCGTGAGGGTATTCAGCCCAAGGTAGGCGTCTTCGACATACACACCCTGCGCGGTCAGCCGCCCCCGCCTGAGTACCGCAAGCGTTTGGAGATCATCAAGCAGCTGATTCCGGCCATGAGTGCCAAGGGTGTGCATGCCATGCCGGTCGCCGCCAACCCAAAAGAGGCGCGCAAGATGTACGAGCAGATCCGCGGCGGCAAGCATCCGCTCACCCGCGAGGGCATGGTGTTCACTCCCTACTCAGGGGGTGTACCCCACAAGCTGAAGTTGGAGGGCGAGGAGTCAGACGTCTACATCAAGAACGTCTTCCCTGCCGACACCAAGGAAGGTGCCAGGGCGGGAGGGTTCGACTACAGCATCACGCCAGATGGGCCGGTGGTTGGCAGGGTAGGATCTGGGTTCAATCGCAGCGTTGCCGAGGACATGCTGAAGCGGCCCGCGGAGTATGTGGGCCGGGTGGCGCGCATCGGCTCCTATGGCCAGTTCTCCTCTGGAGCGCACAAGGCCCCCGTGTTCAAGGCGCTTCATGAGGACTATCCTTTAGCGAAGGAAGCTGCCCTGGGTCTTTTTTTAACTACGTGATAGATGATACAGGAGGCAAGATGAGTACCGATCCCAAGGTTCTGAAGATCGAGATTACGCGCCGGTGCAACGCCCGCTGTGTGTTCTGCAACCACGACCCAGCATGCACCGAGACCATGTCGGTCGAGACGTTCTGCGCTATCCTAGACGACTTTCCGGACAGCAAGGAGGTGCAGCCCCAGTGGTTCGGAGAGCCGCTGATGCATCCGCAGTTCAGGGAGATCGTCCTAGCCTGCAAGGATCGCGGCCGGAGAGTTGTGTTCTACACCAACGGTTCCCTGATTCATCGGCACTTGGACGCCTTCCGCCTGCTGGTTGCCGGCGACAAGGTGATTCTGTCTGTGGAAGGAAGGGATGCCAAGACGTACGAGTCGATTCGGCTTGGACTACACTGGGATAAACTGCTCGAGAATGTCGGGCTGCTGCGCGGTGTCCTGGCTACTGGGGTGCAGACAGTGGCGCGCATCACCTGCTGCAAAGAGATTGCCGACGACATCGACGAAGTACGCAAGTTTTGGGAAAAGCGGATGGACTCGGTGATCGTGGTGTCCGAGAATCCGCTGGCCAGGAGCGTGCCGGGAAGGTACCGCGACCGCAAGTGCGTTCGGCCGACGCAGCACTTCACCGTCAAGGCTGATGGTGAGGTGTGCCTGTGCTGCATCAACTACCACGGAGGCCTTTCGCTGGGCAATGTGCGCGATGGGGCCCGTAAGGTGTGGGAAGAGGCCGCGGCGCTGCGGCACTGCTCGCATAAGGTCTGTGACACCTGTCTCTTCAAGTTCGTGCCGGAGGTTCCACATGAAGTTGTGGCAGATGAGCAATGAGGGAGAGCTGTGCCGTTACGAAGACCTGAGCGAGCTGGCAAAGATCGAACCGACTGAGCAGTTTGTCTTGGAGGACTTCGCACCCAAGTTCGTGGCGGCATTTCGGATAGCCTGCATCGATGCCCTGAAGGAGATGGCTGGCCGCAAGCTGGTGGTGTTCCACTCGGCCGGATACGATTCGCGAGTCTTGGGCCTATGTGCAGACGACCTGCTGCCTGATGATGCGGTATGGGTGTGCATTGCGCCTGAGCACCAGGAGTTCCTCGCGATCGCCGAGCGCTTCTACCGGCCGCGCCGACACATACTGGCTGCGCGGCCTAGCCGTAATGGCTGGGTTCACGCGCTCGAGTTCACGATGGCCGAGACGGGCTGGCGCAAGGACGAGATCGTGACGCTGCAAGCGGGATACTTCAACGAGATCTTTGATTGCCACAAGCCGGGCAAGCCCGACATTGGCTGGCATCCAGACGGGCAGCGTTGCGGTATTGTGGAGTGGGCGCAATTCTACCACCACTTCAAGTACGCCAAGGTGGTGGGCGCGTATGGGGTTCCGGCATACTACCCGATACTGCACCGTGCGCCGCTTGAGGTACTGCTTGGCACCCAGGTCGAACTCAGCAAGAATCTCCGGAAAAGTGTGCTACAGTATGTGGCACCAGAGCTGTTCGCCATGCCACGAGGTCCCGTATGAGCGATCCGAGAAAGGCTTGCCGGTTGACTGACGCCAGGCTGACGGATCAGATCGACCGGTATCTGTTGTTCGGCAACACGCACCCGGACTGCGTGCGGCGCGGCGAACTGGTGCGGCCGTTGCTCAAGGCGTGCGGACGCAATCTGCAACTGGCAACGGGCGCCATGCTGCCTTATCCATTCGAGG
>Ga0114918_10002326_pt1 | contig 17044 bp, 14 predicted proteins | sample LantaG_FD_87015 | JGI IMG/M metagenome (GOLD analysis project Ga0114918, IMG submission 87015) | Deep subsurface microbial communities from Baltic Sea to uncover new lineages of life (NeLLi) - Landsort_02402 metaG | ecosystem: Environmental > Aquatic > Marine > Oceanic > Sediment | place... | reverse complement strand
GGGGGGGGGGGGGGGGGGGGGGGGGGGGGGGGGGGGGGGGGGGGGGGGGGGGGGGGGGGGGGGGGGGGGAGGGGGGGGGGGGGAGGGGGGGGGGAGAGCGAAAAAAGAAAACGTCGGCTAGCGTTTTCGCGGCGTCGTCGTCGTCGAAATTTTCCCCCAATCGATTTCTCTCTCTCTCTCCCTCGTACCGACGGCTCGCACTGCATGCAGCAGGTGCCCGCAGACCGGCGCCCTCCTCAGACGAGCCCCTGGAGGACGCACGGCCTCGCCCAGACGAAACACGGCCGAGGAGACGGCCGCGGTCGACGCGGCGACGAGGCCGATGGGCTGGTCGGCGGCCTGGGCGAGCCGGGTGAGGTGCGTCCCGGCGACGTCGAGGGCTGGGGGCCACGGGATGCAGTCGACGCGCTCGCGCTTGCGGCCCATCTTGATAGAGGTGTGTTGCCGCCTGCTGCCTGTGAAGAAACCAAAGAGAAGAAGAAGCGGAGCTTCAGAGGCGCGGGTCGCTGCTTTCACTGGAAAAACCGAATGGAGAGGCAGTGATCGAGAGACGAAAAGAAAAAAAACAGAAAACTCAAAAACTCAAAAACCTGTCAACTGTCGGGCAAGGCGCTCCCCGCGTTCCGAAGTCGTTCCCCCTTCTCTCCCTTTCTGCTCTCGCGGAGAAGAGATTGAAAGGACTGCGCGCGAACAGAGAAAGAAAGGGAAAGATTCGGGAGGGGGAAAGAAAAAACGGACTCGTTGCTGTTTTTGCTCTCTACCAAAAAAAACTAAAAAAAAAAACTCTCAAACTCTCTCTCTCTCTCTCTCTCTCTCTCTCTCTCTCTCTCTCTCTACTTGGGCGTCGGCCCGCCGCGCGAGAGGGCCACCACCCCGACCACGACGGCCGAGAGGGCGACCCATCCGGCGACGTCCCACCAAAACTCCGACTTCGCCTGCTGCCCCCCGCCGCCGACGCCGCCGCCGCCACCGCCGCCCGAGGAGCTCGTGCCGCCGCCTCCCCCGACCTGCGACGCGTGCAGCTGCTTCTGCAGCTCCTCGTGCAGCTCGGGCGCCTTCGACGTCATCTCCAGCGCCTTGCGGTACACCTCCGACTCGGGGTCCTCGGCGAGCGCGCGCTCGAAGCACCCGGCCGCCCTCCGGAACAGGGCGCCGGCCGCGCCAGAGTCGGCCGTCAGGAAGCCCTGCGACGTGAAGGCGTTGCCCAGACACCAGAGCGCGTCGTGCTTCTTGGGGTCGATTGCCAGGGCCTCGTCGAACTTGGACACAGCGGTGGAGATCTTCTCGTAGGCCTCAGCGCCGTGGCAGAAGTGGGCGAGCTCGAGGAGCGCGCCGCCCCACCGGGTGAGGGCCTGGTGGTGGTGGAGGGTGAATTTTTTTTCGAAGTTTTTGAGAGAGCCGTTTTTTTTTTTTGCCGTTTGTTCTCGCCATCGTCAGTCGACCCCTTCTTCACGCCCGCTTTCTCTCTTTGTAGGAACGCCTCCTTTGCTGTTTCTGGGGTGTCACGCAACAGAGTTTGTCATTTCGACGCCTCTGAAGTGAATCCCGACGGACAACGAAAGAGAGAGAGAGAGGAGTAAAGAGACGGGAAATTCTTCATCTTTGATGCCATCAAAATCAGGAGGAAAAAATACATCACGTACCTGCGTGTCCCTCTTGTTCCTGGAGTACTCGCGCTCGGCGTGCTCCCGCGCCTGCTCGAAGAACATGAGCCTGTTTTTCCGTGGAGAAAGTTTTCAACAGAGAAAGAGAGAGAGAGAGAGAGAGAGAGAGAGAGAGAGAGGGGGGGGGGGACGGGAGAGAAAGAGAAAGAGCGAAGAGCGGCGAACAAAAACAGCGATCGACCTTGTTTTCCTCTCTCTCTCTCTCTTCTCGCTCTTGGTTTTCTTCTTCTCCCCGTACCTCTCGAGGTCATCGCGCGTGAGGCCTTCGCCCATGGCTCACGACGAGGCGATGACAGAAAGAAAAGAAGGGAGAACGAGAACGAAGAGGCGAACGAGAAAGGCTTCGCCGAAAAAGTGGACGAAAAGAAAAGAGGGAGTGGAAAGAAGCCGGCGACGACTAGTTTTCCTCTGTTCTATTCCTCCCTTCCCACCCCCCCACCGGCCGGCTTTGAAGCTTTCAGTATATAAATTTGACGTTACAAGTACCCTCACAAAACAAGAAATTGACAACCAAGTGGTTCACAGAACCCAAGCCAGAGTCGAAAATATAAACCAAGATTTATACCTTCCAAGTGCCCCGAAAGTTTTCGGGTTTCCTCTTCCGCTTCTTTCTCTACGATCAGAAACGGGAACGCATGTGGTATAGTGGTAGAACAGTTCCTTGCCAGCGTGCTCGAAAGAGCTCTCTGGCGTGAAGTTGCAGAACGGAACAGACCCGTGTTCGATTCACGGCATGCGTATCTTTTTTGTCTTTGCTTCTTTGAGGATCCATGAGGTTGAAGAAGAAGAGAAAAAACTCTTTTTTTTTGCTTTCGTTTCAAACAGAAGAATTCCTCTTCTTTCCTTTCTGTTTTACAAGGGTCGGCAGCTCGCGGCGACTCTGTAGTTCAGCGCTCAACCCCTTCTGCAGCAGCAGCGGCAGCAGCAGACTCGGCAGAAGCGGAAGCAGGAGGGGCGGCGGCGGGAGCTGGCTTTTCTTCTCCTTCAACCCTCCTCCTCCCCCCTCTTCCTCCTCCCCTCCGCCGCCGCTCCTCCCTCTCGCCGTCGCTCAGCAACAGGTTCGAGTCGTCCTCGACGGCGGAGGCAGAGCAAGAGGAGCCGACGACGTCGCCGCTGGATTCTTCGTCAAAGTCGTCGGGAAACTCGTAACGGAGCCTCGCGTTGCCGATGTAACGACCCCGTCCGCCGCCGCGTCCGCCGCCGGTGCCTCCTCCCCCTTCGCCCCCTTCGCCCTCTCCTCCCTCTTCGTGCCATCCCTCGAAGAACGACCGCAGCAGCGGGTGCGTCACCCTCGAGCCCCCCGCGGGGAGCTTGGCAACGTCCTTGTCCACGTTCTCCTCGGCGACGTACTTGGACGAGCGCGCCGCGCCGAAGAGAGAAACGCAGTCGCCCGAGTCGGGCAGGCACGAGTAAAACGGCTGGCGCGCCGTCGAGGCGCCGACGGCCCTCGCCCACTCGGGGCCCTTGGCGCAGCTGCGGTCCCAGCCCGTGATCACGGCTCGGTAGCCGTACTGCCTGTGGACGAATACATCGCCAATCTTGTATTTCGGGCGTTGAACACTCCCGAAGGGATCTCTTCGGGAGTGTTCGGCCCTCGAAGCGCGGGCCGCGGCGACCGAGTGCCAGTGCTCTCCGTTGAGCGACTGGAGGGCGCGGAACGCTGCGTCCAGCGCCTCCTCCTTCTCCTTCTCCGGCGGCGATTGTCCTCCGGCGATTTCCCTGCCGGCCTCGGCGGCGATGCGGGCGACCTTCCTCACGAGCGAGGAGGAGTCCCAGGAGGAGGAGGAGGAGAAGGAGGAGGCGTGCGCTTCGAGCGCCGAGTCGAGGCGGCGGCGGAGGAGGTCGAGGTTTTTTCCGTCGTCGGTCCGGCTTTCTCCTCCTTTTCCTTCTTCTCTTCCTCTCTCGAGTAGGGGGACCGCCGCTCGGGCTTCGATGGCGCTCAGAGAAAACGGCACGCCGTTCGAGTGCCTCGCGAAGCGCAGGACTGCCCGGTAGAGTGACCGCGAGACGTGCTCCATTGTCGGTTCATCGATTCCCAAAAGTGCAAAACAAAGGCTTTCATTTTCGCTCTGCTCTTTCTTGTCGCTGTCTCTTTGAATCTCTCCTCGCCTGCTGCGCGAGCTTCCGAGGACGCTTTCTCTAAAAAATTCGCTTGCGCTTTCGATATCGTCTTGTTCGTGTCTCCCTCCTCTCACTAAAGAGAAGCGATCTCCGCAAAGGCGCACGCGAGTAATCCTTTCGAAAGCTTCAGAAGAAAAATGGCCAGCATTCGAATCCCGTCGGCGGCGGCACTGACAGCGGCCGCATCATCTTCGGCTCCTCGCCCCCACCTCACCTCTTCTTCGATTCCGCAAGCGAACCTCCAGCTGAGATCCCCTCTATGTCGTGCGACTGCGGACATCGAGCGGCGATTGCCCGGAGACCAGCGGAGGCGGAGCTCCCCCGCCGCCGCTGCTTCCGCATCTGTCGCCGCCGCCGCTTCGGCCGCCGGCAAAGACTCCGACGCCTCCTCCCCCTTTGACCTCGAGGACGAGCTCGCCGCCCTCGACGCCGCCGTCCTCGACGACCTCGCCGAGGCCGGCGCGCTGGCAGACTTGTCCCGCGGGGACCCCGGAGAGGGGAACGCGGGGCCGAGGGCGACGGAGCGCCCAGTCCCCACGGACCCCTCCAAGCGGCACCGCAAGCGCCGCGCGGGAGAGAAGGGCCTGTCCGCCGCCTTCCTCCGCGCCCTGACCGAGGAGGCCATGAACGGAGGAAGCGCGACGACAGAGGGAGGAGAGGGCGACGATTTCCCTTCGTACGGGGGCTTTGAGCAGTTCGGCGAAGAAGGAGAGGAAGAAGAAGACGGCTTCTTGCCCGACGGCGGCGGCGGCGACAGTGGCGGCGACGGCCCGTCGTCGACCTCCTCAACTGCCGCTGCCGCCCGCGTCCGTCCCGGCGCGGGAGACGTCCTCACCCAGGACGAGCTCGACGCCGCCCCTCCCGGATTCCGCGCGGGCTACGTCGCGCTCGTCGGCAGGCCCAACGCCGGGAAGTCGACCCTGCTCAACGCCTTGCTGGGGCGCAAGCTCTCGATCGTGACGCCGAAGGCGCAGACGACGAGGCAGCGCGTGCTCGGCATCGCGTCGGGCTCCAACTGCCAGATGGTTTTGCTGGACACTCCAGGCCTGCTGCGGGGTGACAAGGCCCCCAACGCGCTCGACAGGAGGATGGCCGCCGCGGTCTCCAAGGCCACGGCGGACGCGGACGCGGTCCTCGCGCTCGTCGACGCCTCGGCGCCCGGGGCGGCCGGGGCGGCACAGGAGGCCGTTGCCAAGCTGGTCGTCGCCGCGGCGGTCGGCGCGGCGACGAGCAAGCAGAAGAAGAGGAAGGAGAGGAAGAACGGCAAGGGCAGGAAGGAGCTCTCCAGGGAGGGGGCGGAGGTGGACGAGGAGGAGGAAGAGGAGGCCGCCAGGGCGCTGGAGGCGGTGAGGATCGCTCTCGGTGCTCGGCAGCAGGGCGACGAGGAGCAGGAGGAGGAGCAGGAGGAGGAAGAGGAGGAGCAGGAGGAGGAGGAGGAGGAGGAGGAAGGCGAGGACGGCATCGACGACGACGACGGAGAAGAGGACGAGCCTATCTCTGCGGTCGCGGCGCTCGCCGCGGCCAACGCCGCCGCCAACGCCAGTGCTCCCTCCGGTCGCACCCCCGTCGCGATCCTGCTCAACAAGGTCGACGCCGCGGCCCCTGGCAGGGTCGACGAGATCGAGGCCGTCGTGAGGCAGGCGGTGAGGGAGGCCGCGGGGGAGGCCAGGGCCGCGGTCGCTGCCGCCAGAGCCGAGGCGGCAAAGACGAGGAGGGGCCGCGGCGGGGAGGGAGCGACGGCGCCTGACGACGACGAGGGCGAGGAGGCGTTCCTCCTGGAAGCCGACTTCGACGTCCCCGTCTTCCGCACCTGCGCCCTAACTGGCTCGGGCGTCGCGGCAGCGGCAGACTGGGCCGCGGCGGCGCTGCCCGAGTCGCCGCCCCTCTACCCGTCGCATCTGCTCGCCGACGCGCCCGAGCGCTTCTTCGTCGCCGAGATTGTTCGCGAGAAGATCTTCCTGCAGTACAGGGAGGAAGTCCCCTACGCCTGCGCGGTCGAGGTCACGGAGTACATCGAGAGGGAAGGGACGGCCAAGGACTACGCGGCCGTGTCGATCTTCGTCGAGAGGCAGCAGCAAAAGGGGATCCTTCTCGGTGCCGGGGGGTCGGCGCTCAAGAGGTTGGGCGCCGCCGCGCGCGCCGACGCCGAGGTCTTTCTGGGCAGGCCGCTGTACATGGAGATAAGCGTCAAGGTGGCTCCCAAGTGGAGGAGCGACGACAGGACCGTGAGGCAGTTTGGGTACTGAGTGGGTTTGTTTCCGTTTCTTTGTTTTTACAGAGGAAGGGAGCAGAAGAGGAGAGAGGGAGGGAGACAGAGAGATGAGGGGCGTGGGGGGAGCGTTGGAAATTTGAAAAAGTGGTCTTTCTTTTCGTTTCTCTTTCTTTTTTCGTGTCTCTCTCTCCCTTTAAACGACGCGCTTTTGTTCTTTTTTTCGTTGTTTCGCTTTTTTCTTGGAGGCAGAGGCAGGGATCTTCGGCAAGCAGCGGGAATTCGGAAGTCGAGGAAGGAGAAGACGAAAGAGAAGCAAGTGTTTTTGATATGGAAGTAGCAAGGGTTGTTTTGAAGTAATTGTGAGGAGCTAGGGTTTCGACGAAAAATAACAACTTGTTTCCTATAAAAAACTACCCCCACCACACCCCCGCTCGAGGACGTTGCTAAAGCAACTCTCTCAGCAGTCTCGAGGAGAGGATGAAAGCCGACCAAGCGCAAACGGCGTATTTCAATGAGGCCAACGCCGCGAATGAAACGAGAGAGAGAAACGAGAGGAGGGAGGAGAAAAACTTTTTCGTTCCTTCCGTTTACATTCTCTTCATTTCTAGACCTCCCCGACCACCTTGACGCCCATGCTCCTCGCCGTCGCCGCCACGCTCTTCGCCACGCTCCTCAGCGGCACGTGCGGCGGCAGGTCGGCCGCCTTGATTTTCGCGATCTCGACCACCGTCGCGGCCGAGACGCTGCCGACGACGCCCGACGCGTGGCCCGGCTTCTGCGCTCCCTTGGCGACGCCCGCAGCCGATTTCAGGAGGTGCGAGGTCGGAGGGGTCTTCATGGAGTAGTCGTAGGACTTGTCGGCGTAGGCCGTGATGCGGACCGGGATCGGGGTCCCGTCCTGCGTTTGAGTTTTGGGGGAGTTTTCGAGAGGGGTCGGGGCCGTGGAGGAAAGTGAGAGAGCATCGCCGTTGAACGATCAAGCCAATTCGACGCTGATTCGCGCTTCGCTTTCTTTCCGTTTCTTCCCTCTTTTTTCTGCATCTCTCTCCCTCTCTCTCTCTCTCTCTCTCGGCGTACATGCACATAGCAAAGTTGCTTCTACGCACGCAAAAAAAGGAACAAAAAACCTCTCACCTTGATACCGCTCGTCGCAGCGTTGAAGTCCTTGCAAAACGCCATGATGTTGAGCCCCGCTTGCCCCAGCGCCGGGCCCACGGGCGGCGCGGGCTTGGCCTGGCCAGCGCCGATCAGGAGGCGGATCGACGCGGAGATGGCCTTTTTGGACATTGGAGAGAGAGGGACACGAGGGAGCGACAAGCGAGCGAGCGAGGGTCGAGCGCGCAGGGCTCCCTCCCTAGCGAGAGCGAAAAGAGTGAAGGGCGGCGAAGAAGTAGAAAGAGAGAAAAAACGGAGTCGAAAACATGGTCTCGCCTTACAAATTCATTTGCCGGGCACAGCAAATCAAACCAAACCAACAAAAACAACCATGGCGACCTCCAAGATCTCGCCCGAAGGGCTTCGCGATGCGATCACGAGTGAGTAGAACAAAGGAGAAGAGTTGACGCAGGACGTCTCTCTCTCGAAGAGCGAGAGAGCAGCGTCGATCGCTGTCGCCGTCGTTCGGCCGCCGGGGAAGAGCCGCCAAACCGACTCGAAGCGACCTCGCATACAGGCGCGCTGCTGCCGCCTTCTCTGCCCCTCCTGCGCAGCGGGAGCTGGAGAGAAGACTCGTGGAGAACTTGTCGTTGTGACGGTGTCTGCTCCCGCGAGTGAGAGAGAGCTCTCTGCGGGTTGCTGCTCGCTTGCTTGTGGAACATCAATCAGCCGCCGCTGATCAACGAGAGACTCGGCTTTTTTCTCTCTCTTTTTCCCGTCGCTCCCTCGCCTTTTTACTGTCCCTCGTATTCACGGGAGAGAGGCAAGACGGAGAGCGACTCCTCTCGACTCGATTCGGCTCCATCAAAGCGCTTGCGACGCCGGATCAAAGGGAGTTGCGCTGCTGCCTCTCTTCGATCGCGCGCTCGTTTTTTCTTCTTCGTCAACCTCCTCTCACTCACCCCTTCTCTCTTTCTCCTCTCTCCCCCCCGCTCCTCACCCGAAATCCCTTCTAGACGTCCTCGAGGCTTCGACCGCGAAGAAGCGCAAGTTCACCGAGACCGTCGAGCTCCAGATCGGCCTCAAGAACTACGACCCGCAGAAGGACAAGCGTTTCTCCGGGACCGTCAAGCTGCCTTTCACGCCCCGCCCCGCGATGAAGGTGTGCGTCCTGGGCGACCACAAGCACTGCGAGGAGGCCAAGGCCATCGGCGTCGACTCGATGGACGTCGAGGCGCTCAAGAAGCTCAACAAGAACAAGAAGCTCGTGAAGAACCTCGCCAAGAAGTACGCCGCGTTCCTCGCGTCCGAGACGGTCATCAAGCAGATCCCGCGGCTGCTGGGCCCGGGCCTGAACAAGGCCGGCAAGTTCCCGACGCTGATCTCGCACTCGGAGTCGCTCGAGGCCAAGGTGACGGAGATCAGGGCGTCGGTCAAGTTCCAGCTGAAGAAGGTGCTGTGCATGGGCGTGGCCGTGGGGAACGTCGACCTGGCCGAGAAGGTAAGAATGAAGTTTTTTTTTTTTGGTGAGAGAAAAAATCCGGAGAAAGTCGAAAGAAGAAGGAAAACTCAAAAAACCTTTTCTCGGAAAAAAAAAACAAAAATGAAAAAACTTCAAACACAGGAGCTCTACGTCAACATCCAGATGGCGGTCAACTTCCTCGTCTCGCTCCTGAAGAAGAACTGGCAGAACGTCGGCGCGCTCTACATCAAGTCGACGATGGGGAAGCCCGTGCGCCTGTACTAGAGAGAGGGTCTCTTCGGAGGAAAAAAAAACACACTTTTGCTCTTCTTCACTTCCTTTCTTCTCCCTTTTGCTTCTTCTTCTTCTTCTCTCATCACATCACTCCTCCTCCGCTTCAAACCAAGGCGCGGCTGCTGCACTCTAAATGGCCCTTGCGCTGATCTTATTCGCGCGACTGCCCGCGGCAACGGCGTTGTTGGGAGTCCCGGGCGCGTTGAGGGAAAACCGGAGTGGCGAGGAAAGGGGAGAGGGAGAATTTCTCGGGTCGAGGAGCTTCAACGTCGCCTTTTCTGACGGCTGCGCTGCTCTTCCTCGTTTTCTTCTCCTTCTTCTTCTTTTTTCTATCCGTTCCGGATCCTTCCAAAAAAAACCATCGGGGCGCTGTGCCCAGGCGGGGGTCACGAGTGTGGTATGAGAGAGAGAGAGAGAGAGGGTTTCAGAGAGAGGGAACAGAGAGAGTCGCTTGCGTTTTTTTGGTTTTAGAAAGAGGGCGAAAAAGACGACGAAAATGTAAAAACCTTTCCGAACCTTTTTTCAATTCCTTGCAGTTTTTTCGTTTCAAAATTCAGTCCATTTCTCTTTTTACACCCCCCCCACTCTTTTTTCAATTCTGCCTCCTCACCTCGCTGCTGGCCTCGAACGCAACCCAGGCGCCCTTGAGCGCGTCGAAGACGGCGTCGGCCAGCGCGACCCTCGCCGGAGTGCTGCCCCCTCTCTGCCGCACCTTGTCCGGATGCACAACCAGGGCGGCCCTCATGTAGCTCTTCTTGACGTTTCTCGGGTCTATGAGGTCGGACATCCCCGGGGTTTTCCACCCCGAGTCCTCCCACAGGACGGTGTGGAGCGTCGCGAGCAGGGCGCGGATGTTCCCTGTCGACGACGATGACGAAGAAAAAGTGGAATTTGGGTTGCCGCCGCTCCTCCACGCCTCGACCCTGACGCGCACCGAGGCCGCCGCGCCGCTCCTCGCCTCGGCGTCGCGCCGCTCGGCCTCGTCCGCGGCCGCCTTGGCCTCCCTCGCGCGCGCGACGCGCGCCTCGCGCTCGGCCAGCCTCCTCTGGCGCGCAGCCGCGCGTTCCGGCGGCTCCCCTGCGGTGGCGGCGTCGGAGGCTGCCGCGAGCGTCGATGCCTTGGACCCGTCGGCGGTGGCCTCGGGCGTCGGCGCCCGCTGCCTGAGGAAGGCGTCGGCGCCGCCGATGCCGCTGTCCCCGTTGGCTGGGGGGCCCGCAAAGAGATCACTGACTGCTGCCGCCGCTGCTGCTGCTGCTGCGGCAGCTGAAGGGGAAGAAGAAGAGCCTCCCGCAAAGGCAAAAAGGTCATCCTCCGTCGCCGCCGCGGGGGCTTCCGTCGCCGCCACCGCTTCCACCGCCGCGACCGCCGCGGCCGCGGCCTCCCTCTCGGCCTCCTCCGCCTCCGCTATCGATGCTGCGACCGCGGCAGCGACGCGGCGCTCCTCCTCGCCCTCCAGGTCCTCGTAGGAGCGCTCGGTCGGCGAGCCGGGAGCGGCCACATCGTAGGAGGCGTCTCGAGCTTCTCGGAGCTTCCTCTGCTGCCGCAGCAGCGACGAGACGGCCCTCTCGACCTCGGCGCGCTCCGAGCGGGGCAGGGCAGCCAGGGCTGCGGCGCGGTCCTCTGCCGGCAGGGCGATGGCGGCAGAGGCCCACTCGAGCACGTATGCGGGGGGAGGAGAAGAAGAAGATGCGGAGGCGTTGTCGAGGTCGAGCGACGAGTCGCGGCGCGACTGCTGCCGCCGGCTGCCTCCGTTTCCGTTTCCGTCGAGCCCTCCTCCTCCTCCTCCCGCCGCATCATCGATCGCGCGAGAGATCTGCGCCCTCGCGGCGACCGCGGCCTCCTTGGCCCTGCCAGCCACCTCCCTCGCCGCCTTCCCGGCGACTTCCTTGGCCTCCTTCGCTTTGCCCTTTGCGGTCTTGAGCCACCGCGCCCCCCCGGCCAGCAGCGCGCGGGCGCGCTCCTCCGCTGCCGTGGCAGCGGTTCCCGGAGGGGGGCGCGAGGAAGGAGGAGGAACTTCTTCTTCTGTTGACGTCCCGGCGAGGACGGAGGGCCTCGGCTGCTGCCGCTGCTGCTGCGAAGAAGAGGAAGATCTCGCTCCCGCCCTTGCTGCTGCTGCCCCGAGGGGCCCGTACCCGAATTCCTCCACCTCGCCGTGGCTGCTGCTTTGCCAAGCCCCCCCTTCATTGCCGCCGTCGGAGGAAGACGAGATTCTCGCGGTGGCAACGGCAGCAGCGTCGTCGTCGTCGTCGTCGCCGCCGGCGGCATCGTCTGCGGAGAACCCAGGAAGCAAGCCGTTGCTCTTGTCGATCCTCCTGTTGGCGTCTCCGCCATTCGTGACCGCCGCCGCCGGGACTGGAGACGAAGAGGACGCGAACGCAGCGACGAGGTCGAGGTCATCGTCTGCTAGGGCCGCGTGAGCAGCGGAAGAGGAAGAAGAGACAGGAGGAAGAGGAGCAGCGGCAGCGGGCCTCTCTCCGAAGAAGTCGAGGCCGTCGTCGTCTGCTGCTGCTGCCGCTGCTGCAGATGACACTGATGATGGAGGCATCGCTGTCGCTGCTGAAAAGGGGTCGCCGAGGGAGCTGGCGGCAGCTGCGGCAGCAAGAGGCTGCGAGGAGGAGGAGGGCGAGAAAAAGTCATCGCCGCCGCCGCCGTTTGCCGGAGGAGCAAGGGTCGCGGCGGCAGCGGGAGCGGGAGCACCGGCCAAATCAGCCGCGCTTCCCTTGGGCTGAGGCGGCATCACGGGCGACGTGCCCAGCCGCGGGGACTGGCTGGGCGACGTTCCTACGCATTTTTTTGTGTGTGTGTGCAAAGCGGAGGAGGAAGAGAGAGAGAAAAAAGTTGAGTTTTTTCGGAAGCGACGAGGTAAAAGAAAAAAAGAGGTGGGCGGCGTTTTTCTCCTTTGAATCTCTCTCGTTCTCTCTCTTCCTCCTACCTGTCAGCGAGCTCATGGACGCGTTGTTGTTATTGCTGTTGTTGCTCCGCATAGGCCTGTGTCGTGACGCAAGAGAAAGGGAGAAAAAGAGAGGCGTTGAGCGTCTCAAACGAAGAGAGAGAGTTGCCCCCTCTAGCCAGCCGAGCGGGCGAGTCGAAGAAAAAAAAACTCTCTCCTCATATTTTTACCTCCCGCCCATGCCTCTCCCGGCGCCGATGTCAAAGTCGATCGAGGAAAAGGCGTCGCCCTTCCCGGCGCTGCCACTTCCCGTGGAGATGGAAGCAGGAGGAACGCGAGCTGGAGACAGCGACGAGGAAGTCGCCATCGTCATCATCGCCATCGATTTTGCTGCGGCGCCAATGTTGCCCTTGGTTGCCGCTGCTGCTTCCGTCGCCGTCCCAGCCGCCGCGCTGCTCTTCATCGGCGCTCCCGCGGCCCCTCCTCGCAGAGAGGACGACGAGCCTCCCCTTGGCGAGAGGGACAGGCCCGCGAGGCCCGCGAGTGGGTCTCCGGCGGGCGCCATTTTTTCCTTTTGAATGCCCCTCTTTTTTTTCTTCGAACTTTGTAATGATTTTTTGCTCTTTCTTTTCTTCTTTCCTTTCTTTCTTACACAGCGACCGCCTTCTTCCCCGCTCCTCCTCCACCGCCGCCGCCGCCGCCGCCGCCCTTCCCCACCGCCATGTCCCAGTTGTACACCCTCGAGATGCTCACCTGCGTCGTCGTGATGCAGTCCCGCACGAAGTCGAGGTCCTCGCCGTTCGACTTGATGTTCCTCTTGGCCGCGGCCTCGTTGGCCTCGAGCAGCGCTTGGGCTTCGGGAAGCGGGTACTCGACGGAGACGCCGGCGCCGAGCCAGAGCGCCACGCCGCCCTCGCGGAGCCTCCGCCGGTCGACGCGGGCGCGGGAGTAGACCTGCTCGGCGACGCAGAAGTCGAGGTCGGTAGGCCGCCTCCCGGCGTCGCTCTCGCCCCCTCCCTCCTCGCTTCCCTCTTCCTCTCCGAGGCTCTCCCGGAGCGCGGCGACGGCGGCGCGGGCGCGCGAGATCTCCGGGAGCTTCGCGAGCAGCCTGGCGCGCTTGGCCTGCAGCGAGGCCTCGACGCGGCGGTAGGCGGCGTGGGCGGCGTTGAGCTCGCGGATGGCGTCGTCGGCGGTGCGGCCTTGGGAAGTTGGGAGAAAGAGGAAGAAGAGGAGGAGACAAGAGGTTGAGAAAAAGAAAGAAAGAAGCTCGCGAGTCTCTTCGTGTTTCCTCCATCTGTCGCCCCATCATCGCCTTCTCTCCCTCCGTCTCTCTCTCAACCCCGCGTCTCACCTTCCAGGAACTTGCCGATGTCCTCGATGAACTCTGCGCGAGGTAGGCCAGGCGCCCGCTGCTGCTGCTCCTGGGGCTGCTGCTCTCCTTCGGGCGCAGAGGTCGTCGAAGCCATATTTTTCGGTTTGATCGCTTGAGCTCTTCTTCGCTGGAAGGAGAGGAAAAAAGTGAAAAAAATGAGAGTTTTCCAAACTCAATTCTTCAATCTCCCCCAGCTTCTCTCTCTTTCAAAATGGCGTGCAGCATCCGGGCGGACTCTTCGCGCGTCCTGTGGCGCCTGGCTTCCTCTTCGTCGTCGGCAGCAGTGACGAGGCGCGCGGTCGTCTTCGTGCTGGCGTCGCCCTCGGCAGCTTCGTCTTCTTCTTCCCAGCGCCTGATCGTCGCCGCTTCTGCGTCGTCGTCTCGCTTTTCGTCGGCTCGGTCAGCGACGGCGGCAGCTGCCTCCCCCTCGTCCCTCCGCGCCCCCTCGTCTTGCGAACCGCTTAGGAAGAGCAACTCGGCAAGGTGAAAAGTGGTTTTGGCATCGCAATTGGGGAAGAGAAGAGCAGACTAGGGAATCGTCTTTCCTTTCTCCGTCGTTGCTCACCCTCTCTCTTTCTCTCCTCTCTCTTCCTCTCCTCCTCTCTCCCCCTCTCTCCAGCCGCCGCGGCGCCTCTTCTTCCCCCTTCCGCCTCGTCACCCGCGCCGGCTGGGGTGACCCCATCGTCTGGGCCCCGGCCACCGTCACCCGCCGCGTCCCCGCCGTCCCCGAGGCCGCCCTCGCAGAGTCGCCGCTCCACTCCGTGACCCTCGAGGTCGGGAAGGAAGCGGCGGCGCTGTACACGTCCCCGGGGCAGTACCTCCAGGTGCGCTCGGGCGACGGCACCGACGAAGGGAGCACCAAGCCCGGGTTCTTCGCCATCGCGAGCGCCCCGCAGCCCGGCTCCTCCTCCGTCGACCTCCTCGTCAAGGCGACGGGGAACCCGGGCAATGCCGCTGACGCGCTCGCGGCCGCGGCGGCCGGCGCCCGCGTCGAGGTCTCCCCGGTCTCCGGCAGGGGGTTCGCGCTCGACTCCATCCCGGCCTCCGACTTCGGCACCGTGCTGCTCTTCGCTACGGGTACCGGGATCGCCCCCATCCGCGCCGCCATCGCGAGCGGCCTGCTGAACGCGGGCGGCGGCAGGCCGGGGGCCAAGAAGAGGGACGTGCGCCTCTACTACGGCACGCGCTCGGCGGCCGCGACAGCCTTCGCCGCGGAGATCGAGTCCGCGTGGAGGGCCGCGGGCGTGACACGCGTGGTCCCCGTTTACAGCGACGAGGGGGACGACTACGTCCAGGACGTCTTCGCGAGGGAGCTCGGGGCGCGGTTGACGTCCGTCGAGGGCGACAAGGGGCCCGTGTTCTCGGCGGCACTGGGCGAGGGCGCGGCCGGGCTGGGCGGCGAGGAGGGAGGGAGCAGGACCGCGGCGCTGCTGTGCGGGCACAGGGGGATGTGCGACGCGGTGAAGGCGCTGCTGGCCGCTGCCGGCGTGGCCCCGGAGGCGGTGCTGATGAACTTTTGAAGGAGCGGGGGGGGGGGGGGAGGTTTTGGAAAGAAGTGGGGGGCGAGCGTTTTTTTTCCTTTGTAGAAAAGAAGAAAAAGAAGAAGAAAGAAGGACAAAGGAAGAAGAAATGAAATGTCCGGGAGAGCATTAATCGAAATCGCAGAGAGCTGCTCTTCTCTCTTTCTCTTTCTCTCGCGTTCTCGTTCTCTCTCTCTCTCTCTCTCTCTCTCTCTTTCTCCTCTTCCTCTTCGCTTCTTCTTCTTTTCGTTCTCGCCCACCATGGACGCCTATGAGAAGCTGGAGAAGATTGGGGAGGGCACCTACGGCAAGGTGGGAGACGAATTGAGGAGGAGAAGAAAGAAAGAAAAGTGTCGGCCTCGGCGTCATTCGTCGTTCGTCGCGCGAATTGCCTTTTCTCCTTCCTCTCGCCTCTCTTTCTTTCCTTCTCGGCCTCACTCTTTTCACTCCTCTCTCTCTTAAACCACACTCTCATGACCCTGCAGGTCTATAAGGCTAAGGAGAAGTCGACGGGAAGGCTCGTGGCGCTGAAGAAGACGCGGCTCGAGGTGAGCAAAGAAAGAAGATTCAGTTCGACCGGAGAGCGTCGACAGCTCTCTCTGCTGCTTTGGCTCGAGAGCTCGGCCCGACTCGCTCGTCGCAACGGTCGTGGCGGCGACAGAGTTGAGACAGAAAGCAGCAGCAGCTCCGTTGAGAGGGACGGCGCAACTCTTTCCCTCTCGCCCGAGAGAGCACATTGACGTCCGCCTCTGTCAAGGAAGAGAGGGAGGAAGAGAGAGACGAGCGCCCACTCACAGGGAAAAGGCGGAGAGAAGAGCGAAGGCTCCGGCGAAGCAATCGAGCAGAAGCGACGCGCGGCGGCAGCCTCTATTTCTCAACCTCGACCTCCTCGAAAAAAACAAAAAAAACGACAGATGGAGGAAGAGGGCGTCCCGTCGACGGCCCTGCGCGAGGTCTCCCTGCTCCAGATGCTCTCCGAGTCCAACCACGTCGTAAAGTGAGAGAAGAGATGATTTCGTTTTTTCACCTCTCCGCAGGAAGAAAGAAAGAAACGAAGAGAGGAAGGAGAAGGAACCTCGAGCCCTCGTTGTCGTCGCTCACCCCCACGCCGAAAAAAAAAACCCCGAAAAACCAAAAAAACTCTTTCTCTAGGCTGCTCTGCGTCGAGCACGTCGAGGAGCACTCGAAGCCCGTGCTCTACCTCGTCTTCGAGTTCCTGCAGACGGACCTGAAAAAGTGGATGGACAGGAACGGGAAGGGGCCCGCGCACCCGCTCAGGTAAAGAAATAGATTTTCCCCCCGTTTTTCTTCGACCTCTTTCGAGACTTTTGATGTTGACGACGCGGAACAAAACAAAAACTCTTCTCCTTCTCCTCCTCCTCCACTCCAGGCCCCACACCGTCAAGAACCTGATGTACCAGCTCCTCAAGGGAGTCGCCCACTGCCACCGCCACGGCGTGATGCATCGGGACCTGAAACCGCAGAACCTCCTCGTCGACGACGACCTCGAGGGCACCAAGGAGGCCGACGGCAGCCTGACTTTGAAGATTGCCGACTTGGGATTGGGCAGGGCCTTTTCGGTGCCGATCAAGGCCTACACGCACGAGATCGTCACGCTCTGGTACCGCGCCCCGGAGGTGCTCCTGGGCTGCACGCACTACGCGCCGGCTGTCGACGTCTGGTCTGTCGCGTGCATCTTCGGCGAGCTCGCACGGAAGCAGGCGCTGCTCCCGGGCGACTCGGAGCTGCAGCAGCTGCTGCACATCTTCAAGCTGCTGGGCACGCCCGACGAGTCGATCTGGCCCGGGGTGACCAAGCTGCGCGACTGGCACGAGTTCCCGCGCTGGGCGCCGCAAGACCTGTCGAAGGTCTTCCCCGGGCTCGAGTCCTCGGGCGTGGACCTGATGCGGAAGATGTTTGAGTACGACCCGGCGAGGAGGATCTCGGCGAGGGACGCGCTGGCCCACGAGTACTTCGACGACCTGTACAAGGACGCGGTGGACCTGCTGGAGAGCGAGAGCGTGCGCGCGCTCGGGTTTTAGAGAGGCGGAGGAAGGAGAGGGGAGGTGAAAGAGAGGTCGGAGAGTGAAGAGAGAGAGACAATTTACCCTTCGTTCTTCCCCCCCCCCAAAAAAATCAAATCACTTCTGTATTTCGCCACCACTGTCTTGCTTTCCATAAGCACTTGTTTCTGAACGAGAAGGAAAGGAATAGAGGGAGATGTTGAGAGAGAGAGCCCTGGGAAGAACAAATCCCGAACGGTTTTTTTATCAACTCTGAGGTTCCTTTTTTTTTTTTTTTTTTTTTACAACAACAAAAAAAAAAAAAAAAAAAACAAACACAAAAAAAAAAAAAAAAAAAAAACAAAACACACAGAAATTCACAAAAAACAAGAAAGACAAGCAACACCCAAG